>Ga0208768_1001739_pt1 | contig 10926 bp, 8 predicted proteins | sample AntAceMetag02UK1_FD_184760 | JGI IMG/M metagenome (GOLD analysis project Ga0208768, IMG submission 184760) | Saline lake microbial communities from Ace Lake, Antarctica - Antarctic Ace Lake Metagenome 02UK1 (SPAdes) (version 2) | ecosystem: Environmental > Aquatic > Non-marine Saline and Alkaline...
AACTGGCAACCTGCTGGCCCCGTCTGGCTCAACCCAGAAACCGAAATCAGCACCTCTGAAATCAGAGACGCCGCATGAAATCGGCGGACAACTTGTTTGACAAACACCGATTCTTAGGGGCACATCATTCTTCAAGGCATGGGTTATCATCACAACACGGGCCATCCCGCGCACATCGGTTGGCAAAAGCGGTTCGATCCGGGCCCACTGTTAATAGGAAAACCCAAAGAAATTAGGCTTCATCACTGCCTCCTAAAACGTAGACAATAAATCATGCTCCTTGCAGATCAGGAACCCCGCTTGTGGATCCGGACCTTAGAGAAGGCAACTCGCTGAATTGTGCACATCCAAGCGCAGAACCAAAAAGCAACTCGCTGCATGATATTTGGTAGTGTACTATAACATTAAGAGTTGGGCGCTATTTCAAGGAAATTTTTGAATATGACTAATTATGGGCAAACAGTGGAACGCACCAGTCTTGGAGATGAAGTGGTTGGAAAACTGGATCAAAATCGCATCAATGTTTTTGCCTCGTCACCGGCGCCCCTAAGGGTACTAATCCATCCAGGAATGATTTCACCTAGAGAGCGGAACTTTCTATACAATCTCACGCGTTCAATAGAACACTTGGACGGCGCGATTATCGATGCCGGCATTTTCCTGGGCGCTTCGACTAAAGCCTTCGCATCAGCAATCCAAGAACGCGACAATTCCAACACCCTAATCCGTTCCTATGATGTTGGCGTGTTCAATGCATTTACGGCCAAAGAAGCCTCGCGGATGCTGAAAATAGACTGCGCCGCAGGCCAGTCATTTGACTGGATACTCGAAGACCTCCTGCATAACGAAAGAGACCTAATCGAATACAATTTCGGCGACATGACGAACTTCAAATACGACGGCGGCAGCATAACAATTGCATTCCTTGATGTCATGAAAGATCGAGAGCTTTCGCAGAGAGTTGTCGCGCAATTTTTTCCTCATCTGACAGCGAATGCAGTGATTATTCACCAAGACTACTTTCATCCGCAACATCCCTGGATCCCAGTGATCATGGCGCGCAATGCAGATCTTTTCGAGTATGTCGGAAGGCCGCAAACAGATGAATTTGTCAACACAGCAGTCTTTGCGCTGAAGGATCCCGTTGAATCGCTTGCGGAACTTGACTTCAATCTCGACCTTGGACGTCAGGAGTTGCGCAAGGCCATGGAACTGGCCGTCCATATTCATTCAGATCCGGTGGAACGATTGAACGTGCTTGGAGCGCTGTGCGTCATCGAGGCATCCTTTGAGGGGAATGTAGAAATGGCTAGGGAACAGTTCGTCGCCTTGGCGAAGGAGCACGGAATTGCTAACCTTCTCCAAGATCCTAAACAGAAAAGACACGTGGAACGAATTGAACTTGCAATCGCCGTCTTTGCGCGCGGCGGCAAACAGTGGTGAGCTGACTGATCGTTGATTTTGCTGGATTATTGGCATGGCGAATGGATGTTCGAGTTGATGGGTGAAAATCGAACAATTCTTCGCTTTCTTACTTCTACAAACGCATCTGACGCTGGGTGTCTTTAGCCTATCCCCTTCTTCTTCAGAAAGGCTTCCAGCGCCGCCATCGTCACAGGCATATGGGTAATCATCCCATTTTTAATGGGCCTGTTTTCTAGACTTTACGCGGCAAGTTTCAGTTTCATGGCGGGGGTTATTCCGCCGATGCCCATGTTCGGCCGTTGGTGGTTGTAAGTCCATAGCCACCTGGTGGCTTGATCCTTGACCTCCTCGATTGTGTTGAAGATGAATTGGCCGAGCCACTCCTGCCTGACCGTTCGGTTGTATCGCTCGACATAGGCGTTCTGCTGCGGATTTCCCGGTTAGATGTAGAAGATGCCGATGCCGCGCTTCTTCGCCCAGGTTTGCAGTTTCCCACTGATGTATTCGGGGCCATTTGGGGCTCAGGTCACGGCATACATCTTCTTGAGCCGCCGGTTTTCCTCGGCCATCGCGTTGGCTACGACTGCCTGCGGCTCATCTCAGACAGCATCGCCGCATCCAACCCGCCATATCTGCTACGCCAGTTGTAATATGTCGCGTTGCTGATGCCATGCTTCCGGCAGAGGTCTGCAACAGGCACACCGTCCTCGCCCTGCTTTAGGATCGCCAGGATCTGCGCGTCGGTAAATCTCGATTTCTTCATAGTCGTCTCCGTGCTTTATCAAAGCCGGAGAAGTCCAGTTTTCAAGCCCCTTAATTTCGGGGATGATTACCCGTCCCGGGACGCTACCTTCCGACGAATACTCAGCAAGGTCGAGTGGGAGCAGGGGAGGCGCAAAAAGTTATTCCACGATCTACGGATGCCCAACTCGCATGCCCCGAATATCTGGGACCGCACATCGCAGAGCAACACTCACATAATTTCGACTCATATGCGGGGACGTGAAATGCAAATGCGGAACACAATGAAGGAAGGTGCATGACAGCTTCGTTTCTTGCCAGTCCCATGCAAGCAAGATAAGCTGTTTTAGAACCTGAAGCTCGGCGGTTTTGACCCGATCGTGAAAATTTTTTTGCGTATATTGGCGCGGAGTTCCGGACGCATGAGGAAATTTGGATGTAGGCAAATGCTCGGCATTTCCCTTCGATGGATGAAGCGCCTTTACCTAAGGGCAATGATTTAGGATCGTGTGTTTATGAGTGGTGATTTTCGCCGGATTACAAAGCAAATCGAGAATGGCGTGCCAGGGTTTACCTCTCCAATGGTCCTTTCTTTCTTGTCCGATCTGGTTCTGTGGAAGCAGCCAGACAATGCAATCGAAGTCGGAAGCTATATGGGGCGCTCATCCATTTTGATCGCGACCGCGATGATGCAAATCGGCGCAAAGGGGAAACTCCTTTGTGTCGATCTTTTTGCGGATGAAATAGACGACAACTATGTCAACTATCCAGCCATCAGAGATATGGCCGCGCGGATCGGGACGTGTTGGCAACATTATCTGGACGTTCCGCGCCCGAGCATTTTGCGTGCCTATTTTGACAAGACATTGTCGCGGTTTCCGTATCTCGACGCCTATATCGAACTTCACCAGGGAGCATCTGAGGAGCTTTCTCTACCGGGGGCGCGACGATTCCAGTTTGCGTATCTTGATGGCGACCATACGTTCGAGGCGGTCACGATCGACCTCATCAAAACGCTGAAGAATTTGGATCCAGGAGGCGTCGTTGCGCTTGACGATTGTTCAGATCAGTTCCCAGGCGTGCAGGCGCTGATTTCGAGACTTGGAGACCTGCCCGGCGCCACGAAAATAGGCGAACAATTTCCTGACATCGCATTCACTTTTGCCGATCCGGTGGGCAACGAGGCGATCCTTTCGGCGATCGGGGCGGAGGAGTTTGCCGCAGTGGATGGCCAGACTAGCTTCCGCGGCAAGAAATAGCGACAACCGGCCAACTCTTCTGCGCCCGGATTGGGCAATCTCCCAACGGAGCAGACCTTGGCGAAACAGAGTAAAAAATACAATATGGACGAGAAACAACTTTCGGCGCTCGCCGCGCGCCCGCTTCTGAAGCCTGGCTTCCGCCCGTCGAGCATCAAGGGGCACATTCCGGCGTTCCGGCAGCTGCGAGAGGACCATCAATATACGGGTCCGGTTGACGTTCGCATTCCTGGATGTCCGCCATTCACGATGTATTGTGATGGCGACGACAATGTCGCTCAGACATTCTTCTTTTATGGCGACGGCGCATACGAGACTATATCGATGATCCTGTTTGCCCAATTGGCACGGCGGACCGGCCACGTGCTTGATATTGGTGGCCACACAGGCGTTTTTTCTTTGTCGGCTGCGAGATCCAATCCTGCATGCAAGGTACACTATTTTGATATCGTTCCGGCCGTCAAGGAGCGGGCTGAAGTCAACGTCCGGATTTCAGGCCTTCAAAATAGTATACGGATCAATTTGTGCGGAATGTCCTCGACATGCGGAGTCATGGACGCGCATGTGAACGTAAACCAGGCGCTATGGACCGGAGCATCGCTCGAAAGCCTGCCGGAGCGGGTTCATCAGAAGGGTGCACAAGTCGAAAAAGTTGCCGTGACCACAATAGATCAATATTGGAAGGAAAATGGCCACCCCAAGGTCGGCCTCATCAAGCTTGATGTGGAAAACCACGAACTTGAGGTCTTCAAAGGCGGTCAGAAAATGCTGTCCGAACAACTACCCTTCATGCTGTGCGAAGTGCTGAGTGCGCGGCAGTTCGGCGACTTTCAGGAAGCATTGTTAGCGCTAGGGTATGGTGCCTTTTACGAGATTCGTGACGCCGAGCTGACCCTCCGCGAAGTAACCGAGGGATTGAAGTATCCCAACGGGTCGGATTATCAGTTTAAGGAATATCATAATATCTTGGTGGCAAGAAACAAGTTTTCGCCACACTTCTTTAAGTACATTGCGGACATACTCAGTCGCTCATCTCTGGGATTGGCCAAACTGAACCCCGCTCTCTGACCGGAGGCCGGGGCTTCAGCTGTCTTCGGAAGCACAAACGCAATCATTGTAAAACGACGGAGTGGATTCCACTTCGAACGGATCGTCGTAGATTTCAGTGAAACATATATCTGAGCGGAAGAGCGAGCGATGCGCGGGCTCCACCGGTTCTCCATTCGAGTAGTGACCGAATGACCATGGGATAAGCAGCTCCTTCCGAATTTGGTCTTCGTAGATATGGTTTGCATACCAACTGGATAGCTCGTCGAGCACATGGATGTCGTCCACATATGGCTCAGTGCTGCGATCATAGAGGCCCTGGACATATTGCCCGATTTTGTAGAAGCCCGAAAAATGTATAAATCCTGCAGGATCGCCATCGATAAGGATGTTCCCGTCTGTATCCCTTGTGATCTTCCGCTGAAAGGAGTTCCAGCGAGCGAAATTATGGCGCCCGTGCCGCATGACGGCATAGTCATCTGTATAACTTGGGACGAATTCCACCCATTTTTGATCGGTAAACAGACCATTTTCGACGTCGGCGATACAGTAAAGTTTTAGCCTCTCCCACCACCAATCGGCAAAACATTTTCCGGTATCCGTCGCGCTGACGCCAAAATAGCCGAGATTGAAAGTGCCGACCTTGAGTGGGTTTCTTTCGTAAAAGATCCACTTGTCGTCTGGCCGCATCTCCGTTTGGTGCGGCGTGACAATAATGGACTTTCTGGAGATTGCCTCTTGAAGGTCGGGCAAATCATCGAACAATACACAGTCGGGGTCAAAGAACATGACCCATTCGGTGTCGGGTCTCGCCAGAAGCTTCTTTGCGACCAGCGGTTTGACAGCCGTCGCGAGCTCCATGATGTCATGGCGGAACACCCAAGCTAGATCTCCGATACCTTCCGATGAAATCAATTCCCTGACGGTATAGGCCTCGTCAAAGCCTTCATCCTGGAGAGGCGTTTCGCCCGTCCATTCATCCGTCAGGATAAAGACGGTCTTCGCGTCAGGAATATGCTCCCTGACCGATTTCAGAAGCGCCTTGGCGCAGGGAAGAAAATTCCGTGCTGCAGTCGTAAAGATATATTTCATTTCAGCCGCCGATTACCAAAAGCCTGTGAACAAGTGGGTTCATTCCGGATGCCCAGAGTTCGGGATAGCGCTCATAGTAGTCCTTGATATTGAACTTTGCCTGAGGATTGATCAGAGCGACGGCACCGTATCGCACAAAATGGAGCGCCGGGTCCAGGCCGCCGGTGTCTCCAACCTGCTTGGTATAGAAGTTTGTGTCGAACATTCCCGACCTTCGTACGAGCGAGGCTTGGACGACGTCTGCCTGGTGGAAGTACCATCTTTGGCGGATCAGCGAAGAAATGAACTCTTCGCCCTGAAGGGACGCATACTCTGCGAGGTACTTGCTGAGGGGGTGCGTATTGTCGCCAGTGTTCGGCGCCGGTTGGGGGCTCGAAAGCGCGGATACTCTGCCGACCCTTTCCACGAACTGCTTAACAAGCTGTTTGATGGGCAAGTGCGGGTTGTGCATCACTAATTCGTAGCCGGACTGCATGAACTGGTGGTACGCCTTCACGTTGATCTGGGTCATATCCACCAGGTCGAGGTCTATCGCGCGCATCGTCTCCTCGACGTCTGCCCACGATGCGCTGGGCGTCATGTCAAAGAGCTGATTCCGGAGCCGCCAGACGTGCCACCACAGCTCAAAAAAAGCGGATGTATGCACGAACATCTTGTGATCTGTGAACGTCTCATCAAGCGAATTGATCTCACGGACCCACTCGGTGATTGAAATCCTAATGGGTTCAAATGATTCCAGCAGGCGGTGGGTCGCCTGACGGCTACCTTTTCCCAGACGCCGCCATTTGTACAAGCGAACGGATATCTGGCTTATCTTGCCGCTTCTCAGCATGGCACGCTGGTTGAATATCCGGTCTTCACCCAAGGCAACATTCTCGGGGTACCGGACGCCGACTGCAAGCACGGACCGTTTGATCAGCGTAGCCCAGGAGGAGAAATAGAAAACCGCTGAGGCGTTGTCACGAAAGCTCACGTTGTGCACCGGTGCCGACCAGGCATCATCCCCAACATTGGGCTCCAGATCGCCATTCTCCCTAAAGAGCCAGTGCCGGCAACGCGTATAGTCCGAACCAGACCGGATCGCTTCACCAACAAGGACTTCCAGATATTCGGGGAGCAGAATGTCGTCGGAATCAACAAAGGAAATATAGTCGCCGTCAGCGGCATCGATTCCCAGATTGCGCGCCCTAGATACGCCTGCCTGCTCGCTGAGAGGGATCAGCTGAAACCGTTCATCGCCTTCGATCAGCTTTTCGATTAGCTCGACGGAATTGTCGGATGAATTGTCATCGACAATAATGCACCGCCAATTCGTATATGTTTGTGCCCTGACAGACTGCAGGCACTCTCCGATATACGCAACATTGTTGCGGTTCGGGATGACAAAATCGATAATTGGGTTCGCCTTCACCAGCGCTTCTCCCTACCTAGTGTATTTTGGACGACCGTAGCAATTTCCGAAAAACCGGTTCGATGCGTAGAATGCGTGCCGGCGCCTGAGCAAAGCTGACGATCGCATTACCAATTCTGTACCGGGCACTGCTCTTCACCGCGTCGACCGTGTTCTCGATGTGTCGCTGAAATTCGTCGGCTAGCGGACGAATGGGGGCATGATCCGATGGCGTCAGCTTGGCGACCTCCGCTTTCAGATCGGCCACCTCATCCGAAAGGACGCGCCTCGTCTCCGCCCATTCCAGGACATGGTATCCTCCCGGTCCGGTGAAAGCGCGCGGGTCGAACTCCGGACCGAAGACTTCTCTGAATGCGGCCAAGGTTTCTCCGGAGGAACGGAGGCTTTCGAGCTTCCGGACAAGGCCGGCCATAGTTTTTTCCGTATCTTGGAGCTTTGAACGCATCGCGCGCGCAGCTTCGCGGGCCTCTTCGGCATCGCTTGCCAATCGGGTCATGGCGAGCCGTGCCGTGTCTCCGCTTGCCGCCCGGGGCTCAAGTTTTCTAATGCGATCCGTGAGGTGCCGGTTCTGTACATTTTGGTGCCTCCAGATGCGGTAGCTTTTTCCCATCAGAGACGACAGGGGCGTCATGGCCAAAAGGACGGAGCGGACGTCATGCAGCTCCTTAAGAATAGCATTCGCATCGGTCTGACTGATCGCCTTCAGCTTGTGCGCTAGAAGCAGTTCGTAGAGCTTGTTCGCCTGAATGGCCCAGAAGGTATCAGCGCCTTCACGCGCGATCTTCTTGTCTGAACGGTTCAACGTTGGGTCAACGAAGCTCTCGACATATTTTTCGACTTCGAGTGTAGCGAGCTTGCAGTTCAGGTGGCGCGCCATCGCATCGAGCGTGCCCGCGGGATCCGACAGGACTTCGGAAAACGGCACGATGAAGGGTGAGACCCGATCGGCTCCGTCCATCGCGGCCACTTCAAGTATGGAGACGTTGTGAGTGATCCAGCTCATCAGGGTTTCATCCAGGTCCGCCCCGGTAATGTGCAGCAGATCATTGCGATAGCCGGGTTCGCGGCTGTTTCGCTTCTGCTGGCTCACGGCGCAGGCCATCGGGTCCCTGAGCAATGTGATCTGATGCAATTGCCGGGTTGGTTCAACCAGTCGAAGGGCGTCGCGCCAAACTGGCAGGGTCAGGGAGATCCGCGGATCCTTGATGACCCAGGCGTTTGAGTGCTTGTTTAAGTCCTTGAGAATATCGCAGGCGGAGACGTACTCATCCATGAGTTTCCGTGCGTGCTGCGCGTGGGTGATGTCAAATGCTGGTGTTGCCCAGTGCTGGTTGAGGGCTTCAAGGATGCGACCATTGAGTTGAACAACCCGCGCATCTTCAAAATAGCCTTTAGGATTGTCGTCATCACCTGGGATAAGGTGCTCATCGTGGAACCACATTCTGAGGGCTCGCATGGCGCCGCCGATCAACGATGTGCCGGATCGATGGAAGCCCGTAATGACGACAGCCTTGGGAGTGCCGAGTACGGAGGTCTTGCTGGTCTTGTGGCGCGATTTCCCCTTTGGCGCTTTTTGCGCATTATTGAAGAGAAGTGGGCGCGCCATTGGAGTATTCGCACGAACAATTACTTCTGGAAACGGCATACCGACTGGCGTCAAGACATGTCCGCGCCAGTCGTATTGATCGTGTACGTGGCATATCACGGGTTGCGAGAGCAGATTTGCGGTCTCGTATAGTGGCCCATTCAGGTGTAGCGGAAAGTTCATCGATCGTGGAAGGTGAAAGACGGTCGCGCCCAAGGTCATGCACGAAAATGCAAATGAAAGCTGGTCGACATGCTTCTCATACTGCTCTCCGAGCCGCTTCATGCAGTCTTCATTGGCAAGCATCTCAAGCGCCAGGCGGCGCCATTCAGACCTGAACTTTTCAACCATGTTCCCCGGCAGCACATAGAACCCGCCATTGAGGTTGGAAGACAGCGTCGGGAAGCCCTCAATTGTTTGCGCTGAGAAAGAAGTGTTCTGGATGCCGACATCTTCTGCAACTGCGCGGATCGTATCCCAAGCCGGGTTTGGAAAGTCGACGGGACAGCCAGCAACCGCCCATTTCAGTTCGGGAATGTGGGGTCTTGGGTCTTCGATAAAGGCGAGGTCGGCGTCGCACAGGACGACATAGTCGTATTCGCGGAGCGCCTCGGTATCGAGTTGGGAGATCTTGTTGCAGTATTTCTGGTCACCGAATTTCGGGACAGTAACGCAATTGACGCCGAGAGCTTTCAGTCGCTCGCTCAGTTTCGGGTCATCATAGACGAGATGCACGAATATGTCGGCGGTTTCTACCCCGGCATTCTCAGTCAGAGTTGCCAGCCAAACATTCAACTGAACGAGGAATTTTGTATGCTCGTCGACGACACAGCTGAAAGCGAATTTCTCGGGCCGCATTGTTTCCCCTTCCCTAACTCATCGTCAAACGAAGTTTTGCACCATTTATCCTCACCGGAGCGCTTCGGTGCAGACCGGCAAAAATTATGACTAACCCTGTGAGCCTCCTGAGGGTGTAGTCGATTCGATTGAGCAAAAGCAAGGGTAAAACAGCCTTATCTGGATTGGAAGGAAAATGGCCAGATGTTTGCCATATCTTGCACTTTCGGATTGTGTTTCAGGATCGGCTGATTCTCTTGTTAGGTCTTCCGGATTTCGCCAGACGCGGCACCTTCGCCCACTGTAGGGAACCGCGATCTGATAAGGCTGGAAATGAAGGAAGAAGGTGATGCAGGTGAAGGCAAAAGCACATCTACTGGGCGATGCATCTGCACGATGCAGTGAAAGTGTTCGGCCATTGGTTGAATGGAGCGATTGGAATCGGGGTGGCACGCCGCGCTACCTGTGCAGATGGTACCGTTGATTACTGATTGGTGTTTCTATAACCAGCAAGCTTGGTTCCGAAAAAGCATTCGGACGCAAGGTATGCGAAAGCAACCTCGGAGGTCGAATGAAAATCATTGTTACAGGCGGCGCTGGCTTTATCGGATCGGCGCTGGTTCGGCATCTGGTGCTCGAGCAGGGCGCCGAGGTCGTTGTCATCGATAAAATGACCTATGCGGCTAACCGCGCCAACATAGCCCCGGCCGAGGCAACAGGACATTGCCGTCTTATCGTTGAGGACATCTGTAATCAGGAGGCGATGAAAGAGATCGTGGCCGGCGAGGCACCGCAGCAGATTCTGCATCTGGCCGCCGAAAGCCATGTTGACCGATCCATTTCCGGGCCACGTGACTTCATTGAGACGAATGTCATCGGAACCTACAGCATGCTGGAGGCGGCGCGAGCTTACTGGTCGTCCTTGCAGGGCGGGGCGAAAGGCACTTTCCGCTTCCTGCATGTTTCTACGGATGAAGTGTACGGCTCGCTCGGGTCGGACGGCCTCTTTCATGAGACAACGCCCTATGACCCTTCCTCGCCCTATTCGGCGTCAAAGGCCGCGTCCGACCATTTGGCCCACGCCTGGCATCGCACCTATGGCCTGCCGGTTGTTGTGTCGAATTGTTCCAACAATTACGGTCCATACCACTTCCCTGAAAAGTTGATTCCCTTAGTCATTCTTAATGCGCTTGAGGGCAAATCACTGCCGGTCTATGGCACCGGGTCAAATGTGCGCGATTGGCTGTATGTGGATGACCATGCGCGCGCTCTGTCATTGATCGCAACGGAGGGCCGCCTTGGCGAGACGTATAATGTGGGTGGACGCAATGAGCGGACGAACCTTCAGGTCGTCGAGGCCATATGCGATACGCTGGACGCAATTCGGCCGACCAACAAGCCGCGGCGAGACCTGATCACATTTGTCGCCGATCGCCCCGGGCATGACCAGCGCTATGCGATTGATGCCACAAAGCTTGAAACCGAGCTTGGCTGGCAGGCGCAGGAAAATTTCGAGACCGGCCTGCGCA
>Ga0208768_1001741_pt1 | contig 10924 bp, 6 predicted proteins | sample AntAceMetag02UK1_FD_184760 | JGI IMG/M metagenome (GOLD analysis project Ga0208768, IMG submission 184760) | Saline lake microbial communities from Ace Lake, Antarctica - Antarctic Ace Lake Metagenome 02UK1 (SPAdes) (version 2) | ecosystem: Environmental > Aquatic > Non-marine Saline and Alkaline...
TAGCCTCCATCCTCTCAGCATTAGACAACAAAATAGAACTGAACCTACAAACCAACCGCACTTTAGAGGAAATGGCCATGGCGCTATACAAGCATTGGTTTGTCGATTTCGGCCCCTTCCAAAACGGTAACTTTATTGAAACTGAACTCGGTTCCATTCCTGAGGGGTGGGAGGTGAAAACGGTTGGCGATGAGGTCAAAGTTATTGGTGGATACGCTTTCAAAAGCAAGAATTTTCAAGAAGAAGGAGAAGCAGTAATTAAGATTAAAAACATAGGTGGAAATGTGGTTGCAATTGATGGATGTAGTTTCATTTCACATTCGGTTGCATCAAATACAAACTCAAAGTTTGAAATCCCGCCTGGATGTTTTCTTATTGCAATGACTGGAGCGGAAGTAGGAAAGGTTGGAATTGTTCCAGATTACGGTAGACGACTTTGGCTCAACCAACGAGTTGGAATGATTACCAATCCAAGGTTTGAAAATGCTGATGTACTTATTGGAAACTTCCTTCAGAGTTCAGAAGGTTATCAGCTAATTCAAAACCTTGCTTACGGAAGTGCTCAACCTAACATTAGTACAACGGGAATTGAAAGCGTTGAATTGCCGTTACCAATCGACACTTCAATTCTTGAAAACCCTTTGGGACAATTGAGTTCATGGCATCAACAAAAAGTTGCAAATCGCAACGAAAATCTTACCCTCACCAAACTCCGCGATACGCTTCTCCCCAAACTCATTAGTGGAGAAGTCCGTGTAAAAGATGCAGAGCAAACCATCGCCAAAGCATTATGAGCACCCTACTAGAAAACACCGTACAACGTGCAGCCATTGAGTGGTTTGAGGCTTTGGGCTACACCTACCACAAAGGAAATTCTCTTAAAAGAGACCTCAAAAAAGTAGTATTGGAAGACGAGTTGCGCGGCTTTCTACAAAGCAGTTATCCTCATGTGCCAGCCACGGCCATTAATGAGGTTATGGCCACGTTTACCCAGCATGCCGCCATGGATTTGGACCACCGCAACCGCGAGTTCCACCTCAAACTATCACAAGGCATAGACATCAGTTGGAAAGATGCCAACGGCAATGAGAAGGCCGAGCATATCTATCCCCTCAACTACGCTCAACCAGAGAAAAACAGCTTTATCTGTGCAGATGAGGTAGCCATCACTGGCAAGAACAACCGCAGAGCTGATCTACTCATTTTCATCAACGGCTTGCCCTTGGTGGTGTTCGAATTCAAGAACCCGTTTGATGCCAACGTAAGCATAGATAATGCCCATTTGCAGATAGGCCACTACGTGCTTGATATTCCACGACTTTTCGATTACAACGCCCTGACGGTGGTGTCGGATGGCCACGAGGCATTGCACGGCATGTTCGGGTCTGCCTTGGAGTGGTTCGCCCCATGGAAAAGCCTCCATGGCGATGATACCGAGCAAGACAAGGAACTGCAATTGCAAACCCTCATCAATGGGCTATTCCCGAAAGAAACATTGCTCAGTTACATCCAGCACTTCATCTTTCACGAAGACCACAACGGTAAAATCATAAAGAAGGGCGCCAAATACCATCAGTTCTGGGGCATCAGAAAAGCCGTAGAAAGCTCCATACAGAACATAAAACCCCACGGAGATGGTCGTTTGGGGGTTATCTGGCACACGCAGGGTTCGGGAAAGAGCATTTCCATGGCCATGCTTACAGGGATTCTTCGGCAGTTGCCCGAAATGAAAAACCCCACAATTGTGGTGCAAGTGGACCGCAGCGACCTAGACCAACAGTTGTACGATAATTTCGTGCTGGCGAAAGACCTTGTGGGCGATGTGCACCATGCAGATTCTACGGATGATTTACGACGCCTTTTAAGCACGAATGGCGGTGGCGTTATTTTCACCACCATTGAGAAATTCCGCCTGAAAGAACTGGCAGAAGGCAAGGAACTGAAGCATCCTGTGCTTTCAGAGCGAGACAACCTGATTGTGATGGCTGATGAAGCCCACCGCACGCAATACGGTTTCAAGGATGGCGGCTTCGCCCAGAACATCCGAAGGGCTTTGCCTAACGCTTCGTTCATAGGGTTTACAGGGACACCAGTAGATGGCAAGGATGCCGATACGGAGCAAGTTTTCGGCCCAACCATCCACACGTACGATATAAAACAGGCTGTGGAAGATGGCGCTACGGTTCCTATTTACTATGAGCCTAAAATGGTTCCGCTCAACATCAAAGCAGAGTTTAACCACGAGCTCGAAGAAGTTACCGAAGGCGAGGAAGCAAGCACCCATGCCGTATGGGCTGCCATAGAAGATGCCGCCGGTTCCGAAGACCGTGTTAACCATGTGGCTTCAGATATTTTGGAGCACTTTACGGAGCGCGTAAAGTCGCTGGATGGCAAGGCCATGGTGGTATGCATGAGCCGTAAGAACTGCGTAAAGATGTACGATGCGCTTTCTGCTTTGGATGGATGTCCAGAGATTGCGGTTATTATGACCACCAATGTTGGCAAAGACCCGAAGGCTTGGAATCCACATGTTCGCACGAAAGAGGCTATGGAAGCTGTAAAAAAACGCTTCAAAAACCCCGAAGACCCGCTCAAAATGGTCATCGTACGGGATATGTGGTTGACGGGCTTCGATGCTCCTTGTGCGCATACCATGTACGTAGATAAGATTATGAAAGGCCATAACCTGATGCAGGCCATCGCACGTGTTAATCGTGTGTTTCAGGATAAACCGAACGGAGTTGTAGTTGACTTCTTGGGTATTTCAGGCTTCTTAGCTGAGGCTACAAAAAAGTACACAGGCAGTGGAGGCCAAGGCAAACCCACCATTGACTTGGATACGGCAGTAGAGTTGTGCTTAGAGCAACTAGCTACGGTGAAATCACTTATGGGCGGTTTCGAGTTGGAAGACATTGAGAAGATGTCCGCATCAGACCGCATGACATGGTCAAATACGATGGTAAACGATCTGATGAAGTCAGACGAGACTACGGAACACTTTCTGAAGGAAGAACGGAAGCTCTCAGAACTCATTGCAATAACCAATTCTGATCCCCGCATTTGGGAGATTCAGGAAGATGCGGCCGTGGTGCAAAAGTTCCGGGATGTAATCCGCAAAATCAAGTTCCCACCGGGTAAAGCCCGTAAAGAGAACGAGCGCATCAAAGACCTGATCAGTAAATCGCTGGAGTCAAATGCCATTGTGGACTTGGCCGCCATGTATGATATGGACAAAATCGATATCTCCATTGTAGATGACCGTTTCCAAGCCATGGTCAAGGATAAAGGCGGTGAGAACATCAAGATAGAATTGTTAAAGCGCATCATCAATGATGAGCTGCGCGTCCGTATGGCCAAGAACATCGTGCGAATGACCAACTTGAAGGATGAATTAGAAAAGACACTTGGTAAGTACCATAAGAACAGCTTAGATAGCATTGCGGCCATTAAAAACCTTTTGGATATTGCAGAAGAGCTAAAGCAGGATGATATCCGCACCAAACAGCTCGGACTTACAGAGGACGAGCTTGCGTTCTACGACCTACTCACGGCAAACGAAAAACTCATTAATGAGGCTGGCCCTATTCAAGAACTTGTGCATAAAGTTGTAGAATCTGTCAAAAAGAACCTCCAACTTGACTGGACCAAGAAGGAAGATGCGAAAGCAGCTATCCGTTTAGCAGTCAAAAAAGAACTCAGAGGAAAAGTCCCATTCTCCGAATTGGACAAACTCCTTAAAGAAGTAATAGAACAAGCTGAAGGCCAATACAAAGAGTGGCCTATGGTGAGTTAAATGATTAATTTCCATTCAACACTCAGTTTTAGATCAATTGTGTATTCCTCTTTTATAACTAGTGAACAGAGAGATCTTAGTGCGTCTTTTTCCCAATCTCAACTACCAGTATATTCTTTAGATTTAAAACATGAACGCTGATAAACCCATTGAAAGTCCAGAGTTTGACCTCTTTAGAAGAGATGAACTTGCGAATAAAATTGCGAAGCTTATTTCTGAAAAGAATTCAGGAGAAAGCTTAGTGATTGGTTTGTACGGCAAGTGGGGAACTGGTAAGTCGTCATTGCTAAACTTAATTGCATGTTCTGAATTTTTAAAAAGCAGAAGAGAGAATCACATAATAATCCGGTATAATCCTTGGCTATTCAGCTCAAAACAGCAAATCATTAGTGAGTTTTTTAAGGAAATCATATCCTCACTAAGAAAAAATGAGGATCCAATCGAAAAGAGTAAGAAAGAGAAGGTTGAAGCCTGGTTTCGTAAAAATATCCTCAGAAAAAAGGTTGGTTTGGAAACGGACTTGGAATCAATTGGTCTTTTAGTGTCAAGTCTCGCAAAAGGTACGCCATTTGTTGGAGAAGGACTGGCAAGTTTAGGAGGGAAGTTAATCCCTTCGATAAGTAAATTACACGAGAGACTAGTTGAGTTACTTAAAAATGAGAATAAGAATATCATAATTTTTATAGATGATATTGACCGTCTTGAGGATGATGAAGTTTACTTGATTTTCAAGCTGGTTAAACTCTTCGGCAATCTTCCTGGAGTGAACTATGTTTTAAGCTTTGACCGAGACATGGTTGCCAAACAAATCAATTCGCGTTTTGGTGGTGATGGTGGAGGGGAATTCTTGGAGAAGATAATTCAGTTGCCTGTCCACTTGCCTCCATTGTCTATAATTGAATATTGCGATTTTTGGTTTGATGAATTAAAGAAAGCGTTTGGTGAAAATGGGTTGAGCCCTGAGAATGAAGAAAGAGTTAATAATGTTTTGGGCAACCGTTTGTACCGTCCTGAATTCTCAATTCGCTTGGTTTTGAAGCACGCAAATGCTATTCGATTCGCAAATCTATCCCTAAAAGGAGAAGTAGACCCAGTAGATCTAATAGTGATCGAGTTTGTCCGTTTACTTAACCCGGAACTGCATTCAAACATATTTGCCAGTGAATCTGTCATTTTTGGGTTGGGCGCGTCAATTCCATCAATTATAGCTGACATAGGAAGTGATGAGGCTATCAAGCAAGTGCATGATTCGTTGAGAATAGATGATTGTGTCAAGGAGAAGGAGTTCCAATATTATGCTGACTTAATTCTTTTCTTGCTTCCCACAATTGCATGGGCATTCAATGAAAGTCCCTCGACAAAAGACGAAGCTGCCATGATTGAATCCTTGCGGATTGGCGCACAAGTTCATTTCAGTAAATACTTTAAAATGACAACTAGAACAGGTATGTTGTCAGAAGCGGAATACAAAGTTCTCCTCGATGCTTGGTTTGGTAATGGGGATTATCTCAAAATACTTGATGAGCTTATTCGAAAGTATTCTGCTTCAGAACTGATTGCTCGTTTTAGAATTTCAAGAGGTGAATTGAAAGAGGAAATGCTGCCAAACCTTATACAAAGCTTCGCCGTCACTGCGAAGAATATAGAGTTAGAAGATCTGAGCAATGGTCGGGAAATACATTTGGTGAATCGCGCAGCATCAAATTTGTTAACTGCAATTGATGAGCTAGCAACCAAAAATCAAAAGTTAGACTCATTAACTCGGGTATTAGAGAGGAGCAATAGTTTTGATTTTTCGCTTCAATTACTGGAAATCACAACGAAATTGTCTAAGGACATTGACGAAGTTTTTTCAAGTAAAGCATTCGAGATACTGTATTCACAGTGGCTGACGAAAATAGTTGTTGAGCTTGGTTTCGAAGAATTCTTGAATTTACGTGAAGGGCGCTTGATATTTTTAATGAGTAATTGGTACAAGTTTGATGCAGGCAGAGTGAAGCACATTCTATCTGATTATTTATCAAATAGTAGTACAAGAATGTCTGAATTCGTTTACCGTCTAACTCCCAATGTGTTGAGGGTTTCTAGCGTTCGTGAAATAGCGAAGATGGACATAGATGAATCTATGTTCCAAGCCTGGTCCGAATGGCTGCCGGTCAAAACTATCATAGCAAATTTGGAGCTTGAATATGGGCCAGCATTAAAAGAGTCATCCGTCGTAGGTAGAAACCATGAAGCAGAAATTGATGTCAAACTGAATTTGGCTAGACAATTTTATAGGCAATACTCTATTGATCGTAGTGTCAAGTAAAATGGCTTGTGAACTGGCAAGGCAACAGTTGAAGAACATAGTTCATCTTCAGAAAGGTTAAGGAGATAATTTCAAGATAAGATCTCTAGCGATATTGGCTTAGATCTCTATAACTTAGGATTATGTTTTCATTGAAGCTGACACTATAAGTTTCGGTCAAATTATAAGTAGGCTGAAGTTTATGGATAAATGAAAAGGCAATATTGATTACCCATAAGAACTTATGGGTAATCAATACTTTTTAACACACACACACACACACACACACACACATATCCTTTTCTAATACTACTAATAAGCCAGAAGCAATGAAAAAAATCCTGCACACTTTCTTTTTTGGATATGCATCCTATAAGTACAGGAGACTTATAAGAACTCCAATTGTTTTAGCTGCCATTGGAGTTTTTATTGCACTAGTATGGAATACGATTGATCGTTATCCATTTCCCGATAATGACTATGTGGATTTGATCTACGAAACGTACGAAGATAACGTGGTCAAAGTAGGTGATAAATACAAACTATACTTGATTAAACACGAGGGAAAAAGAAATGAAGAAACAATCAGATATGCTTACCAGTTATTTAAGCAGGAAGGATACAAGAAAAGTTTAGAGAGCTTCAAATTATTGATGGGTGCAAATAAAGAGGCCTTCAAACTCGCCTACGACATTTACGTTAGGGAAGGCTATGCTGTTGAGATCGATCAGTTCAAGAGCCTTATGGGAGTCTATGAAGAAGAGTCATTGCAAACACCTCCTAGTAGAAAAGAATTTGTTCAGCTTTTAAAAGATTTTACGGCTACAGCACAGGCTTGTAATTACGATTGGAATGTAACCATATCTAAGTTTCCTAAATTGCAATCATTCGACCTACAAGTGTTAAAGGATTATGTAGCTACAGCAGAAGTAGATGATTACGACTATGCCAAAATAAATGCAAAATTCCCCGAATTATTTGTTGAAGATAATCAGACAGTAAAAGTTCTAACGGCGCCAAGTGCAAAGTTTATTTCTCCCAGTAGAAGAGAATTTGTTCAACTTTTAAAAATAGATAATAGCTTTTTAGATTTAATTTATGCTCAAGCAAAACGGGACGGCTTAACATCTGAGTTTGGTAGTAGTTATTGGAGAAAACACGAACTAGGATATGCATCATTCAGCGAAAGGGCGGGTCATTATATCCCTGGGTTTTTAATCATTCTTTCTGGATTTGCAGTATTTGGGTTTTTTAGTTACCTGATAGAGCCATTCGTTGATAAAAAAAATCTCGAAAAGGAAATTATACAGCAATCGCTGAATGAACCAATATCTAAAGAGAGTATGTATTGCCCAGGATGTGAGAAACAAATACCAAAGAATTCTGTATTCTGTATTCATTGTGATAATAAAAAAAACATTTTAGAACAAACAAGCAAAAGCCTGATAGTCAGCACAAAAACAGAAAGCCGCAACATAAATATTTTAGATAAAATGGAGAGGGTTAAGGGCGTGAAAAATGTATATTTCAATAAATACATCCTAAAACCATTTTATTATGTTCTATTTTTTGTTGGAAGCGCAATACTTATTTCTGGATTAGGCAATCTTTTCTCTGGAGACTACTTTAGTCAAGGATTTGGAGGCATTTCTTTTTTTATCGGAGCTATGATTCTATTTCTTTTATGGAAATACAAAAAAGTCTTTTAATATTGCTAAAATACTTCAAGACAAAAATCAAGCTGGGTATCGTTTTAACGGCTTCAAATTAAGGGTGTTTAGAAGCTCATTCCGGTTTGAATGGGTGAGGCTAAAGATTTCAACTTTCAACGTTCCTTCGCTCTCGATCTTGATTCTTTCGCTTGTTATTTCTCAGTCCTTCTCGGTAATACCTGTTGTAAAAAAATGCTTTGGGGTAGTGTTATTAGCAGCATGTTCTTCAACCTGAACTTGTATTGATGAAATTACATCAAGCAACCATTCACCTTTTTTCTGCTCTTTCCTCGTTTTAGATAGACAGTTTGATTGAACAGTTTTTGCCCAATACACTCGACGAACAATGAGGAGTTTAGCGTGTTGCTGGCCACTCCGATGTTTTTCTCAAGTTCCTTAAGCTTATTTCGAGCTTCTTTATAGACCAATAGTGCCGTTTTGTTCCTAACCGCATAAATAGTTGACCCAGTTAAACCGCCGCTAAAATTCCACCCAACCAATTCATAATTGGAAAAAAAAACGGCCACCTCCCGGCAGCCGTTTCCATAATCCATCACTTACAACCCCACTGCTACCCAGTAAAATCAAACGCATTATCATCCGAAGCGTTTTCAGAATCCTCCTCGTTGGAGGTTGACTCTGCGTCAGGAGGAGAGATGAGCTCTTCCAATTTAGTTTGGGTACGTGAACCCGGCGATACCACCGTGCGAACCGTGAAGTACTCCTCAACCATTCTGCTGTTCTCATCTGTGAAGAGGAGCATCAACGGGTCGATGTCGATGTGGAGGACGTCATGAGATTGGTCTAGGAGATCATACATCTCCTTGGTACTGGCAGATCTGCTGGCAATGGCCTCACGTGGTGAGGTCATCTCCAAGGCATACTGTTCCACCAATTTGCGGAAAGCATCTAGCCTGCCTTGGTTCCATCCATAAGCTTCAAGCTCAGTAGCACCCAGTTCTTCGGCCGTTGTGAGCAAGGTCTCTAGAAAATCGAGGTTCTTGTTCACACTTACTCCATACAGGTCAGACGGATTGAACTTCACACGTGTTGACATCTTGGTGAGGTCCTTCTCCACCGCATAACTGACTAACGTGCCTGAAAGCTGAATGGCTACCAAGTTCACACGTTCACGCAATTGATCGCGGGATGCAGTAATGCCCTTGATGCCCTCCGACTTCTCATTAGACAATTTTCGGATCGTCTTGTGAAGCTCCTTGAGCGATTGATATTTCTCCGCTAAGCGCGGAACCTGATTGATTTGCTCGACTTCCTTGTCGAGGAAATTTACAACTGCATTTATCATGCGCAGTTGTGCGTTTGCAGCTTTTTTCATGCTACTTCATATTAAGTGTTTACCTCTACCTCATGTAGAAGCTTTCACCCGAAGTTGGGGTAATTTCTGCTTGCATACGAAGTTTTTGAAAACCATAATTCGACATTCTTTTACAAGTCTATCATCTGTATTTCAGACCTTTGCCTGTCTTGGTTATGACCGCAAAAGGCGAAGGAATCATGTGATGCGTGCATACGAAAAAAACAGGTCCTCCGTCAAAATGTACGTTGTAACCACCCCTTTTCGACCCATGTTATTTTCATCACATTTCGATGAATATTCTAATACCTTCGACCAATATTTGCGACGATGACGTTTCCAAACGCTGCGATGGCATTTCTAATTGGTGCGATGGCATTTCCAAATGGCACAACCACGTTTCTAAAAGCCACGCATGTATTTCCAAACACTACGCACATGTTTGTACGCGCCGCGCATCGGTTTGGAAACACTGCGCCAACATTTCTATATGGTACAACAACGTCTCCAAACCTCACGACAACGTTTCCAAGCACCACGCTCACGTTTCTGAAGGCGACGATGGCGGTCAGAAACCCCATCGTTGCGTTTCCAAACCCCACGATAGCGTCCAGACGAACTGCGCTAACCCAAATACGGATTCCGATAACCCAAATACGAATTGCGATAGCCCGAATACGGACGCCGATAACCTGAATACGAATTGTGATAAGCCAAATACGAATTGCGACAAGCCGCATGCAATCTGCGATAGCCCAAATACGGACACCGATAACCTGAATACGAATTGTGATAAGCCGCATGCAATCTTCAATAACCGCTTGAAGCTTTATCGGACACGGACGACCGCTTGCGCTCGTCCCACTTATTTCCTCGCGATGAGCTGTAGGGTCAGCCCTTTAGGTCTGGCCTTCACCCTGCCGTGTATAACATAAAGCAATTTCCCAATAAGAGTCTCTGATTTAAAAGTCTTTATCGATGCTAGATCTCCAGCTTAATGGACTTCCGTTACTTTCGGTACAATTTTGCAATCCAATTGCAAAATTGTACAGTTTATCACGACTACCTTTATAGTCGGGCCGCGCCTAATTGTTTTTGATTTCCAGACCTACAAGGTTTGATCTACAAGGTTTGATTTACAAGGTTCGTCCGAAAGGAAAACCTAAATGCGAATCTCCATAACCCTCAAAACTCCCTCACTTCCCAATACAGGAAATACAAACCTAGCTATTACGGGTGTTTGGTGAAGAATGGGACAAAAATGAAATTGAAAAAAACCACTATATCACGAAGAATTACTCAATAACAACTTGCTTTGAAGCGACATTTCCGCCCTCCGTTCTCAAGTTAAGCAGGTAGACACCTCTGGCAATACCCTGCACAGGTAAGCTCATTTTGTACGAAGGCGTCAGTTGTTTCACATTACTTTCAACGACTGTTCTTCCTTGGAGGTCTGTTAGTGTGAAGGTCCCTGTAGTTGGTGTCTGTGTGAAAACTTCAATATTCACAATTTCAGAAGCTGGGTTGGGCGCAATCGATAGGGTCAATTCAGACTTACCACCTACTTCTTCCACAGAAGACCAAGGACAAAGATTAACCACACAACCAAGTTGATCGGCAGTAAAAAGCCATCCCTTTTGAAAGCCATTGATAGGGTCAAGAACATATCCAACCACGACCACCCCACCATCGTTGGTAGGTGCCATATCGTAGGTGAAATTTCTTGCTAAATAGTCTGTCGGTTCTTCGAAGTAAGGAATGTTCTCCCAAATGGAATCCCCACTGTCATCGATTCGAGCTATGTTTCCTCGAAT
>Ga0208768_1001746_pt1 | contig 10916 bp, 5 predicted proteins | sample AntAceMetag02UK1_FD_184760 | JGI IMG/M metagenome (GOLD analysis project Ga0208768, IMG submission 184760) | Saline lake microbial communities from Ace Lake, Antarctica - Antarctic Ace Lake Metagenome 02UK1 (SPAdes) (version 2) | ecosystem: Environmental > Aquatic > Non-marine Saline and Alkaline...
ACTGGTATCGGCGGTGTTAATGGAAATTGCGGAAGACTGGCAGACGGCAGACAAGCGCTATGTCACCTTTGACGAAGAACTGGCAATTAAGGGATAACCGAATTTACAGAAAGGATGTTGCTTAATCGGTAGACACTTGGTCAGGGCTGAACACTAGAGGAACCCTAGGATTAGTGCGTTTGAAGAATAGGGTAGGGCAGTAGCTTGAGACCAGGAGCTAGATTTAGCTGACCTCAAGAAGTTAATTTGTCAAAATCTTCGTAACACATACATGACTGGGTTAACTTAGAATAATGGCTATTTTGATTATGATGTTATTTGGCAACCCAAGGGCTTTGATGCTGTTGAACAATCGCCCCAGAAAATGCCTGAGGTTTAAAGTACCATATGAGGCTTTTGAATTGGCTACAGAAATAGATGTTAAAAGAATTAATGCCATTTTAAGAGGCTTATTTTTGATCTTATCTGATTGTTTTTTTCAAGGACACTTCCAGTGCGCCGGGGGCCGCGCCGGCTCTGTTCACTGCATCAAGGGTGTCAGTCCCAGAGCAACCGCGGCGCGGTGTCCTGGGATGGCCCCTATTTTTATCAGAACCTGAATTCGAGTTTCGCGGAACCGCCGTAATCGTAGCTGTTCGTCGACATGGCGGTCTGGGCCCGTATTGTCAGCGAAAGGTTGTCCTGCAGCTGCGCATCGAAGCCCACTGTTAAATCGCCCTGGTAACGGTCGGTGGCCATAGTGAAGTTCAGCTCTCCGAGCGAAGCATCCGCGTCCACCAGCGTCGAACTTGCGTCCATGCTCGGGTCGTTTAATACCACAGTGAGACCCGCCCGCATAAAAGCCAGCATGGAGTGGTCATTGACCGAGAAGGCCCGACCAAGTTCGATCATTGGGGTCATGGCGAGCCAGCCATCGCTGACCGACCCGACGTCCCAATTCAGAAGACCGTTGCCCCTTTCGGTAAAACTGTCCTGCCAGACCTGCGTGTAGGCCAATGCGGCTGAGGGCTTGGCGTAGTAACCACTTTGCCCCAAGAACACAGCCGATGCCCTGACCTCGGCTCCGAGGAAGCGTCCGTCTATGTCGGAATCGGTTTGTTGCCAAATCTGGGAGGACTTGTAGGCCCGATCGTAGTCGAGTAAATAGATCCCACCGGTCAGTGCTGTGGAGAGGGTGAACCTCCCGATCTCCTTCTTAAGAGCCAAGCCCAGCGAATAGCGCTCGCCATCCTGAGAAAAGTTGTCGCCACTGATGGACAGCGTTTCGAATTGGCCCGCTATCTCAATGAAAGTGTCGGCTGCGAATTCACGTTGCGAGCCGAGTGCGACACCCCATATGGTCTCAGAGAATTCAGGACTTTCTCCAGTGGCATCCTGGTTTAAATGCGAGCCGATTGCCTGGATCCATGCACAGTCGTTCTGGCGCAGGAAGTCGGTGCCGTTCGTCGTGTCGAGTGTCGGACAGCTCTGCAGCAGCTGGTTCAGCCTGTGCGATGCAGAGACCGCTCTGGTCGCCCCGATCAGGCTCTCTTCCGGGGTATGGCGACCGTAGATTGCCGCTAGCTCGTCGGCACTGGTAGTGTTCAGAATCGTGGTCGCGTGCATGGATAAGGCTTCTTCCGTGTCGCCGCTCGCCGTGGCCTCAATTGCCGCCATGGCGCTACTTAAATATCTGGCATAGCTGAGCGCATTGTCCCCTAGTTCTATTCCCGCTGCGCTGCCAGTATAGTCGACGGCGTAATTGACGTAGATGTCGTTGGTTGTGTTGTTGAGGGTGTAGGTGACGGCCGGGGTGGTGTTGACTACTGTCGCGTTCATTGTCTTGAGGTTAGCGTCATTCGTCAGCGAGACGATGCGCAGTGCGCCGGTGTCGCCGCTGGAAAAGGTGGTGCTTCCAACCCAAACGGATTGGATCACGCCGGTCAAGTTGATCTGCGCGCCCTGTGTAAGACCATCAAAAACTATCAGGTCGTTGGATACAGTTCCATTGGAGTTTTGTTGGGCATCGATCCAGAGCGTCCCGGCCTCGGCGTAGGTTTCACCGAGGCTCACCGTGCTTGTGCCGACTATGTTCTGTCCATAGGGCGACATGGTGCTGCCGTCGTAGCCTGTGTAGTTGCCGAGCTTGCCAAGATAGACGGTCTTGCCGGCGTGGAAGTACGCGCCTTGTCGGTTCTCGAACTCAGTCCGGTTGGAGTCGTCGAGTTGCAGCGAGCCCGAGAGGATGCCTCCGCTCCAATTGTGGATCCTGAGCGCACCCTGAGAATCGTTAGCAATGACCACTGAGTCCGCGTCGGCGCTCTGGATCGTGCCCTCGTTCTGTATCATGTTGGAATAGCTGAGCGACCCGTCGGAATTATAACTTGACCGCCCCCCTGAGATAGCGATCGTCTCGTAGGCCGAACTGTTCGTCGTTTCGACCCGCCCGCTCATATTGACATAGATGTGACTGGTGCCCCGGCATTCGGCGTCTTTGCACTGGGCGGAACTGCCGGCTTGGTTGCCCTGCGGATCGTCTGTGCCGGCTTCCGAGGATTGGGCGAGGATCGCACGACCGTTCTCGCCCTCGGCTTTTACTGTGCCGGTGATACGCATCTTGACCCCACCGGAATAGCCATCGGTGCCTGAAGCGCTCTGCGCGAAGATCCCGTGCGAGCCGGTGCCCTTGACATTAATCAAGCCGTCGACGGTGATGTCGACATACCCACTGTTGCCGGCGTCTCCGGCGCTACCGATGCCTTCTTTGTCCATTTTGGTTCCAATATTGCCACCAGCACCGCCGCCGCCGCCGACTGACTGCGCCCAAATCCCGTGGGCGTTTTCGTTTGCCGTGTAAATATTGCCGGTATTTGTGATGTTAACATCGCCCCCATCACCACCCTTGCCACCGTTGTCCTTACCGAAAATCTGAGCCCCTAGGGTTTCATAGAAATTGGCCACAGCGGTTACGATGTTTGTTTCGATATCACCAGCTGATCCACCACCGCCACCGACCGATTGGGCATAAATACCCATGGCTCCTGAGCCTTCGGTCCTGATGTTGCCGCTGTTGGTGACGGCCACATTGCCACCGTTGCCGCCCCCAGATCCAGACCGTGCGACGGTGATAGAAGTCAGAAGCCCCTGGCTCCCGTCTCCGCCACTGCCGCCGCCGCCGCCCACGGATTGAGCGAAGATCGCCGTGCCACTGTCGCCAGTTGTGCTCAGTGTGGCATCGTTCTGGACCGTGACGTTGCCGCCGTTGCCAGAGGCCCCAGCCTCGCCGCCGATGTCGATTTCAAAGGAAAGTTCGTCTTTTGGGAAGCCCTTCACGTCTTTGTAGGTGTCATAGAGGTCGTCCAAAAATTCGCCGGTATTGTAGATATCTGCGACCCAGCCTTTGAGCCCGGGCGAGCCGTTGCCGGAATTGCCGCCACCACCGCCAACCGATTGTGCATAGATCGCGTAGGAGGCGTTGCCGGCCGTCGATATCGTGCCCTCGGAGTGGGTCACCGACACGTCGTTGCCGTCACCCGAGACGCCTTGGTCGCCGCCCATGGTGAAGTTCAGCGAATAGCTCTTTGTCTCGTCGCTCTTGGCCTGTTTCTTGGTGTAGCCAAAGGTATGGGACCCAGCTTGGCCGCCGTCCCCACCACCGCCGCCGACCGACTGGGCGTAGATGCCGTAAGCGGTCTCGGTCTGCGTGGAAATGTCTCCGTTGTTTTGCACAGTCACCGAGCCGGCATGCTCTCCGGTGCCGCCCGAACCGCCCAGTGCAACATTCGCGCTAACGTCGAGGTTATTGTCACCGGGCTTCCAGAAGAAGTCGCCCGCGAAGGCGAAGCCGTAGGCGCCGACGCCGCCGTTGCCGCCAATCGACTGCGCGTAGATGCCATGGGCGTTGCCGCCCGATGTCTTGAGCATGGCGTCATTCTTGACCGTCACAGAGCTCCCAACCGACCCGTTGCCGCCGGAGCCGCCGATCGAAACGGAGGCATTCACCGCCGGCCCGGTACTCCCCGACAGTGTGAAAGCGTAGCTGCCGCCACCCTTGCCGCCGTTACCGCCGATCGATTGCGCGAAGATCCCGTAGGACAGGTGTCCGTTCGTGGTGATATCGCCACCGCTGTTGTTGGTCACTGTGACCGCCTTCGCAGTGCCCGCGTTGCCGCCATCGCCGCCAACTGAAACGTTGACTGAACCGCCACCATCGGAGCTCAAATCGATCGCCGCTGCTATGATGGCACCGCCGTCGCCGCCGTTGCCGCCAATTGACTGGGCGGTAATCCCCGTGGATTGATAGCCGCCGGTGGTGATTTTGCCCGAGTTGGTGGTGTCGACCGTATCTGCAGTGCCCCCGTCGCCGCCCTTACCGCCAATGGAGACGTTGACCGAGGCCGAGATCGGCCCGGCGCTTCCGGCCCCGGTGCCCAAGAATCCGCCCGTGCCGCCGCTCCCGCCGAGGGACTGAGTAAAGACCCCATGTGAGCTGTTGCCCGACGTTATGATGGTGTTGGTGTTACTCAGCGTCACCTTGCCGGCCGTGCCGCCGTCTCCGGCGTTTCCGCCGTGGGCGATGTTGAGATCGCCCACGATGCCGAATGACGCTGAGGCTGTCACGCCCCCGGAGCCACCGCCCCCGCCCATACTCTGCGCCAGGACTCCGATCGCGCCGGAGCCCAAGGTGGTGACGGACGCTCTGTTGGTCAGCGTCACATCCGAGGCCGCCCCGCCTATACCACCGTCGCCTCCGTGGGTATAGCCGAGGCTGATACCGGCATCGCCATTGATTGTGGTGCCGGCCGTGCCACCACCTCCGGCCACGCTCTGGGCCATGACGCCGGTCGAAAGATTGCCGTGTGTCGTCACGCTGCCGGCGGTGGTCAGATCCACCGTTCCCGACGAGCCGCCCGAACCACCGGATGAGCCGAGCGCTATCGACCCGGCATTGATCGAGACGTCTCCATCGACGGTGTAACCCGCTTTGCCGCCACCCCCGCCGATGGACTGGGCTATGACGCCAAGTGCATTCTCCCCCTTGGTCTCGACCGTACTGTCAGTTTGAACCCAGACCGCTCCAGCAGAGCCGGCAGTCCCCGCAGATGATCCCTGATTGCCAACGAACTGGCTGATTTCCCCGCCGACATTGGCATCGATAACGTTGCTCGACTGGCCACCGCCGCCACCGATCGACTGCACCAGGATACCGTCTGAGTGGTCGCCATCGGTCGTGGCATTGGTCTTGGAGTTTACCGTGACGTTGCCACCGGTTCCGCCTTCCTGACCGTCCGCCCCCATGTCATGATTGAATTCAATGGTGCTGCCTGCTTCGATGTTATTACCAGCCGAACCGCCGCCACCCCCGATCGACTGGACAAGAAGAGCTGAAGATGTATCGCCGTGCGTGATTACCGATCCGGTCAATCCAACGGTATCTTTATCGCCGACGTTAACGGTTCCGCCGGTGTGGTTGCCCGTTGTGTTTGAAGCAGCGGTTTGCGGGTTGAAGGTAAGGCCGATGTCGACGTTGACCACGTTGCCGCCAGTGCCACCGCCACCGCCAATGGACTGCGCAACGAAGCCATTAGACTTAAAGCCGGAGGTTACGATCTCGACACTGCCGCCCTCGCTTGTGACCGTGATATCACCGCCTGAACCGCCTTTGCCACCCTGCGAGCCGAGGACAGGCTTGATGATATCGAGCGCGGCAAGGGAGCTGCCGCCATGTCCACCACCGCCGCCAACCGATGAAATCAGTACCCCGTCTGCGATGCTGCCCTGCGTCGTGACCCCGAGCGTTCCATTCTTGAGGTCGAGGGTCACGTCGGAGCCACTGCCGCCATCGCCACCTGAGGCACCGAGGGCCCAGGGCCCTTTGGGCGAGGTCGATTTGCCACCGCCGTCGCCGATACTCGAGATCATCAAACCAACAGCATATTCGCCCTCGGTTGTGATGGTGGTGTTGCCGTCGGTGGAGAAGGCGGCTTTTCCGCCATTGCCACCTTTCCCGCCATTACCGCCAAGGGCGACCACGCCGTCGTTCCCGCCGCTGTTGCCGCCGCCTCCGCCAACGCTCAGAACGAAGATTCCTGACGCGTCGTCGCCCTTGGTAGTGATGGCGTTGGTGTCCGTCAGCGTGACGGTGGCGTTACCGCCCGTGCCGCCTGCACCACCTGTGGCACCCATGCTGACAAAACCCTCGTCCTTCGAACCTACACCGCCGCCACCGCCAATCGAGAGTGCGCTTATCCCATTAGAATAGTTCCCTGTCGTATCCACGGCCACGGCATTAAGGGTTGCCGTAACGGTATTGCCATCTCCGCCACTCGCGGCGTTGGCGCCATAGGCGACAAAGCCGCTCGCGCCGCCGGAGCCACCGGCGAAACCGCCGACACTCTCCACGAGGATGCCCCCGGCTTCATCGCCTTTCGTACTAATGGTTCCATTCGCGTAGCTGACCGCCGCCTCACCACCCGGTCCCGGCTTGCTGGCAAAACCAGCGTTGCCGTCGAACCAGCTATCGCCTTCGCCGCCACTGCCGCTGGCGCCGCCGATACTCTGAATAAAGATGCCTTGCGCCTTGTCGCCCGAGGTCGTGATGTCGCCAGAGAAAGTTACATCGATCTTTCCACCAGTGCCGCCGTTTCCGCCATTGCCTCCAATCCCTTTGTCCGTCCCATTCCCTTTGCCGCCGGTCCCTCCGTACCCAGCCTCGCTGATGGCAACGATGCCATGCCCCTTGTCGCCCGAGGTCGATATCGCGTTCGAACTGCTGTCGGCGGTGAGCTCCACAATCCCGCCGTCGCCGCCGGCACCACCGGTACCGCCCGTGGCCTTGTTGTCCGAAAGCCCTTCCCCTGCGGTGCTCCCTTTGCCGCCGACGCTAACCAGGGCGATACCGGCGCTTGTGCTCGTGGTGATATCGACTGAATGCTGGTCGTCGAGCGCCACGGTGATAGGGCCGCCCTTGCCACCACCACCGCCGATGCCGCCGAAGCCCTGATGAAGCCCGCTCTGGTTGGTGCCCTTACCGCCTTCGCCGCCCTGACCACCCTGGCTGAGCACGATAAGACCAGGGCCGCCACTTGTGGTGATTGGGAAAGGGGTCACGCCACCGTTGTCAGCATTGGCTGTGATCGTCACGGTGCTGCCATTACCGCCGAGGCCACCATTGCCGCCGCGGGCAGTGCTAAATGCGCTGTTCTCGTTAGCCAACCCGCCGTTGCCGCCGTTTCCCTCGATCGAGATCCCGCCCGTGGCGCTGTCGATCCCAAAACCCTTGTCGAAATGCATTATCAAGGACATATTGTACGAACTGAAGCCATTCCCCCCGTCCTGACCATCCTCATCCTTCTCTTTGGTCGCATCGGTCCCGGAACCCGCTTGGTCCGTAAAGTTAAACGCATAGTCGCCGTCACTTGACGTGGAAGGCCCGAAATTACCCGTGACATTTTCGTACAGATATTGGGTGGCAGTGCTTGCCCCGACATCGAGGACCGGGATATCGCTGCCAGAGCAGATATAGGTGCCATTGCTTAAACATGACCCAAAAGAAAAAGTCGGCAACATAAAAGTAGATACAATCAAAAAACTGTACGTGATTCTCAAAGTCATTCCTTAAAATGAAATCTAAAATTGAATTTTTAAGTAGAGCTTTCTCAGGTTCCGAGCATTGGAAGTATTAATACTCCCTGAATGTGCGCAACCTACTACAAGGCCCCGGCTTCCGGCAATGGTGTGCTGTCAACTTAACGGCGAGTATCTGATAATCCGGTGATGAAGTGGACCCCATCCCTGACACAGTGAGCCAGCCATTATAAGTGTAAACCCCAAGTCTATTTCATGCTGCTATCGGTAGCCCTGAGGGCAAATCATAATAGACCTGGTCCGGCGTTATTACGCTCAAGCTTGCGTGCCGCCGCTCCCCATTGTAGAACATCAGCCAATCGTCGATACCCTGCTTGGCTCGAGCGACACTGTCGTAGGCCTTGAGATAAACCTCCTCGTATTTCAAGCTGCGCCAGAGACGCTCGATAAAAATATTATCCATCCATTGCCCCTTACCGTCCATGCTGATTTTGATGCCGTTGTCCTTCAGCACATCGGTGAAATTTTCACTGGTAAACTGACAGCCTTGATCGCTGTTGAATATCGCAGGTGTGCCGCAGTTTGCCAGCGCTTCTTCGAGCGCCTCAACACAAGGAGCTGCATCCAGAGAGTTGGATAATCGCCAAGACAGTACCTTCCTGGAATGCCAGTCCATGATGGCAACCAGATACAAGAAACCCTTGCGCATCGGGATATAGGTCAAATCCGTACACCAGACCTGATTGACCCGATCAATCTCCAGCGCCCGCAACAAATAGGGGTAAACCTTGTGCTGTGGATTGGGGCGCGTCGTCTTCGCACCGGGGTGCAAAGCCCTTATTCCCATAAGCCTCATCAGACGCTGTACGCGTTTGCGATTGACCTGAAGATTGTGGCTATCCCAAAGGTCATCGCGTAGTGGACGAGAGCCTTTGAATGGACGTTTCAGGTGCAGTTCATCCAGCTTGCGCATCAGATCGATGTCATCGGCACTGACACCTGCCCGTGTCCGGTAGGCAGAGGAGCGGCTGATCTCCAGCGCCAGGCATTGTCGACTGATAGGCAGTTTATGCGCCCTGTCCAGCTTCGTTTGCGCTCGGCCATACTTAACGACCGAGCGCCTTGGCTAAAAAATCATTCTCCAGCGCCAACTCCCCGATCTTGGCATGCAGATCCTTCAGGTGAGCTTCATCGGCTGCCTTGTGCTCTTGAGTGCTGCCGAATACCGTATCGGCTTGATCAAGCAATTGTTTCCTCCAGTCCTGAATTTGATTCTGGTGCACATCAAAGTGCTCGACAAGCTCCGCCAGCGTTCTGTCGCCCTTAATCGCCGCCAGCGCGACCTTGGCTTTGAATCCCGGCAAATGGTTTCGTCTTTTACGTCTCATAATCTTCTCCTGTGGGGACTCAAATTACCTCAGGATTTACACTTACGCTACTGTCTCAGATCCGGGGTCCACTTCTCTGTCAACGGCCGCCAAACAATATCAATGGGGTCGATTTAAATGCGCTTACGCTATTGGTCTTAGTGGGCATCGTTACATGTTTAGTAAGGCTGGGACGAATTTTGTGATGCAGTGATGCCGTTTCACAGAGAGGGGGTGATGGGGCACAATGAGGTAATGAGGTAATGAGGTAATGAGGTGATACAAGCATGTCTTGTAGCAAACATAAGCATGCATTACTTTAAACAAATATAAAAAAACATCGGCTATTTTAAGGCCGATGCTTCAATGACAGCTTGGTTTAGTGTTTCGTCAGTTCTTTCACAACAAGTTTGTCTGCATTCAAATCAAAATACTGAATATCTTTTGCATTCAAATCAAGATTGCTCATGCTAATGCTTTGCACGTTAGTATTTTGAAAAGTGCGAATATAAAAAATCTTGTTTTTAAGATCTGATACCGCTGACCAATACGTGATTTCATAGCCACTGGTGCCGCCGCCATAGTTGCCGCCCAAGTCAACCATACCAGGTGAAATATCAAAATTATTCAGAAAATGAAAAGCTGTGCCGACTTGTTGCGTGGTCGTCATGTCTTTAGGCACGTTTGCGACCATAAAAAACGCCCGTACAAAACGCGATACTGAAGTCATATCACCTGGCAAACCCACCATGCCAGCACTACTACTCTGCGCTTCAAAGGTCATGCCGCCCATTTTGATTGGGACTGGGTCTTTAGCACTTAAATTAGTAAAGTTATTAAGTTGGGTTAAGTGCCAAGAAAATTTTGGTGCATTGGTTAAGACGCCAGCAGGGTTGTCTGAAACTTCTAATTGACCATCAATGTATTCAATCACAATGCTTTTACCCGATTTGTCATGCAGAGTCAGGTGCAAGGTCACAACGCCTTTAAATAAAGCTTGTTCTGAACGGTTTACTTTTACTTCTTGAAACCCTTTTTTAGCTTCTTCAACCGTTGCAAAGTTAGTTAACGCATAAGCAAGCATTTCATATGAAGCAATTGATTGTGCCGACTCACTGGTTTTTACATCTTGATACAAGGTAATGTTAGGCGCATACAACATGCCGCCTGCAAGCCCTTTTTCATTTATACCGTCAACAAGAATAGGTAAATCTATACCGTTTACACCAAAAGCCGCGTACTTGGCTTTCCAGACCAACCCTGAACCCTGTTTGCCGTCAATTCCGGTACCTTGGTAGGTATAGCCTCGAGGTATGGCAATGCCTTTAGATTTAATGTCTAGACCAAACTCGAGTGTACGACCATAAACAAAACCGCCGTCATTACCCGGCAGTAAAAAGCTGGTGCAGGCTTGGCTGACCATTGGCGCAAAAGTCATGGTTGCCGCTAATAAAGCAGCTGAAAAACGTTTGGGGCTTGAAGCTTTATACGTTGTCATTCGATGTTTCTCCATGTTGTCATGCATCAATTATTAACCGTAACACATTCATCATTTTTATTGAAAAAACCACATTACCTGGCACTCTTTTATGCCTTGCCAAAGTCTTCCTTATCGTTGCGCTAGCGGGCCACGTCAAGCGGGCAAAACGACTTTAGCCAAAGTCGTATTAAAAGATAAGCCATATCACTGCTGTCCGGTTTAACCGGGTTAATTTTCAGTAAGGACTAATACTGGCGTGGTCTAGAGGCCGATTTTATTTGGTGCCGATTTGAACACAAATTCTTCATTTTTGGTTGATTTCCTAGAGATAAGCTTCTGGGGGGTAAATCATGCATCTGAGTTATAACCGAATCTGGTGTTTGAGCATTTGAAAAAAGGCGGCGTATCTGGTTGATTTGTTGTTACTACACAGCAGACCAACCAAAAAGGGATACGCCACCATGAGCAAGAATAACGTTGTTGAGCTAGCAGGTCGAGATGAG
>Ga0208768_1001751_pt1 | contig 10899 bp, 14 predicted proteins | sample AntAceMetag02UK1_FD_184760 | JGI IMG/M metagenome (GOLD analysis project Ga0208768, IMG submission 184760) | Saline lake microbial communities from Ace Lake, Antarctica - Antarctic Ace Lake Metagenome 02UK1 (SPAdes) (version 2) | ecosystem: Environmental > Aquatic > Non-marine Saline and...
GGTATCCAGTTTAACTCGTTCCCATTCACCGTCACATTCTAAATGAGCTAAAGATAACTTGGTGTAGTTATGAGTCAGGAACCATTTTTCATCGTTGTCTTCGCAAATTTTCTGGATAGTTTCCATTGTGAGTTGTGAGATGGGAATATTCGGGGAAGTGACTTGACTTAAGTGGTTAAAGAACACAAACGATCATATTCAAATGGATCTTTCAAGTCTGTCTAAAATGGATTTTTCCAAGATTCCCAAAAACCTGTTAGGTATACTCCAAGATAAAGAACTCTCAATGGCCCAGAAAATGGTGGCATTTAACATGTTCATACCAAATTTACCAGCTAGTCCAGAACACGACCAGGCATACGACGACAACCTAGAGGTTGGTCGCAAGATTAAACGTCTTGTGGATGAGGGGAAGATTCGTATAGGTGGATTCGGTAAAAATTTCAAACTTGAGGTGATTACCAATTAGGTATGTGCCTTTCTAAATTTTCTTCGACATCAAATTGAGCAGGGTCAACCTTGGTCTTGGTGGTGGGTTTGATTTTCTTAGACTTACTCGAGGTAGGGGACTTGAAACCGCGCGCTGTATTAACTTCTGTGTCATATTGTGCTGGATCTTTGAATGCACGGGTGGGTCGCGCGAGGCGTCTATTAGACCTCATTCTTTTTTGAAGAAACTTGGTGGGCGTCTTTTGAATGTGAATAGGTGAAGCAAGAGAAGCCATTTTTATAATCAAAGATTTTCATCTTTAAACACCTAAGTGTGGGTGCGACCTCCAACTTTCCATTATACAAAACAAACAATGTCTTCCAACATGAACTCCCGATCCATCACCGACTACATCCTCAAGCTCGAGAAGGAGAACTTCGATCTCAAGAAGGATCTCCTTGAATCTGAAATTCAAAGGGTCTCCACCACTCTCAATGAAGCTGATGAGTCTCGAACCAAGATTGAGCAGCTCAAGAAGCTTTTTAAGGAGGCCAACGAAGAGAAGGTCAATGCCCTCAACGAGCTTAATGATCTCAAGTATAAGAACCGTTCTTTTACCGAAACGACTGCTCGCGTTTTACAAAAGTCTGTGAACCAGGGTCTCGTTGATCGTCTTCTCGAACTTGGTGAGATGACTTCTGATATCCATAAGACAATGACTTACCAAAAGGCTGCAGATACTATTGGCAACCTCTCCTACGAGGTCAAATCTGGTGAGAGCTTGCTCGACATTTCAGGTATTGGTAAGGGTATTGCTGCCAAGGTTAACGAATACCTCGAAGAACAAGACTCAGACTACGAAGAGTCTGAATGCTCAGAGTCTGAGTCTATCGCATCAAATGGTGACGAGTCTGACGACGAAGACGTAAACAACTTTTCCGAAGATGATTGCTCTGAGGATGGGTATTCAACTGACAGTACTTACTTCACAAGTTTCAATGCAGATCTTGCTGATATGCTTCACAATCTCGCGGATAAGACTGATGATAAGTTCAAGTGTAAGGCTTACCGCCGTGCAGCCAATTCGGTTTACGAACTTCCTTACAAGATTGTCAGTGGTAAGATAATTTCCCAAGGTCTTAACAAGGTACCAGGTATTGGAAAGTCTATCGGTAAGAAGATTGATGAATACCTCAAAAAGCCCACCTCAACCAACGAAGAGATTGCTGAAATGCTCTACTGTCTCGCTGATGACTCTTATGATGACAAGTTCAAACACAATGCTTATGTTCGTGCGGCATACGAGATCAAGAAACTTCCCTTTGAAGTGACGAGTGGTGAAGAACTTTCGAAAGGTCCCAACAAAGTCCTGGGTGTTGGTAAGTCTATCGCCAATAAAATCGACCAATTCCTCCAGACTGGGAAAGTTAACTAAATCCATATGGGTTTTTTCGTGATACGTGAGAGTAGATACCCATCCCTTTTAATAAATACCAATAATTTTCTCTGTAATAAATAAACAATGACTCTAGTACTCGTATCCGTAGACAAGGCGGGTGATCTCAAGCTTGGTGCGCGCAAGTGCCGTCTCTACAAGAAGGATGAGGTGGTGAAGGTTGCTAAGAAGTATGGCATCAACACAGAGAAGAAGACTGTCCAGCAGCTCTGTGGTTCCATCAAGGGTAAGGCTAAAAACAGTATGAACAATGTCCCCCTCGCCAAGTTGTATCCCGAGGCTGCCAAGAAGCGCGCTGCCGCTAAGAAGCGCGCCGAGAAGAAGGCTCTCGACAGGAAGACTGCTGTCAACTTTATCAAGGCCATGACCACTCGTATCACGACCCCCACAATGAAGGTTGTTCGGGCGGTTTCCCCCGTGCGTATTCCTAAACCTACCAAGAAGGCGATGCCCCTCACCAAGCAGGAGGCTGTCAAGCGTATCAGGGCGATGAAGGGTCTCTCTGGGGATGCCAAGGTGAAGCTTGTGAACCGTCTGAATGCGGGAACCATGTCCCCTCGCCGCGTTGTTAAGGTTGCTCGTGAGCTTTCCAGGTTGAACGTCGCAGCGTATCGTATTTAATTATCGTCGTCACTAAGGTCATTATAGATCTTCTCTTCAGTGTCATAGAAGGCTTCACTGTCTCCAATCATCATTTCCCTCACAGTTTCATAGAGGATTGTCGAGAGTGCAATTTTGTAGGCGAGAAATCCCACAAATGTAGCTCCATAATCAAAGTCAAACGCGAAAGGTGCGTTATTCCACGACACTTCAAAAGCAGCAGCACACAATGGTGCTAAGAACTCTTTCTGAAATGCCGACTTTTCAAATGTATCTACCCGATCACATAGAAGACTGACATACGCATAGGACGCAACAGCCCCGATGGTCACGGATACACCCTGGTGTGCACCCTGTGTGATGAAGTAAGAGGCGCTCAATGCTGCACCATATCCACCTGTAGACCTTTTTAGTGTGTTCTTGAGACGGACATAATCACTCGGAACCGGTTTAGCGAACGCGATCGTAGTCATTGTTGGTATATACAAAAGATGCTTTATCCAACTTAAACAGTAGAAGTCTCATACAGATATATGGATATTCGCCATTGTGATGGACGAGATCTTTTAAAAAGTTTGGACGATGGGTCAATCGATCTGATATTGACGGACCCACCATATATCATATCTCACGAGACGGGTATGAATACTCTTCACGACGCAATCGAATCTGGTAAGAACTTAACAAAGACTGAGAAAGAATGGAATATTTATGTCAAAGAGAATGAAGCTGCTAAAACAACACCAAATGCAAAGGAAAATTTCTTGAAATATGGAACTATCTATGGAACGAAATATAGTGTCAAAACAAATTACGGGGAGTGGGACGAAAAGTTTACAATGGAAACACTTGAGGAATTTGTGAAATTGTACTACACAAAGTTGAGGGATGGTGGAACGTGTATCATTTTCTTTGATCTTTGGAAGTTGTCACATCTCAAAGAGCTCATGGAAAAGTATAAGTTTAAACAGTTACGTTTTATCGAATGGATCAAGACGAATCCACAACCCATAAACTCTCGAGTGAACTATCTCACAAATTCTAGGGAGATTGCACTTCTGGGAGTGAAAAAGGGAAAACCCACATTCAATAGTGAGTATGACAAGGGTATATATGAATTTCCAATCCAAGGGGGTAAAAAGAGGTTTCATCCTACCCAAAAGAGTATCAAATTGTTTGAAGAACTCATTAAGAAGCACTCCAATGAAGGTGATGTCATTGTCGATACATTTTTGGGTGGTGGAACAACCGCAGTTGCTTGTAAGGAAAGTGGTCGAAGATTTATTGGCTCAGAACTCGATGAAAAATACTTTAAGAACTTAAGTGAAATGAATTTAGAGACTAAATGAGGAATATGAATATAAGTAACATTTTATTCGAGACTAAAGTCTTCACCCAACCATTTATTCACACGAACCGTCTCATTGAGATGAAAATGTTCGATGTGACGAATAATGGTGGTGCTTGGCGAACACATTTTGAAAAAATATTTAGAATAACGGTTGTGTACACGACCAACCGTGATCCCATTCATCGGAATACGACCGGTGAGGATGAGGAAAAGTACAACACTCACAAACTTGATAAATCCATTTTACCACGCCCAGAGCATGGACACGTTTTGGGTTTATATGTATGGGGACGTTTTCAGTCGATTTCACGAACCATTCCTGAAGAGATACGTTCTGTAATTTGTAAACCGGGGGTGAGATGTGTCATTTGTGACGAAGATCGGAGAATTGAATGTGATCATGTGAATGATGATTACACAATTGCCTTATCCGATCTCAAAATAACAGATTTTCAACCCTTATGTCAATCTTGTAACAAGAAGAAGCGTGAGGCGCATAAGAGAGGTGTTAAATATTATAAGGATATTCGAGACCCTGGGAAATCAGCAATGAAACAATTACTCAACTTACCCAGTGACTTTGAATTTACATGGATTGCACCCGAAGAACTATCCGGTGAATCTTTATTTTACAGAAACCCGAGTGTTGTGCGAAGATTACACATTGAGAAACTTAAAAATAACTTGTAATAGTAAAGTATGCCCTGCCAACGTTGTAGGAAGAAGTGTGGGGTTCCAATCGACTGTAAATATTGTGAAGGAAGTTTTTGTCCAAGTTGTATTCACCTACCAAAACACGACTGTCAAGGTGTGGATATCAAGAAGATGAAGCAACGTAAAGAACTTGAGGAAAGGACTGCATTTGATCCACCCCCGAAGTGCTTAAAGATTTGACGTGTATACTAATCAGCGTGGGGGGTGACACGCACTCATAGCTCAGTGGTAGAGCGCAAGCTTAGTAAGCTTGAGGTCAGGGGTTCGAAACCCTTTGAGTGCATTTTTAAATATGAGATCCATATTTATGTTTGAAATTTGTGTACACGGAACGAGCTAGAAAAGGGATATCTCCTAGATTTAGTCAACCACCGACTTAAGGATTTGAGTCATGATACAAGTAGATGTCCCTCGGGGTCAAGAAGCTCTGTTACGATGCTATTGTGCCTACTCGTGGCTCTGATCGTTCTGTGGGATATGATTTATATAGCTCCGAGGATGCCATGGTTCCTAGCCAGGCTGGAAGAGCAATTGTAGGAACTGGTATTACAGTGGTTCTTCCACCGGGGGTATACGGCCGTGTAGCTCCCCGATCGGGGTTAGCTGCAAAGCACTGCATCAATGTTGGTGCGGGTGTCATTGACCCAGATTATACCGGTGAAATCAAAGTTATCTTGTTCAACCATGGAGAGAAAGACTTTGAAATCAAGAAGGGTGATCGAATCGCGCAACTTATTTTAGAGCGTTGTGAGACACCTCCAATTGAGGAGATTAGTATCGTTGAGGATACGGAGAGGGGTTCGGGTGGTTTTGGATCTACCGGCAATTAGCGAACCATAAATCTTCAGCTTGAGGCATGAAAAGTATACCTTGACTCATAGTCATATACAATTTAGCCTTATCTATATTAGGGTAAGTGTGTAATATCCATCTCTCCCAATATTCAGCCCTGAAGAAATCTTCCCAATCTTCTTCTGTACTTTCTTTAATTTTCAACATCCCCCTTTGTATCTCATACTGATCTCTTTCTATTCGCAGCTCCTTAGGAATGATGGCCCCTTTCCTAAGAAGTTGTGCGCGCATAAGACGGGGATTACGATGGTCAGGGAAATATTGAACCCCGGTTTGACCAAAGTCTATAGTTCTTTTACTGGGGAGAATCACACGATACTTATGGCTCACAGTTGGACTGGGCTTAAGAACTACGTGCATAGTATTTGTAATGAGGAAAAAATAATGCTCGAATATACCTCACAAGATGGTGTCATCATACGAGTTGGACAATCTGCGAAAGAAAATGATGCGCTTACAAACTCGAGTGACCCAAAGTGTTGGTGGATGCATGCGAGTGGTTACCCAGGCGCTCACGTTGTAGTGTGTTACGACGGTGACCAACTTCCAAAAGAGGTGAAAAGGGATGCAGCTGTATTGACTATACATCATAGTAAGACACCGGTGTCAAAAATGTCATGGGTCGACATGACACGAATTGAAAATGTCACATCATTGAAGCAACATGGACTTGTTACACTTGAAGGTAATGTTACTCAACTCACTATTTTTATGAATCGTGAAATCGACAGACTAAATCAGTTGAAAAAATCTTGTACTACTATATAATGAAAGGTGTCGAATACAGACTTGTGATGGCTTTGATATTTATCATCGTTCTCGTAGTAGCGACAAACTTTAATTACATCTTTGATAAGAAAAAGATGTCCAAACCCGAACCTGAACCTGAACCCGCCCCAGGTCCCGCCCCGGGTCCCGCCCCTGAGACCCCAGAAGAGGAAGAGGAAGAGGAAGAGACCCCGGTGATACCACCCAAAGGAAAACCCAAGATGAAATCTGGAACTATGAAGTCGACAGTCACGGCAGATATTCAGGTGATTGACACACTTCCAATTGGGACCGTAAAGAAAGAGGGGTACATCGGGTACTCTGATATTTAAAAACTAAAGTAAACTTGTGTAAAGTCCAGCGATGTAGTACACATCCTTGAACCCGAGACCTTCTAATTTCTCTGCTGCAAATCTGGCCCTCTGTCCAGTGTTGCAATAGACGAGTAATCCCCGCTTGGGGAGTTCTGTAGTTGTTTTTTCATTGATCTTATCCACAGGTATGTGTAAGGCTCTGGGATAGTGACCAGCTCGCCATTCAACAGCAGTACGGACATCGATAACCTTCTTTATCTTACCATCCTTAATGAGTCGTTTGGCTTCTTCTGCGGACACGAGATTCTGACCATAATATGTGTAGGCTGTGAGGGCCGCGAGACCACCGATGAACACGAGTGGGATCATTTGGTATCTACGGGGATTTTAACTTCTACATGATCCATCTCGAAGCAGCATTGTGCATGACCATCATAGGTCCTCTGACAAGCTTTACAGTAATAAAGGATAGGGGCGTTCATGATATATATGGATAAGAAGAAAGAAGTGGAGAAAGAAGCGAATGTGTCCTCCACTCGTCTCAATCCTACTGAGATTGCTAAGCGTTCAATGGATAGCCGTTTAGCCGCTACAGAGAAGGCACTTAAGTGTGAAAAAGTGCGGTATAACCCTAAATGTGACACGAATGCATCGACTCACAAATTGGAAAATTGAAAAAAAAATAAAATCGATTCGAATTAGTTACCGAAAGCGACACCACCCATACCATTCTTCACACGGAGAATGTTATAGTTGACCGCATAGACGCGATGAAGCTGGTTACCACCTGAGGGGTTGGTGAGGGTAAGCTTAGCGTTGTCGATACGCGAGAAGTTTAGTGTACCAGTTGGCTGCATCTTGCTCATGGTCAGACAGAAAGGCCACGTGAAAGTGGGAAGATCCTCGAGAATATCATCGGGAAGATCGGTACAGTGCATTTCGGGAATCACTGTGTGGTGGTAGACACTCGATGTATCTTCGAAAAGGGGGACACCGTTGATGTAAAGGGAAGTTTTATCGAAGTTGAATTCGGTGTCCCAGTCGTCACCACCGGTAGTGTTACCTGAAACGAGGTGAAGAGACTTGACGGGGTGATTGAAGTAGCTGAGATCAATCTCGGTATCAGTGCTTGAGGCGGGTTGATACTGTGTCTGGGTAATGAGAATTTCATGCTCGGTATCCGTGAAGAACTTACGTTCATCGGTATCGAGGTACATGTAGTTACCCCAAATTTTTGGGCTACCAGTAGGTGTGTAACCGTCGCGACACTTGATACGAATCTCAACATCGTGGTACTGGAGGGCCACCAAAGGGAGACACTTGGTCCAATCTTCACCAAAGAAGAATGGAATCATGTAGTGGTCGCCACCATGATTGGTTTTCAGTACAGAAGTTGTGGCAGCCATAGACGCCTTCGCGGTAGTGTCACGCATGAGGGGGTTGTATACACCCTGAATAAAGAGTGAATCCAATTGAGAAACCTTTTGTCCACCAATCCACAGACTGAACTCGGTGGGGTTGGCGGCGGTTGAAGAGAAAAGACCATCGGGGTTGTTTTGCACATTAGAAACAAGAGTATCTTCGATCCAGATGTAGCTCATGAGATCACCCTTGGAACGGATAGGAACAGAGATTTCATTGTTCGCTCCGAAAGTGCCGATGTAGTCCATACGTTCGGGCTTCATAGCGAAGTTGGTGTAACGTTTGTAGTTCTGGCGGAAGAAGCTGACCTGGGGTTCACCCGTGATGTAAACATCCTGGGCACCCACTGACACGAGCTCAATTAAAGCGGCAGACATTTATTAGTAAATGATATTAAAAAATTGGGTGAATATATTGATATGGTAGTGTTCCAGGCTCTCACATGGGAACCTAGAGACACGGAAGATGAGCACCATGTCAGTATATTTGGGAAGACTGAGGATGGTAAATCGGTTTGTGTGACTACATCATTTAGTCCATATTTTTTCATAAAACTTACATTCGGAACGTCGCAACAAACAGTTAATGAAATCTATAATCTTCTGTGTAGGAAATGTCCTGAATGTGTCACGTCATATTCTATGGCAAAGTCCAAGGATGTTTGGGGATTTCAAAACAATGAAGAGTTCTTTTTTATGAAAATCAACTTTACGAACCTCGCAGCTCGTCGACGTGTTGATGGTTTTTTGAGAAGACCTATGGACCTTTCTTCTGGGACAAAAGTGTTGAAAGTGTATGAGTCTAACCTCGATCCAGTTCTTCGCCTGATGCATCGAACTGGTATTCAATCAACCGGGTGGATCGACACTGGTGTTAAGTGTGTACGATCACATCTTGCCAAGGTAGATATAGACCTATGGTGTAATGATTGGTCTTCCCTGAAGCATGTGGATCGAGATGATATTGCCCCATTCGTCGTGGGATCGTTTGATATAGAATGTAATAGTTCAACGGGTAAATTTCCAAATGCAGAAGTTCCTGGTGATGCTTGTTTTCAGATTGCAGTCTCACTTTGTAAATTTGGAACAGATGAACCTTATGAAAAGGTGTGTTTATGTTACAAGAAGACAGAAGGTCCTGATGTTATAAGTTTCGACACTGAGCGAGAAATGCTTGAAGCGTTTCAAAAGTATCTACACGATAAGAACATTGATATCATCACTGGGTGGAATATTTTCGGGTTCGATCTTGAGTATATTTATAAGCGAGCTCGATACTGTAGATGTAATCCAAACTTTTACAAACTTGGAAGATTAAACGATGAATCTTGTCAACTCAACCTGAAAAAATTAAGTTCAAGTGCTTTGGGTGACAACTTCCTGAAGTTACTTCCAATGTCTGGACGATTTATCTTCGATATGTTCCATGAAGTTAAGAAGGGCTACAAATTGGATTCATATAGTTTAAACAATGTTTCAAAGTTGTACCTTGATGACCAAAAGATTGACATGTCCCCAAAAGAAATGTTTGCTCGCTACAAAGAGGGTGATCCTGTGAAGTTGGGTGAAGTTGCTGAGTACTGTATCAAGGATACCCTACTTCCTCACAAACTCTTGAAAAAGTTGTGTACACTCTTGAACCTTCTGGAGATGGCTAAGGCTACTTGGGTACCATTATGTTTCTTGGTCGAACGTGGTCAGCAAATCAAAGTGTTTAGTCAACTTACGAAAAAGGCTCGTGAACTGGGATTTATGGTTCCCACGATTCGTTATGGTACGATTCCAGAAGAACCCTATGAGGGTGCGACGGTTCTCGAAGCTCAAAAAGGTGCCTATTATACACCAATCACAGCTCTAGATTTTGAAGCGCTATACCCTTCAATTATGATGGCCCACAATCTATGTTATTCAACCTATGTGATGGATGAAAGACGATATGGGAATATTGAGGGTGTTACATATGAAACATTCAATATTGCTGATCGAACCTACAAATTTGCTCAAAATGTTCAAAGTCTTTTACCAGCGATTCTTCTTGAACTCAAACAGTTTCGAAAGAAAGCAAAAAGGGATATGGCGGCTGCAACTGGTGGAATGAAAGAGGTGTATAATGGTAAGCAGTTGGCTTATAAAATCTCGATGAACTCTGTGTATGGGTTTACAGGGGCTGGTAAAGGGATTTTACCCTGTGTACCTATCGCGTCGACGACGACGTGCCGAGGTCGTGGTATGATTGAGGAGACGAAGACTTATGTCGAGAAGAACTTCCCGGGTGCGAAGGTAAGGTATGGCGACACTGATTCTGTGATGGTTGAGTTTGATGTTGGGGACCGAACGGGTGAAGAAGCTGTCAAATACAGTTGGGAAATCGGTGAACGCGCAGCGGAAGAGTGTAGTGCCCTGTTCAAAAAGCCAAACAACCTGGAACTCGAGAAAGTGTATTGGCCCTATTTCCTCTATTCAAAGAAGCGGTACGCCGGCAAGCTTTGGACAAAGGGTAAAGATGCCCAGATGCATATGGACTACATCGATATCAAGGGGCTTCAAGTTGTTCGACGAGATAATACTCCACACGTCAGGGCAGTTTGTAAAGAACTCCTCGATGTGGTTCTCAATGCCCCCGATACAGGTCCACCGATGGAACTCGCCAAAGAACGAGCGATAGAACTTCTTTCGGGTGATGTACCGAATGAAAAGTTGATACTCAGTAAGTCACTTTCCGACAGTTATAAGGTGAACGGAGAACCAGTGTCAGTGACAGGTCCTAGAATTGGTGAGATCAATCAAGCTCACGTACAAGTTGTTCATAAGATGCGTGATAGGAAACCTGGTTCTGAACCACAGTCTGGTGATCGTGTTCCATTTTTACTGACGAAGACAGGTGACCCCAAGGCTAAGGGATTTGAGAAATCTGAAGATCCCAAGTATGTGGAAGAAAACAACATTCCAGTTGATTACCATTACTACTTCGTAAACAAGTTCCTAAACCCGGT
>Ga0208768_1001756_pt1 | contig 10886 bp, 16 predicted proteins | sample AntAceMetag02UK1_FD_184760 | JGI IMG/M metagenome (GOLD analysis project Ga0208768, IMG submission 184760) | Saline lake microbial communities from Ace Lake, Antarctica - Antarctic Ace Lake Metagenome 02UK1 (SPAdes) (version 2) | ecosystem: Environmental > Aquatic > Non-marine Saline and...
TCTGGAAGAGAGTTCTCTACTTTAGGGAACATCTGGATGAGTGTCCGAAAGAGAAAGAAAAGGTAAAGAGACCTCGTAAGAAGAAGGAACCTGAACCAGTTGTGTGTGAGATTGAAGCACTCCCCGAAGAAGACTTTTATAATGATGATTGAAGGGTTTCTACGTATTCTTTCAAAACTTTTTGAGCTTCTTCGGCTTCTTCTCGGGTGGTGTAATTTCCTATATGTTTGTGTTTATAAGTGAGTTTCCACTTATCACGATTGCGGCTTATACATCCAACTCTTTTCGGAATTGTACCTTCAATTTTCGTAAAGTTTTCTGGATCTTTTGTATATTCTTTAAGAACTTCTATAGCTTCTTCTTTGATTCTAAATCCACCTATTGAGAGATCGTTTATAATACCATATAATCTAACCCTTGGATAATACACGTTGCCTATTTGACGAACAGAACCCATGTATCCATCTTTCATTATTTTCGATTTAATGATACCATTGCGTATGTCATCCTTTGATTTCTGACTGTACTCCGTTTTAAATTGGCCACCCGTAGTACAGTTATATCCAGTAGGTGCTATGGAATTCAACTCCTTTATCCAGTGAATTTCTCTTTCATCAAGTTGTTCTTGAGGGACATCTTCCTCTATGATTTCGTATTTCATTTCATCTCCATATTTTTGTATAGCCCTTTTCAAGTAGGTACAGCATGAATGTTTACTTTTATGTTGTCGAATTCGTTTTTCAAAAGAACGCACAGTCTGCCCCACATAGACCTTACCCGACGGACTGGAGATTTTGTAGATGATACCTCGAGCCTCCTCCATCACTAGCTGATCTTCTGACATCTCCTTTATATCCAGAATTTCTTCGGGTGTTATCTTATATTTCTCAATTGTCGACTGTTTCGGGCGTTTACCAGTCTTCTTCATTTCTCTGAGTAACTTTGCTCGGCCCTTCTGATACAGGTATTCATCCTTTGGTTTACTTATTCGTTCATTCAAACATTTATTAAGTTTGTGGAAACTTCTTAGTTGTCCCTCACCACCCGTACCCCAGTTCTCTTTTAGGTCTGAATATACGTCATTAATATTCGTTAGTTTGTTAGGGTTCCAGATGTGTAAGACATGCAGGGTTGAAGGCATTGTGAAGTCATCATTCGTCCATCCAGATGATAATAGTTTCCTAAGTTCTTCATACATCTGTGGGTTTTTTCGTATCTTATTATCCAATTGTGATAACCACCGCTCTACTCCATAGCACACAATACCATTATTGTTTAGAAAACGTATGTCAAGTGAAGGTCTTGTATACTTGTGATGTGTCTCAAATTTCTTTTCGAGTTTAGTAAGTAATTCACTTTGCGACACAGACCTACGCGCAGGGAAATCCATAGCATCGAGTTCCATCTTCTTCTTACCAACCCACCAGGTACCAAGTTCCTCATTTTCAAGAATGAAGAAAGTAGTGGGTTCATAATTACCCATCTTATCTATACATGAGAAAATAATAATCATAGTATTTTATGATTGCCCTGGGATTTTCATTTTCAAAAAAATTGAACACTAATAATGTTTAAAGATAAAATCTCATGTGTGTATAAGATGGATGAAGAGACTGTCACGCTTCCCAAACCTCCAAGCGGTTATGAATATGCCTTAAGAAAGAAGTCTTCGATTAGTCTTAAAGACCCGACAGATTTGACATCGAGACAACTAGCTTGCCGAAAATATTACGAAAAAAATAGACAGAAAATCAATGAGGAAAGTCTAAAACGTTATCATGAAAAAAATAAATAAAAGGTTCCCACTTACGAGACAGGTGAAATAAAAAACTTTTTTTTTCTATAGACAATTCAATTTTAATGATTCATATCTATATATAATTTTTTTAGTAATTGTTTTCAAAAGTAGTTGTCCCATATCTGACACTTTCTGAAAAATGAACACCTATAATGTTTAAAGATAAAATCTCAAATATGTGTAAGATGGAAGAAGAGACTGTCACGCTCCCCAAGGCACCAGAAGGGTATGAATATAAACTGGTTTCAACTAGAAAGGTACCACGTGTCCACGATAAAGACCCATCAGAATTGACATCAAGACAACTAGCTTGCCGAAAATATTACGAAAAAAATAAGGAAAAAATTAGTGAGGAAAACCTAAAACGTTATCATGAAAAAAAGAAATAAAAGGTTCCCACTTACGAGACAGGTGAAATAAAAAACTTTTTTTTTCTATAGAGAATTCAATTTTAATGATTCATATCTATATATAATTTTTTTAGTAACTGTTTTCAAAAGTAGTTGTCCCATATCTGACACTTTCTGAAAAATGAACACCAATAATGTTTAAAGATAAAATCTCAAATATGTGTAAGATGGAAGAAGAGACTGTCACGCTTCCCAAGGCACGAGAAGGCTATGAGTATAGACTAATGAAAAAAACACATGTTAGAAACAAAGATCCATCTGAGTTGACACCAAGGCAGTTGGCGACACTCAGGTACCGTGAAAAGAATAAGGAAAAATTGTCTGAGTATAATCATCAGTATAACGAAAAAAAGAAGAAAGAAAAATTGTAGCACTTCATTCAGATCTTCAGATAAAAGGTTCCCACTTACGAGACAGGTGAAATAAAAAACTTTTTTTTTCTATAGACAATTCAATTTAATGATTCATATCTATATATAATTTTTTTAGTAACTGTTTTCAAAAGTAGTTGTCCCATATCTGACACCTTTTTTTCTAAGTCTATTATAAAAATGAACAACCCTATGAATTTAGCAATAGGAGTAGCGGTACTTTGCTGCTCATCTTGTTGTTCCAGTTCTCTCATGAAATCGGGTCTTGGTGGGTCAGGGGGTCTACTTGGTGGTCTACTTGGTCTACCCGGGTCAGCAGCCGCAGGTCTCCTAGGTCTAGATGCAGACGCCCCTGGTTTTGAGGGTGGATTTGCAAAAGGTGTTACAGACCCTGTAGGGGGTGTAGGTGCCCTAGCTGATTTAGCTCAAGGAAAACCCACCGAAGGTAATACAATAACAGAAGTTGAAGAAGACTCAGCTGCGGGTCAATTATTCGCTGGAATAGAAGCAATACCATGTAATCAGTGTGTAGCTAGTAATTTTACAACTTATAAAGGAGCTGGTAAAATGATTCCAGCTGGTACATGTGGGCAGGGTAGTATTCCAACAACTGTAGAGTACTGCACACAGCGTTTCGCAGATGGGGGTAAATATCTTAAATCAAAATCCTATCCAAGTGGGAAAATTGCATATTATGTAAGCGATACCCCATAATGGTGAACCACACCCCAGCCGCCACGTCTAGGATTTCCCAAACAACTTCCATCAGTGTAGACTTCATACATGATTTTATGTTGAAATCTCAGATTCAAATTCTAACCTTTTGAAACACCTAAGTGAACCAACTCCAAAACAAAATCATGTTAAAATGAAGATTGAAGATCAATATACGTTGGCTACGAAGACTCTAAATGGCCGTCTATTTGTACCATATCAGTGTGATGGTGTACGATGGATGTTGAGTATGGAGGGGCAAGAGTCGGGCGTACTTGGTGGGATGTTAATGGATGATATGGGAATTGGCAAAACGGTCCAACTTGTGGCTACTATCCTTGGAAACCCAAAGCCTCGTACACTCATTATTGTGCCGAAGTCTATTATCACTCAGTGGCGTGATGAGATCAACCGATTCGCGCCAAACTTGACGATCAATATCTTTGATGGTCCAGATAGGAGAATCAAAGAAGCTGACGTGACACTTGCGCCATATACGTTGCTGACTACGAAGGGTGGTGGACCTGACACGAAAACGGCTCTACACATGGTGCAGTGGGACCGGGTCATCCTTGACGAAGCCCATGAGATTCGAAACAAGTCTTCGAAATTGTTCAAGAGTGTGTGTCGTTTGAAGACGGAAATTAAGTGGATCGTGACGGGTACACCTGTATTCAATTCGATGGAGGATTTTGTATCTCTGTGTATATTTTTGGGTTTTTCCAAGTCTAGTGCCCAAGGTATGACCAAACAAATCAAGGACATCTACATCCTTCGTCGAACCAAGGACGACCTTGCTAAGATTAATGAGCGTCTCAGGCTACCTCATTGTCATTTCGAGAATGTTGAGCTTGACATGTTCCCAGAGGAAAAGTCTCTCTACGAGTGTGTCTTTTTGGAAGCTCAGGACACGATTAAAGAAGCTTTCAAACACGCACAGAGTATCAACTCCAAAAACATGTTGATTCTTGAGTGTCTTTTGAGGGCTCGACAGTGTATGATACATCCACCAATGTACTTGAATGGGATTGCCAAAAAAAATGGAACTGTACCAGTCAAATGGGAGGGTAGGTCCAACAAATTAGAGACTCTATTCAGGCTGTTAAAGGAGCACCCCGATGAAAAGAGTTTGGTGTTTTGTCAGTTCAAGGGTGAAATGAATTATATCCAGTCTCAACTGGACTGTCCAGTTTTCAGGATTGATGGGTCAGTACCCAAGGATGAGCGGGTCAGGCAGATTGAAGGGTTCAAGAAGATTCAGGGAGGTGCTGTTTTCATCATTCAAATCAAGAGTGGTGGTCAGGGTCTAAACCTCCAAGAGGCGACTCGGGTGTACATAACAGCACCATCTTGGAACCCTGCGACAGAACTTCAGGCTATCGGTCGCGCCCATCGAACTGGTCAAACCCAGGTTGTTCACGTAAAAAAGTTGATCTACAAGGAATGTCCGCGTTTTGTGAGTGTTGAACAAGAGATTCTCGCGCTCCAGGGACATAAGTCTATTGTGTGTTCAGAGGTTCTTAATGATGAACGTGTAAAAACCCAAATCCCTGTGAACAGGACAACGGCTAAAATATCAATTATGGACATCAAGAATATTTTCCGTGCTTAATATAAATGACTGTTGGTTCCCGCGCTGAAGTTTTCCACGGTAACGCTGATGCTACTTCTGGTGGTCTCACCAAGAAGGATCTCAAATTGAAGGATGGGCGTATTATCTCCAAGGCGGCGAGTAAGGCGGCCAAGTCGTCTCTTAAGCTGAACCCCAAGTTCATGGCTTTCATTGAACTCGCGAAGGAGAAGGCTGAGAAGAAGGAGACTTTCTGTCTGGTCCCCAAGAAGGGTAGCAAGACATACAAAAAAATAATCAAAGCTATTAAGTAAGTATGACCATCACTCAATGGTCGGAATCAGTCAATGTTGCTAAAATTAAGCTAGGTTTAGACCCAAAGAAATTTACCAGGATACAGGGTAAACTTCTTAAGGAGGCTCAAGCGGTCTATAGTATTTTAATGTTAAGTAAATCCAAATCTAAATCTTAAATTGGAATCCTTTTAAATTTTGTGGTTCGTACACAATGAGTTGATGGAGTTTCCATGTACATCCAAACTTCCTGTTCAAGAAATACACACTATTGAGTTCAACGATAGCATGTCCTGAATTTCTTGCATAGAGGCCATTGGTCACAGTATCCCTGATTGGATTCTTGTCAGTATTAAATACATTCACCTTGATTTGGTCTTCCATCGTCGTGTCAACCTTTACACGGAACTTTGGTTCACGGTCAGGCGACTCCTTTAGATTGGAGTTGAACATTGGTTGGAGTTCTTCCTTGGTCATAGGAGCACCAAAAATTGCTTCACTTTGTTCTACAACTGAATCGATGATTTGACTTTCCACTTTACGTACAGAATCATAGAAATTCTTCATGTAGCTCTCCTCTTCGTCGTACCCTTTGATAGCAAAGTCGATGTTATATTTAGTTGGTCCAACCTCGGGTGTAAACCCGGACACACCGAATGGCATGTACATCCGAGGAAATTGAACTCGTAAGGGTGTCCCCTGTTTTGTAGTGATAACAATTTTCCGGTTATTGAATGCATTGATTTGTAAGTTATCGACAGCTTTGTCCATCTTTCTATTTCATTTTATACGCAAAACTTTAAGCCGAACAAGCCACACAATCTGGCTCTAAACTAAACTGGATTGGTCGAGCTTTTGCCTTTGAACGGAGATAGTACATGCCAGTCTTAAGTCCGGACTTCCATGCATACATGTGCATCGAAGAAAGCTTGGACATGGTGGGGCTCTCAATGAAGAGGTTCATCGATTGAGACTGGTCAATGAAACGACCACGGTCTGCAGCCATATCAATAATACATTTTTGACTAATTTCCCATACAGTTTTGTAAAGATTCTTAATATCCACAGGAATGTCTACAATATTTTGAATAGACCCACCCGCTTTGACCATCAAGTCTTTCATTTCCTTAGACCAGAGACCAACCCTCTTGAGATCATCCACAAGATGCTTGTTTACAACAACAAACTCACCTGCGAGTGTACGTCGCAGATAGATGTTAGTCGTGTATGGTTCGAAACATTCATTATTTCCCAAAATCTGTGCCGTTGAGGCTGTGGGCATAGGTGCCAGGAGAAGACTGTTCCTAAGTCCCTTGGTTTTCACACGTGTACGCATGGCATCCCAATCGTACCGACCACTAAACTTTGTTTCCCCTTCCCACATATCTGGTTGAAGAATACCCTCAGAAGCTGGGGAACCGATGAAACTCTCATAGGAACCATCAACCTCAGCCAGTTCTGAACTTGCTTCGAGGGCGGCGTGATAGATAGTCTCGAAAATGTGTGCATTCATGAGCCGAGATTCCTCACAGTCAAATTGAAGACCACATAGAATGAACACATCCGCGAGGCCTTGAACACCTAGACCAATTGGGCGATGCTTCATGTTTGAATTTCTAGCAGTTTCTACGGGGTAGTAGTTGCGGTCGATGACCCTGTTAAGATTCTTCGTGACCACCTTGGTGACTGTGTGAAGTTTATCATAATCGAAAGTCTTGGTCTCTTTGTTTACATATTTTGGGAGTGCGATAGAGGCCAGGTTGCACACAGAAGTTTCATCTTTGTTGGTGTACTCGATAATCTCAGTACACAGGTTGGAACTCTTAATCGTACCTAAATTTTTCTGATTACTTTTTTTATTGCATGCATCCTTGTAGAGCATGTATGGGGTACCGGTCTCAGTTTGACTCTTGATGATAGCTTTCCAAACTTCCATAGCTGGAACGGTTTCATTAGCGAGACCTTCTTCTTCATACTTGGCGTACAGTGCCTCAAATTCATCACCATACACATCAGATAAACCTGGGGCCCTGTCTGGACAGAACAGAGACCAATTACCACCTTCTTCAACCCTCTTCATGAATAGGTCGGGAATCCACATGGCACTGAAAAGGTCTCGGCAACGTGCCTCCTCATCACCTTGGTTGAGACGAAGTTCCAGGAAATCCATGATATCCGCATGCCATGGTTCAACATACACAGCAATAGAACCCTTACGACGACCAGCCTGGTTCACATAACGAGCCGTTGCATTGAATACACGAAGCATGGGAATAATCCCATCAGACTGTCCGTTAGTACCCCTGATGCGAGACTTATTACCACGTATATCGTGAATATGCATACCAATACCACCAGCCCATTTACTAATCTGTGCACACTCAGTTAGGGTACCATAGATGCCATCAATCGAATCCCCTTTGTTTGCAATAAGGAAACAAGAAGACATTTGAGGTCTGGGGGTACCCGCATTGAAGAGGGTGGGGGTGGCATGAATGAAAAAACCTTGGGACATTTTATCATACGTTTCGAGAACGGAGGGGATATCTTTACCATGGATACCAATAGCAACACGCATGAACATGTATTGGGGGGTTTCAATCAACTTCCCTTCAACCCTTTGAAGATAACTTTTTTCGAGAGTTTTCAGACCAAAATAACCAAAATCAAAGTCGCGGTCGTTTTTAATGTTTTCCTTCACCTGTTGGGCAACCTCCACAACTTCATCTGTAACAATACCAGTCTTCTGGAGTTTTCTCATTGCGAGATGAAAGTTGTTGGGGCACACCTTATGAATATTACTCGCAATGATACGAGTCGCGAGAATTTCATAGTCGGGGTCGGCTGTGATCATTCCAACACAAATTTCAGCAGAAAGTATGTCGATTTCCTGGGCAGTGATATTATCATACATAGATGAGAACACCTGCTGGGCAACCTTGGTAGAATCACAGTTTTCAGAGAGACCAGACGTTAAGTTCTTGATCCTATTGGTGACATTGTCAAATTTCATATCCTCAATACGACCTGAGCGTTTAATGACCCTCATATACATTCTCTTGAATTTTTATTTTTAACTTACTTCTTACATTCGAGGTCAGCACTTCGAACAGAAACTGTTCCAACAGTTTCGAATTTACGGGTAGGCTGGAGAAGGTAGGTGTTTACAAAGAATGGACCCATCTCACCCGCCTTGGCGACAGGAGGGTAAGAACCCACGAAACATTCTGGGGCCTTGCATGGGATTTTCTCGGCATTTACGGGTTTGTTGGCATACACCTCATCGAAGTTAGACATGGACAACATTTAATATCTACGGATAATTTTTTTCGGCTACTATATTAAATGTGTGATAACCTCCACCTTAATTCCATTCAGCAGTGTGAGACCCCATTGAACACCCTGTTCTTTTCAGAGTTCAACAAGAATCTTCTCCAGCGTGGAATTCGCCAGGCGTTCAAAAATAAGACTGGTATTTCGATCGATTACCAGAACCCAGATGATTTGTTCAGTCTCATGCGTGTTGTATTTATCAACAACTCGGGAGACCAATACAGCAAGGTGAATGAACAGGTCAGGTACATGAACACTAAAGTCATAGCGACTGCCATGTCTCAAATCCAAACTGGTGTATCGCAGTATATTGCGTATGCTGAGGACATCGACACTATTAGTACACCAATGGACCGACCCGTGAATACCAGTACCATGGGAAAGAAAATTGATTTCAACAATAAGATTGGAATCAATTAAAGCTTTGAATCCCTGGTAGAATAAGTATGAGTCTAAACGTATACAAATGTGAAACAGAGAAAGTGTGTAGGGCTAAGGGGTGGGACCGTGCCCCCATCGATACAGTATGGCTTCTCCTGACGGAAGAGGTTGGTGAACTCGCATCCGCGATTCGACAGTATAAGAAAACATTCAAGAAGACAAATCTCAAGAAGGACAGAGGAACAGATGTTATGATGGAAATGGGAGATGTGTTTAGTTATCTCTTTCAATTGGCACACATGTTGAATGTTGATCTTGATCAAATGTGGACTGAACATGGTAAAAAAATGACACACAAAAAATATAATCTGAAGTAATAACAACAATGAGTGAGTTTATGCTCAATGATGAGGATGCAATTAATGATGTAAACCCATTTGTCCAACGCGATTTCTCCCTTCCAGGAGGTGTAAGACAGACTGGTAATTTCGAGGATTTCCAAGAAGTTCCTAAAAATGGGGGTATCCCACCTGTTGGTAAAAGTATTTTTTGCACAGTTGGATTATGTGCGGCTGAGAAACAGCCATGTCGTATCAACAGGAATGTGCAACCCCGTCGTAATATTGATTATGGGCTTGGATGTGGTAAGCCAGTAAAGGCTGTTGCTTCTAACAAAGCTACCGCTATACAGTTAACTATCGTCTCCATCCTCATTGCCCTAATTCTATTAATTTTAGTACGTTGAAGAAATACTTGAGACGAGACTTCTTGGTACAGTCCTGAATAGCGTCAATGATGACTTCTTCACACATCTTCTTGATAAACTCCACTTGCCAAGCACTCTCCATATTAATACGGGGTGGTTGAAATGTTGGATCTAAAATCCTCACTGCGTGGGCTACACGCACGTATGTACGAATATCCTGGTCATGAGACAAAAAGTCCTCGAGTGAAAGTTCAGCCATACGCTGTCTCACCTCAAGGGTCTTCTTAACCATTGTATCCAGGAATTTCTCATAAGGAATCGAGTGATTCCCACTTTCAAGAGCCATCCAATCCGCGAGAGGGTCCGTGTTGAGGTAATCCGTAAAGGTGGAATACCCTTGACCCCTGGTGTAGCGGTCATAGACAATCTCCACATAGGAGAGGTCAGACTCCACATCAAAAACATGCTTTGCAGATTTAAGGAAAGAGGTCATGTACTTAAATGGAGAGTCTCATCTTTAACTAAAAAAAATACCAGGGTATAGTAATAAAAACAATGGCCGCCATAGCTGCCGGTGTCGGTCTTATGATGGTGTGTTCTTCTTCTGTTGCTGCCGCCATGATGATGGGTGGTGGTGGTGATGATGATTCCTCGGGAGCTGACACGACCCCCAAAACCCCCAAAACCCCAGTGGTACCCACCCTCCCAAGTGGTCAGTATGTGAAGTTAGTGCACACTGTTGCCCAAGATAATAGCGCGGCGGGTAATGCCGACGATAAAAATAAGATCCTCAACCTCGCTGAGCTTGAGGTTTTTGCTAAGGATGGTACCACCAGTTTAGCATCGGGTAAGACTGTAACTGGGACTTCATTATCGGCTGGTTACCCAGGTACCAATCTTGTGGATGGTAACATGACAAATTTCGCCCACACTTGGGGTCGTGCCGCGGATGTGTTAGATGAATTCTTGGTCGATTTAGGTTCAGTCCAAGAGATTGAGAAGATTAAGATTACAAACCGTACCAGCTGTTGTCAAAAACGTGCTATTGGTGTCAAAGCTGTAATTCTTGGTGCGGATGGCACGACTGTCATTAAGGAAACACCCGCTATTACAACCGAAGCTGCTACATACACATTCACATTCCCTGGAACTGCTTGGGTCTAATTTTTAAAATTATACACAATTCCCTAAACGAACACCTAAGTGAGCCACCCACAATGTAAAAAGTATGTCCAAAAATGTATTCAACTATTGCAAATAATAGCTTTTCCTATCTCCTAACGCTCGATGAGATACGAAAAGAACTACCA
>Ga0208768_1001757_pt1 | contig 10883 bp, 6 predicted proteins | sample AntAceMetag02UK1_FD_184760 | JGI IMG/M metagenome (GOLD analysis project Ga0208768, IMG submission 184760) | Saline lake microbial communities from Ace Lake, Antarctica - Antarctic Ace Lake Metagenome 02UK1 (SPAdes) (version 2) | ecosystem: Environmental > Aquatic > Non-marine Saline and Alkaline...
TATCCTGAGGCCCAACGAAGGCTAGAACCTTGATTCATAAACCCTAAACGAACACTCATCCCAAGAAAGTAGCATCTAGACCAAGCATGTGTTCCGAGTTTGTACCCACCCTCTCTAAGACCGTTATCCTGCCGTCAAAGAAACGCGGAACGGTTTGACACTACACCCTAAATCGGATGACTATCCCAAGCGACACATAAACGTAATACCTTTCTTCCAAACCGGAACGTCTATCTTAAACTATAATTGGGAGCCCTCAATATTTAACATCAAACCTGCAACTCCAAAGCCTGCGTACTTCATATTTGATTCCTGATAACCCTGATCCCATAAATACAGAAGTAAAAGCAGACCCTTACAACCTTTAAACCTCTAACCGTGACATTCTGAACTTCCTAAACTAATAAAATTAACAACCATGAGAGTGATTATATGCTGGACCTTAGCAAACGGCCTTACCAAGGTGATGACACGCGATCAGCCCCGAGAGTTTCATATCCGATATCCAACTTCTTACATTCCGCCCTTAAATATAGAAATACATTTTTCGGGGGTACGGGATTCGCCTTTCCGGGGTATGGCACCATTTTTACAGTGCGATAATGTGAAATCTGCAGCCTAAAAAAGCGTCGTCCACCTTCACACCATCAGTGCAACCTGGTGCCCCACAGTCGCCGCGAGGTTACCCCCTTGGTGAGAAAGTTATCGGGACCACCATGTTATACCTTCCTGTACCCACCCGCACGTGTGCATAGACTATGCCACACACGCGTGTCCCTTACGACTTGCCTTCTTTCTTTTTGACAAAAAAACGGCGACAGGTTTTTTGTTTTTGTTCATTGCGCCACCAAGATCGTGTGTAGCGCATGCGTGTTTGAGTATTATTGACGCGTGCGTGCGCGATATGCTTAGGGTTCAGGAAGCTATATGCCGGCGGTTCCAACAGCTTTCTCACCAACGGTGCGACGTAAAAGCACCTCGCGGCGACACGTTATGTCGTCGCGTGCGAGGTGTTTGCTCTTGTCTTCAAAAAGGGTGGAAAATACAAAAATCCCATACCCCTGAAAGGCGAATCCCGTACCCCTGAAAAATGGCTACCTTAAATATAATATATATATATACTATCGATGAAGTAGAAATCCTGAATCTTGAACCCTGAACCAAACCCGAGAAAGGTGGCAACGTCCGACCAGCCGGAGAGCATCGTCCGCGACATTGAGGAGATGGTCAAGCGCTTCATCACGCCACGAAACGTGCTCCACCTTCCACAATTCTTTACAATCACAAACCTTAACCCTTAAACCAAAACCCTAATCCTTGAGCCCTTGAGCCCTTAACCCTTAATCCTTCACCTTTGAATTTAAACCCTTAGGACTCGATCAGCGATCTTTATGGTTACTTTCCGTTACTAACTCTATTTTTTCAGCCAACCATGTCTTAAACGATCGAAACCCAATTTCATTGATCCTCCTTCCGTTTCTTCAAATTTACCCTTGGTCCTGCATCCTAAATCCCGAACGCTAAACCCTACGCTCTATACTCTCGCAACAACGCTAACCTATATCCGCTTACTGCATACCACGAACCCCACACCACAAACTAATCAAGATTTCATTGAACTCCAAACCTCAAACCTATAATCCTTAGGTTGTCATCGTTGCTGTCAGTCCCGCAAACGCTGACATTGCCACTTCGGACGGCGAGGTTTCAGGGTTTAGGAGTCCAAGGTCTACGACCAGGTCCATAACTTAAACATCAGTGCTTAGAGTATTGGCTTCAAGGATTCTATAATTCGATGCTAAGAATCAGTTGTACTTGACATACCTATTTATTACTCATAATTCTATTACGTTCATGACCTGCACTCGAACTCGTACTTTTTGAATCAAAATGTTTATCTTGATTGCTATTTACCACCGGCGAGCCTCCAACCACTGGTGTAGAGAATCCTTGTTTTGATTGGTCCGCAATGGAGATAGACCAATACGTGCTTACGCTGGCGGTTGCTTACCCGGTGGAGCCTCTAGGACAAGGCATCCGCATCGCTCGTGAGGTCGATCCCAACCTGGAGCGTACGGTGCGTGAACGAAATATATTTTCCATTCCCGGAAAACCCCGAGCAACAACTTTATCCCACCTGTTTATGCGATACGAATCTGAATATGTATTTATTTATTTCTATCAGTTATGTTTTCTAGATAAGCCCCCCCCCTTGTTAGATCCTATCATGTTTCCCTGGTTGTAGGATTTTAACCTTAGCCCGTGCGTATCAAATCGGAGGGGTAAAGGTGTATGCCTGCCCCCCATACTTTCTTTAGCAAGATGCTCGCTGAACGAACCGCCTCGCAGAACGTCTTTGTTTGTTTTATTTGATTTATTTGTTTTGGCTCACGGGCTTCAAACTTCGAACTTCAAACTTCCAATTTCAAACTTCGAGCTTCATACTTCGAACCGTAGATCGGCGTGCTGACAAAGCTGGACCTCATGGACCGCGGCACTGACGCCCGGGAGGTGCTGGAGGGCCGTTCACTGTGTCTGGAACACGGTAGGTGGAGGGAGGCCTGGGCGTTTCTCATATCCTTCGTGCTCAAAGTGGCAACTCGCTTGTCACGACACGCGAGGCTGATTGGCTCACACCTTTAATGTAGGCTTCATGATTGGCCAACACATCGTCTTTCGATACACGCGTAGGAATTTTAAGCACCTACCTTTTACTTTTTTGTTGACTATTATCTCACATCCCATTAGACTTCGGTGACATTTACAAGGAACGTTCACAAAAGATATCGAGATTTGAATATGACACTTCGTGACGGCTGGTGCGGTGTGGTGAACCGGTCGCAGTCAGACATCAACACCCAAGTGGACATGTTGGCGGCGCGCGTACGTCACTAAACCCTAAACCCTACGTAGTCCTTGATCCCATACGTAAGAAACTACATCAAAAATCGTGCTCCATGTCCGCGAGGGTATTTGCCCTGGTAAAAAACACACGTAATTAGTCCCGGGCAAACACACGTGAGATGTGACCCCGTTTTCGATAGGGGAGAACCCTAAATCCTTTGCCTGCCAAAACCAGGAAAAACCCTAAACCCTTAACAATAACTCCTGACCCCGATATTCTGCACCTCCATTAACCCCTATATAACCCTTAACGCTGAACAATACATCCAACATCGAGTTCTTCTTCATTTTAAGCATGCGCTCAAACGTTAGAACTCCAAGCCCTGAATCTGTTACCCTAAATTCAACAGGAGAACGAGAGGACATTCTTTCGAAGCAAACTCGAGTACGCGCACGTCAACACTGGGACCGACACGCTTACGCAAGTAACAAACGCCAACCCTAAAGCAATAACCCCATCTTGTTTCTTTTTATCCCATATCAAACTCTAAACGCAAACCCCGATACTCGAAACCTTGAATCCTGAATCCTAGACCCTATGTTTAACACCCTGAATCCTATACCCCTCCCAAAGCCCTTATAAATAATGAAGCAATACCGTTTACACTTCACATAAGTCTTGATCCGAAAGACCACACCTGAAAGCACGTACCCTAAACCCCGAGACCTCAACTTCGACTTATCAGCCCCGCAATCTGAACCCGTCAACCCATGCACGAATCTCAATATTCCGAAACCCGAGCCCTGAACCCTAGTGAAACCCTCGAGTACACCCTGAACTTCCCATAAAGGCAATAAGCTATACATCATAAATCCTACACACTTACACCTGTACACCGATTCCAAAAGCTTTAAAGTTATATCGCCCAATCCGTGTAAGCTACTGTTAAAGCTCTGAATCGTAGACCTTGAAGCCAAAGCAACAAACCCTACACCAAAAAAATCGCACGGGTTGTTGTAGGTGCTGACGCAGGTGCTGGGAAACAGCATTCGAAGACAGGCAGGGAAAGTTTCCTTTCATGGTTCAGTGTTTAAGGTTCAGGTTTCAGGGTTCAGGGTTCGGGGTTTATTATTTAGGGTTTAAGGTTTAGGGTTTAGGGTTTGAGATTAAGGGTTTAGGGTTTAGGGTCTCGGTTTAAGTTTCGGGGTTTAGGGTTTCGGGTTTCGGGTTCGGGTTGTAGGGTTTACAGTTTAGGTTGTAGGGTGTTAGGTGTGGGGTTAATGTGTAGGCTTTAAACTTTAGGCTTTATGCTGTAGACTTTAAGTTTTGGGCTTTAGGCTATATTTAGGCTTCATTTAGGCTTTAGGCTTTAGGCTTTAGGCTTTAAGCTTTCGGGTTTGGGCTTTAGGATTTAGGTTGCAGGCTATGTGGGCGAAGCGTTCAGGTGCAGGGATCCACGGTTAATTGTTGGGGAGTTATAGTTTCAGGGTGCAGTGATAAAGGGCCATTCAGAGCGCGGATCTGAAGGTATATAGTTTGAAAAAACGAAACGCATCATATCACTCTGTTACATGTACTTCATACTTTAAACCGGTAACTTTAACATTGAAACTCTTCACCCCATACCATAGTTCCTCATGAGCGCCTGCCCTTTTTTCGTTTTTTCAAAACATAAGAGACTTGCAGTCTCGGGCAGAAGAGACCTAAATCAGGCCGTCCAGAAACCACCCGAAATAATAATGATCCGTGACTGTTTGCCCATACTCGGCGTGTGTTGTCTGAAATAGCTCTATTATAGTCCAGGCCAGAATTTCCGGATCGAGAAAAACCTTTGTGCCGACCTGCCGTTTAATCGTCGGGTGAAACGTGCCGGCACAGGCAAACTGGTCTGCGGATTCATTGTTTTTCGAGTGGTCAATCTAAACGACCGGATAAAAGGCTCTGCTCGAGGCTGACTGGAGGCTGGCTATGAACCAACATAACGACCGACCCTTATGCCCTTATGCACACTGAATCCGTGAGAAGTCCGTGCGTGCCATACAGTTCCTGCCACGTGGTGCCACTGATTCAGGAGGTGATCGACACGTCATCAGCCGCGCTGGAAAAAGAGCTGGCACACCTGGGCCGGTCTGAACCCCAATCTTATCAACCTGGGACTTTACGTTATACATCCCGCACCCTACAAATCCTAAACTCCGCACTGTCGATTGTGAACACAATAAATGACACACGACACGAGCCCCGTGACCAGAATTAAGCATGTACCTTTGACATATTTGCCGCATTTCTCGTCTGATTCCCTGCCTATTCACCGCTGATGATAACACATTTTCCCTACAATCAAAACCCCAAACCCCCCAAGTTGAAACCCTAAATACTTCAAGCTAAAACCCAGGTCCATCCCCGATGACCGCGGGGCGCTGATGCACGAGGTGACACCCTTTCCAAAATTGCATAATTATGACACACACGTAAAGTTGAGATCATTGGCATGTAACCCTAAATGGTAGATTTAAAGTCCCCACGTGTAAACCAGGACCCAAGCATGTCCTTTACTTCCTACCTCTACCTACGAGGCCAAAATACCTAAACCATATACCCTGATACTTTTGATAGGTGCTCCTCAGCTGCGGTGCGTTTGAGAAAGACTTCGCTGCGGTGGGGTTCATGGATCAGGGTCTAGGGTTTAGGGCTCTCGGGTTTTAGTTTATCAGGGTTTAGGAATTATAGAAAAGGAATTCTGATTTAGAGTTAAGGAATAAGGGCTCAGGGCTCAGGACTCAGGGCTAAGGGTTTAGGTTTTGAGGTTTACGGTTCGAGGTGCAGGGTGTAGTGAATAGGGTTCGGAGTTTGAGAATCTAGGGCTTAGCGTATCAGCTTCTCATTTAAGGGTTAAGATTTAGGGTTTGAATTTCAAGGGGTAGGGTTTACGATTCTCGGTCTTAGGTTTGGGTTGTAGGGCCAATAATATATGAGTGATTACAGGATAACGGTCTGAGGGTTCCGGGCAAGGTGTTTCAGGGTTTAAGGTTTAAGGTTCAGGGTGCAGGGTTCAGGCTTCAGGCTTCAGGCTTCAGGCTTCAGGGTTCAGAGGTCAGGGTTGAGGGTTTAGGGTTCAGGGTCCAGGGTCCAGGGTTCAGGGTTTGGGGTTCAGGGTTCAGGGGTCAGGATTCAGGGTTCAGGGTTCAGGGCTCAGGGTTCAGGATACAGGGTTCAGGGTTCAGGGTTCAGGGATCAGGGTTCAGGGTTCAGGGTTCAGGGTTCAGGGTTCAGGGTTCAGTCTGCGGGGAATGAATGGAAAGTTCACCATCCCTTCGAAACACAAAAGCGCATCTTCCACTCCTAATGCACCAGCTTAATAGCGGGGTATGCGAGACGCGATTTTAACATAAGAAAATATCCAAATCTGCATTCAACAACACAACAAACCGATAACATCAAGTGCTAAGCTTGCAACCTTAACACATCATAAATAATTAATAATTCCCCCTAGTGCCTAGTCTGATCCAGGGTCTACAGGTAGTCAAGGGACTACGTGTCGTCCCATTATTTTTGTACCGGTACAGTATGAAATATCAGTGTGAAAAAGGCTCGTAGTCCCGGGACTACGGAGGGGGGCAGATCAGACTAGGCACTAGACCCTAAAACCCATAGTTAACCTTAAACAAAAGGCCGTCATTCCAGAACACTGCAATTTCGACCCTAGGCTATAACCCCTAACAACTTACTTTCAATTCGCAACCCCGCAAATCTTCACGCTCAACCCTGACTTTAAAACACTAAACTTAACCCCTTGAAACCTCCCAACAGTTTAATCAATAACTTGAACAACTGAACCCTTGAAAACCATACCCTGAACCCTGAACCCTGAACCCTGAACCCTGAACCCTGAACCCTGTACCCTGAACCTTGAACCCTGAACCCTGAATCCTGACCCTTAGACGTTGAGACCCGAATCATAACCCATAAGGCCTATGAACGTTCAGCCATAGAAAGTAAAGTCAGGGCCTATCGCTCTTAACTATGCACCAAAGTCCGTAAACATAGCTCACGAAACTGTAACTCTAAAACCCTTAGCACCTAAGTCCGTTACCATAGCTCACGAACTGTAACTCTAAAACCCTTAGCGTACACCCTGATCCCTGAACCTTACCTACCGGCGCTTGATAGCGGCAAAGGCGGCGGCGAGTCCATCCGCATTATTTTCGAGGACAAACTCGTTCGCAGCCTTGAGGTTGACACAATAACATGACCCTGACCTCATGACCATGCACTCTCAATTTTGATAGCAGTTATCGTGCACCCTCATTGAACTCAAATCCATGCACATTGATCTGTAACCTAAGAAAGCTTAAGCACTGAAAGTGTCTACCCTTAACCCTAAAATCTCGACCCTAAACTTTAAACCCTAATACCCAAATGCTGAACCTTATCCCCTAAACTATAGAACTATTAAATCACAAACCCTGAAGCCTGCACCGTGTGCCCTAAACCTCGAACCCTGAACCCTGATTGTCAAACTCCAAACCCTGAACTCTGAACCCTGAATTCTGACCCTGAACTCTCAATACGGAACCCTGAACCTTGATCCCTGAACCCTGAACCCCGAACTCCAAACCCCGAGCGCCAAACCCTGAACCCTGAATCCTGAATCCTGAGCAGTAAACCCCATCCCATCAACGCTTTATCATAACCCCTAAACCTCAACCCTCACATGTCATCCCATCTTTGTCGACGACTTACATAGTGACCCGGTCATCATATATTATACAGCGAATTAGACTTCGGAAATCTGCTGTGCTGGCAGTTCAGCATTTTGTACTGGTACACAGGGAGTCCTTCACTCTTTCCAGTTTCGTGCACATTCACCTCCGCAGGGGATACCCACTCCAGACTAATTGACGATAGCATCTCTATCATGAATCGTTGAACTCCTTCATAATCAATACCCAACTGTATGCTTATGTTTCGGCAACTCAAGAAAAATGGGGGATTATACGCCGGCGCTTGAGTATTTTCTTCCTAAAATCATGCGTGTGGTGGTAGCCAGTAGCGGGTGCAGGGAGCGCCTCCAACTTCCGCGCAGAGAAGGAGCCATTGCTGAATTTTGCGCACTACGCGATCGACAAAAGAGAGACTTTTATAGTGTCGCAAAGACGTGTTGCTGCGTTTTGGCACAATGGACAGCGTGGAAGTACGGCGAAGGGCCGAGGGTACACGAGCGGCGCGTGCGGCGCGTGATGCTCATTTCATCACATCGCAAATTTGCAGGGTGGCCCAAAATTAAATTGGCATCTTAATTAACAACATATTTCACCTTACATGACATGCTACATGCTGCGCCCTACACCCTGAAGTTAGCTTGGACCCGGAGCGTTCAAATTTGACAAAATTAATTACCCTCCTCACTGCACCCTCAAACCTGAATTGGACAAATGAACGCATGAATTATACACCCTTCACCAGATCCTTCACCGTCAACCTGGAATCTCCCGGAACCTCGACCCTGCATGATACACATGATACACCTTATACCTCACACGATCAATAAACCATGGCGTCTTACCCTCTTATCTGCAAATGATGCGAAACTACATCCCTGACCCTCCAACCCTGGATTCGTAAACCCTGACCCTGAATTCCCTGACCCTGGATTCGTGAACCCTGAACCTGGATTCTTATACCCTGAGCCTGGATTTTTGAACCCTGACCCTGGATTCTTAAACCCTGACCCTGGATTCTTAAACCCTGAGTCTGGATTCTTAAACTCTGAAGGCTATAAATATGCGTGACTTTTATAGCACAAAGAACGTCAAGGCGGTCATCGACGCGGCCGACGGATACCAGCCGCACCTCGTGGGGTGGTTACATTACAGGCTTAGGGTTTAGAGTGAAGGGTTTAAAGCTTATGTTTTAGGGGGGTTAAGGGTTTAAAACTTAGGATTTAGAGTTTAGGGTTCAGGGTTCAGGGTTGAGGGATGCGGGATTAGGGCCTGCAGTGCAAGATTTGATTCCGGGTTTTAAAGTATATGTATCACGCTTTCACCCTAAACTCTATCTCTACATCTTAAGACCCACACCATATCTCGAGATCGAACCGCTGACTGTAGCAGCTGGTTGTAAAGCTGGCCATGGACAGCGACAAAGACTTAAATACTAGATACCTAAAGTTCTCGCCCTCGGCCCTTGACTCGAAACCCTACACCAAAAACGCAACCCCCTGAATCCTTAACTCTACACCCTGAGCTCGTTCGACCTAGACCCTAAACCCTGGATCCTAAACCTTAACCCCTGAACCCTGAACCCTGAACCCTGAACTCTGAACCCCAAACCCTAAACCAAAAATCGAAACCCTGCTCTCTTTATCCCGAAATCGGTACCTGGCATTTTGCTGTGACAGCTGTTTGATATGCAATGCAAACATTGCACCTTTCATGGCAAGGACTATGACCGCTAGTTCTCGGCACGGTTTTATTATTCCAAATTAATTTTCTAGCTAGATGCATGACATTTAAGTCATGATATCAAACCCCGGATCCTTGGACTACTTTCCAACTCGTATTGAGCTAACTGGTGCGACGGAGACTGCCACTATATTCAGGTGCCCCCCTTATTGCTTAACTCGCACGCTGATTTATCAAAGCCTCAAAGGTTTTTTCCGACCCCAAACCTGAATACCAAGAGCTCTGTACCCCACATCCCTTAATCTGTAACATAAGTCCTGTAACCGAGACCAATAAACCTGGAAATCTAAACCCGAAAACTTTAAACCATAAACCCTGAAGCCTGAACCCGCAACCTACAACCCAAACTGTAGACCCTTGACCCTTGCCCCTCACACCTAAACTCTTAACCTTACACCCCGAATAACTAACCCTTAGCCCTCACAACCCTAACTTTCTGACCCCAAACCCTAAATCCTATGTCTTGAACCCTTAAAGATAAATCCTAAAACCTTATTTTCCGAACCTTTGACAACCCTATATTTGTAACCTGAACCTCAAACCGTAGCCCCCAATCATAAACCGCAAAATGTAATCATTAAACCCTAAACCTTAAGCCCTAAGCCGTAAACCCTACACCCTTAACCCTAAACCATAAGTCCTAAACCCTAAACCCTAAACCCTAAACCCTGAACCCTAAACCCTAAACCCTAAACCCTAAACCCTAAACCCTAAACCCTAAACCCTGGACGCTTGAATCCTTAAATTCCTTACCCCAATCTCCGAATCACAAACTCCAAATCGTTGCACAATCCTCACACTTCGGCACAAATGAGGCCGGAAATAAAGAAATCGTAATTACGACTTTGACCCTAGATATTAAATCCTAAACCATGGCGCGCCGAAACTCATAAAAGTAAACCATTAACCCTTTAAACGAACCACAATAGTAACACCCTTACACTATAACTCTTCACCTGCCACTCCAGGTGGCTCCTGAGATGGGCATTCGTCGGCTCATTGAGCAGGGGCTGGACAAGCTGCACGACCCGACGATGCAGTGCGTGCGGGGAGTGGATCGGGTGCTGCAAACCATGGTAAGGAGGAGTAGAGTACATTACACCACGAATGAAGGAAATTACAATAATTTTGAACACTCCCTACAGTTACAAATCGAAAATTGATAATACGCAGTGCGGTGCCTTCTTTTCTGAGGCTTAATCCTAAACACAAACACTCAACACCCAACCGTAAACCATCAATCTCAAGTCCCCGATTCTCTCACCCGTAACCCTGTGCCGGAAGCCTCAACACTCAACCCTACACTCTTCGTACTTGAAGGTCGAGCGTGCGGTGGACAAGCAGGTGGCCGCCGGGGCGAGTAGACAGTCCAGAGCTTCGTCGTCTACACAGTTATCAATCCTCGGAAGCGGAGCCTCGGAGCAGAAATCGTCGTCGTACAGGGACGCACTCGGCCTGGAAGACGGCGGCAGCGGAGGAGGAGGTGAGTCTTCCTGATTTAGTTTAGGGTTTGGGGGTGCCTGTTAAGGGTGTAGGGTTAAGGGATGAAAGGCTTATGAACAGTGCGCTTAAAG
>Ga0208768_1001775_pt1 | contig 10781 bp, 11 predicted proteins | sample AntAceMetag02UK1_FD_184760 | JGI IMG/M metagenome (GOLD analysis project Ga0208768, IMG submission 184760) | Saline lake microbial communities from Ace Lake, Antarctica - Antarctic Ace Lake Metagenome 02UK1 (SPAdes) (version 2) | ecosystem: Environmental > Aquatic > Non-marine Saline and...
CCTGCATTACCGTTCCACTTTTCAGCGTAGTCCGGTGTTTGCAGCCCTTACATTCCCATTGTTCCCGCTTCTTCTTCCAATAGTGGGAAGTGTTTCCACATTTCCTGCACTTTACACCCTCCTGTAAGCGATAGGCCTTAAAGGCCGCCTTGCAGCTCTCCTAGTCAGGATAGTGCTTAAAAAATTCGATAAGTTTCATACTTTAAATATACGAAATATTAAGGGAAACATGCGGATAAGCATTTTTTAACACCTATAGCTGCACAGTTCAATTAAGGTGGGATTAAATGTACTAGTTTAATTAACTGCAAATATTTTTAATTCATTGCGGTAGTGTTTTTTAAACTCACTTAAGTAAAATGTTGCTCATCTTCACTTCATCTGAGAGGTCAGTTTGTTCTGTTTCAAAAATTAACAGTACACTTAAGGACAATACAATCAGAGTGTCCATTCCGAGATATCTGGCCACAGTTTATAGGATTAAGTCTTCTCCAATGTTATACTGCCTTTGTTATCGTTCCTATAGATAATAAGATTGGTATTCGAACCTCGTATCTTTCGACATCGGTTATTTTAAATAAATCAGCCCATTCAGGTTCACCAATAAAGGTCGTAGTAATTGTGCCAATTGTGATTTTTCCACTCATATCGACAGTATAGTTTCCAAAACACCCATTTGTAACGGCTATACCTTGAAATATAACCTCGTCATTATCATCAATCGTCTCAGAGTTTATTGTAATATCTCCATTGTTAATATCCATATAGGTATTTTCCTCGGATTTGGTGATTCGCTGACCATTGCCTTCAACAAAAGCTATCACTTTCCAACTTCCCGTCAAATCGTAAGTAATATTGTCATCATCATTGGAACAGCCACTAACAAGCCCAAAAATGGCTGCTATTAACACAAGTTTTAAACGAATTAAGGAAGTTTCCATACGCCAGCAATTTAAAGATAGATTCAGATATTATGTTTTGGTTGTGTTGACTCATGTGGAATTGTACTATTGTCGGCAATGTTAGTTTTTAATTATTGAAATCTACTGAATAATCATAAGTTGTCCCAGCATTGACTAAGATTGTATCCTTTTCCACATTCCGAACGTCATTTATATTACGAACCTTTAATAGTTATGTTAGCAAAAGGAATTGGAGCTTTATTATTAGAATTAATCAGCTTACCATAAACATAGCCCGTTTCTTGACCTTCAATTGTATTGGATTGAATTATAAGGATCAATAAAAAAAACAATCTAATTTTTTTTGAAACTGAAAGCATCTACTCTTTCGTTGATTTGAATTCACCAAATATAGGGTAACAATTGGATAGCGTGATTGATGATATCTTTCTTAACAAAACTAAAATAATAATGGCTCTAGTCTAAAATGTACATGGTACTAATTACTTGTGATTTTCGGCCTTTTTTTCTCCCTTTAGGGCCGGGGAAAGAACAAAGGGCCGAAAATCCGATCATTTTTTCCCTGACCCTAAAGGGAATAATCGGATTTTCTGATTTCTAGCAAACTAAAAACCCTACTGTTTTTGATTTTAATAGAAAAAGTAACACTAAATTAAACTAGAGCCATAATAATCAACAACAAAAAGATAGCTAAAGGATGATAGAGGAGTTCTATTAGTTGCGTATGCACTTACGGACATTTATAAACACAAATGCCTCAGTAAAATTTATTCAAGTATAATTCAATGACCCTTTTTCTACCCATCTTTTTGAGGAAGCTTTGATGCAATCCATGTAAATACTTTTCTTATTGCCACGCCGCACTTTACGAAAAACAAAACATATAGATTCCTTTTTTCGCTACCACCTCGTAAGGGACTACAAGAGAGTAGAGTTCTCTCCTAGCTTAGCAATATCTGCACTTGCTTTTGCGCAAACTTTCAACGAAGTTTATTTATACGGTGGTGTATTTGAATTGTTTGGGTAATAAGGAATCATCGGACTTAGAAAGTATAATTTCCCTTATCGTTTAATCATAGTCTATTTCGACCTTTTACTTTTATAGACTATTAGAGGTTGCAAAAACTAATAATAGAGACTAAACTGTGGCTAGTTGTATGTAAAAGCTATCAGATGTGAAACCTATATAAAGATTAACAACCCAACATCAATTAGAAATACGAACAGAATTCCCACTAAAGCTCGCGCGGTATTTCAGCATGTCATAATAGCGGTTGCCGTCGTCCGGTCTGTTTAACTGTTGGCCGGTTAACAAGCTGTACTCGTAGTCTTCGCAGGCGCAGGTGGCTACTTGTCCCATAAAGGTCATGGTAGAGCAGTTGTTGGAAGCGTGGATGGGGCAACTTGCATCAAAGGCGCGGTACTGGTTAAAGCCGGTATTGATAACGAAAACTCCACGGGTTCCTACACCGTCTTGGCTTATCAGGACTGCGCTGCCGGTATTTGTAAGAGGACTGTACAAGGGCGGCGGAGGTTAACCTCAAAACGGAAACCTATCTCTTGCAGGTACGGATTTCGGTTGGTGCGTTCGCTGTCGCAAGCACATGAAACACCTAGTAGCGCAAGTAGGAAACCAGACTAGATAAAGGTATGGGAGTATTTGAATTTGAAAGGAGAAAATTACTGATTGATAGGTATATTGAGCTACCTAATCCAACTGTAGTAGACGTGGGTGGAGGAACGGGAAAATATTCTGAATGGTTGGCCAGAAAAGGGCATATGGTTTGCTTAGTCGAGCCGGTATTGAAACATATGGTGATAGCTCAAAGTAGAGCCAATAAATTGAGAAATAAATTTTCAGTTAATTTAGGAGAAGTTAGAAGATTGGATTTACCCAATAATTTTGCGGATGTAATAATCTTACACGGACCGCTTTACCATCTTCAAAAACGAGAGGATAGGAATGCGGCCATCGTTGAAGCCAAACGAGTTTTAAAAAAAGATGGTGTCATTTTCGGGTTTGCGATAAACTATTCTGCAACAACCTTAGCAGGTCTTTTGAACGGGCTAATTCATAAACCTACTTTTTTTTGCTATGTGTAAGGAAGAATTGAATACAGGGATTCATAATCCGCCGACCGATTTCCCTTGGTTGTTGGCCGAAGCATATTATCATAGACCTGAAGAACTAAAAGCAGAGTTTATGAAACAAAAATTTAAACATTTAAACACTCATGCCTTAGAAGGAATGATTTGGTTGGATTAACATTATAGGTATAGGCACTTAAGTCGCTACTCTAAAACCTTTATTTTTGCTATAAGTTACCATCTTTTTTTAAACTATTATGTTTTTTTAGGGTATAACGGGTGTCCCATAAAGCAATCATTTTATGAGACTTTTGAAAACGATAATTATTCTTTCACTAGTCGCTATTTCTAGAGCCATTGTCCGCGCTACACTATAACAGTTGGCTTAGAGATCGGATAATAATTATTATTGACCTTGAGTTAAATGTTCTTTAAAATTAAAAGCTATATTTATACAACTTATTTAAAACTGCACCAATCACTAACATTAGCAGTTAAAAACTTTAAACTTTTAAAACCAATGAATGACATACATTCCAACCCAATGTCCATGGTTGCCATGGTTATATTAGTATTATTGGGGTATAGCAACAAAGCACAAAACAATTCCGAGATATCCAGTTTAACAGCCGCACCTATCCTTTGGAATGTATGGCCTGGTGAAGCCCCAGGTGAAGAAAAGAAACTAGAACCTGAATATGACACCACCAAACCTGATGGCGAATTAGTAGCCGGTCAAAGGGTAATGCGTTTGACCAATGTGTCTGTTCCGCAATTGGCCATTTACAAACCCAACGCAGCTCTCGATACCCATACCGCGGTAGTTATTGCTCCGGGTGGTGGACATCAAATTATAGCTTATGACCTGGAAGGTACAGAGGTCGCAGCATGGTTCAATACTATCGGGGTCACGGCCATAATCCTAAAATATAGGGTGCCGGGTGCCGCACGTAACAATGGTGTCCCTTGGATGGCCGCCGCGCAAGATGGTCAACGTGCCATCAGCCTTGTGCGCAGCCGTGCAAAGGAAATCGGTATCGACCCGAGCAAACTTGGCATAATTGGTTTTTCAGCAGGCGGCACCCCAGTTAACTACACGGCTTTGACGAACAAGCGGCTTTATGAGCCTGTGGACCAACATGACAAGGCCTCGTTTCGTCCCGACTTTGCGGCACCGATCTACACCGGTGGGTTGCCCAAAGAGGCCGAAGTAAATGAAAGCTGCCCACCCTTCTTTATGGTTGTGACCAACGATGATTTTGGCCCAGTCATGATGGCGGAAATGTATATTGCCCTTAAAAAAGCAAAGGTATCGGCGGAGTTCCATATTTATGAAAGCGGTGGTCACGGTTACGGATTACGGGCCACAGAATTGCCCGTTACAAGCTGGCCCTACCGCATGGAAGAATGGATGCGAAGACTGGGTTTCCTCTAGTAATTAAATTTGTGGTACGCATTATTTTTGCATGTCCTGACGCCGCATTATACAAATTATAATCCAGAAGAATAGCTCGTTGAGTATCCACAAAACCTAAACTCATTAAGAGGTTAAATCTCGGCACTCTAACGGTTCGGTTCGCAAGATTATTAAAACATCAAAAACATTTATGACTCTTAAGTTAAGAAGAACTATTAATTAAATAGTCCCATGGAAATTAATGATCCTATGGGACTTATGTGATTGAAATAATGCTACTTTAGTTTTGTCTTTTGCTGAACTATAGACTTTTCCTTTTTTTAAGTATAAGTTTTGAAAATCGAAACTAAAATCGATAAAACGAGAAATACCTTTCATTTTGATATTTTGAGCCTTACCATTCTCGTTTAATGAGAATATTGCCAAGGCATTGGCTTTCATGTCTTGATATTCCCATTTGATAGCGAAAGTGTGGTCTTTGTACAATGACATCTTACCATTTAATTTTAGAGACTTCTGCGATTTAAACCATAGGTCTCCAGCTTTTTCAAATATTTCAACTTTTCCGCACCAGTCATCTTCGTATACCCCGAGGTAATTATCTTTACTGATTTTTATATTTTTATTTGCGCCCACTTCTGCCCAAACTTTTTCGGAATCAGGGTCGCCCATTTCCTGTCCTTGCTGTTGCATTCCCTTTGCCATTTCCAGCCAATTGACACCCGTTTCCAATTTCAGATATTCATCCAATAATATAAAACCCATCAACCCATTCAAAAAACCAGCTCCTCCTGAATTATTCAAAACCACTATACCAAGTTCCAATTCTGGAATCAAAGTTAGTTCCGAAGACATTCCCACAATCAATCCAGAGTGTTCGACTTTGAGATACCCGTTGAAATCAGATAGGAACCAACCTAAGCTATACCCCGAAAAATGAACTTTAAGAGGCGATCTTGGGTCTGATTGCTGATTCATCGGAGTATGCATACGCCACATTTCTTGCTGCTGCTGCTAGAATATAGTCTTGTCTAAATCAGGACCATATCTACCTTCGTTCAATTGTGCCAACATCCATTTGCACATTTCGTTTGTACTAGCCCAAATTCCACCCGTGGCACCGTTCAACTTTTGTTTTCCATTGGCATTAAAATCTATATTGGTATTTTCTATTGCCTTTAATGAGAGTTACCATCAAAAGAATGTGCAACGGCAATTTTGCCATTTTTTAACATTATCGTTAAAAAAGGAATCATAGTTAACGCGAGTATTATAGACAAACCCCTGCGCCCAAAAGGAAAGACGAACCACAAGGTGACCGAAGATCGTAGCGAAGAAGAAGTAACGGTAGAAAAGGAGTATGCCGAAAGTGTGGACAAAGATGCTACTTGGTTAAAAAAAGAGGGAAATATCATTTTGGTTTCAAGAAGCACCACGTTACGGACGATGAAGGGCCGGTGTTGGGGGTATTGACCACAACGGCAAGTAAAAGTGAGATAGCCAATTTAGAGGACGTACTGGAAACAGTAAACATAGACCTGCCAAAGGACATCCCGTTAAAGGCCGACAAAGGCTGCTGATCAAAGAAAAATGCGGAACTTTTGAAAAAAAGAAACCTAAAAAACCATATTCTTAAAAAAGCTTACAAGAACAGACCTCTTACGTCCTGGGAAAAGAAATTGAATAAATTCTTAGACAGGACCAGATTTAAGGTAGAGCGCACGTTCGGGGGAATAAAAAGATGGTTTAGCGGGGGACTGGCAAGATACAGGGGAATGGAAAAGATGCATACCCAAAACCTGATGGAGGCAATATGCTACAATCTGTATCGGAGTCCAGGGATAATTGCGTCCAATTGTAAAAATTAAGAGAAAAAGAGCAAGAAAATGGCCTGTAAAAACAAAAAAGAACTGAAAACTATATTTTTTGAGAAAAACTAAGCCTAAATGCATTGAAATAATGGAAGCAAAAACTTTATTGAATTTTGCAACGGTCTTAATTTTCGTCGCTTTTTTATGGTACTTCTGAGAACTGGGGCGTTTTGGAAAAATCCAAAGTACAACAGTATCTAGATTGGTTGTTGGAAAATAAGTTGGAGGAGCAGGCTTTTGCAGCGGAGGATTTAGTTGTTTTTGGGTACAATTTGAGTGTAGATTATCCAATTTTAATCTATAGTTTCATTCAATTTTCTATTCGTTTTCAATTATTTGGTTTAGTGCTATTTATTAAGCGGTTAAACTCCAAATTGTTTTAGATGATGATTCAAATGGTAAATAGAAAGTTCCTTTCATCGTTTATGGTCAATAGCTCCAAAATAGGGATGTAATGCAAACTCGTAGTTCTTAGGTTATTTTGAAAACGCTGAAATATATTCTTTTAAAGTATTTATATCCTGTTCCCAATCGGTAGGCTTGGTTCCACCCGCCCTCTACCTGTCCAAAACCTTCAGGTGCCGGCGCTAATTTACCTGATTTGGCAATTTTTATAATTTCATCGGCACTAATTTTTCCGTATTCATTGGCTTTCTTACTCCCTTTTGCCATACGGTAAAAATCGGTACAATGACAAATCATTTGGTTTACATTCATTTTACCGAATAAGGGCTCTGATTCGGGTACTAACTTATCAATTCTGTTGAAAAATTGCTGTAGTTGACTGTCCTCCATTTATTAGTTTTTTACTGTCTGCTAGCCTCAATTAGAAATACTAACAGAATTTCCAGTAAAATTAGCGCGGTATTCTAGCATGTCATAATAACGGTTCCCATCCTCAGGTCTGTTTAACTGTTGACCCGTAAACAAGCTGTACTTGTAGTCTTCGCAGGCGCAGGTGGCTACTTGTCCCGTAAAGGTCATGGTAGAGCAGTTGTTGGGAGCGTGGTTGGGGCAACTTGCCTCAAAGGCGCGGTACTGGTTAAAGCCGGTATTGATAACGAAAACTCCACGGGTTCCTACACCGTCTTGGCTTATGAGGACTGCGCTGCCGGTATTTGTAAGAGGACTGTACAAGGGCAGGCGGAGGTTAACCTCAAATTGGAAACCTATCTCTTGCAGGTACGGATTTCGGTTTGTGCGTTCGCTGTCGCAAGCGCATAAAACACCTAAAAATACAAGTATAAAAATACGTTTCATTTCTAAATATGGTTTTAACAAAATGGATACAAAAATGCGCAAAAAATACGTATCTTTGCGTTAAATCCTCTCTAAAAAAAGCCTGTAAATAAGGCAAAAGCAGAGGATTTTTTTTATACTTATGCTTAATGAAGACCCGAAAATTTTGACAATTTTATTTTTTCCTTTGCCTAGGCAAAATTTTAAAGCATAACCTAAGCTACGGTTTATAATTTTAACGACGACAAAGGGAAAAAGAAAGAGACAAAAATTCGGATTTTCATTAAGCAGGAGTATATTAATTAAACGACGATGTTATGAGTAACGTATCTTACTACACCGCGGAGGGACTAAAAAAATTAAAGGACGAGCTAAACCGCTTACGGGACGTGGAACGGCCAAAGTCCTCACAAGCCATTGCAGATGCCCGTGATAAAGGAGATCTTTCCGAAAATGCGGAATATGATGCCGCCAAAGAGGCGCAAGGGCTTTTGGAAATGAAAATTTCTAAAATGGAGGGTGTTGTTGCCAACGCACGGCTAATTGACGAATCTCAATTGGACACCTCTAAAGTATTGGTGCTATGTACCGTAAAACTGAAAAATCAGAACAACGGTATGGAAGTAAAATACAAATTGGTGGCCGAAAGCGAGTCGGACATCAAAACGGGTAAAATATCCGTTAGTTCTCCGATCGGTAAAGGTCTTTTGGGGAAAAAGGTGGGCGAAGTCGCAGAGATCGTTGTTCCCAACGGTAGCCTAAAATTAGAGATTATAGAAATCACGAGAGAATAAGAACCGTTTATTTGGTATATTTAATCCCATTCCTAAACGGATGGGATTTTTTAGTTTGGGCGTCCTATGGACAGGTATGGTATAACATAAACCGTGAAATGTGAAATAGCGCTTTAAGAAAAAATGAATTAGTAATCATAGACTTACCACGAACTTAAAATGGTTAGCTTTATTCAGGCAATTCACAAACCTGAAACCTGAAACCTGAAACCTGAAACCTGAAACCTGAAACCTGAAATCCCTTTCCTATGCCAACACTTTTTACCAAAATCATAAACGGGGAAATTCCCTGTTATAAAATTGCTGAAGATGCCGATTTTTTGGCCTTCTTGGATATCAATCCCAATGCCAAAGGACATACCCTGTGTATACCAAAAATAGAGGTAGATAAAATACTGGACATGGACGAGGCCCATTTTTTGAAACTCATGGCGTTTTCAAGAAAAGTAGGCAAAGCGGTAGGTGAGACTATAGCTTGCAAGCGTGTAGGTATTACCGTAATTGGCTTAGAGGTGCCACATGCGCATGTGCATCTCATTCCATTGAACACCATGCAGGATGCAACGTTTCAGCATAAAACACAATTGACTAAAGATGAATTTGAGGCTGTGGCTACCAGTATTCGTGCTAATATTCAATAGGCGGGCCCAAGAAGATATAAATGGTGCCGGCGACCAAAGCAATCAACACCAATAGTAGTATATAAAAGAATGCGGTGGCCTTGGAGGATTTGGGCTTAGGCTCAACGGTTTTTTGATAGTAGTCGAACATCCGCTCTATATCGGCTGTCCAGCTTACGGGATAGATATTGGACTTACAGGTGTTGCAGACCAATTTATTGGAAATTTCGGCGGTAGTTTTATGAAAAAAACGACCGTAGGTATGTTTCTGAAAAAAGGTAAGCTTTAAGTCCTGATTAAAACACTCCGGACAATTATTGGTAAGGTTGGCTTCCTTTATGACGATTAATTTTTCTTTGGCCATATTACTGATGTACTTTAAGGGATATTTTCATAATAGTGCCCTCTTTGCCGGACGAAAGTACTTTTATTTTTCCATTATGATACTCTTCCACTATTCTTTTAACAAGTGATAGGCCAAGTCCCCAACCTCTTTTTTTGGTGGTAAACCCTGGATTAAAAATGTCGGTAAAGTTACTTTTTGCTATCCCATGGCCCGTATCGGCTATTAAAATGTTCACGAATTTACCGTCGGAGACAATTTCTATGGCAATACTGCCTTTTCCCCGCATCGCGTCAATACCGTTTTTTACCAGATTTTCTATCGTCCAGTTGTATAAAGAACTGTTCAAGAGTACGGTTGTACTTTTAATCTGACTAGAAAAAGAGAATTGGATAAGCTTGGAGCTGCGTCGTTTTAAATATTCATAAGCCTTTTTTGTCTCCTCTACAATATCGGCCACATCCAGCTTGGGTAGGGATCCTATCTTGGAGAAACGCTCTGTAATGGTCTGTAGCCTATCAATATCTTTTTCAATTTCTTTGGTAATATCCGGGTTTATGTTTTCAACCTTCAACAGTTCGTTCCAGCCCAATAAAGAGGAAAGCGGGGTGCCGATCTGGTGTGCGGTCTCTTTTGCCATTCCTGCCCACAATTTGTTCTGCTCGGATGATTTATTGGTCTTGAACAGAAAATAGATTACGGTACCAAAAAGGAAAATAATGAGGAGCAGGGCAATGGGATAGAATTTAAGTTTGTTCAGCACTTCGGAATTTCCGTAGTACAGGGTGGCTAAATGTTCGCCCTGTTGGTCAATGGAAATCGGCGTGTTCTCACCCCGGAATTGCTTTAATTGTTGTTGGATGTACAGGGAATCGCCTATCTTTTCCTTAGGGATATTGTTTACCCGGATAGAACTGTCCTTGTTGATCAGTATCATTGGGGTGGAGGTATTGTTCTGGAACACGCGTAAATGCAGGTTTCCTAACTCTACGTTTTCCGAAGATTGTAAAAACTCCGATTGCGCCGTGGCCCAGATTTCCATTTTTAACCGTTCCTCTTCCTTAAACTTCTTAAAAAAACTGTTCGTGTTCCAAAGAATAAGGCTAACCACACTAAAGGAACCAATAAGGAGAAAAATGTTAGAGGTCTTGCTTTTAGGGTTAAATTTCATTCACGTGTATTCTAGTATTAAAGATAACCTAAAATGTAACTATTTGTTGTGCTGTAAATTCGTAGTGAAAGTTTCATTACAACTTCATTTTATGTATTTTTGAAATTAGATTGTCTAAAAGAGCGTTTAAGATGGAAATAGAAGGAAAAGTAAAATTAGTTGGGGAGACCCAAACCTTTGGAAACAACGGTTTTAGGAAAAGAGAACTGGTCATTACTACAGACGAGCAATATCCGCAACATATTATGTTAGAATTTGTTCAGGACAAATGTGATCTGTTGAACGCTTACGGTGTTGGACAGGACGTAAAAGTTG
>Ga0208768_1001785_pt1 | contig 10720 bp, 10 predicted proteins | sample AntAceMetag02UK1_FD_184760 | JGI IMG/M metagenome (GOLD analysis project Ga0208768, IMG submission 184760) | Saline lake microbial communities from Ace Lake, Antarctica - Antarctic Ace Lake Metagenome 02UK1 (SPAdes) (version 2) | ecosystem: Environmental > Aquatic > Non-marine Saline and...
AAATCAGTGTGGCCGGCGGCCTTCCGGAACCTTTCGCGGCGTTAGCTCACGTTGCGCGACTGCAGGGTGACCTGGTTAGTGCGGAAAGCAATTTTGCCCGGGCTGAACAACTCGGTCTAGACGTTCGTTTTGAGTTAGCTCGAGTTTTGGCCGGCCTAGGAAAGACAGTTCCGGCACGAAATATTTATGAGCAGCTTGCCAAAGAAAAGCGTCCTGAGGCCCTCAACGAGCTGGGTGTTTTCCTCGGCAGAGAAGATAAATACAGGCAGGCGGAAAAGCTTTGGAAGCAAGCAGCAAAATTAGGAAATCTCGACGCCAAGGCAAATCTTGGACGGTTAGTCATCCAGTCCGATTTTAGGAACCGTCGCTATCGGCACTATCTCGACGAAGCTGTTGACGCTCGTCACCCGGGAATCATCAACATGATTGGAACGCACGCAGCAGAAAATGGTCGGCTCGATGAAGCGCAACGAGTTTGGGAGATTTCGGCAGCAGGTGGGGATGCGAATGCACATCGAAATCTCGGAAAGTTAGCGAGGGAAAATGGAGACGAAAAACTAGCTTTGGAGTGGGAAAAAACGGCAGATAATCCAAACGGTGATGAGACCAGAAGGCTTTTGGAGAAGCATGGTCTCTTCGGTGAAATCAACGACGTCGATGTAAACCGGGAGGATGTCATACCTCCGGACGCTCCTGAGTCGGGGAAGACTCCGTTTTGGATATCTTTGGTTGCCTTTCTTGTGGTGACCGGCTTAGTGAGATTCTTCTTCTTGTAATTTGGCGTCCGAAACGCAGCGATTGTCCTATTCGATACGGATTTTAATGGACCCGCGGCGTTACTTGCTGGCCGTCGCTTATGGCTCTCGACCCTCTAGGAAAGCGCCCTTGAGCGTGAGTGCGGCCGCGACAAAAACGCCGGTGAAGACTAGGTCGAGCACGACCCAAGTCGACTTGTCGAAGGGCTGATCGAGAGCTGGAAGGTACAGGAGAGCCGCCCCCAACCCTGGAACCATCCAAAGGAACTTGCTAGCCTTCCACGCGACCCAGATTAGGAGTCCCCCAGCGAGGGCAACAAAGAGATTAATGGCGGTGTAAAGAGGAAGTGGCAGCGGGAGTATCGCTATTAACAGTACGACTGAGATTCCCAAAAAAATGAATTGATGGGCTGCGTAGTGGTTCATCTCTTAAAATCCTGTCTCATATTCGACGCAATTTCCGGGGCCCTCCCATTGGACGCAGTAATAGTTGCTTTCGTTTCCGCAGCCATACAACATGAAGATAATGGCGGCTGCCAACCCGACACCAACAACAATATTCTTGGTGTCCTGGCCCATGTCTCCCCCATTCATTGGCATAAAAAATGTTGTTGCAATCCTAGTTGCTGACTAAACTTCAATTATGAGCATTGAATCTTCCGGCCCTGAAATTTCTGAGGCCGAACCAGCCAGCGTTCTGCCGGCCAAGGCCGAAAGCCCTCGAATCTTTTCCACAACGAGTGCGCTGATTTTGGGTGTGAGTCTCATCATTTCCTCGCTGATATTGGGGTTGATTTTTCTCAATAATGATGGTGAAGAGTTGACGGCCCTGGGCGTTGTCAGCACGTCTAGTTCGTCGCAGCCAGTTCCTTCTCAAGAAAGAGACATCAGAGACCTGGGTCCTGGCGCTTGCATAAATGACACACAGGTTGAATGGGGCGATTTTCTCTATCTTGTGCCCACTCTTGATTGCTCTTATGCCCATGATTCCGAAATCATTTCCGTTGGCGATTTACCCTTTTCATCCTTTCCGGACGAATATGAAGCTTGGGAATTTCTTGACGATAAGTGTTTCGTCAGTTTCGAGTCCTATGTTGGGTTGCCCTATCAGGACTCTGATCTCGAGTTCAGCTCGTTCACTCCTACGCAAAAAGAATGGGCACAAGGCGACCGGGGTTTCCACTGTGTGGTCTTTAGCCCGGACGGACCATTGACTGGAACGGTAAAGGACCTTGGTCGAAGAGCTGAGACCGGCGCCTTCCCACCGACTGCAAGGAGCATTTACGACACAGTAATTCCCTCCATCGTCACCGTTGAGTGCGGTCCCTGGCAAGGAACAGGGTTCGCTTATTGGGGATTGCCTGCCGACGGATATCGTTCTGTAATCATCACCAACCATCACGTTATTGAGGACTGTGCTAGCAATTCCACTACTTCTCTTGTGGCCTATGACAGCGACGGGTATGAGATTGGTGTCGCTCTGTCCAATTGGTCAGAAGAGTATGACTTGGCACTTCTGATGACCACAGCAGAACTGCCACCCCTTTTCGATGGCCGAGAAGGTCTCGTGGGCGATACTGTTTACGCCCTTGGTTCCCCATCCGGGCTGCAGGGCACTTTCACGGTCGGGATAATCTCAAACGTCTACTCAGATGCCTACCAAACGGACGCTGCGGTGAACCCGGGGAACTCCGGTGGCCCGCTGCTGGACAGCAGAGGCCGAGTCCTGGGGGTCAACACTTGGGCGCTCGATGGTGAGGGTCTCAACATCGCGTCACGGACTGAGCTATTCTGCGAAGCCCTTTTCGATTGCTATTAGTGTGTGACTTCCGCCCAGAAATGCGGCCGATGGGGCCTGTTGAACTCCAAGCCGAATGACTGTCTCCGTATCAAAGCCAGATAGGACTCCATGACTTCTCCCTCTTCTCGAGACTGATGTCTTGATCGACTGAAAGGCATGGAAACCCGGGCCAGAAGCTAAGACGGCAGATTAGCTGACACAACACATCAAGCCTTGTGCATTTTGGGTGCAGGTGAAGCGATTGTCACCACGTCACATCCCAACACCAGCCGCCGCGGGCGGGGGTGCCACTAAGAACCCCTGTGTGCTTGCGAAACGTAAGCATGACGCTTATGGTGACTCCATAAGCTCCAACCTTCTGGTGAGAAGTGTCCCCACTGATATCCACCAAATGCTGGTTCGTCGTGCTCAGGGTGAAGGGAAATCGCTCCAGGATTATGTGTTGAGCCTGCTGAAGGAGTCGGCCGGCAAACCCACGATGGCGGAAGTGATGGCAGAGATTGAGGCCAACCGTGCTGTGCACCCTCGTCCCTTGATAACCACTGAGGAAATAGTGGCAGTTATTCGCGAGGGACGTGAAGATCGCACCCGGCGACTACTCGGATAGTGGCCGCTTCGATGGTTGTCGATGCCAGTGTCGTGGTCGATGGGCTGTTGGACCCAACAAGCGTCGGGGATCACGCCCGCGCAGCGATGGGGCAATCTGGGGTATTTGTTCCGGATCCCCTCTATCCAGAAGCCAGCAATGCTCTGCGCACAGAAGAAGTCCGAAAGCAGCCTAGAGAAACAGGTCAATGCTATCGCTGCTGGCTGGGACATCGCCGTCCAGGCGCGGAGCGAATCTTCCGTGCACGCCCTCAAGAAGCTGCTGTTACGCCAGCCCGTCGTGACCGTTGCCCTTGTCGCTGCGGAACTCCGTGTGAGTGAGCCGGCCGCTGATACATCCATTTAGAAACTCGTCAACGCTGGCATCCTCGTCCAGTCCAGTCCAGTCCAGTCCAGTCCAGTACCGGCCGGCGCAACCGGCACTGGCAAGCCACCGAGATCCTCGGTGCACTCGACTCCTTTGGTGCGCGCGCTCGCAGAGCGTGATCTCGCGCTGAGTAGTCACTCACCGTCTCTAAGACACCCCGTGAAGAGCTTGTCGAGGCTATCTCAACGCGAACATGTTCGCGCTGGCCGAAGGGGGAATGGACTGCCACGGTGTGAGCTGCTGGCAGTCGGTGGCGGCGTTAATGACCCGTGTTTTCTTCCGCTTCACGTGTCAGTCGCTGTGCTGACACCTGACCGCGCGATGGAAATGGGAAAAGAGGATGCGGGAAGGCGATAGCCACACTGGACGCAGAAATCATTGCCCCACACCCAGGGCGCACGACACTTTTCGCAATACTTAGGCGCTTCGGCCATAGCGACCCCCTTCTTGGTCTGCCAGCCCGCTTCGCGGGTGTCAGGTGTTCTTCCTATTCTTATAACAGTAGGAGCACTCATGTTTGTGGGCATCACCGGGGTAGTGATTTCTTGGAAAGCAGACCCGGGTCGGTACTCTGGGAGGTGAGTCTTGGTCAGTTGTTCTGAAAACAAGGAAGGTACGTTCATGGGCGGTGATGTTTTCGTTCGGGGTGTATTTGTCCTGATGTTGGTGGTCGGCATCGCTGCAGCAGTTGTTGCCTGGTACCTTGCCATTTTTGTTTTTGCCCTTCTTATCTTCCTCATCGTGTGGGTCATCGCCAGAAGCGCCACCCGGGGAGCGGAGAACACCATGGTTTATCGACCGGGCACGGAAATTCCCGCGGCGGTGTGGGAATTAGCCGAGAAAGCTTCCCTCACCGTTGGACCCAGCAGCTTCGAAGTGGACTTGGTCGAGTTGGATAAGTATCGAGACAACTGGGAGCGCTTTAGGGAAACCGCTCAGGTGGAGCGACCTGGTGAAATTACCCTCAATGTGCCCCTGCTGTGCTACCGCACACCCACTGGAGATCACGGGATCGTGCTAGCCCACGACCGCCTGGTGCTCGGCGAAGTCCGCAGGTTGGAACGGGACATCTACTTTGACTCCCTCTGGAAGACCGGAGGAGTCGCTCTGGTGGGATGTCGCTTTACTTTTGGCCGAGATTTGTTGCCAGAGCGTGCGCAGTTCGAAATGAGTGTCTATAACAACTATTCCAGGGAACACGCGCCCGAAACCGGGGCGTGGGCTGCGTGGAAATACATTTGGGGCGGACTCCGAGGGAAATAATCGTTTCATCGTCGTCCCCTGCTCGAAGAAAAGGACACAGCAATGAAGGTACTCAGTAACGGTCAGGTCATTCTCTCCGCCAGCGATATGACCGCGGCCTCAGAATGCGAGTGGGCTTTTGTGCGGCGTCTCGACCAGCGGCTGGGCCACCCGATGGTGGTGCCCAGCGATGAGGACCCAATGCGAGCTAAAGCTGCGGTTTTGGGGGATGTTCATGAGGACAAGCTTCTCCAGCACTACCGCGAGGCTTATCCCCGTCAGGTGGTGGAAATCCAACGACCACCCACAGTCGATTCTGACCAACGAAGTGAGGAGAGCGACGCGGATGGGTTGGCCCTTCGCGCTCAAGAAACAGCCAACGCACTGGATTCGGGGGCGCAAGTAATCTTCCAAGCGACGTTCTTTGACGGTGACTTTCAGGGCTTTGCTGATTTCCTCATTCTCAATGAGGAGGGACTCTATGAAGTGTTTGATGCGAAGCTGGCTCGGAAAGCAAAAGTCACCGCTCTTCTACAACTGGCCGCGTATTCCCACCAGCTCCACGCCGCCGGTTATGAGGTGGGGAAACATGTGCACCTGATTTTGGGGGATGGGCAGCGGAGCTCCCACGCGCTTGCCGACATCATGCCCGTCTATCTCAAGCGCCGAGCCAAGCTGCACTCGCTGGTGGAAGCGAGGCGGATGAACTTTTCCTCCGGTGGTGAGCCAGCCCCGTGGGATGACCCAATATATGAAGCCTGCGGCAGTTGCGCAGTATGTGACGAGCAGGTGCAGAAACACAAAGACCTGCTGCTGGTGGCTGGAATGCGTATGAGCCAGCGAAAGAAGTTGCGTGAGGCGGGAATTCACACCCTTGAAGAGTTGGCGCTGCACAGCGGCTTCGTCGTGGGCATTAATGACGGAACTCTGCACACCCTGCGCGCGCAAGCGCAGGCCCAGTTAGTCAGCATGGGCCTTCCTGAGGGCGCAACCCCCTACTACGTCGTTGATCGGCCCGACGCTCTCGACGTTGTGCCCACCGCCAATGCTGGAGACATCTTCTTCGACTTCGAAGGTGACCCGCTCTATGAAGAGGGTGGCCTCTGGAACTTGGATTATCTCTTTGGGCTTGTCGATGCTGAAGACACCTTCTTTGGGTTCTGGGCACACTCCATTGCGGAAGAAAAGATTGCGCTGACGAAATTCATGGAATACGTCGCCACCAAGCGCGATGCTCACCCTGATATGCACATTTATCACTACGCCGCGTATGAAAAGACGCATCTGCTACAACTTGCCCGACGCCACGGAATATTCGAAGAAGAAGTGGACGACCTGGTTCGGGAGCATGTTTTGGTCGATCTTTATCCCATCTTGAGGCGCTCGATTAGGGTCGGAGCTCCCAGCTACTCCCTGAAAAAAATAGAGAAAATCTATGACCCCGAGGCCCACGGGGGCGACGGAGTTACTAACGCTGCCGACTCGATCGTGGAATACAACACATACCGGGACCTGGTGGCCAGCGGCAGTAACCGAGAGGCACAGGCAAAACTCGCCGATTTGGAGAACTACAACACCGAAGACTGTGTCTCCACTAGGAAACTTCGAGACTGGCTTCTGAGTGAGCAGACGACACCATCCAGAAGCTTTCTTGTCGCCTCGACGGACGAAGAAGAGTTCGTCGACGATGCTGAGCCGATAGAAGAAAAGCTTGCCGGAATGATTGAGGGTGTTAGCGTCGCCGATCGCAGCGCGAATGACACTGCAGTGGCATTGGCGATAGCAGCGCTTCGATACCACCGCAGAGAGACCAAAAGCTTCTGGTGGGAGCACTTCAACCGCCTCAGCGCTCCCGTCGACACCTGGGAAGACAATCGCGGAGTGTTGGTGATTGATTCAGTGGATGTTGACTCGGACTGGGCTCCTTCTGCCCGGTCAATCAAGCGCACCCTGACGCTTCGCGGACGGTTTGCGCCGGGTTCAACTCCCAGGCCAGGCGATACGCCCTTTGCCATCTATGACCCACCGCCCCTGGAGCTTCGGGATAGCGGGGATCCTGCTCCCCGAGCAGCGCACAGCAAGATGAAGGTTTTGGAAGTCTTCCACGATGGACTCCTCGTGGAAGAGCGGGTGGGCAAAGCAGAGACCACCTGGCAAAACCTTCCGATGGCGAGTGGGCCGGCAACCCCACCTCTCACCAAAGACATTCGGGCTCGAATTCTCGAATGGGCTGAGCGCATCGCCACCACGTTGCCCGATATTCCCCAAGACGCCGCGTTTGACATCTTGCGCTTGGCGCCACCGCGGGGCCAGATAACCCATCCGGGTGACGGAATTTCCCCCTCCCAAGCAATCATTGAGTCTTTGCTCTCTATTAAGTCCTCCTACCTTGCTGTTCAAGGCCCGCCAGGAGCAGGTAAGACCCACAACGCTGCAGAAGTGATTGCCGAACTGGCCGGATCACGGGGCTGGAAAATCGGTGTGGTGGCTCAGTCTCACGCCACCGTGGAGAACCTGTTGCATTCTGTCTTGAAGGCGGGACTGCCTGCCTCCCAGGTGGGGAAGAAATCCCGGGGCGGTGATTTGTCAGAGAAGCCCTGGACCGAGCTATCCGCTCCCGGGGCACTGCCCGGTTTCGTCGGAAAATTGGGGGGCCTGGTGGTGGGTGGGACCATCTGGAACTTCGCTTCGCGTAAATCCTTTGGGGATCAGGACCTTGACCTCCTCGTCATTGACGAGGCCGGGCAGTTTTCGCTGGCCAACACCATTGCCGCGAGCACGGTCGCACGGCGGTTGCTCCTTTTGGGAGATCCACAACAGTTGCCGCAAGTGAGTCAGGGCACCCATCCAGAACCGGTCAACGAGTCGGCCCTCGGGTGGTTGAGCAAAGGCCACGACGTCTTGCCTCGCGAGTTAGGCATATTCCTGGATAAGTCGTGGCGGATGCACGAGGCGGTGTGCAGCACGGTCTCGCGCCTGTCCTATGACGGGAAACTCACCTCCCGGCCGAGTGATCGCCACCTGGAGGGGGTTGAGCCCGGTGTTCATTCCCACCCCGTTTCGCATCGAGGCAACTCGATCGAATCCACCGAGGAAGCGGATGCGGTGGTGGAGCTAGTGAAAAGCCTGCTCCCGCAACAGTGGAGTGAGGCAGGTCGCACGGAAAGACTGGGGGATCGGGATAGGAGCATCATTGTCGTTGCCCCCTACAACGCCCAGGTTAATCTCATCGCCAAAAAGCTTGCTGAAGCTGGTTGTGAGCATATTCCTGTGGGGACAGTCGATAAATTTCAAGGACAAGAAGCACCGATCGCCATTCTTTCCCTGTCAGCATCTTCTGCCCACGAGGCCCCCAGGGGCCTAGATTTTCTCTTGATGCGCAATCGCATCAATGTGGCGCTTTCCCGGGCGCAGTGGGCCGCTTATGTGGTGTATTCCCCTGCTTTGACAGAGTTCTTGCCCAAAACGCCACAGAATCTCGCTTTGCTCTCCAGCTTTATTGAGGTGGTTGAGGGCAGATAATCACCGGCAGTGTATTTTCCTGCTGTTACCCATTAGAAGACCCTTTGCGGTTCAGCGCGACCAGAATGTCAGCGTAAGACTCATATCCCTGGTCAGTGAGGTTCAAACTATCCAACAGATCCGCAAAATGATGAGCTATCGATTCTTTGTCGTTTTCTTCCAAGCTCCGAATCACGTCTTCTAGGTCGAGGGACTGTTCCCATCTAAAGGAAAGATCCGAATCAGTAGCAATATCGTCAAGGATTTCGTACTTGTTTTCATAAGTTGTCCCTGCCTCTGGCAAAGAATTCATTCCCGGCTGCTTTCATCTTCAATGGACACTTCGGTAACCAATCCAGTTTCGGAGTCAATAATAAGTTCGCCCTCGTGGTCGTCTAGTTCGATAACCAATCCAGTTTCGGAGTCTACAAAAAAGTCGTCCCAGTCTTTTTCTGGATTAGTTGTTGTCGTTGTGTTCGGGGTCACCTCCACATAGCCTTTCCTGGTTTTCTCCGCGATTGCTTTATCCCTAGCCTGTTCAGCAGCTCCAGTGTCAGGGAATTCTTTGACGGTGGTTTGACCGTTCGTACCGATCTTGCCAAACCTCACACTGAGAGTCGTGTCTTCTACCCATGTTTCCCAGAACTTGGACGAAGCATCATCAACAAACTCGAAATAGCGCTTCACGTTTTTCTCCCAACACTGTCTGTGCCCGTTTGCCTTGTGATGTTGAGGATATCCCAGAGCACTGACGACGACTAGACCTTCACGGAGCCGTTCAAACGAGGCATGGCTTGAAACGACCTCAGCTGGGCAGTGCACATTAAGTGCACAACACCATCTCTCACATTCCAACACCAACCACGCCAAACCTCACCTGCATACTGGCATCCGCAACGCCAGCTAACACCCTCTAACAACAGCTAATACCTTGGCATCGAACTCATAACCGAATACTCTGGCAACGTGACTGATTATCAACATCTTGGCCCAGATCACCCCAAGGTCCTCTCTGCGGCTGCAGCTTTTGACGCATGGTGGGACAAGTATCAACCAGTGGCGTACCTCACCGGGGCAACCCTCACCAATGTTCCAGAGGGCGTAGACCCCGATTCCATCTGGACAGAGTTTGATGGCGAGTACAACGAAAGCTTCGTTCCTGGCCTTCACCAATCTGGTCGAGACGACGTTTCTGGCTACTGGTTCACATCGCGCCCATGTTCTGAGGAAGATAAGGGCGCGATGGTCATTACCGAGGTAAGGCAGTTCTGCGAAAACCATGATCAGGCCTCACGCCAAGGTGTTACCTGTTCGGACTGCCCGATGGCAAAAGGCCACTGCAGTGGCACTGGAAACCAATGGTGTGAGATTCCCAACATCCGATACCCAGGTGGAGCTCCTGCGTATTCGCTTGAAGGCTTATTGGAGACGATGGGACAAGGCTCTGGCGGAGACGCCGAGTCAATGAAGAATCGTGGGAAAATCGCTTTCAAGAACGGCGATGTTGCGACCGCCCGCCTATTGTGGGAGCAAGCCGCTAACGCAGGGAACACGGATGCGATGAGCAACCTTGGGGTCTTGGCACAGAATGAGAGCAATCCAGCTCTTGCCCAGGAATGGTTCGAAAAGGCCGCTGACTCAGGGAACGCAGTCGCAATGTATAACCTCGGGAACATCGCATATGGGAATGGCGATCGTGAGGCGGCTCAAATCTGGTGGGAGCGGGCCGATGTCTCAGGGCACCCAACCGCAGCGAATAACCTGAGGGCCCTTGCTAGGGAGTTTGGTCGCGGTGAAGAGAGGCTAGAGTCAGATGATTTGTCGGAGGCCCGCGCTCAATTCGAGACCTGGGCAAGAGACTACGACCGAGTTTTTTGGACTGCGGACTTTCGAGAACTAGAGAAAAAAGGGGTCCCGGAAAAGCTGATTTGGACGGTGCTCGATGATAACGATGGTTCCTGCGTTGTCACCAATGGGGTTGTACCCTCTGGTCGGATGTCGGTGGTCGGCTACCACGTTACGAGGCGACCCTGGAGCGAAGGCAAAACCTTAGTGATTACCTCGGATGTCAATATCCCTTGCGCCGCGTGCGAGACAACTGGAGACATCGATGGGGAACCCTGTGACCACTGTGAGGGAATGGGAGACATCTGGGTCGACCTCGATGACCACGCCCCCACGGACAGTTCCGTTTTGGATGGATTGAAATAGCTTCGAGCTGAAGATTCGATTGCTGTTCCAGTCTCGTCCGCTCTACCGGGCCAGAGCCTACGGTTTCGCCATGTCCCGCAGACGCTTGAGGGTGGCAACACCAAAGAGGTAATACACAACAGGGATAAGAAGTGCCATGGGCAGGAAGAAAAAGGAACCTAACCCCGCAGCAAGGGCAACGAGTGAGAACGCAGCCCCCTGGCGCAGATAGGGATACAGCCCGAGAGCTTGCCGGGC
>Ga0208768_1001792_pt1 | contig 10701 bp, 8 predicted proteins | sample AntAceMetag02UK1_FD_184760 | JGI IMG/M metagenome (GOLD analysis project Ga0208768, IMG submission 184760) | Saline lake microbial communities from Ace Lake, Antarctica - Antarctic Ace Lake Metagenome 02UK1 (SPAdes) (version 2) | ecosystem: Environmental > Aquatic > Non-marine Saline and Alkaline...
AGACTTCTTCAAACAAAAGGGTTTCTCTCTTGGAATCGATTTGCCCTACAGTGGTTCTTTAGTTCCTTTAAAGCACTACGGCAAAACAAAGGAGGTGGAATCCATCATGCTTGAAATCAATAGAGCGTTGTACCTCAATGAGCCTGGTAATGAGAAGTCTGGTGATTACGCTGCAATTAAAGAGACGGTTAGAGCATACTTGGAATTGATTTTGGGGGAGGGGGTTTAGTTGCTGTTGGTTATGAATGGGGGTTGTTTTCTTGAATCGCTCATTGAAACTCTATGTTCTTCTCCTGAAAGTATTAACCAAAAGTCCTACTGCTACTAACACATCCACAATATTCCAAAGTGTTCTCCCGAGGGCAATCTTAAAAATAGGTTGAAATAAAATTGCTAAGGCGATGAAAAGGAAAGAGAGTTGCTGCTCATCATTTTCATAAGACTTCCATGCAAACCATGCGAAAGCGACCATGGCTGAATACCTTACGAATTGGTAATACCCGTATGGCAAATCAAAGAGGCAGATGAGAAGCAGAACCGAAAGTGCGATACTGATTATTCTATACATTTTTTAGTACTGACACCCCAAAAACAACACGTCTTGAAATGGTGTCAAACATACTAAATATTTATTCTCATTCTAATCGCCCCCAAAAACAACATCAGAAGTGAAATGATTATATACAATATGCTGATAAATAATAATTATTACATTTGACAATTAATTACATACCTTTCCCATCCTTCTGAATGCTTTAACTTCAAATCTAACTGGAATGCCTGAGATACCAAGACCTAATCAGTTTCAGCCTGACTCTCATACTCTGAGAACTTGGTTAAATACTAGAAAAGACTCCTATTTCGCAGGAACGAGAGTTTTACCTGGTCTCTTCCGTACTGAAGGGTTTGGAAAAGACACTGCTTTCGTAACATTTGCAATTGCCGTAGAAGCTGCTGCACTCGGAATGACTATGTATGGAGGATTTAGTGCTGGTGGGGCAGACATGATTGCTGGCGCAAGTATTGCCGTTTTCCTGTTTGTTGCACTTGATGTTTTGGGTGTTTGGCTGCATCATTCAAGGGTCGCGAAAGACGTGAGGTTAAAAAACCAAATTTTAACCCATCCATCTGGTTCCGCAGACTACAATAGGCAATTAAATGCTATATCTGGCAAGCGCGTTTTGGCGTTTTTTCTTTTCCTCTTCAGTATGATTTTAAAGATTGGTGCAATTTTGTTACTTATTGAACTACCTGTGCCAGTAATTTTGTTACTGATGATATTTTATATTCTGGTAGTCTATGTGCACCTGAATCATACAGGCTACTGGTACTATAAGTATCTCACTTCCAAAAGAATGAATCGAGAGTTCGATGAATGGGCCAAGGATATGAGCGAAAGAAATATGGATCCAGAGAAAGAGGTTCGTCACGAAGCTAAAATCATCAAGTCAAATTTCACTTCGATAATCGAAGTAAAATTAACAAATGACATCAAAGAATACAATGGACATCGTCTGAGATATATTGGTAAAACTGACGATAAGTACGAGTACGAACTTAGCACTCTAGGGGTTCTAATAGACCGCGATATTGTTGGTTTATGCAATGGATTCCTTGATGAGCAGCAACTTGTTTTCAGTCTGTTTTTCCTAAAACATCAAATGCAAAACTTTGGAGTATGATTATATTAAGAACCATTGGTCTGTGTCTTCCTTTTTGTTTAATGATTACTTCATGTGCAACTCCTCAAACAAAGGCTGATGTACAAGTGCAGATCTATTATGAAACCCCACCAAATATCACTCAATCGCCAGATGATTTGTTACTGGGAACCTTTAAGGTGTTTGATGCGCTAAGTGACACCTTCTTCTTTGTGCCAGAAGTTATTTTACACAGAACAACAAATACAAAGAGTTTCTCTGTTTCGGCTGAAATGAGTGGCCTAGGAAAAATGAGAGAAAGCTTTGGAGTTGCACCAAAGCAAACTGATTACGAAGAAGCAATAAACACGGTGCTCGCAAATTTTGAAACACCTGAATTCTTATCCCTGAATGACAATGAAGAAGTGCACACTAATTTACCTACTGCCCCATATTACAAGGTAGTGCTCAAAGGTAAATGTAAAACGAGTCAGCCTGCTGAAGTGTTGCAGTGTTTCAACAATATTGAGAGCTTCAAAAATGATTATGAGTCAATTTTAGAGCTAGCGATATCTGATGCGGCAGATACGGGTTCATCTGAAATAATCATTTTAGTGACCCAGGAATCTTCAACAGAATCACAAATAGCTGAACCCTTGCCTTCTGACCCAAACAAGGAAGCTCCAGCGCTGGAGACAGAATCTACAAAAAATAAAAAAAACGTCACAACTAAATCTCCGAATGCACAAAAGTCAAAAGGCACGGGAATTAGAGCGCTCAAACTAACATTAAGTGGAGGTAATTATGACAAAAACAAAAAAGTTCATAGAGCAGCAGAAAAAATATGCTGGAATACTATTACTGGCGCTGACAAGGTCAAGTTGAAATTCACATCTGATGATGGAAGATCTATACCTGAGAAGAAGGTAAATGCCCAAAACGACTGTTATGATTTAACCAACTTAGGCGTAGGAACTACTTTCGCGGTTTTTTCTGTAGAAATCAAGACATTCGATAAAGAGGGGAAATTAATTGGTAGAGGGAATCAGCGAAACTTTCAAGTGTCATGCAAATAAAGAGAGGAAAAATGTTGAAAAGAATTAATCTGCTTCTGACATGCATATATTGTTGTTGCAATTTCAGTTCTTTTGCTACTGAAAGTGAAGTAGTCTTTCTTTTTGATAGACCCTGGTCCTTTTTGGATCTTGAAGAGATAGAGAAAGAAGTATCTATACTAAAAAATAAAAAAGTAGCTTTTTCACCTGCCCTTTTAAGCAAAGAGAGTAATACCCAACAAGGGTATGAGTTCGGAAATCCTTTACCATATGCTTTGAGCAAAGAGAATGGATGTGACTTTGACCCTTGCGAACAACTGAATGAGTTTATCAAAAGGTACGGCCCTACTGTTGTTTTCGTAAATGACCCAGATGGTTCTTTCTCTTGCGATCTTGCTGCTTCAACCGTATATTCTGTGAACGGATATGAAGACATCAATGCCAGACTTAGAGACCTCGTTCGAAAAAATAGAAACAGAAAAAACAACCCTCGTATTCTCATCTATTTTGATGACAATTTCGATGCGAAAATCCCTACTGTTGTACTAAATGGGGGAACAATAAATGAGGGTGAATCTTTTGATCTCATTGCAGATCCTACGACTCATGGTGAGGGCGGCATTTACCAATGGAAAGATTTTGACTCTCAGGGAAAAGTATTAAACATTTCACCAAAGAAAACCAGAACCTATGAAGTATCATATACGACAAATGGTTGCACCAGCCCATTAGCTGCAGCTCAAGTGATTGTCAAACCCAAACCTGTTTGTAATCCTATGGAGGAATTTACTTTGGTAAAGGGGGACGCTGGAGATATCTGGGTCGAATATTCAGAAGTATTCGACGAAATTAATTTCTACCCTGATCCATATCGCCAGGATTACTATATTATTCAGCTAGATTCCATTTGCCCGCCAGATTTCATCACGTTCTATTTGGAAGACTCTAGAGATGGAAAGCGCAATTTCATACAATTAGAAAATCTTCCGTTTGATGATAAAAAGTACAGTTCCGCTAATGAAGTGGAGGCTGTTTACAATGCTTTTATTGATGATCAATCCATTTATGAAATAGCTTTTCGAACGAAAGAGTTCTCCATGGGAGATGAGAAACTCATCTTATACAAATTTGAAACTAACATTCTCTATTACCTTACAATTGAAGCTTCATTCAATGATGACCAAAATAAAACTAGAAAAGTTATTTCTGGTCCTTTTGAAGTTGTGTTTTATCCCTGCCCGAAGTAGTATGAATAGAATAAACTCTTATGCGGTCCCTATATTTTTTGTTTTTGGGGCCTTTGTATCGACATTGCCAACCTTCGGCCAAAACAAGGTGAATAGGGCCAATACCGATATCATCACATTGAATAGTGGTGCATCTTTTGATTTTTCATCATTTAGAGATTCTTCTGAAGTTCTTGGGTTAGGATTTCTGATTATCCAGGAAATCAAGGAAATCAAGGAAATCGAAAAAAACCGTGATAATCGCAGTGAGTTAATTAATAAGTATCACGACGAACTTGGGAAACCAATTGGAAAATCAGCGCACTCTCAAATGGTACTCTATAAATCTGACTATGGGAAAAAAAAGGACCCCAAAGACCCCTATTTAATGGAAATAGGAGAAGGTACTTCTAGTATAAAGTTGACTGACGATTTTTATATTTATGTTTATTGTGATGATTCCCTTGAGCTCGAATATCTCGAACAGAACCTAAGAGTTTTAGGAGAACAGTCGTATAAGATTGCACCAAATTCATATGCGGTTGGTAGCTTGAAGGGGTCGTGCAAAGTTCAGGGCGAAGAGGGTAGAACTAAGCTATACAGTGCTATGGTTAAACTCGCAAAACAACATGCACAAAATCTCGCAGGAGAGAATTGGATTACCAACGAAGAACAAAGCAGACAGATTGACTCCTTAGAGCGGATAGTAGCATCCCAAAATCGTCTATTTAGTAATCGATTTAATGAAATCGAAGAAAAAATAAAACGTAACAACGAACTCAAAGTACAGTTCAATTTCGGGGGCATACGTTCCATGCCTGAAGACTATTTTAAATCTTTAGAAGAACTGGAAGGCGATGTCAATTTTAAGTCAGCTGAACTATCCGTTCATTACTTCAGGAATCTTGACACGACAGATTCTGGTGTGCAACCCCTCCTTGGAATGGGGGTTGGTCTTTTAAGAAACAATCTCCGAATTGACCTCCAGTCAGCCGCCTATAAATACAAGGGCACTGATATGTATGGCCAATTTTGCAACAAGACCATACGCTTTGTTGACCACAAGGAAAGTTATCAAGCAAAGGCTATGTTTATTGAATTAAATGGTGGGATTAAGATCCGAGATGAAAGTGATAAGCATGAATTTTACTTCCTAACTGGTTTAAGGTTCAATGTTACTGAGCCGATCAGGGCTTATGCATCAAGCGGTGAATTTTCAATTTCAGGGATTTATGATAGTCGTCCTCCTAATTTAGAAATAGAGGATGTTCCAGAATTGGGCTTTATTTCGAATCAAAACACTCTCAACCAGCAGAATGTATTAGATACGAGAGCATTTTCATTAGCGTTGAATACCGAGTTAGGTTACTCCTATTTAATAAGTAAGGATTTCAAATTAAACCTAGGTTTTGGGCTGAATTTACAAAATGACTTTGTAGATGAACAATCATCAGATTTTATTTCTAATTGGGAGAATTCCCGGTTCAACTCATTCTCAAATCTCAGGGAATCAAGGAATATAGTATTCTTCGATTTCAGTTTTGGGTTCTCAATATTAATGTAGTTATGAGAGGATGCTTTTCGAACATTTTTACTTTTTTCATCGCCTTTCTTCTCACAGTGAATGGCTGGGCACAATGTGAATTTGAAGACTTTGGCGTGCAAACTACTGAAGTTTGCACAGGAACTAGTGATTTGGAACTAGTTTTGGCAGGCGCCCCTGAGGAGTATACCTTTCAGTGGGCGATATTTATTGACGGAGAATGGAATGACGTAGAGAATGGAATTCCAGAGGGGGCTGAATATGACCAACTAGCCAATTCGTTGTCAGTATCTGGACTGAACGCAATAGCACAGTTGTTGTATCATGCTACGATTATTTCGGAAGATTATTGCAACGATGTTTCTGTTGAATTTGAAATACTTATCATTGAGGAACCTAGCATTGATTTTTCCTGTATTGAAGATCAATATTGCAGTGGTGAATCAGTTTCTTGTGATTTAGCAGGTCTACTAGATGGATGGGTAATTTCAGAAATAGATTTTTCACTAATTCCAGGAATAGATACGACTGGTACTCAATCATCAGTCGATAGTTTTGAATTTGAAATAATAAATGAGACATTCGAAAGTGAAAGTATTCAGCTTTCCCTAACACTTAATAAAAATGGTTGCGAATCAATTATCAGTACAAATTTCATAGTAAATCCACTACCTCAAATCACGGTTGTTGCGCCTGAATCAGCATGTTCAAATACTGTGATTGAAATTGAAATAGAAAGTAATCTTTTAGAAGAGGTTCAGGTTGAAGCCACATTCTTATATGTTGGTATACAGCATAGCTTAGAAGATAACCTTACGAGCTCTATCTCTGTAGGTGAGGCTTTAATTCTGGAGGACAGCACATTTGAAGCTACTTCTGGGATTTCAGTTTTAAATCTCTCGGTACTACCCTCATTCAATAATTGCGCTGGCTCAACACAAGAGATATCAATAGTTTTTGGACAGGTCTCAGGACAAATTCAGCTATCAACAGATTCAATTTGCTCTGGTTCGACGTTGGAAGTTGAACTTTTGGGCGAAGAAACGAGCGAGTTCGTTCTTAGCACGGTTTTGGAGGATGTAGAATCTCAATACGAATATAATGATCCAAGTTTCAGCTTGCTTTCGCAACAACTTCTTGTTCAAACTATCGAATTAATACTTGTAGAGTCAATTTTCTTTGGGGAACTGCTGGTTTGCGAAGCAGTAAGTGATCATTCTGATGTGATTGGGATTCTAACTCCCGAAATTCTACCTGTCATTTTTGATGAGCAGATTTGCTCATCTTCAATTCTTAGTATCAGCTCATCGCCCTTCCAATTTGGCACAATTAATTACAGCCGAGTGACAACCAACGGAGATATTACTTTTGGTGCTTCAGAAATAGGAGAATTACCTTATATGGATCTACCTGTGAATGTCACAAGCTCAATTGTTGAAGTTACGTTTGATCTAGAAGCAAATAATTTAGGATGTAATTCTAATGAAACAATTACAGTTGAACTTATCCCACAGGATTTGACTCTGGTTCCTGATACGCTTACCATGTGTAACAATGAATTATTCGAAGTTGAATTCAATCCAGATTTAGACAGTGCGTCTGTTACCTATGAAAGGATAATAGCTGCATTGAGTTATTCCAGTTCTACATTCCCGGTTGGAGGAGTTGGAATTTCTGATCAATTGACTAATCTAACGGATGAAACTGTTCTTGTAAACTATATAGTCACCACAACTTTGGAAGGATGTACAACTGATCTTGACACATTTACAGTATCTCTGCTTCCTTCTTTGGCAATTGATATTATAAATCTAGAAGCAATACAATGTGAGGGTGATACTGTATTGGTTGATTTTCAGACTAGTTCAGGAGACGCTACAATTCTTTGGTCTAGAGAGCTGAACGAGAATTTCGAACCTCAGTTCGCTTCTGGCTTTGGCGCTATTGAAGAAATGGTCATGAATGTAACAGAAACAGCTCAATTTTTGGAGTATCTAGTTGTACTGCAACAAAACCAATGTACTAGTGACACATTAAATGTGATTGTCGAGCTTATCAACGGACCTAATCTCATTGTTAGTGAAAACAGTTCGATCTGTCCTGGCGAAAGCACACAACTATTTGCTGCAGGAGCAATATTTTATGAATGGTTTCCATCGGACAATATGAATTTTCCATTTGTCCAAGACCCGGTGGTTACTCTCGACGAGTCAACAAATTACACTGTTATCGGCACTGGTCTAAATGGGTGTTCTAATCGATCTGATATCAATATTGAGATTCTGAATATTCCTCAAATATTAAGTTTGAATGAGTCATACGATGTTTGTGAAGGAGGATTAATTGAGTTAGAGCTTGAAAACGCATCGCTTATAGAAGATTTAGTTTTCTCGGAAGGTTCAGTTTCTATCATTGAAGGCATTATTCAAATTATACCCGATCAGAATGGAGAATTTAATCTACAGATTCAAAGTGTGGATGGGTGCATAATTGACTATTCTTCGAACGTCACTGTTCTCGATACTCCTTCAGCTTTCATAAGCGGTCCTGAAGAAGTTTGCCAAGGTTCTGTTTATACTTTATTTAATGTGCCATTATCCAATTCTGAATTCAATTGGGATGTTCAGAACGGAGAAATCATGACGGGAGGTGATGGAAGTGCTATTTGGGTTGAGTGGAATGAATCCTCAGAAAATGGAATAGTCACTATTGAAATAACTGCTGACAATGGCTGTATTGCTAGCAGCTCTTTTGATGTAATTATCACTGAAGAGATAGCCCCGATACTAGAACCTGTATTTCAAATAGCTACTGGTTTATTAGCTGTATCAGATAACTACGAGGTCTATACATGGGGCAAAGAAGACATTTCCAGTCTTGAGTCAGAATACACATGCGGCGGTATTAGTTATTGCCTATTCGAAAATATAGACCCTACCAACTTCAACTATTTCGTTGAATATGGACTAAGCCAAGGGTGTATAAATAGATCTTACTATTTATCACCAACGGTGGGTATTGATAATTATGCTCACGGACAAGGACTCGCAGTATACCCAAATCCGAGTGTTTCGGATTATGTGACAATACAATCAACTACTCCTATGAAGAGCTACAATTTGCTCGAAGTTTCAGGACGGGAAATTGATCGCGGAATTCTCCCAAGTGTTATGGAGACTAAAATCGACTTAAATGGGATCAGTGGTTCCATTATGATACTTATAGTACATTTTACTAATGGTGAATCTACCATGCGTGAACTAATAATTTCGAACTAGATATGAAAAGATATTTGTTCACTTTCGTTCTATTTTTCTTTGCCTTAATAATATTGAGTTGTGATGGCTTCAATATGAAGAATAAATTCTCATTTAAGAATTCTGAAATCGAAGAAGAACAAATTGATTCTCTGAGTGCAGAGCCAACAGTGGATACTGGGGCCAATGGACCCTTGCAGAAAGGGAAAGGCATTCCAATGAAGAAGAAAAATGGAGTTTATATGATTCCATGTAAGGTGAATAGTATCCCTCTGGAATTTATTTTTGATACGGGAGCAGCAACTGTGGTAATTTCCATTACGGAGGCAGAATTCATGTATAAGAACGGACATCTGTTAGACTCAGATATCATTAGTGAATCTCAGTATACAGTGGCAAATGGCGAGATTGTTACGGGGATGAACATTACTTTAAAAGAAGTAGAAATAGGACCTGTAACCTTGAAAAATGTTGAGGCTACAGTAATGAATAATACTAGTGCGCCATTACTTCTTGGGCAATCTGCATTGAAAAGACTTGGTGGGATTTCATTCGATTACGAAACAAACCAATTGTTCATAGGTCAATAAGTTTAAATCAATCCAAGAACGATTTTGAGAAATCAAAAAGGGCCAAAAGAGTCGTGATTTAAATGACTGTTAAGGATGGTTAGCCCATTTATCATTTATGGCGCATCGACAAGATGATTTTTAAGGGAACATGATCTGATACTCCTCGCCAATAATCTAGATCATATTGATTAACTATTGAGAACATTAGGGATGTCTCTGTTATCTCAAAAATAGGGGGAATAAGGAAGTTGTCGTAAGCATTTTTACCATAGCCTTCCTCCGCATTGATTTTCTTCTTTAATGTAGTCAAGATGAAATCATTACCAATTTGGAATCCAATTTTCTTCAATGGATTGAATACTGTATGGTAGGGAACTACATTGAAATCTCCCGAAATAAGCAGTGGATGCAAATATTTGGATGGTAGCAATTTTAAATACTTAAGGTCTGTCTCGGGTTGATTCTGTGATGATTTTGCATGTATTGTTGCGAGTGTAAATACAGAACCTTGAAAGTCGAAATTACACATAAACGGTTCTCTTTCGACTTCATTTTTGAAATGAAACTCCATCCAGGGCTCTCCAAATTTGGTTACATAATCTCCATTCCAAAAAATTAGGTATCTCTCAGAAAAATATGGAGAAGAATCAGAAGGGTCGCTAATAACATAGTTCCAGGCCAGATTAATTATTCTCAATCGTTCAAGAATCAAATCTGCGGCCTCATCACCACCCTCATTCAAAACAACTTCTTGAATTGTACATAAATCTGACAAGGAAATGATCGCTGCAATACTATCAAGCTGCTGGTCATTCAAACGACTTCCGAAATCCCTAATATTCCAGGTTACCAAATTAAGACTCTGTGCAAAGCAAGAAAAAGTTGCGCTAGCAAAAATTAGTGTCAACGAAAACATCAGAAATGTTTTAATCAAAGTGTCTGGAATTCCGACCGATCTTAATTCAAGCTCGCTTAAGCTCTGAATATTTTTGTTTTTCAGAATATGTATCAAAACCTTCATTAATCCTCTCATCCACAAAATATTTGGGGGATCCGGTTCGCCTCAGAAATATCTGCCTTCTAAAATTCTGTACTGAAACGCAGTAAGCATAATAGTGAATAAAAGAAGCTCATACTAACTTTAAATCCCAAATAATCCGGGTTTCGAATGTATTAGTACATATTGATCAGCACATCTGCCCTGGATATGCCGGTGATACTGACCCCCGTGCCGGTCATGTTGACCCCCCTAAGATTTGGGTAGCAAAGAACTTAAATACCTGACAAATTTACCGTTTTTTTATTCTTAGACTTTCGCCCTTTAATTCTACCCGATGTGAGGTGTGTATCAGCCTGTCTAAAATGGCATCAGCGATGGTTTGTTCACCGATAACTTCGTACCAAGTTG
>Ga0208768_1001798_pt1 | contig 10674 bp, 11 predicted proteins | sample AntAceMetag02UK1_FD_184760 | JGI IMG/M metagenome (GOLD analysis project Ga0208768, IMG submission 184760) | Saline lake microbial communities from Ace Lake, Antarctica - Antarctic Ace Lake Metagenome 02UK1 (SPAdes) (version 2) | ecosystem: Environmental > Aquatic > Non-marine Saline and...
GGGTGATCCCAAGGCGTTCGACTGCCTTCTCAATAGCGTCGAACTTTTCCGGATCGGTCACGACCCAAATCTCGCCCACTTCGGGGCAGGCTTGAAACGCAAGAAGCGATCTCGTCAAAACCGTTTCGCCATCGAGATCTGCTTCGAGTTTATCAAAGCCCATGCGACGGCTCCTGCCCGCCGCTACGATAACCGCCGAAATTTTCATTGAGGCACGGCTCGAACCACTTTTCAGCTAAGCTTGGCCATCACTGCCTGAGACAGGGACTTCCCGTCCGCACGCCCCGCGGTTTGCTCCTGAACGAGTTTCATCACCTGACCCATTTCCTTTCGGGAAGTGGCTCCGACCTCTGCAATCGCCGCATCAATAATTTCGGCCACCTTCTCCGCGCTGAGAGGCTCAGGAAGATAACCATTCAAGACCGCCATTTCCTCCTTCTCTTTATCGACAAGCTCAGTGCGACCCGCCGTCTCAAACTGTTCGATGGAGTCCTGGCGCTTCTTAACCTCTTTGCGAATCACGGCGACCATCTCGGTATCAGTCAGTTCAGCATCGGCGCCGCCCTTTTCAATGGCCGCGTTTTTGATCGATGACTTAAGCATGCGAATAGTCCCGAGCGCGACGGTCTTTTTTTCACGCATCGCGGTCTTCATATCTTCCGTAATCTGTTGGGATAGTTCGCTCATGGAGCTAAGGTAGCAATAATCCCAACTTTCGCGAGACGTGAAAAAAGAATCTTTACCCCCCGAATCCCGCCCCTCAATGAACCTTCCCGGCCGCATCTGGAAAGTCGTCATGGGCGTGTTTCTTATTGCGGTCGCCTCGGTCCTTGTTCAATATCTTTGGCATTCTTATGAGCGGGCTGCGCTCATGGATGCGTGGCAGGAAGTCTCCTGCAAGATAACAAAACTCGATGTCGATGACTCGTCGCGCAATCAAAGAGGGATGACCAAATACCTGATGGTCGTCGCCTACGATTATCAGTTCGACGGAAAAGAGTTTACAGGCTCGAAGATCAAACTGCTCCCTACCGAAGCAAGCGATCCGAGGAAGTTAAAAAAGAAGATCGAGGCCTATGCCGAGGGCACCGATACCACTTGCTATGTCAATCCTCAGACTCCGACCGAGGCCGTCCTCAAGAAAGATTCCAAAGCAGCACTCTATTCGATCTGGTTTCCTTTTCTTTTTATCGTCGGGGGATTGGGGATGATTTTCTCGGCTCTTTTTCGAAAAAATTGAGCAATAATTTCGAAGTATCACTCCCAGAAAGCTCAAACAGAGAGAAAGCTTAAACAGAGATACCCATCTCAAATCCACCGGGAACTTTGCTGAGGCTTCCATAAGCGGTGGAATCAACGACCGCGCGAACCGCTTTCTCGATCTCATCAGAGTCTTGATCTAACCTCCTCGTTAGGGCCGTCGCTATTTTCAAAGAATCTATCTCAAGGGGGAACTCTGCAATCTCGACTTTGACCTGCCCGATTTCATCCCGATCCGCCTCGATTTCAAAATCGACTTCCATTTCAAATGAAACCGGCAATTTGCCTTCCTTCGCCTCTCCAAATTTCAAAGCCAGAAGGTCAGCAGGATTTCTAATCCCAAAGGCAAGAACCCCGGCATCGATTGAACCCGGCTTGGGCATCCACGGGAATTCGTAGCGCGAACTCTCCAACGCCCGCCAACTCTCCGCCGGCACGACAATATTGCTGCCCCTGAAAAAGGGCTTCACTTTCTCATCCTCAAACTCAATTTCTGAAAACTCGATCTCAATGAAAAACTCCAAATGAGGCGCTACGTTCGAGTCCGGGGACTCGATAATGATCTGACCCAATTTGCCCGAAACAGGCTGAAATAATATGCTCATAAATTTGTGTGTCCGAGTGGTTTCGCTCTCACCGAGAATCCGTTTTCGCACCGATGGAAAGGAGTTCCTTTTCGATCCTAATCACAATTCGCCCCGGCATTACCGCGTAACCGTAGATACGATCATTCCCTCCTATTGTCAGCGGGTTTTCCGCCAAAGGCGCGATCTCTTTACCGAGATTCTCACTTCGATGGACAACTGTTTCACCATTTTTGCAGAAGAAATACAGCCTCTCACCCGCCGAAAGCGGCGACGCCCATGTGCTCGCCGGCAGTCGCCTCTTCCACTGCAGCGATCCATCCGATAAGTCGGTCGACTGAAGAGCTCCGGCACGATTTACAAAGTAGACCGATTCGCCGTGAATGAGGGGCGATCCGAAACTGGAGGTCACGGATTCAGCTTTCCACACGAGATGGGAATCGGTGACATCGCCCTCTCCACCCAATCTCACCGCGAGACTGTTTCCGGGTTCGGAGGATCCGACGATGACCAGTTCTCCATTGGTCGTTGGTGAAGCAACGGTATTTTTCTTGATGCCATCGAACCACCAGATCTTCTTACCATCGGCGAGAGCAAAAGACGCCAACTCTCCGTTTGAACTAACCACCACTTGAGGCACCTCTTTATGCTCAAGAAACAGTGGCGTCGCCCACGAAACTCTGGGCTCTCGCTCCACTTTCCAAATGTTTTCGCCGGTCTCCTTATCAATCAATAGAAGGTAGGACGGCCCTTCATGATCAACTAACACGACAATACCTTTTGGCGTGTTCACGAGCGAGGCCCCAATCCCATGAGAACCGGAGAACTCGCCATATTCAGTCGTGAGAGAGCGCTTCCAGCGGGCCTCCCCCCCGTGATCCAAAGCAATCAAATCACCGCTCTCGAAAAAGGCATAAATACTTCCTCCATCCACCACCGGACTCGGCGCACCTCTCGATATCATATCGCTGACTTCCTCCGGCTTTTGTGAGGCGGCAAAGCGCTTCTCCCAGATCGTCTCGCCACTCGACGCGTCAAAGGCTTCGACAAAGAGCGTCTCTTTTTTATCGCCTCCTGCACTGGTCGCAAAAACAATGTCGCCCCAAATCACAGGACTTGATTGCCCATATCCTTTGAGGCTGCGCTTCCAGGCGATATTTTCATCGTCGGACCAGCTGAGTGGCAAGTCATCCAAATCGGTCACGCTGTTACCCTCTCCGCGAAACCCCGGCCAATTTTCGCCTGCTGAAACCTGGCAAACCCCCAAGAGCATTAAGAACGCGATGAAAGAAGGATTAATGATTTTTTTTCGCGAGATCATGGACATTACGAGAAACCTCTTTGAGGGAAAACTCAACGCCTTTGAAATCAGATAAGTTACGGGTTTCGTCTTGTTATAAAATAGCGGAGGACTCCGGTCATCCATGCATCAAAATCCTTCTCGTAATCGACATCGCAATCGATTCGGTCAGTGATTTTTTTACTCGTATGGCGCTCCAGTTCAGCCTCAAGATCTTTTCCAAACTGGCAGAAATCATCATAGGTCGAATCGCCGAGCGCGAGGACAGAAAATTCCAAGTTACTCAAAATGGGGGATTCGGCCTTTTTCAGGTCGAAATAGAAATCCTCCGCATCAACAGGAGGCTCGCCGTCTCCCCACGTGCTCACAATAGCGAGCAAAGTATCGACCTCCTCGCAAAGTTTCCTGATCGTGACTTCAGCAATATTAAGGCACTCGTTTTCAAACCCGAATTTCTTCAGTTTCTTCCCTGCCTCAATAGCAAGGCATTCAGCGTTCCCTGTCTCCGTAGCGTAGGCAATCGTAATCATAATTAATCTTCTACTGTCTTATCGTTTAAAGGTTTCGAACCAACCATCGAGGCAGCCGAATCGCCGGATTCCTGGTTTTGTTTTTTGGCAAATTCGGCAAGGATCTTTCCTACATCAATCCCGATGAATCTCAGGATTCTCATAATCCGGGTTCTATCGATGTTGTTTGGTCCTGCTCTGATTATATTGGTAAGTTCTGCAACTTGATTCAGGTCAGATCGATTTTCACCCATGTGAAAAAGTGCCAATTCCGCTTTTGAAGACACGTCGTTCGGATTAATTTTCACGAGCGTCTCGAGGTAAGGAATTATTTTTTGCGGCCAGTCACGCTCCGTCACTTGATTTTTTTGGATCGAGAGCCACACCCCGAGAAATTGTTGGTCCGTAAGAGTCGCTACAACGACTTTTTGAGATGGAACTCGGGTCCGAAATCCGGCGCATTTTTCCGCCTCTTGTGCAGAGAAATCGATAAGCTCTCCATTGCAGGTGTGCAGGATCAGCATCTCCTCGTAGGGAACGTCAGGATCGCACAAGACCATCCCCGGTGCCCCTGTCGCCGTCGCACGCGGCAAGCCACACGCTCTCATTAGGTCTGTAATCAGTGCCTGCGTTGCGAAGACCGCCGCTCTGCGATCTTCAAAGATTCGACGCGGATCCTCCGGGAGCCGATCACCCGTGAGATCACCATCTTCGTGACAGGTGACAAATCCCCACCTCTCGAATGCGACGGCCTGAATTGCTCTCGCAATCGTCTCCGGGCTTGGGTTTGTCACTGCGGACAATTCTGATTTGACCTCTGCAATCAGTCGCGTTGCCTGATAGCAGTAGACCCTGTCATCAAGGTTAGAATCGTTTAAGCTGGCAAACAGCAAACCAACACGAGTCAGCGCAAGATCCGAGCTACCAGCGTCGAAAAGGGTTAGCGCTTCACATATCGAAGTCTGCGCCGCATCTATATGCTGTCGTCTCGCTTTGTCTTTCAGAGCCCCAAGCTTGGCCTCAATTAGTTTTATTTGCCCAATCGTCTTCCGCCGAAGGAGACCGGCTTCTTCGTTCCCCCTATTCAGTTCTGCAGCTAATGGAGGGACAGATTCGAAGCAAGAATCCGCATCAGCCACCGTTACACTCGGCATTTCCCAGCAGGCAAAACTTCTGAATCCTGCGCGAAGCCCGGCCGTGACGCACATTCCAGCACCGGAAAGAGAATCTCTGCCGAACGATTCAGGGAGTTCCGCCACCCCGCGATATCTTCCGTTCAAAAAGCATTGAATCATATTGGAATTCACTGATACCTTGAGTCGCATCCAGGGCTCGAATCGAAGCGAAGGTTCTAACGGAATAGTCAGCAATTGACGGGGCGCCTCGGAGCCGCCTCGAATGTGATTGAGGGTAACCGACTCGCCTCCCTCAACTACCCAAACGATGGACTCTGATTTGTCGAAATTAAAAAACGCGATCCCTGCCTCCACACTCGGAAGATTTAGAACTTCCAGTGAGATGGTATTGACCTTGATTTCGTGATCGACAGCAGAGCAGATTCGCAGGCCCCCATAGGAAGCCCGCTCTTCAGAGTCAAACAAAATTCGACCGCCCTGGCCCGACCAGTCATCTACTTGGTCGGGGATCCAGATCGCTTCCGGGAGTTGTCCTCTCTTGATCCATTCTTGGTACGGGACGGGAGAGGAAGTCTTGAGCAGTTCGCTCAACTCCGAGGCCGGAACCGCATAGCCAAGGCCGGGGCGACGAAGATCTTTCAGTGAAACGATGCCAATCAACTCCCCACTGGAGTCAACGACAGGCCCACCACTATTCCCCTGCTCAATCGAGACGGCCAAGGGAATGACGGGCCAACCTTCTATATCTCGCTGGAAGGCAGCAACGACACCGGTAACGATAAACGCTGAATCGCCCCCTGGATTTCCCATTGCGGCAATAGCAGTTCCAGGTAATGGCGCTGACTCCTGTATCGCCAATCCGCCACCGGTTAAGGCTGATTCAGGAATTCGCAAAATCGCTAGATCCGATGACTCATCCCGATTCACAATTTCGAGTGGTTCAAAAATCTGAGAGTCTGAAAACTGAACCTCTATTCTGCGCGCATTGGTAATCGCATGGAGGCAGGTCGCCACAAGCCCCCTTCCAACCACCACACCCGAGCCGGTCCCCGTCAATTTCCCATCAAGGCCATATTGACGAATCGTTACAAAATTCTCCGCCAATAATGAGGCAACCCCCACTGCCCAATCCGGCTCCGGAGCAGCTTCAAATTCTAGCGCAAGATCGAAATCATCTCCCAGGATCGAGACCGAGAAACATAAACCAATGAACCACAACTTCAATAAAGTGAGAAGCCCCTGCGTCAGTGAAATCCTGCTTTTTTTCATGGCAATCGGTGAAATAACTGCCTATCCCTAAGCTCTCTCGAGAGCCCCTGCTAGCGGTGCACGGACTTCACTTTTGCGCCCAAGTGCTTCAATGACACACAAGGTGAAAATTAGAACATCTGATCGTCATTCCTAATTGGAAACAATCCACGGTAGCTCCCTACATCGAAACGCTTTCGATCCTGACCCAGGCCTTCTTTCCACGTTCCAACTCCTCACCGTTTCCAAGGAAAAGAGTCCAAAATTCGCGATCGAGGCACTCGACGGTGACCTCAATGTGACGCCCAACATTTTTCAACTGGACAATTTGCACTTCGACATCGTGAGCAGAGCCTCTCTCTGAGAGAAGAGTCATCCTTTCGGGGCGCACCCATTCAGGATCTGAACCTGGAAAATCCACTCGATTCGCCCTTCCGAAGATACGCGCACAATAAGCGTTTTTAGGGTGATGATAGAGTTCTGAAGGGGTTCCGACTTGTTCGATCTTCGCCTCTCTGAAAACGGCGATTCGATCACCGACCGCAAGCGCATCCTCGGCATCATGAGTCACCATGATCGCTGTCGCTTCGACCTTCAAAAGGATCTCTTTGATCTCGTCCCGCAGAGATCTTCGGAGCGCGGGATCGAGATTGGAAAAGGGTTCGTCTAGCAAAATCAATTTTGGCTGGGGAGCGAGGGCACGGGCAACCGCAACCCGTTGAGACTCGCCGCCGGAAAGCTGATGGGGATACCGCTCTTCAAATCCCGCCAACCCGACGGTTTCCAGCATCGACCTCACCGTCTCGACCCGACTGCCTTTTCCTGACTTCGCGAGCCCATAACCAATATTCTGAGCCACTGTCAGGTGCGGGAAGAGTGCCCCATCCTGAAATACGAAACCAATTTCACGCTTCTCAGGAGGAACCCAGTCGTGGCCAAAAGCATCAGCGACCCGCCTTCCCTCAATGAATACCTCTCCGTGATCCGGCGCCTCGAGGCCCGCAATGAGACGAAGCAAGGTCGATTTGCCCGATCCGCTTTCGCCAACAAGAACTAGAATTTCACCCTGCCGCAAATCCAAAGAGACCTTGGAAACGGCCGGTCTTAGTGCCCCGGCATACTGCCGGGATATGTCTTTTACTGATAACATTTCAAATAATTCCTCTCAGCGTTTTTCAGTAAAACTTGAGAGTCGATACAATATCGCGAGTCCCGACGCGCCCGCCATAACAATAATCAGCGACGGCACTGCACATTCCTGAATCCGACCTTCTTTGGCGAGCCCGAACGCAGTCGTTGCTAGCGTGTCAAAATTTGCGGGACGGAGAATGAGCGTGAGCGGGAGCTCTTTTAAAATATCAACGAACACCAAGATAGCGGAAGCGATAAAAGTTCCCTTTATCAAGGGAATGTTAATTCGAACCAGAGTTTCGAGGGGTGATTTCCCCAACACTCTCGAAGACTCGTCCATGCGCCCGCAAACCTGACTCAGTCCTGCATCAATAGGCTGGTACGCCACTGTCAGAAAGCGGACCAGATAAGCGAATCCAATTGCCAGCATCGTCCCGCTGACAACGGCGCTTCCGAAAAGCCGGTCAATCGCTCCGAATAAAACCATGACACCAATTGCGATCACCGCCCCCGGCGAAGCATACCCCAGAGTAGAGAAACGATTAAGAAAACGCAACCACCCCGCAGGGTGCAACTTTGCGGCGTAGGCGAACAACGTCGCGACTGCGGTTATGATGACCGCAGCCCCTAGCGAAAGTCCCAGACTACGACCCAGCTGGACAAAAAAGTCCGGGTTAAGAACTTCCCTGTAGGTCATCGCCGACCAAGTAATCAACTGGGAGACCGGGAGTAGCAGCCCAATCGCGAGTGGAATCAAACAAACAAGAACCGACATAACACGCTTGAGCCCTTTCAGCTTTCGTCTGGAAATGGGCGCTGACATTTGACTGCTCTGAGAAAAGCGAGCCCGGCCGCGCTGAGCCCTCTCAAGAGCAAGAATTACAAAAACGGCGAGCACGACAATCCCTGCCAAACGCACCGCTGAACTTCTATCCTGCAAACCAAACCAGGTGCGAAAAATTCCTTCGGTGAGAGTGGGAACACCGAAAAAATTAACGGCCCCATAGTCGTTGATGACCTCCATTAAAATCAAAGAAAGCCCTGCAACAATAGCAGGACGTGAAAGGGGAAGCGCGACCTTGAAGAAGGTGGCACGAGACGATTTCCCGAGCATAAAAGACGCCTCAATCATCGCTTGCCGCTGCTGAGAAAAGGATGCCCTGGCACTGATGTAAAGATACGGAAAAAGAACTCCCGCCATCGTGCAGGAAAGCACTCCGTAACGAAGCTCTTTTTCCGCAAGGATGAAAGCCTCGACACCAAACTGAGACCGAATCGAAATCAAGAGCGGAATCGCAGCATCAGGAACCTGAAAATAGACGAATGCGGCCACGTAAGTAGGAATTGCCAATGGCATGATCAATCCCCACTCGAAAAAACGTCGCCCCGGAAAGTCGCAGGTCGAAACCAACCATGCAGGCAGGATCGCAAATGCGATCGAGATCACAGAGACATTGAAAATTAGAATCAACGTGTTTGTGAAATACGAACTTAGCGTCGTCGAGGCAAGGTGATCCCATTTTGGCCCCTCCTGAAACAGGCCCGAGAGGACAATTGCGATCGGCAAGATTATGGCGAGGCCCAAGAGCACCGTAAAGATCGACCAACCACTGATCTCCCGACGCCACTGTTTTTGGATGGTAGATATCACAAGCAACTGAACTGGGACCCTACTCCCAACCCGCTTCATTGAAAACCTCTACTGCTTCGATGTTTAATTCGCCCAACTTGGTAAGATTTAACTCGTCAGACTTAAACTCACCCCAGCTCTTCATGAGATCAGACCACTCGATCCCCTCAACAACGGGATACTCATAGGTGGTTTGTGGAAAACTCTTCTGGGCTTCGTCGGACGCGAGAAACTCAAGGAATTTCGTCGCATCTTCTTTGTTGTTCGAATGCTTAATCAAACCGCCGCCGCTCACGTTAACATGCGTTCCGCGACCCTTCTGATTCGGAAAGAAAATCCCAATCGCCTCCGCCACCTCGCGATCAGCCTTGTCTTCAGAATTGGCAAGAAGCCCGACGTAATACGTGTTCACAATTGCGACGTCACCCAAACCTTTCGCGACCGCTCTCATCTGGTCACGATCACTTCCCTGAGGAGGACGAGCCATGTTCCCGCGAATTCCTTTTGCCCACTCCGTGGCCTTCTCACGACCATGCGCAGCGATAACTGATGCAAGAAGAGATTGATTGTAGATATTCGAAGAAGAACGCGCCAAGACCCGTGTTTCCCAGGCTTCGCCCGTCAGCGCTTCGTATGACGAAAGCTCACTCGGTTTCACTCTATTTTTAGCATAAGCCAGGATCCGGGCACGCATCGTAAATCCAAACCAGTGCCCGTCAGCATCGCGAAGATTCGCCGGAATTCTCTCATCGAGAATCGCTGAGTCGACTTTTTCAAGCAGCCCTGCCAATTTTGCGAGATGAAGCCGGGCCGCGTCGGCGGTCATGAAAATATCGGCTTCCGTATTTTCACCCTCTGCCTTCAATCGCTCGATCAGTTCATCAGCGCCAGCCTTAACGACGTTGACTTTGATGCCAGTTTTCTCATGGAATTTGGTATAAAGCACATCGTCAGATTCGTAATGACGATGCGAATAAAGAGTGATTTCGCCGCTGTGACCGTTGTTCAAAATACCGAACACAGATACCGATGCGAGGAGAAGGAGGAGTCGATTAATCATGCTGGCGAAACAATCCGACATGAGGCCATTTAAATCCAGTGGGAATCTTGACGACAAAATGCCTGATATTGGTTTGCGATTGCGATCACGATGGGTCAGGTCCGCACTGATCCCGTCCAAAGACACCCTTTCATTCCTCCTCTATCGTAATTTATGAAAACAGGAATTCTTCTGGACCGCCACTTTTCTGAACATGATACGGGCCCTCATCATCCTGAAGCACCTGAACGGATTCTTGCGATTGCTGAGGCACTCGAATCATCGCCCCTCCTCGCCGATCTTCATAAAATCGTAAACCGCTCGACAAGAGACGACGAAGTCCTCCTCGCCCACACCGACAAGTATCTCAAAACCGTCTTGAGTGAAATTGACGGAAAGCGATCGGGGCAGCTCAGCACCGGGGACACCCATTTCGGACCGCAATCCCTTGAGGTAGCCCGGCGTGCTTCCGGCGGATTGCTCAACGCCGTCGACGACGTCATGAACGGCTCCTGCGACAATGCCTTCTGTGCAGTACGTCCTCCCGGTCATCACGCGACGCCGGACCGTGGAATGGGATTCTGCATTTTTAACAACGCGGCGATCGCGGCTCGCTACGCACAAAAAGTCCATGGACTAGAGCGCGTCGCGATCATCGACTGGGACGTGCATCACGGCAATGGAACTCAGGATATTTTCTACGAAGACGGAAGTGTCTTTTACTTTTCAACCCATCAATCCCCCTGGTATCCGGGGACAGGATCAAAGGATGAAACCGGCGCAGGAAACGGGCGCGGGACAACCCTAAACGCCCCGCTTGCGGCTCGCTCAGGAATG
>Ga0208768_1001805_pt1 | contig 10650 bp, 9 predicted proteins | sample AntAceMetag02UK1_FD_184760 | JGI IMG/M metagenome (GOLD analysis project Ga0208768, IMG submission 184760) | Saline lake microbial communities from Ace Lake, Antarctica - Antarctic Ace Lake Metagenome 02UK1 (SPAdes) (version 2) | ecosystem: Environmental > Aquatic > Non-marine Saline and Alkaline...
GATATAGGGGGCACGACCCTAACGATAGATGCCATGGGGTGCCAAAGGGAAATAACAGAAAAGATGATCGACAAGGGAGCCGACTACCTGCTTGCGGTAAAGGGGAACCAGGGAAGCCTTGAAGAGGCAATATCGGATACCGTACGCCTCGAAGTACCCATGGACAGGGATGTCCAGAGCGACCTGGGCCACGGAAGGATAGGGACAGGGACCTGTTGGGCATACGATGACCTCAGCCATATCGGGGACGGCGAAAAATGGGCCGGCCCAAGGACCTTGGCAAGGTTGGAGGCCGTTAGGATCGACAAGAAAACGGGAAAAGAGAGCAGGGAACAGCGAATGTACATATCAAGCCTGGCCGCGGACGCAAAGATCCTTAATGAGCGGGTAAGGAAACACTGGGCGGTGGAGAACAACCTTCATTGGACCCTGGACGTGCTCTTCGGAGAGGACGCATCACGCAAAAGGAAGGGCAATGCCGCAGAAAACTTCAACATAGTGCTCAAAACGGCACTCGGCCTCATAGTGCGCGAGACAACTCTCGAAAAAGGTAAAAAGAACAAAAGGATGTTGGCCGCCTATGATTATAGGCATAGGGAGAAGTTGCTCGGATTAAGTTAAATGCTTTTGCCCTGCTTGCCAAGGCCAAGCTTAAGTCGGTTGACGATAGTTTCGTTTATAGATGCGTCAATAGCGGACAAGCCTTTTAAAAAAGCTTCCAGAGCGTCATCGTACAAGCCGTTCAAATATTTTCCTTCCCCTAAAAGTTCTTGCGCCCTTGCCACATACGGCGGAGGCATTTAAGATTTCGTATATATTTGGGGAATGTTTTGAATGCGTTTGCCATAATATTCCACGGAATCCGCATTGCCATAAGTGCTATGTTCTTGTCCAATGGCATATAAAATAGGAAGCTGTTCTTCCTGCGAAGTTGCCCCGTACAACGGAGCATACAAAGAATCGTTGACCAAATTGGGCATGTAACCAAAGGCCTTAAAGTTGACCTTGTCCTGTGCACTAAGGCTTGATGGAGAGCCAAATATCAAGAACATAGTGAGACACATCCACATTAGTAAATGACGATGCAAAGCATGATTTTTTGAGCTTTTTGAATGAAGTTACCGTAATGTACCAGCAAAGGTGCCAAAATTGTAATTGAATTTTAAATTTTTTAATAGGTCGATAACCTTAGGCCCATCAACATATAAAAATCAAAATTAAACTATTCAAAAAGTAAAAGTACCCTGTTTTCAGGGAGTTTGTTCAAATGCCCCATTTAAACCTTGAATAGATACTATGGTTTACAAAGGGATACCTCCTGCGGATGGCGTTATCTTCACCATCTAAACCCAAACAATTACGTACCGTTTGATGGAATGGGTTTTCGGTCGTAAATTAGGAGAATAGAAAAAGTGGGAAGTTGTTAGACGGAAGATGTTAGTCGGTGGAGTTAGGAGTTAGGAGTTAAAAAAAGTGAACAGTTTGCAGTTGGCAGTTTGGAGTAAAAGTAATTAGTAAAAAGTGAACAGTAATATGTAAAACCTCTTTGCGAGGAGGGAGACGAGGACTGAAATGATGAGAGAAGGTTGCCGCGTACCTAGCAATCTGTTGAAAAAGTGCGTAGAAGGTAGTTTTTAGAGGGTAGTGAGAGTTAAAAAAGTGAACACTTGGAAGTTTGGAGTAAAAAGTAATTAGTGAGCAGTAATAGGCAAATAGAGTGAATAGTAAACAGAGAAACAGTGCACAGTGCACAGTGCACAGTGCAGTATAATGTAATTTCGATACAACAACAGAAACAGCATGGAGAAGTATATCATTAAAGTAAACGAATCAGAATTTGAGGTGGATATAGATGCCCTTGAGGCCTTGGACATGCAAAAACAGCACGGTACAGGTTATCATGTATTAAAAGACCATACCGCCTATACCGTACAACTGTTACAAACCGATTTTGAGTCGAGAACACTAAAACTTTCCGTAAACGGAAATTCCTATACCGTTGCTATTATGGACAGTTACGACCAATTAGTCAAAAAAATGGGATTGCTGTCCAACACCTCCCAAAAGGACAAGAACATATTGGCACCTATGCCCGGTTTGATCATGGATGTGATGGTAGAAGCGGGTCAGGAAATCCTTGAAGGCACACCTTTATTGGTGCTGTCGGCCATGAAAATGGAAAATCAGATACTTTCCCAAGGTGCGGGAAAAATAAAATCGGTAGAAGTCAGAACTGGGGATACCGTTGACAAGGGGAAATTGATAATTGAAATGGAGTAGAAAAATGACGCTTAAGCGGTGGCTAAGCGTAGCCGAAGTCAAATCGTTATCGGTAAACTAATCAAATAGATTCCCGCCTTTGCGGGAATGAAAAAAGAGATTTATGCGAAAAATACTAATTGCCAATCGTGGGGAAATTGCCTTACGCATCATGAAGACGATTCGGAAAATGGGGATTAAGACCGTTGCCGTATATTCGGAGGCCGACCGTAATTCGCCCCATGTACGTTTTGCCGATGAAGCTGTTTTATTGGGAAAAGCGCCCTCATCGGAATCCTATTTGGTTATGGAGAAGGTCATTGCAGCTGCCAAGCAAACCGGTGCGGATGGCATACATCCTGGATATGGATTTTTAAGTGAAAATGCTGTTTTTGCGCAACTCGTGGCCGATAACGGAATTACCTTCATTGGACCCTTACCCCACGCCATAAGGGTTATGGGGAATAAATTGGCGGCCAAAGAAGCGGTAAAGGCGTACGATATTCCTATGGTGCCAGGCATAGACGAGGCAATAACCGATACCGCACTCGCAAAAAAAGTAGCTGGGGAAATAGGTTTTCCTATACTCATAAAAGCTGCGGCGGGTGGTGGTGGAAAGGGTATGCGTGTTGTGAATAATATGGAAGAACTTCCAGAACAAATGGAACGCGCCATTGGCGAGGCGGTCGCCGCTTTTGGGGATGGTTCAGTGTTTATAGAAAAATACGTGGGTTCCCCACGCCATATAGAAATTCAGGTATTGGCAGATACGCATGGGAACGTCGTCCACCTTTTTGAACGGGAATGCAGCGTGCAGCGCAGGCATCAAAAAGTGGTGGAAGAAGCACCTTCTTCCGTCTTAACGCCCGCCATACGTTCGGCCATGGGAGAAGCCGCGGTTCGCGTAGCAAAGGCCTGCGATTATGTGGGTGCCGGTACGGTGGAATTCCTATTGGACGAAAACAAAAACTTCTTCTTTCTGGAAATGAATACGCGCTTGCAAGTGGAGCATCCGGTTACGGAACTGATTACAGGTTTAGATCTTATAGAACAACAGATAAAAATAGCAAGAGGGGAAAAGTTGGAATTCACTCAGGCCGATTTGAGTATCAAAGGCCATGCGGTGGAAGTCCGTGTGTATGCGGAAGACCCCTTGGATAATTTTATGCCCAGCATCGGTACTTTGTCCACCTATAAAACGCCAAGCGGGGAAGGCATTCGGGTAGATGATGGTTTTGAGGAAGGCATGACGGTGCCTATGTTCTACGACCCCATGATTTCCAAACTGATTACCTACGGAAAAACGAGGGAAGAAGCGATCCAATTGATGATAGATGCCATAAACGGTTACAAAGTGCAAGGCGTGGCCACTACTTTGTCTTTTGGGAAATTCGTTTGCGAGCACAAAGCCTTTACCTCGGGGAATTTTGACACCCATTTTGTCGAGAACCACTATAGTCCAAAAGCATTAAATGCGAAATATGTCGAAGAAGAACACATTGCCGCTTTAGTAGGTTTGCAACTGTATTTGGAGGATAAAGACAAGATAAAAGTACCTAAGGCAACAGCCGCAAACTGGAAACAAAATAGAAGCTAATAGGAAATAAACTACTTCGAGGCAGAGCCCACGAGGTATTAAAATCAAAAAAAAGGAAAATTCCTCCCGAATACTCGGGACTAAAAAATAACGAGCCAAAGCCTTGGGGTAATCAACCCCAAAAAACTACTAAAATTTGCTTGATGAACGATAAAATTAAAATTCTCGAAGCCAAATTGGCAGCCTCACAAATAGGTGGTGGCGAAGATCGTATAAAAAAACAGCACGCCAAAGGAAAGCTAACGGCAAGGGAGCGACTCCATTTCTTATTGGACGAAGGTTCTTTTGAGGAGTTGGGCGCTTTGGTTACGCACAGGACAACCGATTTTGGTATGGAAAAACAAAAATTCTATGGCGATGGCGTGGTTACAGGCTATGGCACCATAAACGGCAGACAAGTGTGTGTGTTTGCTCAGGATTTTACTGTTTTTGGCGGTGCATTATCGGAGACCCATGCGGAGAAAATCTGCAAAGTGATGGATATGGCGCTGAAAATTGGCGTTCCCATGACCGGACTCAATGATAGCGGTGGTGCGCGTATTCAGGAAGGCGTGCGTTCCCTTGGTGGCTACGCCGATATTTTTCACAAAAACGTAAAGGCATCGGGTGTAATTCCCCAGATTTCTGCCATTATGGGGCCTTGCGCAGGTGGTGCGGTATATTCGCCCGCCATAACCGATTTTACCTTGATGGTAGAAAACTCCAGCTACATGTTCGTAACGGGGCCCAATGTGGTAAGGACCGTTACAAATGAGGAAGTCACTTCCGAGGAACTGGGCGGGGCGATAACGCATGCTACCAAGTCGGGCGTAACGCATTTAACCGCCGTAAACGATATCGAATGTATCGCACAGATCAAACACATGCTGTCCTACATGCCACAAAATTGTGAGGAGCGGCCTGCTATGTTGCCGATAGAATTAGGCAATGAAATAAGGGAAGAACTGGAACAGATCGTGCCGGAAAACCCCAATCAGCCTTATGACATGCGTTTGGTCATCAAGGGGCTTATAGACGAAGATTCGTTTTTTGAAATACATAAGGATTATGCCGAGAATATTGTAGTCGGTTTTTCTAGAATAGGCGGTCGAAGTATTGCAGTTGTCGCCAATCAACCCAATAGTTTGGCAGGTGTATTGGATGTGGATGCCTCCAAAAAAGCGGCACGTTTTACCCGTTTTTGCGACTGTTTCAATATCCCATTACTGGTCTTGGTAGATGTCCCCGGATTCTTGCCCGGAACCGATCAGGAATGGAACGGCATCATTACCAACGGCGCCAAATTGCTGTATGCTTTAAGCGAAGCAACCGTACCAAAAATAACCGTAATCACAAGAAAGGCCTATGGTGGGGCCTACGATGTGATGAATTCCAAACACATTGGTGCCGATATGAACTACGCATGGCCCGGTGCCGAAATTGCCGTTATGGGCGCCAAGGGAGCGAGTGAAATCATATTCAAAAAAGAAATTGCCAAAGCCGACGATTCAGAAGCCAAACTGGCCGAAAAGGAAAAAGAATATGCTGATAAATTCGCCAATCCCTACAGCGCAGCGGAGAGAGGTTTTATAGATGAAGTCATACTCCCAAAAGACACCCGAAAGAAACTGATTAAGGCCTTTGCGCTGTTGGAAAATAAAGTGGAGCAGATGCCCAAGAAGAAGCATGGGAATATTCCGTTGTGATGGTGTATTTTGATATAGCTAACATATTTCCCTAAGTTTACCACGAACATGAAGCAAAAACACCTTTTCGAAGAATTCCCAGAAGTCTCCGCCAAGGCTTGGAAACAAAAAATACAGTACGACCTTAAAGGAGCCGACTATAACGATACCCTAGTCTGGGAATCTCCCGAAGGTATAAAAGTGAAACCTTTTTATCATGCGGAAGACCTTTCAGATGACCTTGCTAATGTGCCCTTTGTAAAGCATGGGTGGCATATTGGACAAGTCATTTACGCGGGAAACGCTGAAATGGCGAATAAAGCGGCTTTAAAAGCGCTTAATAGAGGTGCGGAGCGGATACAGTTTTTAGTGCCGTCCGAGGATATTGATGTAAAGGTGTTGTTCAGGGACATCGATTTGGAAAAAACAGCTATCTATTTGGAGATGCACTTTCTTTCCGAGCGATTTGTACAATCGGTTTTGGATATTGACCCAAAGGCAAAGGAGGCTGTCTATTTTAACGTGGATATCATTGGTAATTTGGCTCGTACGGGAAACTGGTATGTCGGACTGAAAAAAGATCATGAAAACCTAGAAAATATAACGACAACTAGTGCGAATCACGTTTTGAGTGTAGATGTTTCGCTCTATGAAAACGCCGGAGCGAACATGGCACAGCAATTAGGCTATGCCATGGCACATGCCAACGAATACCTTAATCATTTGGAGCGAGACGGAAGTTTAAGCAAACTGAAAAGCATAGTTTTTAAAGTATCCGTAGGTGGGAACTACTTTTTTGAAATTGCAAAACTCCGAGCTTTACGGTCGCTTTGGAATGGTCTGTTTGATGTATACAATGTGGAGTTGGAGTGCCATATCGTGGCATATCCGTCCAAACGAAATAAAACACTCTACGACTATAATATAAACATGCTGCGGAGTACGACGGAATGTATGTCGGCCATCTTGGGCGGTGCAAATACCGTCATCAATATGCCTTATGACACGCTGTACCATAAGTCCAATGATTTTGGCGAACGTATTGCCCAGAATCAGTTGCTACTTTTAAAAGAAGAGAGCTATTTTGACAAAGTAGCGAACGCCTCCGATGGGGCATATTACATAGAAAGCTTGACCAAACAACTGGCAAAAAAAGGCTTGGAATTATTGAAATCTATTGAGAAGGGCGGTGGCTTTTTAAAACAATTGAAGGAGCACACGATACAGGGGAAAATAAAGGAGTCTGCCAACAAGCAACAGGAACTGTTCAACGAACAAAAAGAAGTACTGGTGGGCACCAACAAATTCCAGAACGAGGACGATAAAATGAAGGGCGATTTGGAACTCTATCCTTTTGTGAAAACAAACGCAAGAAAAACCTTGATCGTACCCATCATAGAAAAACGCTTGGCGGAAGCCTTGGAACAAAAAAGATTGGAAGATGAGTAGAAAAAACCTTGATAATCTCAATTTAAATAACGATCCTGTCCCTTAGAGCCCTTCGGCTCCACTCAGAGCATGCCTACTGCTCCAAGTAGGTAATGGGATTTTTTATAACTCTTTAGCTTCTATTTTAAGGTACTTGCCATAAACTGAAAAATCCATTGAGAATTTGTAAATTTGATAGAAAGGAAAGCTACGTATGAAAACTGTGAATGTTGAAATATCCGATGTAGAGTTCAAGGAACTCGGTCTTCAAAAAAACACCATGTCTTTTTCGGAGTTAATTGAAATAATCGGTCGAAGAATCTCAAAACAAGCTTTGGAAAGGAGTATAGAACTTTCTGAAAAATATGGATTATCCAATATGACGATGGATGACATAAACGAAGAAATCAAAGCCGTTAGGGATGCAAAGGCTGATTCTTGATACCAATATTGTCGTTTCATCCTTAATTCAAAAGAGTTTCCCATATTTGATTGTGGACTATTGCTTGAATAATAATGCGGTAATATGCCTTTCCAATCCTATTTTAAAGGAATATTTTGAGGTACTCAATAGACCAAAATTTGATAGGTTTCCGGATTTCTAAACCAATGCCCAATTTGTACTTACAAGATTTCAAACGTATTCCGAATTTTTTGAACAATCTACAAAGGTTAGCCTAATAGCAGATGAGCCAGATAATAGATTGCTAGAATTGGCACAAGTTTCCAAGGCCGATTATATAATCACAGGAAATACAAGTGATTTTACGATGAAAAAAATTGGTTCTACTAAGATTGTGACAGCAAAAGAATTTTGGGAGCATCATAAAGTTTAGAACGTAGTAAAAAATGAGGAGGAAGTTTTGATAGATTGCTCTTGTATTGTTTAACGAGATTCATAGTCACTATCCCAACACCCATTTATTATATCATAATATGAGCAGAAAAAACCTTGATAATCTCACTTTAAATAACGCTACTGTCACTTCGAGCCCTTCGGCTCCGCTCAGGGTACGCCCTGCCGACACCTACACCACCGCAGAAAACATCGACTTAAAAAAAACCTACTCCAAAGAGGATATAAAGGATGCCGAGCACCTGAATTTCGCCGCGGGTATCCCACCGTATCTGAGAGGTCCTTATTCCACTATGTATGTAAGGAGGCCGTGGACCATTCGCCAGTACGCTGGATTTTCCACCGCTCAGGAGAGTAACGCCTTCTACAGACGGAATTTAAAAGGCGGACAAAAAGGATTGTCCGTTGCTTTTGATCTTCCCACCCATAGGGGTTATGACAGCGACCATGAGCGTGTAGTAGGCGATGTAGGAAAAGCAGGTGTGGCCATTGATTCTGTGGAGGATATGAAAATCTTATTTGATGGAATTCCCTTGGATAAGATGTCGGTTTCTATGACTATGAACGGTGCTGTTTTACCCATTATGGCGTTTTATATTGTTGCGGCAGAGGAACAAGGTGTGGCTAAGGAATTGCTGGCAGGCACCATTCAGAACGATATTTTGAAGGAATTTATGGTACGTAATACCTATATCTATCCACCAAAACCGTCCATGCAACTGGTCGCCGATATTTTTGAATATACGAGTCAGTTTATGCCAAAGTTCAATAGCATCAGCATTTCAGGCTATCACATGCACGAGGCCGGCGCACCGGCACACATAGAACTGGCCTACACCTTGGCGGATGGCTTGGAATATATCCGTACCGGACTAAAAGCCGGACTAAAAATTGACGATTTTGCACCGCGACTTTCCTTTTTCTGGGGCATTGGCATGAACCATTTTATGGAAATCGCCAAGATGCGTGCGGCACGAATGCTATGGGCAAAAATGGTAAAGGAATTCGACCCTAAAAGCGATAAATCCCTTGCCCTCCGCACCCATTGCCAGACCAGCGGATGGAGCCTTACGGAACAAGACCCGTTCAATAACGTAGCGCGAACTACCATTGAAGCGGCCGCGGCGGTTTTCGGAGGTACACAAAGTTTACACACCAACGCTTTGGACGAGGCCATTGCATTGCCCACCGATTTCTCGGCACGAATTGCTCGGGAAACACAAATCTACCTTCAGGAGGAAACCAAAATGACCAAGACCGTAGACCCATGGGCGGGCAGTTATTATGTGGAAAGCCTTACGCACGAATTGGTGCACAAGGCAATGGAACTCATGGCCGAAGTAGAAGAATTGGGCGGCATGACCAAGGCCATAGAAGCAGGAATCCCTAAAATGCGAATCGAGGAAGCGGCAGCAAGAAAACAGGCGAGAATAGACAGTACACAAGATATTATAGTAGGCATCAATAAATACCGATTAAAAGAAGAGGACGAGTTACAGATTTTGGAGGTGGACAACCAAGCGGTGCGCAAGGAGCAGATGGAACGGTTGGAAGCTATCAAGGAGAATAGGGATACCAAAACGGTTGAAAATTGCTTGCAAGCATTGACCAAGGCTGCCAAAAACAAAATGGCAGGTGCCGGAGCTGCGGATAATTTATTAGCTTTAGCGATAGATGCTGCACGGGCTAGAGCTACTTTAGGAGAAATCAGCGATGCCTTGGAAACCGCCTTTGGGCGGCACAAGGCCATCATAAATTCATTTACGGGAGTGTATTCAAAGGAAATTAAAGAGGACGAAAGTTTTAAAAAGGCCATAGCGCTTTCGGACCGGTTTGCGGATCAAGATGGTCGGCGACCGCGTATCATGATTGCCAAAATGGGTCAGGATGGGCATGACCGTGGCGCCAAAGTGGTGGCCACAGGCTATGCCGATATTGGGTTTGACGTGGATATAGGGCCGTTATTCCAGACCCCACAAGAAGCTGCAAAACAAGCGGTAGAAAATGACGTGCACATCCTTGGGGTTTCCTCCTTGGCCGCAGGGCACAAAACCTTGGTCCCCGCCGTTATAAAAGAACTAAAAAAGTATGGCCGAGAAGATATTATGGTCATCGTAGGCGGGGTGGTTCCCAAACAAGATTATCCTTTTCTGATCGATGCCGGTGCGGCAGCCGTTTTTGGGCCGGGCACAAAAATTAGTGATGCGGCCATAGAAATTTTGGAGATGTTGTTGGAGTGATTCTGGTCTTTTCTAACTGGTGTGAACCGCATTAAAAATAGGAAAAAAGGCATCCTCAGTAGGATAAGGACATTGGAGTTTTAAGACATTGGCACAAAGATTAATAATGATACTTCTGCTCTTAAATGATTTTGGGGCTGTTAACAATAAATGCCTAGTGATGTAAATTATCCTCGGGGCAAACCCGCAAGATATTTAGAAGAATATATTTAATTGATTGATGAAAACCATCCGTTTTCAAATTTTAGCCTAAAATCCTAGACAAGCCTAAAGAAATTAAACCCAACCGAGATCAAAGAGTAAAGCGATGTATTCTTTTCGTTGGAAACTACAATAGATGCTTCCCATATACTGCTATAAATTGAATCATAGGTAGCGCTTAAATTTTGACAAAGACAACCAAATTAAGAGGGGTGATTTTTGGGCTTGCCATTTTTATCAAAACCTTTGTTAAGTTGTGTTTCGCACCAAAACATACCTAGGGTTTACTGAAAAAGTAATTAACATATTGATTGTTAATACAATACGGTGATTATTTGCTGATTTTATTTGCTAAAAGTGCACTGGTTTTGTAACTTTAGTTCAGATAAGGTTGCATTATGATCG
>Ga0208768_1001811_pt1 | contig 10630 bp, 17 predicted proteins | sample AntAceMetag02UK1_FD_184760 | JGI IMG/M metagenome (GOLD analysis project Ga0208768, IMG submission 184760) | Saline lake microbial communities from Ace Lake, Antarctica - Antarctic Ace Lake Metagenome 02UK1 (SPAdes) (version 2) | ecosystem: Environmental > Aquatic > Non-marine Saline and...
CGCGACGCCGCAGTGCTGGCCCGCACAAACACGATCAAAGGTTTAAGCGTTGGCTTCAACCCCGTCAAATCAATCATGTCAAAAGCACGCGACGCAATCCAACACACAGCCGTCAACCTACTCGAAGTCAGTTTGACCCCATATCCCGCTTACACCACAGCCGGTGTCAGCAGCATTAGAGAAGAAGAAGGAGAAACAATGTCCGACACAATCGAATCGGCCGAACTGGTGTCGGTCGACCAAGAAGCACGCGAAGCAGTCAAGAGCTTGCGCGAAGAAGTAGGAACCATTCACGCCCGAGTATTTACGAGCGAAGCAGCCGAGCACCCACTGGCAAAATACCGTTCATTCGGTGAATATTCTAAAGCAGTATTTGCAGGTGATACAGAATCCCGCGCATTAGTCGACCAGATCACAGCCAACAACGCCGGAGTCATGCCACCTAACTGGATACTCGATGTCAAGGGAATCATTGACCTTGGCCGCCGCGTCATTCAAGGTGTCGGTGGCCCCGAATCTGCAGGTGTCTCAGGTATGGACATCAGCTGGCCATACTTCGACGGGTCACTCACTGACTACGTTGAAGCTCAAGCAACCGAAAAAGGTGAAGTCAACAGCGCACGCATCGATCTGGACAAAGGAACCGCCACCCTGGCAACATACGCCGCCGGGTCGGACATCTCCTACCAGCTCCTAGAGCGCAGCAGCCCGTCATATTTGGATGCACACAACCGCATCATGCTTTCGTCTTACGCTGCAGTGACAGATCGCAAATTTACTAGCGACCTGTGGACTGACGGCACTGGCGGAGAATCCTACGATTTTGCTGCCGACACAACTGGGTCACCATTCAGGGAGGCAGTATTCAACAGCTCGGTAACCGTTGAAGATGCAACCGGAGCGCCAGCCACTGCAGTATTCGTTTCCACTGCCGTATTCAAGAAAATCGGTGGCTGGTCAACGTTCATGCCGGAATCAACCCCAGTGTCAAACGTGTCAGGACTTGCAACCGCTTCAACACTGCGCGTGACCGTTTCAGGTTTGCCAGTGATTCGCGCCAAGTGGCTTGACACAAACGCTGCCTACAACGCCATCGTGACCAACGGGGCATCAGCTCGCTGGCTCGAAGATGGGCCACGCTTGGCAACCGCTGAGAATGTGGCACAACTCGGGCGTGACATATCCATTTATGGATACGGAACCACGGCCGCGTATTTGCCTGCTGGCATCGTTCGCGTTTACGACTTCTAAACCCGAAAGGTAGCCGATTATCATGGCACTAGTAAACGGTGAAAAACTGGCCGACAATCTAGACATCGAGTATGCCGCACCACAGGACGACATACTTGATGTGCACGCCGACTCGGCGTGTGTCTTAATCGGCTACCTTGTCACACCCGCGTCGTTTGCAGCGGAACCAGCGCCCCTACAAATAGCGGCAATGACCGTTGCCACGGAAACGTATCAAGCAGCCTACGCTGCTGGTGGTGAATCAATCAGTGTTGACTTTACTCCCGGGCCTAGAATCAACTCAGCAATCATGGCACGGGTCACTGTCCTATTGGCGCCATACAAACAAATGACAACAATGGTCGGATGATGGCACTCACTACGGAAGCCCGAGAACTACTCATTGCGGCCCTCACCGGTCTCGGGTACAAGGTCTACGACAACGTACCCACAGTGCCCGTCACTCCCAGTGTTGTCATCGTTCCAGACTCACCATGGGTACGCGCCAGGCGCATAGGGTCAAACCTGAACTATGAATGTCGCTGGCGCATCCTTGTCAGTGTCAACGCCAGGGTAAACGACTCCGCAATTAAAAACACGGAGGAAGCAATAGATGTGTTGCTCGCAGCTATCCCCACAGAGTTCACGGTGGAGTCAGTAAACGCACCACAACTATTGACCCTGGGTACGCAGGGGACAGTTATCACAACCGAAATTCAAGTCAACATACAGATGAAGGAGTAAAAAGATGCCAGCAGTAGGAGTAACAGGAGCAGTTTTCACCGTCGATATTGGCGGCACGCAATACGAAGATCAGATAACATCCGGCACAATCAACACAACCCCGGTCATTGTTCGCACCAAAACACTTTCCAGCGTTGCGTTTGACCAGGTTGATCTGAACAGCACCATGGCCGTTGACTTCTTGTATGACGAGGCAGCAGGTATTTACGCGGCACTACAGACAGCTATTGCTGCAGGTACCGCCGTGGCCGTGACTATCGATTCAACGTCTGGGACATGGACAGGCACGGCAATGATGATTGAATCCGCTGACCTGACCTACCCGGGTAACAACGTGGTGACAGTTTCCGCATCATTCACCGGCACAGTCACATTCAGTTAAGGCCAAGGGGGACACATCATGCAAAGAGCTAGGTTATACGTTTCAGGTGAAGGCATCGAGGAACGCAATTTTGAGATGCTCCAAGGCCACAGTCTCATGTGCACACGGATTATTAAAACCGAGTCAGACACAAACGAGGCTAGGGCGTTGGCCATCAGTTACTACGAAGTTGAAGGTAAAGAGCCCGGTGACCTGAAAACGGTAGAAGCGTGGGCATTACGCAAACGCATTGTCGTAGAAGCAGTGTGGGAAGAAATCGACCCTTTCAACCTGGGTGTGATGAAAGGCTCCTAATTGAATTAAGTGTTGCCCTCGGGTGGCCATTGGAACATGTCAAAAAATTGACGATGCAGGAAGTGATTACTTACTGGGAGGTGTTGGAAAGTGGCTAAAGAGTTTGACACATACATTGTGGGACTTAACGAGCTACTGCGGGACTTCTCCAAACTTGGTAAAGAAGCGTCAAAAGAATTACGCCAGGCATCTAAAACTATTGCTGAACAAAAAATGGTGCCAGCGTTTCGCCAGGCAGCACTCAACTCTGGGCCTTGGGGTGAAGCGTTAGCCTCCAGTGTTCGTGCTGGCGCTGACCGTGTGCCCAAAGTAATGATTGGGTCACAAAAGAAAATCACTCGGGGCAAGGCGTCAAGTAACATGTTGCGTTACCCAGTTGACACTGGTGACGGTGGAGACTCAACGGCCCCCTTCCAACGCACCAGTTGGCTATCTAAGGCACGCACATACCAAAAGCCTGCACTAGAGGAATGGTCACAAACAGTTGATCGCCTAGTAGCGAAATGGCCAAGAATCTAATGGCAACCATAGGCGGCAAAACCCTCCAAATTTTTGTTACTGCAGACCTGAAAAAATTCAACTCTGGACTGAACAAAGCCCAAGGCGGCCTTAAAGGTTTTGCCAGCACAATGAAATCAATGGTCGGCCCGGCCCTCATTGCGACAGCTGCAGCGGCCGGCGCGCTCGCAGTCAAGTTCGGGGTCGACGGTGTTAAGGCTGCACTCGATGATGAAGCCGCACAAAAAAAGTTAGCCACCACACTCTTGAACGTGGGTCTAGCCCATGACACTAAAGCGGTCGAAGGCTACATTTACCAGCTAGAACGCTCCCTCGGTATAGCAGACACTGAATTACGGCCGGCATATGATCGCCTGGTACGGGCGCTGGGTGACACAGAAAAAGCCAACACGGCCCTGCAGCTCTCCCTCGATGTGTCGGCCGGGTCAGGTAAAAGTTTAGAAGCAGTAACTGAAGCACTGGGTAAAGCCTACGAGGGCAACATTGCGGGCCTGTCCCGACTCGGGGCCGGCATCGACGCCGCCACCTTGCGTTCTGGCGACATGGAAGCAATCACCAGGAAACTCTCTGGCACATTCGCAGGCCAAGCAACAGCCTCAGCTAGCACATTCCAAGGGCAAATAGGTCGACTAACAACAGCAGCAGACAACCTTAAAGAAGCCTTTGGCCAAGGAATGCTCGACGCCCTGGGCGACAGCAACACTAGTACTCAGGCCCTCGTAGATAGCATGGAAAGCCTAGAGCCCATGATTAAGGCGGCCGGCACGGCTAGCGTCGACTTTGCTGCAGGTCTCCTTATTCTCGGTAATAGGGTGGCTAACTTTGGGCAAGAGACAGAGGACAGCAACAACAGCGGACTTGACCTAGCGGCAACACTTTACAAATTACAGCTGCAACTAATACCAGGCGCGTCGGCAGCCCTGACATTTGCCGGATCAATAACGGATGTTGGTTCGGAGGCCCGTATTACCAGCGGTGCCCTAGCAGACATGTACAAAAAAACTATTGCCGTGGGCATGGCTGCACTTGCATCAGCCGGTGCAACTACGGAGGCGCAACAGTCTTTGATTGACTCGGCGTATGACTCAGGTATTGCTGCAGATCAAGCAGCAGAAAAAGAAAAAAGGCTGGCACCATATTTTGCACGCCGCGCCGAATTACTCGCCCTAGCTACTGCTGAAACTAAATCGTTAAATACGGCGACTGGCAAAATGTCAGAGGGTACAGAGGAACTAACTAAAAAACAGATTAAACTAATCGCACTTAATGAAGATTTGGCCGCGTCTTACTCGGACACGGCCGACAAGCTGAACATGCGCATGGCGAAACTTAACGAGAATCTTGGCATTCTTGACACGATGCAGGCGAAACTTTCCGCCGGACTTGACCTGGCGTCAGCGTTTGAAGGCCAATTTGATGATGCCGGCGCTGCCACTGGTGTCAGCCTGCTGGAAGGTTTTAACAAACAAATAGACCAGGCTAATTACTTTGGTCAAGTACTGACCGCGATAAAAGCCCAAGGCGCAGACCAGCATCTTATTGATCAGATCGCCAGTCTAGGGCCAGTCACTGGTGCGGCCCTTGCCACTCAGCTACTCGATGATGGCCTAGTACCGACGATGACCGAGAAATTTGCTGGCGTCCGTGAATCAACCGCTGGCCTTGCCCTCGGCTTAGTGCCCGGATTTGTTGCTGCCGGTATTGAATCAGGCGCCGCTGCCGTTGACGGACTAGCAACCCAGTTAGCCAAGGAAGGCGACCGACTCACGAAACTGGGGAAGCGTATTGGTAAGCCGGTAGGGGCCGCGTTTAAGGCGCAGCTGGCCAAAGATGTAGCAGAAGCCTTGGCGAATGTGGAGGCCGCTGGCAGTGCAGCTAGGGCCGGGGCGATTGCCCGGGCAGAGGCTCAACAGTCAGCCATTACTGATCAGCAGGTGGCTCAGGCGATTGCTAACGTAATACGGCGATCTGACAGCCGCAGTGGCGCAGTGGTTCGACCGGTGTTGACATGACCCTAGAAATTACTATTAACGATGATGTGATCAACCTTGGCCTTTTTGATTACAACCTGGCGATTGCTCACGGTCGCAGTGAAGTGACCAACAACCCAACGGCATCCAACGTGCAGATAACACTCAGGGGAGACACAGGCCCCCAGCTGCAAATCGCTGACGTTGTGGCCATTACGTTTAATGATGTGCCTCGATTCACTGGCACAATATCCGACCTAAACGTGTCATTTATTAGCACAACAAACCCGACCGCTATCACCAGCATTACGGCAATGGGTAACCTTTCCCACCTTGGCCTCGTCGATGTTGGGGCCAGCGGTTGGACTGAGCAGAGCGCCCGGCAACGTGTCGACGCAATAATGACCGGGTCAGGGGAAACACTCCTTAACGGTGGGGACGCCAACATTACCCTGCACACGGTCGACCTTGTAGATGCACAACCCGCCACGGCACTTGACGCCTTGCAGGAAGTCGCAACCTGGACAGGGGCAACATTCTTTGATGACCCCCAGGGGCGAATCGTTTTTGAAGATTACGGCAACAGGGGCCAAACAACGTTTGCCGGCATATGGTCAAACCAGGTGGGCACCTGGGCGGATGCAGCTGGTGACTGGGCGTCATACCCAACCGTGATCACTGCTACATCGATGGATGCCGGCGCCGTAGTGTTTGCCCCTACGTTCACTAAAACACTGGAGCCCCTGATCAACGACGTGACCGTGACCTATCTAGCTGACGCGATAGTGAACCAGACAGATAGCGCATCGATAGCGGCCTACGGGCGGCGCGAGTTTAGGCTGCAGACACAGATCAAAGACTCAACGGATGCGACGACTCGGGCCGGTAATATTATTACAGCCCAAGCGAATCCGCTATGGAATCTCGGTCAAATATCTATCCTCATGCATGAACTAACGGACGATCAGCTAGACGAAGCCCTAGCCCTAGTGTCCGGTAGCCTAGTAACGGTGACCGGCCTGCCGGCGTCGGGCCCGTATTCGTCCTACATTGGTATCGTCGAGGGATGGACGGACTCCTACAACAACGGGCAACACGTCCTAACGTTATCCATTAGCGACCCTCGATTCTCCTATCAGACGCTAACATGGGGAGAAGTAACCGCAGACTTAACGTGGAGCGCCGTGGACGCAGACGCGGCATGGTTCGAAATAGTGTCCAACGATTCATTAGTAGGAGCGTGAAAAATGGCGACAACAGCAGCAGGCACACCATATGTAGAGGCGTCGGATCTCGTAGCCGGGTATCCAGCCGTGAGTCTGGCCCTAGCAAACCATATCGACGGCCTCGACGGCGGGAAAGTGTTGCAGGTTGTTCAGGGGACACTTTCTGGAATAGTTGCCACTTCGTCATCTTCATATTCTGACACTGGTTTGACCGCAACGATCACGCCGACATCGGCAACGTCAACAGTTCTAGTGATGGTTATTCATAACGGCGTTTCTAAGCAAAACAATACTGGGGTGAATTTTAAGTTACTCCGAGGCGCTACAGATTTGGGAGTGTTTCAGTCAGCCGCTGCGTATACCAATAACGCAAATCAAAACCATGTCGGTTCCGCGGCACATAATCATCTTGACTCACCCGCAACGACATCAGCGACAACCTACAAAACACAGTTCGCGAGTGGTAATAATATCGCTAATGCGTGGATACACAACTCGGGTGGGACATCTAGTATCACCCTCATGGAGGTGTCAGCATGAACGTAGCAACAGCACTTGAATACGCCCGACCCGGCGAGGAATGGACTCTCTACGGTGACGACTACTCCGGTCTAACGTGGATGTCGGACACAACAAAACCGACCGAGCAAGAACTCACTGACGCTTACCTGCTTGCAATAGCGGCGAAAGAAAACGCAGAGGCCAACCGTGTAGCAACAATCGCAGCAGCGCGTGACCATGCTGCCAGTCTTGGTTTCACTGATGCGATGCTCGCAGTCATGTACCCACAATTGGAAGGCGCCTAATGTCCGAAATAGATCAAGAGCTACACATTGACACGCCGGCCGAGCCGGTAGAGGCCAAGCCACCACGGAAAAAGGCGGCCCCGAAACCCGCCACAGAGACAGAGCGCGCCAGGGCTATCGTCCGCGCCAAAATGAAAAAGTAGCGACATGGACTTCGGTGACTTTGTTGGCATAGCCGCCACGATCCTAGCCGCCCTCGCCATCATGGGAACCGGCCTCGTGTGGATCATTAGGGGCGTAGTTCGAGAGGAACTAAAAAAATACACAATGCCAATCCAGCCAGGGTTCCGCAACGGCGGCGACTCACTCGCAGACATAGCCGCGCAAGTCAAACTGATCATCAAACATATTGGGATTGAGGACTAATGCGCGAATGGTTAGCCAACAGCTGGGAGGGCTCGATAGTCAAGATCGCCGTCGGCGCGGCACTCGGCGCACTACTGTCATGGCTTGCCACGGCCGACATCCACCCGCTTATTGTGGCCGTATCAGCCGCAGTTATCCCCGTGATTATTAACGCGCTTAACGGTCAAGACCCGAGATATGGGAGGCACGATAATGGCCCGACTCTGTAAAGGTGGCGTCACTCTGCGCGACCAGATCAACCGCCGTTGGCCTAAACGTGACAAACGTACAGATGGATGGATTGCTGACCGCGCCCACTCTCTGAGAATATCTGACCACAATCCGAACAAGGCCGGGGTCGTGCACGCCATCGACATTGATGAGAATATGGGGAAAGGCCGGAACCGTAATGGGCGCACTGCCCGGCTCCTTGCCAACCAGCTCCTGGACTACGCGGCCAGCGGCCTGCCCGGTGCGTCAAGGCTCAAATATGTTGTCTTTGAAAACAGGATTGCGTCAGGGACATACAGGAAACAATGGTGGACATGGCGCCACGGCAACTACGGTCACGAAGCCCATATTCACATATCGTTCACGTCAGCTGCAGACCGTGACGGAACCGTGTTCCCGTTGCCTATCCTTGCCCGGTCACCAGTAACAAAAGCACGCTGGACACGCGACCTAGCAAAAGCACGCAAAAACAACCGTTGACCGATAGTCTCAACCTTGACTAAAGGGGAACACATGACAAAATACATTCGACCAGGTGAAGCTGCTGAACTACTCGGGGTGTCTCGGGACTCAATTAGGCGCTATTCGGACTCGGGCCAAATCGAATCCATTACTACCCCTGGTGGGCAGCGCCGCATCGACCGGGAATCTATCGAATTCATTATTGGGAAACGCACCCGAATCTCGAGCACGGTGACAATTATCGAGGCCGAATGATTCCGGAATTGTTGCTATGCGCTGCACTGGTGACTAGCTCGGCATGTGTCGAAAACACTGCAGCACACTCAGCAGCTGCAAAAGACTGGAAAGGGCACGAACGAAGCCTATATAAGGGGCAGCATTATCACAGCAAATGGGCATTAGTTCGCCAGTGCATTATGCACAGAGAGTCTCGATCTAACTATAGGGCGAGGAGCACGGTATCAAGTGCAGCTGGCGCTTACCAATTCCTTGAAGCGTGGCACATGGGTCTGACATACATGATGATTAAAGAATCTAAGGCCACTGGTGATGGCCTTATTGGCGACATTAAAGCACTCAGAGCGCGACCAATACAGGAATGGAACCGCTACTGGCAAGACAGGGCCTTCTACACGGCATGGAATAATGGGAGGGGGGCCGACCATTGGAATCTGACACGCCACGGGTGCGCCTAGTCTCCTATCATGTTGTTGAACTTTCCGACCTTGACCTAGATGGCCAAGCATTGATAACGATTAGGGACGGCAAGCCCACGCTGGCCTACCGGCGCACAATGTCGCACAGGTGGTCACCTGAGATTATGCCCAACACGCCCGAATCTAGGTGAAGTGATTGACACGCCGCCGCGGGCTCTACAAGATAGGGCCACGGACATACCAGCGGAGGGGAAGCCGCACACCCGTCACACATGAGCTGACGGGATGTCTCCGGCGGGGCCTGTTTCTAGTGGCAGGCCTCGCCAACACACTAGGCACTAGCAAAAAAAGGGGAAACATGTCAGAAGCATTGTTTGATTCCATCGGTGACATTCAGCTTGACCGGCCCGGGCACAATTGCACCGGTCAACTCTGCACATACTGCGAACGATTCGATCGTGAAGACGTCCAGGTGCTCGCCGAGATAGATAAATCTTGGCGAATACAGGCCACCATCTTTCGTAAATCGTTGGCTATAGGTGGCCTATTTAGTGCCGACCTACTCATCGAAGCGATCGGCCTACCCGCCGGTCACCCAAACCAAATAGGTGCCCTTTTCCGGTCGTGGGCAAGCATGGGTGTGATCACCTCAATGGGTAACTACGTTGTGAGCACTCGGGAATCCAATAACGGTAGGTCTATCCGCATGTGGAAGAGAACCGCATGAACCCGGCACTGGTAGGGCTCGCTTGCCTACTCGCCGGCCTAGTCATCGGTTTAGCGTGGGGTTATGTAGGTGGTAATCATGGGTGACTACCTTGAAGGTTATGTACAAGCCTTAACCAATGTCCTTGACGATATAGATGTCGAGAAATGCGAAACAGTCGCAGACGTCAGGCGCATGATTAGGCAAATGCTCGACGATACGGACAGCGAATGACTTACAACCTCGATGGTTATGTGGACGTACCGACCCGAATCAAACTATTCCTAGCCCGACACCCTGAGGGCTCACTACAAATGGACCCGCCTACATTCGTCGAGGTCGAAGGGAAACAATGGGTTATCGGACGCGCCTACGCCTACCGCACACCCGACGACCAACGCCCTGGCATTGGTACAGCGTGGGAAATAGTGCCCGGCACGACTAACTTCACTCGAGGGTCAGAATTGCAAAATCTTGAGACGAGTTCTTGGGGCCGGGCGATCGGGGCCCTAGGCATTGGCATAGACGCATCTATAGCGACGCTAGACGAGATACAGCACGCTAAAGAGCGAGGCAAGGTCATGCGAACCACTGAGGAGCTACCGGATGACCCGTGGATAACTGGGGCACCAGCACCAGCCTATGACGGGGCAGTACCCGGTAAAGGCTCCAGTATGTACCCATTGACAGGGCCGCAACTTAAAGCAATACACGCCATACTGGCTAAACGTGACATACGTGACGACCTGGACAAACTCCATAACGTGAACGCCTGGCTAACCGGGCTCAACAAAACAGCCGTCACCAGCATTACGGAAATGAACAAGACGGACGCATCGGGCTACATTGACCACCTACAAAAGGGTGTGCCTTGATGCCTGTCGTGGCGTGTCATGCCCTGACGCCCGGATCATTACAGGGTAGACGATGAATCAGTATGCCGGAGGAAATAGCACTGGTTTCGTGTAGGACAGGGCAACACGCCCGACCACGTAGGTAGGGTGAGTAATACCAAAAACCAACCACCACAGAGGCGCGGTCTTGAGCATCAAGATCGAG
>Ga0208768_1001817_pt1 | contig 10605 bp, 9 predicted proteins | sample AntAceMetag02UK1_FD_184760 | JGI IMG/M metagenome (GOLD analysis project Ga0208768, IMG submission 184760) | Saline lake microbial communities from Ace Lake, Antarctica - Antarctic Ace Lake Metagenome 02UK1 (SPAdes) (version 2) | ecosystem: Environmental > Aquatic > Non-marine Saline and Alkaline...
CGCTTCAATCGTCGGCTCGCTCGCATCTTCTACCCAGCGCACCGGCCCGTACACAAAAGATTTGAATTTCTGCACGCGATTGAGGATAGTCTTGATGTGCATCCTGTGTTCCTTTTTCTGAATGACGCTTGTTCGCACTCACATCATTACAGAGTCGGGGAGCAGGATGCCCCCTTCCTTATTAACCCGGCTTTTGCCTCATCTTGGTCAAGAACATGCTATTTCTACCCACAAATTTTCCTGAAGAGCCAAAAAATTAGACACAGCAGCATGAGCGCCCAAAAATCTCTGCCTTTGTGCTGTGGATTCGGGCTTTCGCATCACTCGGTCACGAACCCTGGTAACGCAGACGGCCAAGTACTGTGTAGGATGTTTAATCAGGCGGCTTCTGCACACAATTATCCAACGTATCTCGGTTACGATATTGACACACTATTTAAATACCACCTATGGAAAGCAAATCAGCGCGTACTGGAGCTAGATGAAATCAAATCATTGCCACATGCACCATTATTGCATCCCTTTGTAGAACGGCTGATTGGAAGTATCAGACGGGGGTTGCTAGACCAAACCTTGTTTTGGACAGCGACTGACTTGAAGAACAAGCTCCTCGAATATCAGTGCTCTTACAAAGAGTATCGCACTCATTCTGGTCTGGATGGTGGACTCCTATAGAAACCTCCAGCGCAAAGGAAGTTGACATCAATAATTACCCTTGGAAGAAGCACTGTCGCGGATTTTTTGAGTTACCGATTGCTGCTTGAATTAAGAATTCGCCAGGGACAGGTTTGTTCACAGCGAGTAGTTCGCTCGTGAAAAACTGTTGAGATTTTTCGCCTTACCTGTTGAACGAAGAGCCATTTTTCACCGCGGAGCCTCAAGGTGTTTGTTGTCAGAGCGGTACGAACTTCACTCTTGGGATTTGGCGAGTGCCCCAAGTGTCTTGACTACAGATCGGATACAGTCGCTTGGTAAACCATAGTTCAAGCGTAGGCAGTTACTGTATTCACCAGACGCGGAAAACATCGGCCCGGGCGCAAAGTTAATGCCCTCCGCCTGTGCGCTGTGATGCAACGCCATGCTGTCCGTCCCACCCGACAGCTCAAGCCACAAGAAGTAACCCCCCATTGGGCGAGACACTTTTGTACCTTTGGGAAAATAGCGGGCAATAGCAGCCACCATTTCTGCTTGCCTGTCTTCAAGTATTATTCGAAGCTTTCGCAAGTGCCTATCGTACTGCCCTCGCTGTAAATAGTCTGCGATACCTAGTTGGGCGGGAACCGAAGCAGAAAGCGACGTCGTTAGTGTGACTCTTCGAATGGGTATCGACAAATTAACTTCCTGAGCTCAGACGATCCCAGTCGGAGATTTCACGCTACCGCTCTGCTCCATTCTACGAACGCACTGATCCCAAGATCACGGTAATGCTGAAGACCTACCAGGTGCCTCCCAAGGTTGAACAGATTTGAGACCGAAGCATGGGGCCCCAGGAATCTCTGAGCCTGCCTCACCAATTTGAACCTTCGCATCCCTCGTTCCCTTACTCTGAAGATACACATCAACCACTTCACCATCCTGGTCCGCGGCTCGCCACAGGGAATATTGCTTGCCGTTGATCTTTACGAAAACCTCATCGATGAATTAGGTGTCACCATAACCTCGATGTTTTCGTTTCAACCGGCGTGAATAAATGGCACCGAACTTGATGCACCAGAGCCGAAGTGATTCACGACTGACAGTGATGCCTCGCTCGGCTAGAAAATCGTCAATATCTCGGTGGCTGAGGTTGAATCTATAGTGCAGCCAGACTGCGTAGCTGACGATGTCTGGTGGGGGGCGCCTAGCGGGAATCGGTGACACTGATCGGTATTCATGGGCTGATTCTAGCAGTGCTAGTGCTTTAACTTGGCAGTACCGCCTATACTGACCTATCAGTTTTCCAGGTGCAAAAAGGATGAGGATACAGGTTGGGACAGTTAAAGAGATTTGGCGATATCCGGTAAAGTCGATGGAAGGCGAGATTCTTCAGGAAGCACAGATAGAAAAGCTGGGTATGGTTGGCGACCGCAGCTGGGCTATCCGCGATGAGATCATCAATGAAATCAGCACTGTTCGTAAACTACCGCGCCTTTTGAGCTGCACCGCACGGTTCGAAGAGCAACCGCTGCCTGGGCAGACAGGCACTGATGTTCCCCATGTCCACGTGCAACTCCCCAACGGCACCAGCTTTAATACACGGGATACGTATAGGCAGTATGAAGAGGCTATTGGCAAGAAATCGACTCGCACCCTCCCGATCTCCTACCCGAAGATGGCGCCCTGTCGTCATTGATGGTCTCGACATCACGCTCGTGTCGCTCTCATTGTAGAGCTATTTCGATCATTCCGCTCCTGCTATACGCAGGCACCCATGCCATCTCTTTTTCAGTGGCTTCCCTGCTGGTTGAACCGTGAACTCGTGGACTCTGCTACCGCGCGCCCTTCCAAGCGAATAGTGCTGCTTGCCGTTGATTTTTATGAAGACCTCATCAATGAAAAAGATATCGCCATAACCAATATGTTTGCGCTTCAATCTTCGAGTGTATATAGCTCCGAACTTGATGCACCAAAGGCGAATCGCTTCTCTGCATACAGTGATGCCTCGCTCTGCGAGAAGGTCTTCAATGTCGCGATGACGTAGGTTGAATCGATAGTACAGCCAGACATTATGTCGGGAGGGAATCGGTGGCGCTTGTAAGTATTCATCGTATGATTCTAACAATATCGGCAACTTTACTTGGCAATATCTGCCAGTGTGCTATCGAGGCAATCAACTATTTCCCAGCGGGTGATAAGCAGTAGTACACCAGGCGCCCACTTTTAAAAAAACCCGGATGCGCTAGCCGCCGCCTCGATTTTTTAGTCGCGGATGTTGCTATTCGCGGGGCGAGATCTACCCTGTGCCGCGCAATTGTGTCGACTGGACAGGGCTGCGCGCAGGGTTTCTGACTGGTCCAGTTCATGGGCCAGCACTTGTGCCAGCAAGACACTTCCGAACCGATCAAAGTGGCGCATGTCCGTAAAATAACGCGCCGAGCCTGGCACTTGGTCCTGCCAGTCAATGTAGGTAATGTTTTGCTGAGCAGCTATTTCCAGATTCTTCTCGTTGTACCACTGGGCAGATTGCAGATATTTCTCTACAGATACGTTTGCCGGTTCCGATCCTCGGATATGACCGATGGCACCCAGTCGATCGGAAATGTTTTGCTGACGCCGCAGTCTTTGTCCGAATCCAAGTAGTACAGGCATCCCGTCACTGGCCTTTATTGTCGCCAGCAGTTGATTTAGATCTGTCTCGTAGTAGGTCAGGAGCTGCTGGCGAGTAAATTGTAGGTTTTGGTCGCTATCTGCAGTTACGGGCTGCTGCTGCGCCATCTCGGTGAATCTTTTCTTACGATCATCAGTCATAATCATAACGATATCCGGGCGAAAGTGGGCTAAGACATTGCTGACATAGTACTCGCTGAGGTGGCGACTGCTAAGGCCGGGTACGCCGGCGTTTTGATAAACAAAGCGACAATCTGGGTATAGCTGTTGCAATGCCCTGGTAGTGCGTGCCGGCCAACTCTTGCTGTCGGGAATTGACCCCCGGTCAAGGGTTATGGAGCTGCCAAGATACGCGACAATAATAGTGTTTTCGCCATCTGCATTGGTCAGTTCCGGGCCGCGCATACCGAAGGAGTTAAACTTGACACCAAGGTAATTGCTACCGGGTACGGGAAGTTTCATAGTGCTGGAATCGCGCACTGCAAACGCTCTAAGCCGGGAGCCTGCGACGCTTTTTCGACGCTGCGTACGCTTCAGTTCGCTAATACGCCAATACAGGGATTCAGCGGATTTTTTATTTCGCACGAGCTGAGCCCGAGGGGTGATTTTCGACGACAACGGTTGGGTTTGAAACGTGGCCAATCTGTACAGCGCTTTATAATTCAGACTCACTCCGCGGTCGGCAATCAGGACTATGGCCACGGCTGCGGCAAGCAACGCAGTGAGTATCTCGTTTCGCCTGATCTTGGTTAAGCGCATGATACTTGATATTGGCCCCGTAAATTCCCCTAAATTTTCATAACTGCACCACTTGCGTAAAGTTCGCAAATTTTCTCTTATGTTGGCGCTGGCGCGGTCAAAAGTCTAGCGGTAGTTCCACGGTTTTTTTGCTGTGTTTGGGTGCTCTTTATGCCGGTTTCCGTTATGCTTTTGCAGGGAGCTGAGCCTTTCAAGCTATCACAACCGCGGCATGGTGTTGTATCTGGCCTTCGCCACCTAAGGTTTATGTTACTCAATGAAGCGAAGTCTGCTTGATATAATCAAACTCGGATCTGATGACAGGTCGCCGATTCTCCACGAATTTGCGGCGGGTAAGAACACGGTCGACTATGGTGTGCTGGTAGACCCGCATAGCAATAGCTGTCGGGCAATTCTGTCGGGATTCCCTCTGCTAAACGAATCGATGCCGCCGCTCGCGGAAATTGAGGACGTTGATACGTTAAAGTCGATTGAGAAACAGCTTTGCGGCGATCAACAAGCCTATGAGCAGTTTGTGGCCAGCAAGTGGCGCCGCCCCAACCGGGATGCCTATGCAGCGTTTCAACCATTCAACGAGTCCACTCGCGCGCTTTACCCGCTAGTGCCGTTGTTGCGCGAGCGCCTGCGGCCCGGCGACTATATTCTGGACACCTGGTGCCGCACTGGCTGGACCGGAGAACTATTGGCTGCGCTGTTTCCACAGCAGAAAATTGTCTCGATATGGGAGGGTAACCATGGTCTGCTAAGTTATCGTGCATTCAGGTACTGGTTGTCAGCCGAGCGCCGGGCCAGTAATCTGGATATCCTGTTTCATGACGTTAATCAGCCGCTGCCGTTTGTCTCCTGTAGTTTCGCCGCTGTTGTTGGCTTGGACACACTGCACCGCTACGACGTCGATAACCTGTTAGCCGAATGCCAAAGAATCTGCGTTGACGATGCGCCCATCATTTTCCCCCATGTCCATCTGACGAACAGCAAACCCGAACCTTGGTTTGATCGCGGTTGTCGGCAGGAGCACGGCCTATTCTGGCGTGACTATCTTGAGCAGGCCCTGGCTACGCCCACGCGGCAGGTCTACATCGAATCTGAGATGGCATTGTTTCACGCCAATCAAGATTCGCGCATTCACAGCAACCCCTTAACCACGCACTACAATGCCCTGGTTGGACTGCTGCCGGCGTCCTGGTCAGGCGCTGCGTTGGCCACTATTGATGATCACTTTGATAGTGGGTCGGACAGCTACGTGATCCTGAACCCGTTGCTGGATATAGACCTGAATCGTTTGCAGGTTAGTCTCGACCATACTGATGAGCAGGGGATGGTCGAGCACATCCTCACGCGCCATCCTGGTTACGCTGACTTTCTCGGCGAGCGCCTGCCGATGGCGCTTACCGCTGACCAGGCACGCTTGCTGTATTGGGTCCGCAAGCCGCTGACTGTGGCCGAAATTGCGGCTCGACTGCAAATCACTCCGAATCAAATGGTTGCTTTGCTGGCGCCACTTGTAGCTGCAGAGGTTGCTCTGGTATTGCCTGTATCGCCAGGAATGGCCCACCTCAATTACTATTTCTCTCAACAGCTGCTGGCATCGCCCCCGGCTGCGGAGAACCTCGTTGCACTGTGGCGCACTGCCGTTGCGGAGTATGCGGACAACATTTACGTCTCCAGTATTGAAGACGATATGCAGCTTAGCTACGCAGATCTGAATCAGCTGGTAGAGGTAGCCGCAGGTAGGTTGTTGGCAGAACTATCTGCGCCGGAGGAAACCGTCGCTGTTGCCGCTCAGCCTGGTCTGGAAACGGTGCTGTTGTTCTGGGCTTGTCAGCGTGCAGGCCTGCGTTTTGCAGCTATCGATCCGGATTGGCCCGCCGCCAGGGTTGCGGCAATAGTCGACCAGCACAAATTCAAATTACTGTTCACCGATATAGTTATCACTGAGCATACCAACGCCATGTCACTGGCTACCGTGATCTTGTTAGAGTCAGACGCGGCGCCGATGACGGCGGCTGCAAAATTTGAAGACTGGCTTCAGGAGCACGCTGTAGCAACCTTGCCGGAGGCAGAACCGCACCCGGACACAACCGCAGTGGTTCTCTTTACGTCAGGCACCACGGGCAAGCCCAAGGGAGTCCAGTTGTCGCACCGTGCGTTATGGCAGTCAGCGCACAGTTTCAGTCGTTACTACGGGTGGCGCTCAAACGACGTCTTTCTCAGTTTGGGTCATTATGCGACCATGAGCGGGTTGCGCAATTCGTTGATAGTAACTGCTGCAGCGGGCAGCAGTTTTCTGATTCCAGAGGCTTCTGCACGCAAAAATGTGCTCGAGGCGGTTAGCTTGATGGGCAAGAAAGGGGTCACCATCATGGGCGTGGTTCCGGCTTTTCTGAAGCAGCTGACAGCGTTGGCGAAGCGGCTTGATGCAGGCATGTTTACCAGGCTGCGTTTGCTGTTGTCGACCGCAGCCAACCTGCCGCCGCAAACTGCACAGCAATTGTGGGACGCGCTCGGTGTGGCGGTCCGCAATTACTACGGCCTGACTGAGACCAGCGGTGCCTGCATTTTTACCGCGGAGCAAACCGTCAGTAGCGGCAACTGTATCGGGCGGCCCTATGATGCTATTGCACAGATTGTCGGTCTAGATGGGGAACTACTCGCCACTGGAGTCGCCGGTGAACTGAGGGTATACAGCGGCAATCTGATGCAGGGTTACCTTGATGAGCCGGAGTCTTCGCAAGCAATGATGGGTGATGGTTGGCTGTATACCGGAGACATATGTCGCTGGTCTGAAGCCGGCGATATTGAGCTGTTGGATCGCAAGCGAGATATGATCAAGGCGCCTTCCGGAGCCTTGGTTTTTGTTAGCGAAATCGAAATGACGTTGGCTGCCAATACCGTTTTTGATGAGGTGTCGGTAGTGCGGCTTGCCTCGGAGCACGGCAGCGATCGTCTGATATGCTTTGTCCCGGGCCAGCAAGAGGTCGCAGCGGATGAACTGCTGAGTAGCTTCAACACCCTCTTGCGCGGCGTGCTGAGCCCCGATCACCAGCTCAACAAACTGGCGTACGTTGACGCTTTGCCGCGCGGCGCCAATGCAAAAGTGCGTAAAGATGAACTGGTCCGTCAATATATGCGGACAGAAGGAGTAGACCAACTGTGATTAGCGCGCTCTACACTGCCGCAATGGCGAATACGCCACCAGAGAAATGCTATCTGAAAACCAGGGAGCAGCATCTTAGCTATGGTGAGTTGGATAGCGGTGTGCGCCGGCTGACGACGCTGTTTCGGCAGCGCGGCGTTATTACCGGCGACGTAGTATTACTCAACGTTAGTGACGACTGCCAGTTAGCGGTGCTGTATCTGGCCTGTATCACCAATGGTCTTGCGGCTGTCATTACTGACCCGGCCTTGCCGTCGCTGCAGGACCTGACCGTATTGGTCAGGCCGCGCCTCGCCTTTGTGGAGAGGGGAAAACTGGCAGCAGCGTTGCCACTGGATGTTGAAACTATTGCCGTTGATCAGCCGCAGCGAAAGACCCGCGGGGTGTTAAAAAAGTTGCTTAAGAAGCGTACAGTCCCGAATGAGGCTGATGATAGCGGCGCCTATCCGGCGCTTTTAGATCAGCTAGAGCCGTATCAGGGGGAGTTTTCGAGCACTTCGGCTGATGCGACGGCGCTGGTGCTGTTTACTTCTGGTACCACGTCGGAGCCCAAGGGGGTGGAGCTCACCCAGCGTAACATTGCAGCCCTGATGCAGATTACACGTGAACGCTACCGGGTGGATGCTGGCGCCGAAATCTTCAATAGTCTCCCGCTACATCACACTGATGGCATTACCCTTGGGGTTACTCTCGCGCTCGCAGTTGGGGCAACCCTGCACCGGCCAGGACGCTTTACCGTGCATGAGCTGCCGGCCATGATGGACTACATCTATCGGGAAGGTGTTACTCACCTGTTCACGGTGCCGACGGTGCTGGCGCTAATGCAACGCCTCGGTGCCGAATACAGTGATACTTTTCAGTCTGGCGATTTCAAAGTGTTAGTCAGTTCCTGCGGTATGCTGGCGCCTGAACTCTGGCAATCATTTCAGCAGCGCTTCAATATCCGGGTCAGTAATGGCTACGGTCTTACCGAGACTACCAATACTTTCTCGTTTTGCGGACCGGATGATGCCAGCTTCCGGGTCGGCTCGGTCGGGGTGCCTGTGGCGAGTGAGGTCAGGATTGTGAGCGCGACTGGCGTTCCGGTTGCGGCGGGCGTGGAAGGTGAGCTGCAGCTGCGTGGTGACCTGGTTATGAAGGGTTATATCAATAATCCAGAGGAGACTGCCGCGGCTTTCAGTGACGGCTGGTTTCAAACCGGCGATTTGGCGAGGCTCGCTGCAGATGGCAAGATTGAAATACTGGGTCGCAAGAAAAGCCTCATTATTCGCGGCGGAATCAATATCCACCCTGCGGAGATTACCGATATTGCGCTGCAGCACACAGCCATTATTCATGCCGCGGCGTTCGGCGAGCCTGACGCAATTTGGGGAGAGACTGCTGTGCTCTGTATCGTTGAGGACTCCCAGATACATGTTTCCGATCAGCAATTGCAAGAGTTCCTGCAGCGGCGTCTTGCCAGCGAAAAAATGCCGGATGAAATTTTTCGCTTCGCTGACTTCCCTGCAGGGCCGGCAGGTAAGGTGATCCTCAGCGAATTGCGTGAACAGGTTCAGTTGCGGCGGCGCAGTCGTGTATTCAGCAGTGAGGGAGACCTCTATGAGGTTATCGCTGCCATCGCCGCTGAGCTGTTGAAAGTGTCGCCGCAGAATGTTTCAAGGGGGAGCTCGGCCGAGAACATGGGTGGCTGGGATTCGCTCCTGCATCTCAATTTGATCCTGGCAGTAGAGGAGTCCTACGGCATGGAGTTCAAGCCGCGTGAGATCATGGCAGTGCAGACGCTGGGCGATCTCGTCGAACTTACCCAGACCTACCTCGACCGGGCGTAGATAGCGGCACTATGTCTGTGCTGTCGCTGCAGTGGCTTCTATGGATGGCAATCACCGTAGCTCTTTTCTGGGCGGCGCCAGTGCGCTTTCGCCACTATGTGCTGTTGCTTCTGACAGCAACTTTTCTCCTGCTTGCCGATTCGGTGTCGCTACTGCTACTGCTTACTATGGGTGGAGTCGCGCTGCTATTTTGTCGCAAGCAGCACACCACTGCGCCCCAGCTGGGCATTTCCATAGTCGCTATAGTTTCTGTACTCGTCTATTTTAAACTGGGTGTCACGTTGCAGGCGGGGCAAGCTGATACCAGTTTGCTGATACCGTTGGGACTGTCTTACTACGCACTGCGGGTTATTCACCTGATGCTGGAAAGACACATTGGCCGTTTCGGTATTCTGCATACGGCTGAGCTGGCTCGTTACCTGTTCTTCCTGCCGACGCTCCAAGTCGGGCCGATACACCGATACCAGCAGTTCAAGCGTGATACTGATCGGCACCGTTGGCTGGCAGAAGATATGTGGCGTGGCCTGGAGCGGATTATTTTTGGTTACGCCAAGATTACGGTGCTGGGTAATTTTCTGATCTCCAGACAGTTCTTTAGCTACATTGCACAGTTTGAATCGACCGCTCCGGCGTTGTATCAATACCTGGATAGTGTGCGCTATGGTGCGAATCTCTATGTTCAGTTTTCCGGTTATTCCGATATTGCGATTGGCTTTGCGCTATTACTTGGTTACCGGGTAATGGAGAACTTTAATAATCCCTTTTTGAAGCAGAATATTTCAGAATTTTGGCGCGCCTGGCATATCTCCCTGACGTCCTGGTGCAGGGAATATGTGTACACCGCAGTGACTGCGTTCAGCCGGCAACCGGCGCTGGCTGCGATGGCGACGCTGCTAGTGATTGCGCTGTGGCATGAAATATCCTGGCGCTATCTCCTCTGGGGGCTCTACCACGGCGCGGGTATCATCGTCTGGCAGCTGTTTCATCGTTACAGGCCAGCGAGTTGGCAGGCAGTATCCGGTTGGCAATCGCATACGAGTGTTGTTGTCTCGACCTTACTGACACTGAATTTTGTTATTGTGGGGTTTGCGCTCACCAAAGAGTCGACGGCGGCTGACGGTATTGCCGCACTGCAGACTATGCTGATGAGCTGGAGGGACCGATGAGAACCTACCTATTTCTGCGCCGGGCATTACCGCGCCCACTAGCTATTCTGGTAACCGGGCTACTGCTGTTGTCACTTATCGCCGTGTCTATTTACTTCAGCTTTGAACCTCAGGCTGAATTCCGCTACCAGGATATCTAGCCGCTATGGTGGGACGTATAGGCAATATAAAGAGGCTATTGGCAAGAAATCGACTCGCACCCTCCCGGTCTCATACCCGAAGATGGCGCCCTGTCGTCATTGATGGTCTCGACATCACGCTCGTGTCGCTCTCATTGTAGAGCTATTTCGATCATTCCGCTCCTGCTATACGCAGGCACCCATGCCATCTCTTTTTCAATGGCTTCCCTGCTGGTTGAACGGTGAACTCGCGGACTCTGCTACCGCGC
>Ga0208768_1001819_pt1 | contig 10598 bp, 14 predicted proteins | sample AntAceMetag02UK1_FD_184760 | JGI IMG/M metagenome (GOLD analysis project Ga0208768, IMG submission 184760) | Saline lake microbial communities from Ace Lake, Antarctica - Antarctic Ace Lake Metagenome 02UK1 (SPAdes) (version 2) | ecosystem: Environmental > Aquatic > Non-marine Saline and...
AGTGTACGTGTTCGGCAATGAAAACAGAAGGATCATGATCAACAACACAGAATTCACGGACTACTTTGAATTGAGCGAACAACAAGAACTAACCAACCACGGCGAACAATTTTTTAGTAATTGGCAAGATCATGATAGACAGATTCATGATAAAAATGTTAATATACTGAATGCTTCATAAAAGTTATTACCACGGCCAACAAGGCGAGTGTTTCAAACAGCTAGAAAAATATTTCCAAGAGATAAAACACGAGTTCGACTCACAGCCCAACAAGGTATTCTTAGACCCAGAGGACTTCTCAGACAGCGTCAGGGGATTGCCAGATGACTTCGATGACCGATCGGGTGATTACGTCAACGGGCAGTGGCAGGCACTAGGAATACAGTCAGGTGAGCACGAGGGACAGGCATTCAATGACTATCCCATGTTGTATTCGATACTAAGGAAATTCCCATACAAGACCAATGTGGCGATAATGACCGTTGGCCCTGATACCAAGATTGGTAATCACACAGACAACGAGGGCGGATGGAGATATCAGATGTGTTTGGACGATGGAGGGGGAGATCAGAGTGGTATGTATGTTCTCAATGTAGAGACCAAACAACAGGAACTGATGACCTGGAAAACAGGAGAGGCGTACGTGTTCCAACCAGACATTCAGTTGCACAACGGATTCAACAACAATCCCGGAGAAAGAACCACCTTACTAATTGACTTCTACAAGGAATCACTGTACACTAAAGAGAAGTTTGAAGAATATTGCCAACACTACTCGGAATGTTTTGAGGGTTTGGAAAATCTAGTGGACGTGTATGAATCAAGGAAACAAAAACAAAAATAAAAACGTTACTGAATCCCAAATTACGCAAAAATCTAATGAATGTTTTGATTTTTGGTTTAAGGATGTTGGTGTAAACGGACACAATCATGGTTATATGTCTAAATCTTGTTTTATGTTTGAACACGTTTTAGACGGTATGATAAAACCTGCAAATGGACGTTATATGCAATTAGGAACTAACTTTGGTGTTAGTTTTGATATATTATATAGACGATATGGTGAACGTTGTATTGGAATAGATTTATGGAATCCTTTAAATCATCCAAATATTATCGAAAAAGATATGTATGAACTAGAAGATAGGTCATTAGCATTTTGTAATGTTGATATGGGAGATTTTAGATGGACACCAAAGTTAAGAATGCATTCTATTGATTATGCAATTCGTAATATGGTAAAAGGTGGTATAATTTTTACTGCTGGTGGAGAATATGTTAATGATTGTTTAGGTTTAAATTTATCAGAATATTTTATTAATAAAGGATTTACAATAGAAAATTATAATAATTTTACAAATAAAAAGCCATTACCTAATATAGGGGTTGAACACGAATTAATTGCTAGGTCATCATGAGATATGGAAACAATAAACCTAAGATCGCGATCGTGGGGCACACCAGAGGGATAGGCAAGGCCATAGCCGATCTGTATCGAAAAAAGAATTATACAGTTGTTGGATTGAGTAGTAGCAACGGATACGATCTGGAATGTAGCCAGGTGGAGATAATGGAACAGCTGGATGGCTGTGGGCTAGTTGTACTCAATGCCTACGCCGGACGAGGGCAGATGACTCTGTTGAAAAGGATTTACGGCAAATTTGTTTTCGAGGATAAAAAAGTTGCGGTGATCACAAGCACATCAGGTACTTCAATCGGAGAAGATGAGGAGTTTTTGGATCCTGAATACGTGGAATACTGCAAGAACAAAAAAACTTTAATAGAATACATAGAACAATTACAGCAAGAACTACTGAACAAGCCCCTGTCAGTCTATGATGTCTGTCCAGATGTTGTAGACACTGATATGACAAAAGGATTGTGGGTGGATTTACCAAAGCTAAAAGCAGAGGAAGTTGCTGAAGCAGTGCGTTACTGCTTTGAATCAACATTCAACGTCAACAAGATAGTGATGCAGAAAAATGCAAGATAGATTGTGGGACAGAGACCAGGACTACGACACACTAGTGACCTGGTGGAACCAATGGGAGTTCGGGGTAGTACCAAAAGAATGCCTACCGCCTGACGGGATCATGGTAGAAATTGATGGCAGACCCGTGTGTGCAGGAGGGCTATACATCGGTGTTGGCACAAAGTTCGCTTTCATGGAATGGATTGTGACTGACAAGGACGCTAACCCTAGGGATACACACAAATGTTTGAAAAAATGCATAGACAGTATAATGAACATGGCCAAGAGCAAAGGCATGAAGCTGGTTTACACTGCCACGAAAGAACAAGCATTACACAAAAGGTACACAAAATACCACAATATGGTGCTTACGGAGAGCAATGTGAAGACCTTCCTACGAGACCTTGACGGTTCCTATTCTGAGGATTTAACTTGGATATCAGACGATGAGCAGATCAATAACCTTAATAAATAAGCATAAGGAGAGCATTTAAATGGCAACACAACAGGAAGTAGCAGACTACATCAACGCAAATTACGAGTCAACGTGGACCGCAGAGGAAGAGGCAAAAATTGACGCTATGCTGACACCCGAACTAGCGACCATATTGATCAAATTGGTTGGCGATGTGAGTTTCTTGACAGAAGTCAGAGACAACGGATCGAACAACGACTAGACGATGGCATACAAGATTAACAACACATTTGGAACCTTATTGGTCACACTGGCAGACGGAACAATCGATGTCGTAACCACCGACCTGACGCTGATCGGAAAAGGTTACGCAGGGTTCGGTGAGAAGTTAAACGAGAACCTTATCAAACTCCTAGAGAATTTCAACAACACATTCGCACCCGCCAACAAGGTACAGGGACAGATGTGGTATGACAAAATAAACAACCAGATCAATGTGTACACAGGATCAAAATGGAAACCGGTAGGTTCAACAACAAATTCTGCCTCCGCACCAGCGAACGCTGTACAGGGAGACATGTGGTTTGACACAACCAACGCACAACTTTATGTATACACCGGTACTGCGTGGACATTGATAGGTCCAACAACAGTGTCAGGATCGGGAGTCACGGCAATTGTGCCAGAGACTGCACCAGACAACACAGGAGTCGACCAATCGTATCTCAAATTAGTGACCAATGACACAGTGGTTGGTGTTGTGTCGAACGTGGCATTCACACCGAGTTCAACAGACACGATATCAGCGGCACTGATATCAGCAGGATTCTCAAGTGTGGCACAGGGTATACAACTATCGACTTCGGTGTCGAGTGCAAAATTCAGGGGAACAGCAACAAACTCAGATGCACTGGGTGGAGTGGCGGTTGCCAACTTCTTGCGTTCAGATGAGGCAGACACAACAACAGGTAGATTGACAATACAAACAGACGACGGTATAAGGATCGGCGCTGGCTCAGATGTCACAATGTCATTAACAAATGATGACTTTACTATTGCACAGACCACACAGGACAAGGACATCATATTCACAGTGAACGATGGCGGTGCAACAAAAACATTAATGACACTGGACGGTTCCACAGGATTACTAGAGCTTCCATCAGTTGGTGATCTTAGGGTCAAGGGAAATTTAACAGTTGATGGTACACACACAACATTCAACACCACGACACTGTCAGTGGAAGACAACATAATAGAATTGAACAGGAACATATCTAACAACGCAGGCATGCCCAACTTCACGGGATTGAAAGTGAACAGGGGTGAAACGTCAAGTGCGACGGAACAGAATCTATACTGGGTGTGGGACGAGACCTTCGCGGATGATGGGTCGACCACCTATGGAAACGCGGGCGGCGCCTGGACAGCATTCAAGTCGGGTGGTGGACAAGACGAGTTATCGGCACCCACGTTAGTGGACATCAGGGCCAACATAGTACACGCCACGTCAACCACGGCAATGTACGCTGACTTGGCCGAGAGATACGAGACCGACATACCCGTGGAAGTGGGAGATGTGGTCATACTGGGCGGACACGCGGAGATTACCCGGTGCCAACAGGAGCTGTCAGACGCTGTTTTTGGCGTGGTTTCCGAATCACCAGCGTTCTTGATGAATGCGAATGCGGGCAACAACGACACACACCCCATGATAGCACTGAAGGGACGTGTTTTTGTTAAATTAATAGGTAAAGGCAATGCGGGTGACCGTATAGTGAGTGCAGGAAACGGTGAGGCCCGGGTGGCCAACCTGGACGAATGTACCGCTTTTAACACCCTGGGCAGGTTGTTGAAGACTAAATATAACGAAGAAACAGCACTGACAGAGTGCGTGATAGGAGTAAAATAATTTTATGGCATATGTAGCAGGTGATTCAATTTTAGATGACGAGTACAACGATTTTGTTAGCAAAGCAACAAGCCCATACGGATACAACCATACAGCAGGCACAGGTGCTCTACAGTACGGTCTTGGACAATCAGCGATATCAACGGTATCAGCGGGTGGCACGATCAACGCATCACAGTGGAATTCATTGTTCACAGGTCTGGCCAACCTGGCCAACCACACCAACGTGGCCCTGGCTTCCACCGCGGCGGTCTCGGCAGGAAATTCCATAGCTATCAAATCGTCACTCATATCGGATCTCGCCAGCATGGCGACTCAGATTTCAACGGGTTGTCCAAACGCAACGGCACTATCAGCTTCAGCGGCACTGACGACAGTGACCACGGCGGCGGAAGGGTGGGACACCTCGGCCACACAGGAAATTTCAGTGACTTTCACAAACGCCAACAGCATGAGATGGTTCTTCAACGCTGGCGGCAAGATTAGATTTGTGGTCACAGCGACGGCCTCATCAACTAGTGCCAAAGACACGGCATTCGTTGCACTGGGCACTGGTATTGGTAACCTCGACATAGGTGCACATGCCTCAACAAGGTCCAACGCAGGACAGACACAAACGACTAGCGGATTGGCCAATGGTTTCTATGACCTAACCACCAGTTACACCAGCCTGCTCAAACTCACACAGTCCGCCTACGCGGCCTACAACACAAACACGATGGAGATTTTCGCCAAACTGGACGCGGCTCCGGGCACAGCGACGGTGATGACCATAAAGATGGTGGCCACGGATCCAGCCGCAGACACACAGTACACCTCGGGCAACATAAGTGGCGTGTCCGTGGACGTAAAGAACACACCATTAATGGTATCTAAGGTTTATTCAGTCAACCCAACGACAGGAGAGGGACTTGACCCGGTTTACATACCGGCCAGTACCGCCCAGGTTTCGAACACAGTTGTATAATATTTTTCCCAGTTGATTTTGGGCCATAATTATGTTATAATTGTGGTATGAATATAGATCAACTTAAAAAAATCTCCAGACAGAGCTTCGACATCAACCTACAAAAGGCCAATGCACTCAAGAAGGCAGAATCTGACCAGATACTGGTCTACGAAAATCACATCTTCCGTGCAGACGCGGAGACCATATGTTTTGTGAGGACGGCGTCTGAGGGCAAGGACAGTTTTTTCATGCTTGATTCCAACTCGAATCCTGTGTGCATAACGGAACCAACTGATTTCCTCGAACTCTTGTTACAGAGAAACCAATCCGCACTCAACACCTACCATCAACTGTACCAGAATACAAAAAACAGAAAGGTGTGATGACTGAGGGAGTTCTGCTTTACTGTTTTGACACACCCCAAGTGAGTTACAGCAAGATCACGGATCGTTGCATATCACTGATAGAACGCAATCTTGATCTTCCCGTGACCGTCATCACGGATGCTGACACCAAAGGCAGGATAAAGTCCAACTGCGACACACGTGTTATCGACGTAGACAAGGGCAACACAAAGTTTTCTAAGCCTTGGTACAATCTAGAGAGACATCTTGCATTCGATCATTCTCCATATGACCGCACGGTGGTCATGGATGTGGATTATTTTTGTTATTCAGACAAGATACTGAGGCTCTTACAATCCGAGAATGATTTCCTAGTTCACAAGAGTGCTCATGATGTACTGCACAGAGAAGAAATGCGATATGACAGAGAAGCCATGCTCGATCTGGTGTGGGCCACGGTATTGATATTTGACAAAACACCTCGAACCAGGGCCATATTTGACACAGTCAAACTGGTCAAACAGAATTATGTGCATTATTGCAATCTATATAGGATCACGTACAAGAATTTCCGTAATGACTATGCGTTTGCGATCGCTCTAAATCAGATAAACGGACACAGGGAATATGATGTGATACCTGACAGTATAGCCACCGTGCCTGCCGACGCTGAGATCCTAGAGCTGAACGACAACGGGGCAGTGATTCGATACAAGGATAAAACAATATCATTACAGGATCAAGATCTACATTTCTTAAACAAGGAGGTTGCTAATGTCTAAGGGATTCGTCTGGTTTTGCCAGAACAGCAACGATACTGACTATTCTAGACTTTCTTGTGAGCTGGCAAGGACCATAAAAAAGCACAATAAAGAAAACAATGTATGTGTCATAGTAGACAAAGAGAGTGTTTTCCAGAGCGAACATGTGGACATAGTCAAGGTTTTATCAAACGACGATGCCCATGGCCATCAAAAAAAGTTCGCCAACGAATACAAAGTTTTCAACCTCACACCGTTCACCCATACGATAAAACTCGAGGCCGACATGTTGTGGAATAGTTGCACCGATTGGTGGTGGTACTACCTGTGGCAACACGATCTTGTTTTCTCTGTTGATTGCTTTGATTACAAAGAACAACAAGTGAAGGACAAGGAGTACAGGCCTTACCATAAAAAGAATTTCTTGCCCAACGTATACAACGGGATGACCTATTTCAGACGTAGCATGTTCGCTAAGGATTTTTTTGATACATGTGAAGCAATAGTAAAAAATTGGAAATTTGTGAAAGAAAATCTTTTGATAAATTGTTTTGACGAATTACCAACGACAGATGTGGTGTATGCTCTTGCTTATAGATTAATAGACCCCACGAGCCAACAACTTTTAGATTACCCATGGTTCAAGTTTATACACAACAAGCCTGCGATCCATAGGAAAAAATACATGTCTGACCCGCAAAATTATTACTATCCTATGAGGATAGATGATTCTGTGTTCTTTGGCGAAAAGAAAATTACTGCACCACTACACTATTTTTATAAAAATTTCTTGGAGGTTTTAGATGCAAGAACTTTTTAAGTCACTAGATATTCTAAAAACCAACAAGGTCAAAAAACATTTCGTAAAGATACAGGGCAAGGAAGTTGAAGTATCAATGCAGGAAAAGGTAGAGATCATCCAAAATGGTGAAAGTAATTACATACTAGAGGGAATGACACCTGTTAAAGTTGAAATCAAGATAGACATGAATGTGTTTCCCGAGATAGAGAATTTTACGTCAGATCCGTACTGGCCATCGGAAAGTTTTATATGGAAAAAGTGAGAATCACAGATTTAGATTTTGTGTTCATTAGTTTTAACGAACCCAACAAGGAGTACAATTATGCTGACCTTTTGAACAAGGTGCCATGGGCCAAGCGTGTTGACGGCGTGGTGGGATTTGACTCGGCACACAAGGCCGCGGCGGAACTGGCGGAGACTGAATTCTTCATAAGTGTTGACGGTGACAACATAATAGATGAAAGTTTCTTACTTCAAACACTAGACTGGTCAAAGACCAACAAGAAAGCAGTGCATAGATGGAGAGCAAAGAACAACATAAATGGATTGGTGTATGGCAACGGTGGACTTGTTGGGTGGGACAAGGAAACATGTCTGACAATGAAGACACACGAGAATGCCGAAACTGAGGAGAACAAAATGGATTTCTGTTGGGGTGTGCCGCATGAGAACCTGCACAACTGTTACTCGACCACGGTGATCAATGCCACACCACAGCAGGCATTCATAGCGGGATTCAGGGAAGGGGTCAAGATGAGCACTAACAAAGGTAAGCCTATTCTACCCAGAGACTTTCAAAAGATATGGCCATCGAACCTACGTACTTTGTTCACATGGTGCACCATAGGTGCCGACGTGGACAACGGCAAGTTAGCCATGCTGGGAGCAAGGATGGGCAGTTTCTACACGGTAGTTGACCCTGACAATAATGATTTCAACGTGAGTGATCTCAACGGAATGGCGGACTATTTCCAATACAAAGTGCAACCAGAGAATATAGACAGCGAATTGGAGATGTTTGGCAACAGCCTTAGACAGCAGTTGGACATGCCAATAGCGGACTATGATGAAACGGACAGCAGGTTCTATCGTTTCGTGATGCCTCAACACATCAACAAGGGAGTGCAAGATCGTGAGTACTAGTGACTACAAGAGTGACGCACTGAAGGCCACGGACAAGCTGGCGGAAGTGTCCCCTACCATGTGCCTGGCCAAGTGGAACCAGACGTCACTGCACCTGCCCACGGGACTGACCAACTCATGCTATCACCCACCACTGCACGAGATGGACGCGGAAGCGGTAAAACTGAATCCTGCCGCACTGCACAATACGGCGGAGAAACTGAATCAACGACAACAGATGCTTGAAGGCAAGCAACCCTCAGGTTGTTCATACTGTTGGAACATGGAGAACACAGGGGAGATGTCAGACAGGCACTACAGGAGCGGTGAACCATGGGCCATGCAGGACTTCGATGACATCAGGAAGAATCCCATAGACGAACACTGGACGCCCAGGTACGTGGAGGTGAACTTCAACAACGCTTGTAATCTGAAGTGTAGTTACTGTAGCCCACAGTTCTCCACCACGTGGGGCAAGGAGGTAGACAGGTATGGAGCGTATCCCACGTCACCACCACACAACGCACCAGAGCACTTCCAGGGCAGGCGCAAGCCCATACCCAATCGGGAGGAGAACCCATACGTGACCGCTTTCTGGAAATGGTGGCCCACGCTGTACAAGAATCTAAAGCATTTCCGTATGACGGGCGGAGAACCCATGATGGATGTCAACACTTACAAGGTGTTGCAGTACATAACGGACCATCCCAAGAAGGACCTACACCTGAACGTGACATCAAACATGTGTCCCGCGGACAAGAAGCTGAAAGAGAAATACTTCAACATGACCAAGCACATATGCATGGAAGAGAAAGTGGAACACCTGATGCAGTTCGTGAGCGTGGATGCGTTTGGCAAACGTGCGGAGTACATACGTAACGGACTGGACTTCAACTACATGATGGACAACGTGGAAGAATTCCTGGATCGCATTCCTGTGCGTAACTCGATAACGTTCATATGTACATACAACAATCTAAGCATCACGAGTATGGATAAACTGTTGGAGAAGATATTGGAATTACGTACAAAGTACAGCAAGACCTATCAGAGGGTATGGTTCGATGTGCCACTGCTGAGGCAACCGGCATGGCAACAGATCACACTGCTACCGGAGTCGTACCAGGCCATACACGAGAGCAACATAGAATACATGCAGGCGAACTCCGGCGAGGAGAACGGACTACACATATTCAAGGACTTTGAGATCCAGAAGATGCAACGCAATCTAGCATACTGGCGAGAAAATGCAGACGCAACTACGCAAAACAAAAAGAACTTCTATGCTTTTTTTAACGAACATGATAGGAGAAGATTAACTAGATTCTTAAACACCTTCCCCGAGATGGAAGAATTTTATGAGGAGTGCAAGAACGCATGAACGCAATAGCACATGGGTGCAGTTTCACTAGATGGTATTGGCCATGTTGGCCAGAGTTTGTGGAATGGTTCACGCCCTACAATGTAGTGAATGAAGGCGAACTAGGGAGCGCCAACGAGACAATAGCGAGGAAGGTGTTGAATTTTGCACATAATGATCCAAAACATATCTACATCATGTGGAGTGGTACAAACAGGTACGAGGTCTGGTACGGGAATGGGTTGATCAAGACAGGAGGTCATCCAGATCCAGAACACCACAAATATTATGTCAAACATTTCCTTAACGAAGGACAAAATTTGTACAATACATTAGAAAAAATACTGCTTGTACAGACTTATCTGGAAAAAAAGAAAGTTCCATACACAATGATGGTATGGAAAGGTGATATAGTATCTCACCAATTTGCCATTCACAAGGACATAGATTGGACCAAGTTTGTTTTTTACAAAGACACAAAAGGCCTGTGGGAGTACGCTGAGGAAAATTTTGCTGAGTACTATCTTAAAGGTGAATCACACCCACCACCCATAGCACACTACCACTGGGTCAAGGACATCATGTTCAAGAGTGACGTACCCTGTCCGGAGGACGAATACAACAAACTGAAAAATTACTTCAAAGGAAAAGATGGACGATCTTGAATATAAAAAACAGATACTAGACACAAAGAGTGCGAGCTTCTGCGGAGCCAAGTGGTACAATGCTACGATATGGCTTGGTAGCGGGATGACCACGAGCTGTCACCACCCACTTCCGCACAAGATAGACCTAGAAGCGATCAAGACAAATCCCAGTGCAATACACAACACCGTACAGAAGAAAGAAGAACGTAAGCAGATGCAAAATGGTGACAGACCAAAAGGGTGTGAGTACTGTTGGAAGATAGAGGACATTGACAGGAACAACATCAGTGATAGGGTTTACAAATCAAAGATA
>Ga0208768_1001827_pt1 | contig 10574 bp, 12 predicted proteins | sample AntAceMetag02UK1_FD_184760 | JGI IMG/M metagenome (GOLD analysis project Ga0208768, IMG submission 184760) | Saline lake microbial communities from Ace Lake, Antarctica - Antarctic Ace Lake Metagenome 02UK1 (SPAdes) (version 2) | ecosystem: Environmental > Aquatic > Non-marine Saline and...
GGAACTGCGAGCCTGTCTATAGAAAGTAACCCTAATTACTTCACCCAAGGCACTAATCTTTGGTAGCGAAAATGTACCATGTAGGGAGTGCTATAGCAAGATATAGTATACCAACATAGACTGTATATCTCTTAGGATACTACTTATAGTTTTAGATACTCACATAAAGATTCCATCTTTGCAGAGAACACAATGTCATCTGAGATAAAAGGAAAAATTTCTCGGACCTGTACATAGTGCTGATGGAGTTGCTTTGGCATCTGATTTTGTATCCCCAGTACCTCAAGAGACTGAGCAATCGTTGCACAAAGAATGCTTTGGATTTGAAATGTATTGGCAATAACAGTGCTAGTCAGGAGTGCACTATTAGTACCCATACTCACGATGTCTTGGTTATCATTATTGGTACTGATGGTGTGTGTAGACATGGGTGTTGCCAGTGTTTGATTTTCAGCAGCCGTAGATGTCGCAACAAATTGGGCGGCTTGTAAGCCAAGATTGAGGCCCACAATGCCGCCATTGCTAAACGGAGGGAGGATACCGTTCTGCTTTGGATTAAGTAAAAAGTTTAGCTGTCGCTCTAGTAGGAGTGAGAGTTTTGTGGTGGCTATTCGGCATTTGTCCATCTCAAGAGATACATAGTCTCCATGAAAGTTTCCATTATGAAATGTTCCATCAGGAGGCTTGATTATTGGGTTATCTGTAACTGAGTTGAGTTCCGTTACAATCACCTGTTCTGCATTGCTGATGGTGTCGTATATCGGACCAAGTATCTGAGGTGCACACCGTAATGAATAAATCTCCTGAGGAGTTCGCTGGAGTTCTGTGGTGGTCTCCACTTTGTCTGGAGCTGTGTAGGTCGTTCTTTTTTGAACTCGGGTAGAAGTAGATACAAGTTCTTGGAGTTTTTGGGTGACATACTTTTGCCCAGGGTGGGGACGGACTTCAAAAATAATGTCGTCAATACACTCGGTATGTGCTCCAATAATTTCGTATAAAAATGCAGTATGCAAAATTGCATTTTCCATAAGTGTGTGTGCCTTCAGGATATTGACTGCTGCAATCCCAGTCATGGCAGCAGTACCATTAATAAGAGCCAGACCATCTCTGCCGGAGAGAGTAGCGGGGGATAGGTCACATGCGGTGAATACGTCAGTTGTTTTTTGACGTGTACCCTCAAAAAACACTTCGCCTTCACCAATTACTACCAGTGCCACATGCGCAAGCTGTACCAGGTCACCGCTGGCTCCTACGGACCCGTGCTCTGGTACTACGGGTGTGATATTTTTTTCCAGTAACGTTGCAAGCAGAGTAAGTACCTCATCGCTTGCACCTGAATATCCTTTAGCTAGAGTATGTAGTCGCACCAGCATGATTGCCCGTACAGTTTCAGCTGGTAACGGGGCACCCATTCCGCAAGCATGGCTACGAATTAGGTTGTACTGTAGCTCAGTTTGTTTTTCAGGACCTATAAACGTGTATGCCATAGGACCAAAACCAGTGTTTACACCATAGACAACAGAGTCTTTAGAGATATCGAACACATGCTTCTTTGATGCCAAAGATCGTTTTTTACCATCAGGGTCAAAAGCAATCTTTGGAGCTGTAGAAATGATTGACGTAATATCTTGAAGAGTCAGTTCTTTTCCTACAGTAATATGTTTAGTATGCATACGCTTTATCATATCTGGTAATTAGCAAAAGACAAAACCTGCAGCATGCTGCAGGTTTTGTCTTACATAAAATAGTTTATAAAATAGAATTGCATCCACTAAAGTGTGGAGTATCTACCGTCTGATCTGCTACGCTACATGTGTTTGTTTCGGTGACACGAATACTCTCTCCTGATACTACACCTTTTTGGAATGCAGCTTGTGCTTGCTGGAAACTAAAGACAATAAGTGAAACAACACCAACTGCTAATAGTGCTACAGAAGCATAAAAATTTAATGTGAACTTTTGCATAGCTACAGTATAATACATATCCTGTGGTGCACAATTACTATATGAGTTAAAACTGTTTACAATTCATTGCAAAACAAAAGACCTGCGGCATACGCAGGTCTTTTGTTTTGCAAGGGTTTCTATGATTCGTATACAGCAGGAAGTATCCGGACATCATTTTCAATAGAAGCTCCTCCACATTCTAATGTGTATCTGTGAGGGCCTGTTACCCGAATTTCCATGACTCCAGTTGAGTCAGCGTAATTACCAGCGCCATCATTACTGTCACTAAATGTAAAGACCGTTCTTGCTGCATTGTAGTTTGCTGGGTCACCAGGGGAAGTGTTGGAAATTACTTTTTCAGCAGACAGAGGTCCTGAAATTGTACAGCTTGGAGGGTAATTTGTTTTCAGGTCCCAGTTGATGGTTACGGTATCATTCTCTCGGACTAGTTCAGGCATAATAATAAGAGAGTCAGGATCATCTAGGGTAATATTGAGACATTGAGAATCAGGTGGTGTGGTCGCTGAACAGGTACCACATGAATTTGTTCCTGTTCCCGTGCTGCCGCAAAGAAGATTAGGGGAGCTGGTACATGAAGTAGGGGGCACTAGTGACGGATTGACTGCACAGGATGATCCGTCGCAGGATATTGTGCCCTCCAGGTCCTCCGAGGGGCATGTAGGGTCAGGTCCAGTGCAGGGGTCACCAGATGTGGCAACACAGGAATTACCATCTCCTCCATCTCCTCCATCATCACCACCACAGCCTAGGCCACCAAGCAGGCAGATCACTACCAGGTCAGCCACAACAGCGGCTACAACAACACCAATTGCTAGCGGTGCAGCTACAGAAGCTGCAACAATGAAAAGAATAACACCTTCGGAAGGTTGTGGAGTAACGGTAAACACCATTGCAAAAATCATTATCGAAATAATTACTGACTTACACCATGGGACCCTTGCTGACTGAGAATACATATTTTAGAAGTTATAATTATAAATGTAAGTATACACGCCTGTACTACTGCTTTAGAGGGACTCTCCAAACATAATGTTGATTACTATCAAAGCTGCAAATGCTATGCAGTACCCAATGACTGGAAAATAGGACACTAATTTACCTGTGCAGTATTTTTTAGAGTATAAAACAAAACCCAAAAAGAAAATAAATGGAATGGTTGAGACTGCTGAACTCGTCATGAGAGACTCAAGATTAAAATAAGGCAGTAATAAAAAAGTATATAAAACTGAATAGCTTACATGAATACCTAGTGTAGCAAGAATCCATCTCCGACAAAAAATTAATCCATATCCTAGAAGAAACTGAATAAAAATGAATATAAAGAGGACGGGAAGCAGTATGCCGGGTAATCCAGTTTGGGTTGCAATTAGTGTGATACTTTTTAACAGTGTGAAAAGACTACTTCCAAGAAAAAATAAGCCTGCTACAAAGTATGTTGCATAGATTAATTTAGATGTGGTGTCCTCAGCTGATTGGAGGTGATGTATTGCTGAGTTTTTAAATAATTGGTTGTTCATAAATAAGGAGATAAAATATTGATGTTAATGATACTATTTTAGCATAATAAAATAGTAAACATTCTATACATATGCCTAAAATAATCATGTACACTGCCATAGGCACTGTTGCTCTCCTTATCGTAGTAGCTTTGACACTGCTTGTGATGGGATCATATTCTTCTGAACCAGAATTAGAGCCAGAAATTTCCGAAAGTGCGGATATAATGACTATTTCATACAAGAGGCCACGTGGCAGTGATGTTGATTATGATGCCTTGCAAGATTCCCTGGAAGGTTTTACATCAACAGAGTTACCAGAAGAAGTTGTGCTTCCTCGAACTAGTGAAGCTGTCAGTCAAGAATATATGACTGCGTATTCATCACTACTGAGTGATGCTAATCAACTGGAAACACAGCTGCGTATAAATTTAGCAGTTGCTATGTTCGAGGTCCAAAAGGAAGCAGAGGCAACAAACTACCTGCGTATGTTTCAAAGGATTTTGGATGCAAAAAAAGTAACCAAGTTTTCATATGAACTTGCTTCCCAACTTTTGGTAAGTAACAGCAACTTTAAAGGTATTATATTGTCCGATGGTGTGTCAGGAGACATTGCGCGTTTATCTACACTCCTTACTCAGGACGCGGATGCGTTTGCTGCATCATCAGTTATGCTACTTGATGCTATAGAAATAACTCTCACTGGAGCCCCTCCAGTTCAGGAGATGATAGACAAGATTGATAGATTATCAGAGGAGCTTCTTGCAGCAGCAGATAATTTCTCTGAGAGTATAGTGCGTGTCAATAGTGCGATACAGTAAATATAATATTTTGTAGCACAACTGCTACATCAATTTTAAAACCTAGTAAAGACCGACTCTGAAGGAGTCGGTCTTTACTAGGTTACTCAAGTTTTGTTTGTTGATGCACGCAATAGCCAATACCAAGTAGGACTATGAATGCTTGAAGACTGGGGTAGATACTAAATGAACCAATAAGAATCATCAGTATGCCAAAATACATAGGGTACGTTATGTGTCTGAAGACGCCATCAGCTTTATGTATTGGGTTGATTGAGAAAAATATTTCTGTAGCAGTAATGTTTTTCATAGCTAAGCGGGTACTGATCACTAGGTATGCACCCGTAACCATAAATACAATACTTATAAGTATCTGTGTACTTGTCGGTGTGAAACCTAAAGAGAAAGTGGGGGTATAGAGTATTGTGTAAAACACAAAAATTAATATAAATGTGAGTGATGAATACCTGAGTAATACAGGGTGTTTTGGAAGGGTGTCTTTTTTGTTCCTCCAAGAAAAAACGTAATCCATATTACTATCCAGAGAGTCATGATAAATAGTACTATGGGCTCTTGTGAGATTTGCATACAAACTAATCTAGTTAGTGGTATTTTGTATATAGTACACTACAGTTCATGTACATGTGGCATGGGTGTTTTACAATACCTTTGTTACAGGCAGTGATGGAGAGAGGGCATATTTTGCAAGATGTAATCAGAATACGTTATACTTCCATTATGATTCTCTGGGAAGATGTAAAAAAATGTAAGGCTCTTATACAGCAAGTGCAATCAAATGCATGTACTTCCTTTTATAAAGATAGGTTTGTAGGTGTCTGTGAGAAAAATATACAAAGTATTGTAGACGTACCATTGTTAGAGAGAAAAGATTTGACAGAAACACACCCTTCTAATCGATGTTTTGTGTCCGATGCAGAAATCGATTTTATTGCATATACTTCAGGCACTACTGGAGGTGAGCCGTTGCTTACCTATGTAGCGGAAGTTGAGAATTATTTTATTGACCCTGCCTGGGGGCTTGAAGTTTCAAAGTTGCTTGTAGTGTATCCTCCACTTAACAAGAATTTTGGTGGCACATTTATCCAGCAGTGTCGCCAGTCACCGAGCCCCGTGGTGCCAATTTTTGGTGATGTAACAAATATGGCTACTAGTGCCTATCTTGCAGATTCTGTTAGCTGCGATGCTGTATATGCAACGCCGTCACTTGCGTTGTCTCTCGCGCCATACCTCAAGAAATATTATTCGATAGAGGCTATTACATTTCTCGCTATCTCTGGAGAAACCATAGGTGAGACAAAGCTTGCAACACTGCAGGCGTTGTACCCAAAAGCGTATATAGCAAATCTCTATGCATCTTCTGAAATTGGTCAGTTTATAATGGGTCCTACAAAACAAATGATGATTGATGGGGTCAAAGGTTTTCGTATTTTGCCTGAAGCAGTAGCAGCAGCAGAGCTTGTCGATGGAGAACTTGTTATTACGTATGCACTAAACAAAGCGTTTCCATTAATACGCTATAAAACAGGTGATCACTTTGAGGTTTCTGAAAGTGCAACTAAGAAGTATGGGGAAGGAATACCAATATTGACGTGGGCTGGGAAAGGAGGAGTGGATGTTGTGCGTGTGCATGGGGTTGAAATTCGTACGGGTACCGTAGATGATTTCTTTGATACTCTTCCACAGAGTATCAATGCGTATCAGCTGCATATCCTTCCAGGAGAGATGCCTGGGACGTTATCTCTTCGTGTTGAATATGTCATGAATAGTCCTTCGGACGTCATTTCCAGCCTCATTCGAGATAGGTTTCTTGCAGATTTTAAACTAAGCCAATCCTCTAGCGTTGCTGATGCTGTTGACCTAGGTCTGGTTGACTCAGTATTCGTGCAGTCAGTTACTGAAGTTTCATTTGTGTCACAGAAGCGAAGAGTGTTAATAACTCATATTGTATGAGTGATGCGATACGAGAATATCTTGAGGCATATAGCTGGGGACTTCCTTTTCTATCAGCTGTCTTGTTGATACTTTCTGTGCCGCCAATTGACCTCTATGGCCTGGTCTTTATTGGTCTGGTGCCAATGCTTCTCTTTACGTATCTGGCCTCTTCAAAGAGACAGATTTGTTTTGGCTGGGGTTTGTTTGCTTTTATTCACGCGGGGTATATGACACACACTACGCTCTCTGGCTTTCACTGGTTGACTGGCGCTGAACTTTTTATATTTTTTATACAGTTTGCTGGATTCGTAGTAGTTGCAGGTGTAGTCCTTGTCTTTATGGTATATGCCTATATGCTGGCTACAGTACAAAAGTATTATAAACAAACGTATAATGTTGCTCCTGTGGCCGTATGCTTTCTTAGTTATATAGTGATTGAATATTTTCTGTACTGGCTCATGTCAGGATTCAATTATGGAGCGCTCTTTTTCTCGGCCCAGAATGTACCCTACCTACTTAACTTAGGAGCTGTTGCTAGTCCGGTAGTTATATCTGCAGCTGTGGTGGTTATAAATATTTTTATCTGGCTTTCGTTTTTGTGTGCCATGCGTGTCATATCCACACGCAGCTACGCGTATGTCGTGCTACTGTTTGTCTCACTTTGCTGCATTCCAATGATACTCTCTGGGGAGCCGTTAATTCCTACTGGTGCGGAGCGTGCGGTTAAGGTTGCAATTATTCAGGAAACAGAACGTAACCCAGACCTGGCTTTTGGTTATATTGCTGACGGTGAGTTTATTTTTCCGTCATTAGAAAAGCATATGCGGGATATCGCAGGTGAAAACCCAGATTTTATAATTTATCCATTTGCACCCTGGAGTGGTGTGCTGGGGAATTCTCTTGATAATAGACATTTTGATAGGGAGGTGATTACCATGGATGACGCCACCTTTTCTAGGTGGTTGCGTATGCACATTCCAGAGGATGTTATTTTTGTTTCCTGGTACACCGCATACCGCAATGGTAATTATTATAATCAGATTGGTTTCTTTAAAAATGGCCTACTCATTTCTGAGTACTCAAAAGAAAAACTCTTTCCTTTTTTCGACTACACCCCAAAGTGGGCACTGGATATTGGCATCGTGAGTTTGCCGTATGATGGTACTCCTGGAGTGGAGAATATTCCGTTTGACTATGATGGTATGAGTATAGGCTCATTAATCTGTTCCGAGATAGGTGATGCAGGAGCTACTGCAAATAGTGTAATTGGCAATGACATAATTTTCTCAATTGGCTCTGAAAGAATGTTTTCCCATGAGATACCAAGCGAGTACAGTGCGCGTCAGGCGCAGCTAAGCGCAGTCAGACACAACGTTCCTGTGGTGCGAGCAAACAAGTTTGGCCCATCTGTTGTGTATGATGCACACGGAAAAAGTCTAGGAAGAATCGGATATGAAGAGACTGGAATTTTGTATGCAACTATACTGGTCCCTCGCTAAAGCCAGTATTGCTAGAGGCAGGTTTGTCAAAGGTCAAGAAATGTTTGCTTTATAGGATACCTCTTAGTTCTTATATTCCGGTCTGCACCTTTGTAAGTTTGTGTACAAGTGCTGGAATGCTGTCATTTTAATGTCTTGTTTGGAAGCGTAGGAATAGTGTTGCTTATAGCACCTGTAGTGCATACCTTGGTCTGAGGAGCCGAGGATATCTCAGTAGGAGATGCATTTGATTTAGAGTGCGACAGAGATTGCAGTATAAATTGGCTCAGTACCAGGTGCTCTAGTGCTAGGTTATGTACTGTATTGCTATTATGATGCTCAGGATGTCTTATTGTTAATTTGGGTCTATTATATTCTTTTGTGTTTACTGTATATAATATGAATGCATTTGATAGGCTGTTATCTACTGCTCCGGTATAAGCAATAAAGTCCAAGCCTCTAATTGTTTAATGTATCTATATTAGCTACTGGGCTTGCACGGTAAATGTCTATGTCACCTTTGATGTACGGTAACCATTTTTTCAGTTAGTAAATTATTTATGTATACATACAACTTGTACCTTGCTGGCTCAATTCGTATATGGAAAGAGCAGTTTGTTCCCAGATATTCTGAAAGCTTTAACAAATCAGTTGGTTTATTTGAACCAGGAACGTTACATATTCCTCCTGATCACACACAAATAGCGCCGTTTGTTACTAAAAAATGTGTGGATGAAATAAGGGCCGCAGATGCCGTACTTTCATATATGAAGGCCTATACTCCTGGAAACAAAGAAGGTGTTCCGGGGGTAGATAGTTCTTGGGAATGTGGGTTTGCACATGGATTGAATAAACCTGTCATTGCTTTAATTGATGATGTTGAACACTTTTTGTATTTTGAAGATCAATGGATGTTGAGTCATAATAAAGCAGCATTTGTAACTCTTGACCCTGAAGTGAAGCGCATTGCACTTGAATCTTCTCATTATGAGAATCCAACTATTATTCTTGTAGAAAATATACAAGGTATTGAGACAGCTGTTATAGACTTTCTTGATCAGGTAAAGGGTGCATGATATATATGGCAGACATCTGTTTAAAAATATTTTTCATATCTAGGCCACGTATATGGCTGTATACACTAGGATCTTTTTTGTTTGGTGTTCATCTTGCAGTACTGCTTGGATATACTGTTGATGGTCTGTCAGTCCTTCTTGTATGTGCCGCATTGACTGTCCCCGTAAACTTGTTCATATATGCTCTGAATGATTATTTTGACGCCGACTCAGATGAGCAAAATCCCAAAAAAGACCACTTCGAACATAGGTCTGATAGTACTGATGGCTACCTTCTGTACCTGGCTGCTACTTCTTTGCTGCTAGTGGGCTGTTTGATGGTTACTCAGGAAGCTATAGTGATACAGCTGTTTCTTTTATGGGTTTTTATTATCCTAACTTACAACATCCCCCCGCTACGTTTTAAGGCTCGACCAGGATTAGATATGTTGTTTGCAGTAAATTTCCCACTATGGGGCTTTATTGGGTATGGTCTGGTAGCGCATGAGTTGCCAGACTTGCTTATTGTTGTACCAATCGCCTTACTCTCTAGTGTGTTTCATTTATACACTGCAGTGCACGATATTCCGTATGATAAAAAATCAGGTGTCATTACTAGTGCTGTATATGTAGGGAGTGTTAAAAATAACATGTATATCTGCGTAATACTAACTATTTTGACAATGGTATCCTTGGTATATCTTGGCTGGTTCTGGGTCGCTGTACCGTTGGTTGTGTACCTTGGTTTTTTTCTGCTGCATCTAACTGATTCTGTCTTCATCGGAGATCTTCTTTGTGCATACAGATATTTTATTTGGATTCACTATATAGTTGGTATACTTGTGTCAGTGTCTCTTTTGGTATATGTATAAAAGTATAAGTAAACACTTTTTTTGGCTCATTAAAATCTCGAGATATCCTTTTTTTGGTGGCCAACAGCTGGGTTCTTCTTAGTGGGTGCTATTTTTGGCGGACTATTTATGGAAGTGGATGTGTTACAGGTAGTGTTATTGATGTTTTGGTTTATGCTCCCTGGGGCATTGTTCTTCAATGCCATTAATGATGTGTATGATTGGGAGACAGATAAACTTAATCCACGGAAGCAGGGTGTCGAGATGGCGTCAGATGAAAGTGATCAAAAAAAATTATTTATCACCGCTGCCATTTCCCTTTTTTCTGCTGTGGTTTTTCTGCCGTTTGTATCTGGGTCGTTCCTGTTTGTGTTTTGCGTATGGTCTGTAATGATCGGAGTGTACAATATTCCACCACTACGTTTTAAGGCTCGACCAATACTAAATGTATTATTTGGAGGTGTTGCGCACTACGTTCCTATTGCAGTAATGGGGTTTGTGTTTACATCAGGAAATTTTCCTTCGGTTGAGTACATAATCCTTGGAATTTTATTTATGGCAGCAGGGCACTTAGCAGCAGGGGATGCTATGGATATTCCATATGACAAGCAAGCGGGAATACAGACACTTGGAGTAGTTATAGGGAGTGGACGTAGTACACTAGCCCTTGCGTGCGTACTTTACCTGCTGATTATTCTTTTGTGTGTCACGCAGTCTTTGGCTATAGCAGGTCTGCTAATTATTCCTTTTCCAGTCTATTTACTGTATGAAATGCATCTAAATAATATTACGCACAGATCCGTGACTATTTATCGAAACTTTAATTACCTCTGTATTTATTTTTGGATCACACTAGTTTCAATATATTTACATCTCAGTTACTCAGTATTGATCTTTTAACCAGTTCCTTAATATTCTATTGACAATATTTTATGGGAATGGTATGAAAGTACTACGTAATAGACAACTATAA
>Ga0208768_1001830_pt1 | contig 10558 bp, 17 predicted proteins | sample AntAceMetag02UK1_FD_184760 | JGI IMG/M metagenome (GOLD analysis project Ga0208768, IMG submission 184760) | Saline lake microbial communities from Ace Lake, Antarctica - Antarctic Ace Lake Metagenome 02UK1 (SPAdes) (version 2) | ecosystem: Environmental > Aquatic > Non-marine Saline and...
CTCGATCTTGATGCTCAAGACCGCGCCTCTGTGGTGGTTTGGTTTTAGTGAATACTCACCCTACCTACGTGGTCGGGCGTGTTGCCCTGTCCTACACGAAACCAGTGCTATTTCCTCCGGCATACTGATTAATCGTCTACCCATTCGAGATCCGAGCGCATGGGCATGACACGCTTCGACAGTCATCAAGGCACACCTTTTTGCAGGTGATCGATGTAACCCGAGGCATCTGTCTTGTTCATTTCCGTAATGCTGGTTACGGCTGTTTTGTTGAGCCCGGTTAGCCAGGCGTTGACGTTGGCGAGTTTGTCCAGGTCGTCACGTATGTCACGTTTAGCCAGGATGGCGTGGATCGCTTTAAGTTGCGGGCCTGTCAACGGGTACATACTTGAGCCCTTGCCGGGTACTGCACCGTCGTATTGTTGTGCCGGCGCTTCTGTGATCCATGGGTCATCCGGTAGCGCCTCAGTAGTTCGCATGACCTTGCCTCGCTCTTTAGCGTGCTGTATCTCGTCTAAGGTGGCTATCGAGGTGTCTATGCCAATGCCAAGGGCCCCGATCGCCCTGCCCCAGCAAGAGGTCTGTAGATTTTGTAACTCTGACCCGCGAGTGAAATTCGTTGTACCCGGCACTATTTCCCACGCGATCCCAACACCAGGTCGTGGGTCCTCAGGTGTTCGGTATGCGTAGGCCCGACCGATTACCCATTGTTTCCCCTCAACCTCGACGAATTGAGGCGGGTCCATTTGTAGTGAGCCCTCAGGATGTCGGGCCATAAATAGTTTGATTCGGGTCGGTACGTCTACATATCCGTCTAGGTTGTATGTCATTCGCTGTCCGTATCGTCGATCATGTGCCAGATGAGATGACAGACGGCGTCAACACTGTCGGGCTTCTCTACCGCTATTTCTGTCAGTACAACATGCAAGGCATCGAGGTATGCGTCAATGTAGTCACTCACCACGACCACCTACATAGCCCCACGTTAGACCGATGACTAGGCCAGCGAGTAGGCAAGCGAGCCCTACCACTGCCGGGTTCACGCTGTGCGCTTCCACATGCGAATCGAGCGCCCATTATTGGATTCCCGTGTGCTTACGACGTAGTTACCCATCGAGGTAATGACGCCCATTGACGCCCATGAGCGAAATAGTGCACCTATTTGGTTTGGGTGACCGTCGGGTAGACCGATCGAATCTATGAGCGTATCGGCGCAGAAGAGGCCACCGATTGCTAAGGATTTACGGTAGATGGTGGCTTTTATGCGCCAATTTTTGTCTATTTCTGCGAGCACCTGGACGTCTTCACGGTCAAGTCGTTCGCAGTATGTGCACATTTGGCCGGTGCAATTGTGGCCCGGGCGGTCTAACTGTATGTCTCCAATGGAGTCGAATAGTGCTTCGTTCATTTGTTCCCCTTTTTTGCTAGTGGCTAGTGTGTTGGCGGAGCCTGCCACTAGAAACAAGCTCCGCCGGAGACATCCCGCCAACTCATTTGTGACGGGTACGCGGCTTCCCCTCCGCTGGAATGTCTGTGGCCCTAGTTTGGTCAGGCGTAGATGCCGTGTCAAGGTCTTTGGTCATTCCGGCGTGTTGGGCATAATCTCGGGCGACCAGCGGTCGCGTGTGAATCGCCTATATGCCAGGGTCGGTTTACCGTCACGAATCACGATAAACACTTGTCCAGGCGCGTCGAGGTGATCGAGCTCGAATAGGTAGTAGGAAGCGTTTAGCACCCGTGGCGTGTCAGGTTCCAATGATCCGCGCCCCTTCCGTTATCCCATGCCGTGTAAAAGGCGCGGTCTTGCCAGTAGCGGTTCCATTCCTGTATCGGGTAATCCCTTAGTGCCTTAATCTCTGAGATTAGGCCGTCGGCGGTCGATCGACTCTCGCGAATCATCATGTACGTGAGACTGATCCGCCATTGACTATCAAGGAATTGGTACGCGCCGGATGCGGTCGATATGGTGCCTCGAGCCCTATAGTTATATCGGGATTCCCTGTGCATAATGCACTTGCGAACTGATGCCCATTTGCTTTGGTAATGCTGGCCGGTGTAGAGGCTAGGTTCGTGACCCTTCCAATCTTTCGCGTCGATCGAGTTCGCTGCACATGCCGGGGCCGTCAGTAGGGCCGCGCAGATCAGCACCTCGGTGATCATTTGTGCTCGAGGATCGTCACCGTGCTAGATATTCGTGTGCGCCGAACGATGTAGGCGTCTACAGATTCCCGATCAATCCGACGGTGGCCGCCAGGTGTGACGATAGCGTCAATACGTCCCGCGTCCGAATAGCGCCTAATCGCATCCCGTGATACGCCTAGCATCTCGGCGGCTTCCCCTGGTCGAATGTAATCTGACATTTGTTCCCCTTCGATAGGCGTCGAGCATAACCGCTAAATGCTGGTTTTACGTGCTTTTGCTAGGTCGCGTGTCCATCGAGCTTTAACAATGGGGGACCTAGCAAGGATTGGAAGAGGGAATACGGTGCCGTCACGGTCAGCGGCGCTTGTGAAACTTACGTGTATATGGGCTTCATGTCCCCAATTACCGTGCCGCCATGTCCACCACGTTTTACGGTACGTACCGGAGGCAATCCGGTTCTCGTACACAACGTATTTCAGTCTAGAGGCACCGGGGAGCCCGCTGGCCGCGTAATCAAGGATCTGGTTAGCCAAGAGCCGGGCGGTGCGCCCATTCGCGTACGTCCCTAGGCCCTCGTCAATGTCTATCGCATGGACTACACCGGCTTTATTCGGATTGTGGTCCGATATTCTTTCAGAGTGGGCCCGGTCCCCGATCCATCCGTCGGAGGCTTTGTCACGTTTAGGCCAGCGGCGGTTCACCTGGTCGCGTAACGTGACGCCGCCTTTACATAGTCGAGCCATTATCTAGCCTCCCATATCTCGGGTCGTCACCGTTCAAAGCGTTAATAATGACGGGGATTACTGCCGCCGATATGGCGACGATCAGAGGGTGCACGTCGGCGGTTGCTAGCCACGACAAGAGGGCGCCTAGTGCGGCGCCGCCCGCTATTTTGACGATGGAGCCTTCCCATGTGGAGGCGAGCCAATGCTTCATGAGAGTCCTAGTTTCTCGGAGATCCGGTCGACTTTCGCTGCAACGTCGGCCAGTGATTCGCCACCGTTACGGAAACCGGGTTGTATTGTGAGGGTCGCTTTTTTAATCTCATCCCGGACGACGTTGCGGATGAGCCACACTAGGCCAGTTCCCATGATCGCTAGGGCTGCTAATGATGTCGCTATTAGGCCGACAATGTCGCCAAAGTCCACGGTTCTAACCTTTGAGTTTGGCTCGGACAATAGCCCGGGCGCGTTCGGTTTCGTCTTGCACTTTGGGGTGCTTCGATGACGTTGGCTTCTTCTTGACCGGTTCGACTTCGACCGTGTCCACATGTAATTCTTGATCTATTTCACTCACTTAGGGGCTCCTCTGATTGTGGGCTAACGAACTCGTCGAGTGTCGGGTCGTAGGTCATGCCTTGGCCTGCGTACTGGCCCCTGAAGTTGCCGTTGTACGAGGTTTGCAACCATTCCCCATCAATACCGAGCGAAGCGATGAAGGCTTGCCCGACTGGTTCAGACTCAGGAAAAGTGCCGCCGCCGCTGTCTGCGTCGTCGACGACGATCACTCTAACGACTTCGTTTTGGTCGACTTGTGCGAAGTAAGACATCTCGATTCTCCTTAAACTTTGACTGCTATAATTACTATCCCCGACGATCCGGCCAGTTGCGGGTTGCTCCGCCCGCCTTGGCCCCGGTTAATTATCGGGACAGTATTCGCCCCGGCGTAACTTACAGATGTCCCCGTGATGTCGTCGTTGAAAGCACTCTCGCCCAACGTGTTACTACCCACGCCGCCGCCGTACCCGAGGAAAGACGAACCCACGGAAGAATCAGACCCACGAGAGAGAGCCGCGCTTACCCCTGCCGGGCCGCCACCACCAACCGTCACCGTGTGGGTAGCGGCTGTGATTTTGTATGTGCCCCGCGAAGTGTATCCACCAAGACCGCCATGACTCCCAAAATCGCCGCCACCACCACCACCCAACACAAGTAAAAGGCACTCACCAGCGACGTCAATCACTAGCGAACCTGCCCCCGTAAAAGTTTTGTATTTCCAGTCGACAGAGTCGCCGTCTGTGTATGTGCCGGTGGCCACGTTAGTGAAGTTCGCGTCACCGGCCCCGCTAAAAAGCACCCATGCACTACCGTCGTACCGGTACCCCTTATTGTCGTCGTTAAGGCTACACATTTGGCCCTGAACCGGGCTAGGTATTGCGGCGTCACGCGCTGCCGCGTTCGCAAACGGGTTAACGCCCACGATGTCGATACGCTCCGCTAGCGCCTCAGAGGCACCGGGATAGTTCGCGACGAGGTCGGAGGATTCCACATATGGATTCCCTACGGGTGTGACTGCCATGTTATAACCTCACTAAATCGGATTGGGTAACTATTTCAAACCATTGGGCGCCCGGGCCGACTTCTGACCATGTAAACGCCGGTGCAACTTGACCCCATTGTAGGACCTGCAAAGAGAATCTAGGGTCTGATATGGACAGTGTCATAATGTGCTGCCCATTGTTATACGAGTCCGTCCAGCCCTCCACGATCCCGTTAAAGTCAGGATACGGGCCCGAGGCCGGTAATCCTCTGACAGTTACTAGGTCACCGGATACGAGCTCAAGTAGTGCGGTCGTGTCGGTTTCGTCAAGTTGATCAACGAGCACCGATATTTGGCCGAGGTTCCACAGCCCGTTCGCTTGCGCGGTCATGATTCCCGCGGCCCGTGTCGTCGCGTCGCCTAGGGTTTTAATGTCCGTGTCGAGCCGGTACTCACGCCGACCGTATTGAGTGATCGAGGCGCTATCCGTTTGCGTCACTGACTCATCTGGCCCGTATGTGACCGTGACGTCGTTAATGAGAGGCGTTAAAGTTTTAGACCACGTTGGGGCAAAGATAACCCCTGGCGCTTCGAGGTTGAAGCTCGTTGGGAATAGCGGATAGTCGGCCCATGTGCCTTCGGCCTCCGACCAGGTGCCGACCTGGTTGGCCCATATCCCGGCAAATGTTGTCGATCCCCGGTTGCCGTAGTCCTCGAATATGATTCGGCCTGTCGGATCGTCGTAATAGGTAGCCCCGGTTCCTTGAGCAATACGACCGAGAGCATCAAAGGCGGTAGAGGGTTGCGCGTCGGCTTCGAGGATCGCGTAAAGCTTGATATCGGGGTCGCCCGCGTTCAGATAGTCGAGGCCAGTGGCGTCGAGAATGTCGGTGACCCGTTGCCGGGCGCTTTGCTCAATGTAGCCCGAGGCACCGACATCCGTATAACCGAGTTTGGCTAGGTTCCCCATCGCCGTAATCGTCGTGATTGCCGTCGGTGTGCCGGTACTAATGAATGACACGTTAAGGTCACTAATCGCCCCGGTGAACCTATCGACACCGTCAAAAGATATTGCCACCGTGTCGGCGAGTTCGAGTAGTGGGCCAGTGTCACCACGTAGCACTATTTGGGTATTCGAGGCGGTCGGGCTCGAGGTCACATCTGAGCGACCGTGGGCTACCGTGACGTTAAACTCGAATAAGTCCAGGTCGATCACCGACCCGGCGAGAGTTATTTCTAGTGTCATGACAGCACCGGGGTGACGACCGCGCCACTACGGGCATCGGAGTTGCGGATAACGTTGGCGATAGCCCGCGCTACTTGTTGATCGGTTATTAGTTGTTGGGCGGCTGTCGCGTCGGCTACTTTCTCGGCCCGGGCCGCTGTCGCTGCCGCCTCCACGTTGCGAACCGCTGCGGCTACGTCACTCGCTAGTTGTGTTTTGAACGCTGCCCCGACTGGTTTAGCCATTGCTTTACCCAATTTTTTTAGGGTGTCGCGCTCGTAATCGAGTTGGTTGGCAAGCCCGACAACCATCGCGGCGGCCTGCTCTACCCCGGCGTTCATAAAGTCAGGCACTAAACCGAGGGCAAGCTCTTTAGTTTTTTCTTGAATGTTTATAAACTTTTCGTTAATTGTGCCCATTAAGCCTTTATCGCCTAACATCTCTTGACCGAGTGCCCCGCCAACTTCCGGGCCCAATCCCGCCATGTAGTCAATGAGTCGCTGATCAACCTGCGAGTTTTGTAACCCTTCAAGGACGTTGCCAAACCATTCGGCCTCCGCTATTTGAGCGTTAAAAGCATCCACCAGGGCTACCCCGGTTTTGTTGCCTTCTTCATCGAATTGATCGGTAAAGGCTGAGCCCAGGTCAATACCGGATAGTAGATTCCCCTGCATTGTTAGGGCGTAGTCGGCTACGGCGTTTTTAGCGTCCTTAAAACTTTGTATTTGGGTGCTGAGTAGTGTCTCAGTGGAGGCGATTGCCTTGCCTACGTCTTCGGTGCTTTTTTCTAGGAACTTCTGAAACTTCGTTAGTTTTTCTACTTCCACCGCGGCCACAGCGGCTGAACCTCCATAATTATTAAGTACCTTGCTTGTTTCTTCGACGACTGGTATTTGTGTCGTGTATCTGGCCCCTGCCGCGGCTTGCCCTTTTGTAAGGAGATCGGTCTGCACTTTTGCATTCGTGGTTGCGTCTGCTAGATCCCTTAACCCGCCGAGGAAGTAGGGGAGTCCGTCGGCGGTTTTTTTGGCGGCGTTAGCAAAAACAAGTAATTTGTCGGCGCTTATTAGAGCGGCGTCGCCCGTTTCCTCTGTCGCTTGACCTAGGGCGTTCATTATGCGACTAAACGGGTTTATCGTGTCACTAACGAAACTGAAGGCGTCACCGAGTAAACCGGTCTCCGTCTTGACTTTCTTTTCAATGTCCCTTAGAAATATGAAGCCGTCGTAGAGCATCGCGAGCGAGGCGATGACATCGGCAACGGTTTCTCCTAAGTCTTCGAGTGCAGGTTCTAGTTTCTCCATGGATTTAACCATGTCGCTAGTTCCCTCAGTGGCGTCAGTTAGCCCGGTGAGTAAGCCTTTGCCGAATGATTCCGCTAGGTTGTCCGTCGCTGTTTTAAGTACTCTCATGCGGCCCTGTAGCGTGTCGGCGGATGCTGTGGCCTGCCCACTAAACGTGTCCGATAGCACTTGAGTAATGACTTGCATGTCGCCGGTTTTGATTGTTGCGGCGTCGATACCGGCACCAAGCCGAGACAGGCCCGCGATGTTTCCTTCGTACGCTTTACCCATCGCGTCCGTCACGGCTTCGAGGCTTTTACCGGAACCGGCAGAAACATCAAGGGCGAGGCTTAAGGCGTCTTGTGCTTTACCAGTGTCACCGAGTGCCCTGACCAGGCGGTCGTAGGCGGGTCGTAGTTCGGTATCTGCCACGCCGAGGGATCGTTCCAGACCGTAAATAAACTTTTCTATTTCTGGCTGGTCGTGCGCTAGGCCAAGGTTGTCCAGAGTGGTGGAAAGTCTACGGACGGCCTCTTCATCTTCGAGCGCGGCTTTAACTCCGTCGGATGCTAGCTTCACGGCGAGCGCACCGGCCGCGAGACCGGCACCAATAAGGGCCGGGCCGAGCATATTTTTCAGGGATCCCGCTAAACCTTTTAGACCGCCTTGGGCTTGCGTCATTCCGGCGTTGAACTTTTTTAGATCCGCCGCTAAGTAAACCGTTAAGGTTTTTCCGACTGCCATTACATCACCGGCCATTTACGGACAACACGGTCCACGGCTTCGCCCCATTCTTGTAAGGCGGGTTTTTGGTAACTTCGTGCTTTTGCTATCCAGTTGGTTTTCTCGAATGGTGCGTTCGAGTTGCGGGCGTTGCCCGTGTCGGTTGGGTATCGCAACATGTTCGAGGATGCACCACCGGACGTAACTTTCTTTTGTTTACCGATGGAGACTTTTGGGAGACGGTCGAGCCCGGATCGAATATCTGATGCCAGAATGTCGCCCCATTGACCACCGACGTTCAGGGCCGCGTTTTGGAACGCTGGCACCATGTGCCTATCGGCTATTGTCCGTGAGGCTTGCCGTAACTCTTTGGCGGCTTCTTTTCCGAGTTTGCGGAGGTCGCGTAGTAGCGGGTTTAGACCTTCGATGTAGGCATCAAATTGCTTAGCCATTACGCTAACTCCTCCATGATCGTGACGACCTCTCGGCCGGTCAGTTTCTTAACGTCTTCCATCGTCCAGCCCGTGCGAACCGCTAAGCGTATTAGTAGCCTGCCGTGGCTACCCTCTAAAAAGGTTCCGAGTCGTCCTTGAGAATATCAACTTTTACCCGGTTTTTGCGGGCCCACGATTTCACGGTTTTAAGATCACCTGGTTCTTTGTCCTCGAGATAGAAGTAGGCGATTGTTAACCGCATCGCTTGTTCGCTTGTAGGCCGGTTCCCGTTTAGTTCTTCATACATCATGAAGTCTACGGGCAGGGTTTCGACTTCTTTTGTTTCGTGATTATCGGACTCGATTTTCAGTCTTGGATACAATGGGTTCCCCTTAGCCTTATGCCGTTGCGGCGAATGTAACCGAACCGGTGAATGATGTCGATACGGTTACGACACCATCGGCCGGGTAGGTGAGGTCGGCCGATTCGATGAACATCGCGGCACCTGTCCACGTTCCCGACGCGGATTCGACCACGACCGCGACGGATGCGGCGGCGGCGATAGCGGTTTGCAGTGCGCCATACATCCCGGTTACTTCATCGAATAGAAAGTCGAGACTCATGGTCGAGTTGAGGTCGGTCTGGTCGAACGCGACCCCGGACAGGGTTTTAGTCCGGACGATTGTCGGTGTCGTGTTGATCGTTCCCGAGGTCACTTGGTCCTCGTATTGTGTCCCACCGATTGACACGGTGAACACGGCTCCAGTTACTCCAATAGCGGGCATTAGTTATCCTTCTTTCATTTGTATTTGAACTTCGATTTCGGTTGACATGACGGTCCCTTGCGATCCAAGGCTGAGGAGCTGCGGCGCGTTCACACTCGCTACGTTCACCGATGCGGGTAGCGCGGCCAGTAGCACGTCCAAGGCGTCCTCAGTTGTTGAGATTGCCACCGCGTTAACCCTCACGTTAACGTTAAGTAGTAGCCTCCACCGCACCGCATAGTTGAGGGTTGAGCCGATCCGGGTCGGTTGCACCCACGGAGAGTCGGGGACAATAACGACCGACGGGGTCACCGGGACCGTAGGCACCGTGTCATAAATTTTGTACCCGAGCCCGGTCAAGCTCGTGACGATTAACTCCCGTGCTTCCGTGGTGAGTGCCATTACCCGACCATCGTCGTCATCTGTTTATAAGGTGCCAGTAGGACAGTGACTCGGGCCATAAGCGCCGAGTTAATTCGTGGGCTAGGGGTGAAGTCCACGCTAATAGATTCGCCCCCTGCCGCGTAGGCCGCCTGGTATGTCTCGACCGCGATGGTCATTGCCGCAATTTTTAGGGGTGCCGGTTCCGCTGCGAACGATACAAGCGTGACTAGGTAACCGATCAAAATACATGCCGAGTTGGCATGCAAGTCGAGCACGAGACTGTCCGGAGTCTCGTACTCGATATCCAGATTATCGGCCAGTTCCTGACCGGTTACCAATGCCATATCGGAACCTTCACTACCTTCCGGGGGTTGTTAGTTTCTTAGGACACAACTTCTAGGGACACGATTCCGGCGGCCGTGTAGGCGGCGCTCACACCGTAACCGTAGATTGCGATGTCGCGGCCAAGGTTGGCTACGTTCTCCGCTGTGGCGAGGGCTGGACCGTCCTCGATCCAGGAGGCGGTCGCTGTGTTCGAGACGAGGATCGCACCGGCAGCAAGGTTGCGGTCGTGAATCACGGGTAGGCCGGAGACGTTTACTCCGAGAGTGCCAGCGGTTGCAACACCTGACACGTTGGAGACGGGGTAGGCCGATGGGAAGAAGGTGGACCATCCGCCGATTTCTGCAAACACGTTTGACGCTACGAGGACGAACTCTGCCCCGCGACCGGTTGCCGTTTCCACGGTGACCGATGCCTGGAACACTCCTGCGCGGAATTCTGCGCCTGTCGTGTCGCCTGCGAAGTTGTAGTTTTGTGGTGTGCTTGCGACGAGCATTGCGTCGACGAATGCGTTGTCTGTGATGAGCGCGTAGGACGCGACCATGATCCGATTGTGTGCGTCGAGATAGGACGGGCTTGATCGCTGGAGCAACTGGTAGGAAATATCCGAACCGGCTGCGAACGTCTTGAGGCTTGCCGTGCCCTTTTTGATGTCGATCCGAACGGAATTAACTTCCGTCTTTTCTGTGGTCTGTTCCTCAACAATGAGTGCTAGGGTCCCGTCAAAGTAGGGCCAAGCGAACTCCATACCACTTGTTCCGGCGGATTCCACACCGAACGCGGTGATACCTGGTCGCCCAAGATCGACAATGTTTTTAACATCCAACATCCAGTTAGGCGGGAGTACGCCGGGGTTGTTTGTGGTGATCTGGTCCGCGAGTGCGCGGGACTCTACTTCACCGGCGAGCACTGCTTTGGAGTATTCACCGAACGAACGGTAAACGGCGAGTGGATGCTGCGCCTCTGAGATAAAGGCTTTAGCGCTAATGGTTTGTACTTCTT
>Ga0208768_1001846_pt1 | contig 10515 bp, 18 predicted proteins | sample AntAceMetag02UK1_FD_184760 | JGI IMG/M metagenome (GOLD analysis project Ga0208768, IMG submission 184760) | Saline lake microbial communities from Ace Lake, Antarctica - Antarctic Ace Lake Metagenome 02UK1 (SPAdes) (version 2) | ecosystem: Environmental > Aquatic > Non-marine Saline and...
GTGGTGAGTTTAACAGGTTCGTGAAGTGAGGGAGCCTCATACATCTGTTGGAGAGCTGCACGTCTAATTTCATTCATTTTCAGTTTGTTATGAAATGCATCACTGTGTTGAGCTTTGCATTTCACAGTAGGTCTGATAATGAGAGACCTTATCATTACGATTCTAACGTTTCATATCTTAAAGTTATAAATCAATGTTAACGTATGGAAGTTAACGCTGTAATCACAAAAGTATTACTCCCCCGCATTAGAAAACTTGAACACGAGGTTGCCGAATTAAGAAAGCAGACATGGCCTTACGTTCAGGCACAGAAAGAGGATATGGGTCTACGTGACATGAGGGAACTCATGAATTTTTTTGAAGACATGGACGACGAAACTATTTTGAAACTCTTGAGAATGAAGAGAAAATTCTCAAGAAATCCAGGATTGCATGGGAGGGAGCTTGATATCATCATGAACCTACGAAATAATTTTTGTTGATGTATAGTAAAACATGGGTGCAGGCTTAGACATTTTGACTTCACCAGCCACCGCTTTCGATAAAGATAAAGATCTTGACCCAATCACATTAGCATCTTTAATATCTTCATGCATGTGCTCTATGATGATGTTACGGATTGCTACAAAAATGCCTATAAAAGGTCCACACATCATGGTAGCTATGCTCGCATGTTGCATATCCAGTCTCTTCTCAACTATAATGGTTGGCACGGATACCACTCATAGATTCACTCGCGCTTAAAAGAAATCATCTGTTCTGTACATATTAACATTGAATGAACCAGTTTTGCCAGTCACCGAGACTGCTTCATTTCCGTATAACTCTTGACACCCTATGTCATCTACACAATCACGTCCATCGTGACTCACTGGGAGGGGGTAGAGATTCTCACCACCTGTCGTGGTGTAGTAGTGGTAGCGATCACGACGACCCCTGACCTCCTTACCATAGAGGGGGAGGGTCTCATCACCTTCCCCTGTAAGGATACCCATTTGCTGCATATGACCAGGTTTATACTGCTTGATTGGGGGTTCCCTAAACTCTGGGCTACGAGATCTCTCTCTGCGTTCGATAAATCTAGGTTGAACCGGCATCACAGGAACAGGAACGTCTACTGGAACTTCAACCACTTTGGGATTTTGGTACATATATCCCACGACGAGGACGAGGACAATGAGAGCACCCCACATGAGTTGCGTTTTAGTCTTGTTCTTAATCTTCATTACTATAGTTAAGGAAAATCTTTCAGATAAAGATATGAAGGTACTGGCCATAGATATAGGCTACCACAATATGGGACTCGTTGTGGCTGAGTGTGGGAATGGACCAAATATTGATGTGAAGTATATAAAGAAGGTAAGTTTGGAAGACTATAAATACATATACTCAAACGATATGGTTGATCTCGTCCCCCTTATGGTGGATGACCATAGAGATATATTTGACGAGGCTGAAACAATACTCATAGAGAGACAACCTCCGGTTGGTTTTACGAATATTGAAGTACTTCTACATTACATGTTCAAAGATAAAGTGATTCTAGTTTCACCTGTGAGCATGCATGTACATTTTGGTATGAGACACCTAAACTACGACGAACGAAAGGAGAGAACGGTTAGACTATGTGACAAATATACGGGTATTGATATTCCATATGAGAGAAAGCATGATATAGCTGACGCTGTATGTATGCTCCTGTACCATAATTTCAAAGTGACTACTCACTTCTTTGACCGATTTAAATATTCACCTAAAGTATAATGCCAACCGTGAAACAGATACAGAGTGCGCGTAAAAAATTAAAGTCCACCCCCAAACCTACAGGTAACAGTCCAAAGATACCATCAGCTGCTTTACTCCGAATTATCAAAGCGGATCCTACTGTGCGTCGTAATAAGGAGTTTATGAAACGTGTTCATGAACTCATGCGAAAGAAGTAGACTTTTTATTCTTCTTATTGTCCTTAATAATTTCTAGTGCGTTAACAATATTTTCCAGAACTTGGGACATATTGTAGGTACCAGGATTCTCCTTATACTTCCGGAGACAATCAATATTGAAATCCAATGAGGAATTTTCCACTTTGATTGTCTCCCTCAACTCCCCGATACTGATCTCATGCTTCTCTATGATCTTATCACATTCATCAATATTTGTTTCATACTCTTCGTCGAGTCTAATAGACAGATCTCCGAGATGTTTACATTGTTGTCGAAGAAGATCCTTCTTAACTCTTGACTTGATACCCCCAATACGACTCTCAATATCTTCAATCCCCCTCTCAAGGAGATCCGTGGTTTGTATATAGTTCGTCGCTATACCTCTCTTCTTTGCCTCCATACACGCAATAGCGTGTTCAAACTGTGTACAACGAATGTTAGAACTAACCATAGTTTTCTTATTGATATTGCTCGTAAATCTTTATATCATTTTGGAACTTTACCGGATGCGAGATCTTTGAAGTCATTTATAAAGACGTCAAAACGCCCAAGACGATACTGTACAATTGTCCATAAAAGGAAAAATACTGTTTTTGTAAAGTTATTTATCTCGTTATCTTCCATTTTATAGACGGGACTTACGACTCGATGCATAAATGTTTCTTCCTTCTGTTGACCCGTCACATACATTTCAGCCTGTGTTAAAGCACATGTATCATCATTTACAGACCAGTGGTAAAACAAAAATGGTATGAGAATTGAATAAAATTCCAGGTTACGTCTATTATTGGTAAAAGGTACAATGATAATTGCAATCAAAAATATTAAATGAATCCAGAATATAATGTTCATTTATTATAATATGAGTGAAGAAAATTATGGAGGTATTACGACTTCCTCGTTAAAACTAAAAGAATTGGAGATGCGCGAAAAAAGTTGGAACGATCATCACGAAGGTGTCTTACGTCAGTGGGGTGAAGCTTCTGCATGCTATAGATATATGAACCACCAGTCGTATTTAATGTATAAGGTTTTATCTATGCGTTTTACTCTACCTGTTATTGTTCTTTCAACTCTTACCGGTACAGCGAACTTTGCCCAGGATCAATTCCCAGAATCAATAAGGGGTGCAGTTCCATCTATCATCGGTGGTCTTAATCTAATAGCGGGTATAATTGCAACTGTTATGCAATTTCTAAAAATAAACGAATTAATGGAAAATCATAAGACTGCTGCATTAGCGTATGGTTTATTATCACGGAACATTAGATTATCTTTAGCCCTTCCAAGAAAAGAACGTAGTTCGGATGGTCTAGACTTTGTCAATGTATGCAAATCTGAATATGATAGATTGATTGAACAATCACCTTCTATCCCGACTGACATCCTGAAGAGTTTTGAAAAGAAGTACCCAATAAATGGTAAGTTTACAAAGCCAGAAATATTAAATGTAGTTCCAATACCTAAACTGAAAATGGATACAACTAATGTAAAACATATAAATCCAATAAAGGCGTTAACACAAGGTGGACCTTTTCGTAAAATCGGTGACCTGATGGAAGCAAAGGAGGAATATGAAGAAGCTGTTGAAAAAGCGAGCGACGGTGTTGATGTATTTGAGGATGAAGAGGAAGAGGAAGAACTTAAATCACAGTCTGGAGACGAGCAAGACGTCGAGCTAGGTAAATAAGAAGGATAATCATAGAAAGGTTAGTTAAAGCAACACATATCGCATATGGTAGAATTTTCCTTTTTAAAGGTTCTACGATACGTTTATGTAGTGCGTCATTTTCAAGCACTAAATCTATGGCTTGATTAGTAAGGTCATCAATGGATTCTTTCATTAAAATAGTCAAACAAAAAAAAGAAGAGTATGTTACCACAATCCATATGCAACAGATAGAAATATTGAAGCGACTCATAAAAGAAAGAAAGAATGTATTCATATGTGGTGCTTCAGGTGTTGGTAAAACGTATATACTAAATTCGGTATTAAATGAATATAATAGTATAGAAATCGAAAAAGATCATTTAAAGGGTAAATCAAACTTCCTCGACTTCATAAAACCAGCTGCAAAACACGCGTTTATTGAAGACTATGATTCAGATTTTAAAAGGATTGTGGAAAATGTTTCTGATGGCGATCGATTGACACGTGGTTCTCTTGTGATAACATGTACAAATATGTGCATGTTCACAAACTTTGAAACGATTTTTATACCAAAACATAAACCCGAGAAACTCTTGTTACTCACAGATGACCGAACATCCAACGCTGAAAACGCCGCTGTTAGGTGTAATGGTAATATACGTGATTTTTTTTCATATTTAGAAGGTTCCGATATAAAAGACGTTTTTAAAGCACCTAAAGAATTTATTAGGGATGTGTTAACAAACCCAACATCTGAAACTATACCAGATAATATACATGAACATGGTCATCTTTGGGATATTTTTCAGGAAAACTATCTTGATTCTAAAGGAGTTGATATAGTAAGAGCTTCTTCAAGTTTTTCTATGGCAGACATATACGATACGTATATGTATAAAACTGGTGAATGGGGGGTTATGCCATATTTCATAATCAATGCACTCTCTATACCGAAAACCTGCTTAGGACAACCGCTAATTCGAGAAAATATTAGACCCGGGAGTTGTTGGACTAAATACGGTAACTATAAAATGAGGGACCAAAAAGTTCGAGATATCAAATCAAAAAATCGAAATACAGTGGGTTTAGAGGAACTTTGCCTTTTACAAAAATATGCGGAAAAGGGTCAACTAAGTAACCTCATTTCTTATAAAATCACACCCCAAGATTTCGACGTCATTAATCATTTGTGCCTCGGAAATAAGTTAAAACAGAGAGACGTAACAAAAGTAAAGAAGGCACTCAAGAATGTCTACGAAGGAGGAAGAAGTTGAAGTGGTAGATTGTGTCAAGGTTATCGGAAATGAAATTCTCTTCTATGCCGACGTTGATCGCGAAAATGCTCTTGAATTCGTTGAAAAATTTAAGAAGTTGGAGATCGAACTTCTTAAAAAGAAAGCTGAACTCTTTGGGTACGAACCTCTAATTAGGGTTCATATCATGAGTGAAGGTGGTTGCATATTTGCCGGTATGACAATGATGAACACTCTCGAATCATCCCGTGTAAAGATTGTTACCATCGCTCAAGGTTCTTGTTGTAGTGCAGCTACATTCATGCTACTTGGTGGTAGTGAAAGACGTATGGGGAAGAACGCATACGTTCTCATTCATCAAATTAGTACAGAAATGTGGGGTAATTTTCAAGAACTTAAACATGAGCTGAAATCAACAGATAAGTTTATGAGGATGCTGAAGAAGATGTATCTAGAAAAGACACAGATTCCTGATAAAATGCTCAAGAAGCTTATGAAAAAGGATATATATCTCTCCCCCAAGGATTGTCTCAAGTATGGAATCGTTCACGGTCTTGAGTAATTATAGCACAACGACGATATAGAAATAGTATACATAGAATTATTAATAAAATACAAAGTGTGTTCAAATTTACAGGAACCTTACCGGGTTCTGATACCCTAAGTCGCTCCATTCTACCATAATTCACAACTGGTAAAGAAGACATCTATTTAAAGTGAAGAAAATAAATATGACTATAATGGAACGACTTATAAAGAAGGATAAGAATGGGCGTGAGAGATTCACAGATATTCATGTAGAAGATTTGGATGATGGAACTGCTGATATTGTGAAATCTACAGGTGTTATTGGGACAGACAAGGTTTCTGTGTCACGAATAAATGTTAAAACTGGGTATGAGAAAGCGTGTGTACGTGCCCAAACAATGTGGAATAATGAACATATAAAGTGTACTCAAGTTCTCCCAATGTTGGCAAATAAGTGGGAAGATAGAAAAAAACATATCTCCGAACCTTTTTATGTTCAACCCAAATTGGACGGTGTTCGACTCATAGTATCTAACAACGGTTGTTTTTCAAGGACTGGTAAACCTGTAAAAGGTGTGGAACACCTCGCCCGGTATCTCAAAGATGGTGAATATCTTGACGGGGAATGTTACGCACCTAATAAGACATTCGAGGAAATCACAAGTATATTCAAGATGAACCCACAGGACCTAGAGTTTCATGTATTTGATTATTTTGATACAAATCGACCAGACCTCCCATTCAATGAACGAATGAAGCACATAACCGTGGATACATTTCTGGTCAAGAGTAAATCACAGGTACAGAGTTTCCATGATATGTTCACTGGACAGGGGTATGAAGGAATAATGATTCGTGAAACATCTAGTATATACGAAGTTGGGAAACGAAGCAATTTTCTCCTTAAATATAAGGCATTTGAAACCGACGAGTTTAAGATTATAGATGTTAACGAAGGTACAGGCCGTGAAAAGGGTGCTGCCATTTGGGTTTGTAAAGTAGGAGATCAACAGTTTTCAGTAAGACCCGAAGGACCTCTTGAAGTACGAAAACAATTTCTCAAAGAGAAACAAAAATATATCGGTAAACAACTTACAGTTCGATACCAGAACTTGACAGCATTGGGTATACCCCGTTTTCCTGTTGGTGTAGTAATTAGAGATTATGAATAATAGTAATATATATAAATGAATATTAAGATTGCCATAGATGTTGACGAAGTTCTTGTTCACTTACTCAAACCCATGGCTAAATGGAAGGGTATAAAGTTGCCAAAACAACGAAAATATAATTATCTGTACAGAGAAGTTTTCAATTGTACGGAAGAAGAATCACAAAAAATACTACACGATTTTTATTTTTCTGACGCATTTCAGGATATGAAACCAATTGAAGGTTCACAAAACGCTATGAAAAATCTAAACGTGGTGTTTGACAAGATGTACATAGTGACAGGACGACAGGAAGTTATTAGAGAACCTACAGAACTTTGGATTGAACATTTTTACCCAGGTGTATTTGATGATGTCATTCTTACAAATAGTTTCACAGAAAATGAAATCAAAAAGGTTGACGTGTGTCGTGCTCTAGGAATTGGTTGTATAATTGATGATAGTGTGGGTACGTGTAATGAATGTATTGACGCAGGTATACACGCTCTAAACTTTGTGGGAAAAGAGATTTATCCGTGGTGTGAAGAGAGTGATATAAGCATTAATGGATGGATTAAAATACTTTAAGAAATATCGTAATATATAATAAATGGAGATACCAAAAAATCAAATATTTATTTTTGATAATGTATTTTCGGAAACTCTTTGTGACGAACTTATTAAAATAATCGACGAGGAGGCTACTATAGAAGAAAAATGGGGGCATGGTTCAAATGTTCAATGTAAAGGTATTATGGTTACAGGTGTAAAGGAAGGTAAAAAGTATGACAAAATCTTATATGACATCATACATGAAAAGATCTTGGAATTAACTAAATGTGATCTAACGATTACAGGTGATTGTGGTTACAACTTACGAAAAATAACAGGTGCAACTAGACAACATAAAGATGGGATGGTTGGGAATCAGAATATCTTACAAGTGAAGGCATCAGAACTCAGAACTATATCTATTGTGATTGCACTTAACAGTGATTATCGGGGTGGTGAATTTAGCTTTCCGGAACAAAATTTCATGATTAAATTGAAGAGGGGGCAGATGTTAGCATTCCCCCCATATTGGACACATCCCCATTTTACAAACCCACTAAAGGATGATACATATCGTTACACCATGAATACATGGTTGTACGGAAAATAATATTTATTGGAAAGGATTAGTAAGATTTAGAAGTTTACCATTTTTTGACTTCATAAACACAACTTCATCACATTCACCACCTTTCATGATGAGTGTAGCTTCTCCACATACCATTCCGGGTAACTTATATCTATCACACGCAACCTGTGTCTTCGTAACGATAGTCATATTTTGACTGTATCCTATGAAGGTTCTATCAACTTCCCCATTTTTGTCTCGAGATTCTACGATAGCTTTCCAACTGTAAGGACCAAAACTCATTTCATTTATTGAATCCACTGGTGGGGGTGGGGAATCTACGGTCATGGCTTTTCTCCGTCCACCAAAATGCCGTTTAATTGAAATGAATGGTCGGATTACCACACTTAACATTTATAAATAATTACGTTATTAGTTTTAAGTTATTTTTACTATCTGGAGTATGTCAAATAGTAAAAATAATATATGCACTCAAAGGGTTTCGAACCCCTGACCTCAAGCTTACTAAGCTTGCGCTCTACCACTGAGCTATGAGTGCGATATGCTGAGAATTTTTACGTGGTGGAAAACACCATCTAAAAACAACTAACTCTCCCAACCGGGTTTGAACCGATGACCTTGCGATTAACAGTCGCACGCTCTACCAACTGAGCTATGGGAGAAAAAAGGTCCTCTCTACCTGAATCGAACAGGTGACAAATGGAACTACAGTCCATTGCTCTACCAACTGAGCTAAGAGAGGAACAACAAGCTCCCACCAAGACTTGAACTTGGGGTGGTGGATTCAAAGTCCACAGTGTTGACCAACTACACCATAGGAGCCGGAGCCTCAGCTACTATATCTATATCTGTGTTCTCTTCTTTAAGCCCGTTAATTAACTTCATACAAGTGAGGGAAATGGAAAAAAGACCAGCGGAGGTATTGGCGACAATCATTGGTACTACACGGAAGTGAATTGAATACACAAGGCCTAAAGTGCTCGCCAATATATTGATATGTAAGAATGTATAATTGAGGGCATCTGTATCTTTTGTTTTATGCACATGTACAACCTGTGGCACGAACATGACGGCAATGAGAATTGAACTCACCAATCCAATACCATCTATGATAGCATCCATTTGTTAAAATAATTATCTACTGTTTAAGTAGGTATGTTACCAATTCTCATTGTGTTATTATTTATATTATTGATCTTCTTCTACAAGCGAACTAAGATAGAAGAGTATGACTATAAGTGTTTCCTCTTGACTCTACCAAAAGAGGAAGAGAGGAGAAAACGTTTCATGAAACATCACAATCAAAAAGTTCCAATTGAAATCATTTATGGTGTAGATACACGTAATGTTATGATGGCACGAAAGTATGAAGATATGATTGTTGCTGATTACTTTGAAAAAGCTATAGAAATGCACTACGATACTACTGTGAAAAGACCTGATATTACATACTTCAACTTAGGGGCTATCGGGTGTTTCATGGGTCATATGGATTTTTATGATAAATGTTTTGCACAGGGTTTGAAATATGCGGTTATTTTTGAAGACAATGTTATTGTAAAGTCGGCCAAACTCTATAAAGAGATACAAAGTGTCATAGATGATAGAGGTGATAATTTTGAGATGTGTTTCTTTCACTGTCTTTCACGTTTACCTGATAAACAAGAAGGGAAAATAGAAAAGGTGAAGTGGATCTCTAGCACTAAATGTTACCTCATTAATGTTGAGAACATGAGAGGTTATATGAAGTACTTTTTACCGATGGATAACCACATTGATATGAAACACGAAGATATCATCAGTAGGGGTGCGAGAATCTACTACAAAGATATGCGTCGGTACATGAAAATTGATAGAACCCACAACAGCACAATTGGACACCATGGACATGGTCGCCCAGATTTTATATCAAGAAACAACCCACGTGCAACACCACGTGATGTCAAATGGGGGTATTAAGTGTGTCTCTCTGTAATCATATATTCCGGGTACATCTCACGCATTATCCGCTTTTGTGGGAGATAAATATTTCTTTTCTCATTGGGACACATAGCCTCAGTGACAAAATTAACAATCTTCTCATCGTGCCTAACATCCATTTGAATCGTGTATCCCGAAACCATGGTGGGTGACATCTCTACATACATTTTTACTACCGGAAACAAGTTGTTCTCATTGAGGGTCATAGTTTGTATCTGGCGTCCAAGGACAGCCAAACGTGTTCTAGCGAGACTGATCACGGACATACTCTTGTACTTTTCCTACGCTCCAAACGAGACTCAAGATTGCCGTGGCGTTTTTGAAAGTCTCCTTAGGGGAGTTCATTTATAGATTTTATATAGTTTTGGTGTCACTTAGGTTAAGCAAATGACTTGGTAGTTCCCTCCTCCTTTCGTTTCTCACGACACGCGTCGTTCTTCTCCTTCTTCTCAGCAGCCTTCTTGGGGTTCGCCTTCGCCTTGTTCTCCTGCTTGATTTTCTTCTTTTCAGAATCAGTGAGCTTTTCTTTCGCGTTCTTGTCAATCGCCATTATATATGTATATCATTTTAAATCTATAAGTTCCTAATGTATACAGGTCTCTCAGTTCTGATGATTGAGAGACCCATACTCAATATAGACTTAGCTAACCGTGATTTCACGAAGATAACACTGTGATCTACATATCTTCTTGAATTTGGACGATGACGATCTAGGACTTCCTTCATGGAAAGGACCATGCATGTGAACATGGAATCCAAAACCTGAGGTGTTGTTGTATCTCTAATTTTGATATTGTACTGGAGAGACATTATGAATTAACAATCTTATAATATTTTGAGGATATATTTCTCCATAAAACGTCTCTAA
>Ga0208768_1001860_pt1 | contig 10461 bp, 7 predicted proteins | sample AntAceMetag02UK1_FD_184760 | JGI IMG/M metagenome (GOLD analysis project Ga0208768, IMG submission 184760) | Saline lake microbial communities from Ace Lake, Antarctica - Antarctic Ace Lake Metagenome 02UK1 (SPAdes) (version 2) | ecosystem: Environmental > Aquatic > Non-marine Saline and Alkaline...
GATAAGGTCACCTACCGAAATAGGGAAACTTGAAATATGTAGCCCTCGAACCGATGAAACTGAAAAAACCGAACGAAAAGTGGCCTAAACGGAGTGGACTCAATTTTGTGCCGTATTATTAAAATACATCGATAATTAACCTAGTTCATAAAAAATAAAACCACTACGCATAACCTATAGAAATTTATCCTTGACCCTAGCATGCCTCAGTTTATTGCTCATTGCTTGCCAAGACAATCCAAAAAAAGAACGATACTACGGATAGTTCGGATTCCAAATCGGAGAATGCAACAGAACCAACCGAGACAACCACCGCAGACATGCATAACAGTGAAAACGTCTTGGATTGGAACGGCACCTACAGTGATATGACACCCTGCGCAGATTGTGAAGGCATACAAACTTCGGTTACCCTGCGCGTACAGATGGGAGCTATACGAGAGCCACAACCTATTTGGGCAAGGCAGCACCGAAAGCGGCACTTTTGAATGGAACACTGCCGGTGCCAATGTTACCCTTATCCAAAACGGCGACAAAGTACAAGCCTACAAAGTGGGCGAAAATGTATTATTACACTTGGATTTGGATGGCAACCGAATTGAGGGAGAGCTGGCCGAAAACTACAAACTCCACAAAAATATGACCGATGCCAGTCTGGAAGGTAAAAAATGGATTTTAAAGGAGCTTATGGGGAAACAAATAGGTGTGAAAAACGAAGTAGAAGAGACTTTTATACTCTTCGATGACATGACCTCACGGGTAAATGGCAATAATGGGTGTAACGTATTTTCAGGCGGGTATACGCTTAAACTTAACGGACAGATACGTATGGAAGGTATAGCCGCAACTCTAATGGCTTGTCCCGGTGTGGCGATTTCAAATACCTTCGACCAAGTGTTGAACACGACCGATAATTATACGGTCAAAGATGGCTTCCTTTCCTTGAACAAAGCCAAAATGGCACCCTTTGCTAAATTTGAATTTGCCCAGAGCGAGTAAATAGTCGGTAGTGCGAAAATAGAAAAATAGAAATTAGTGAACAGTTGGCCGTAGCAGTGCGCAGTCCGCAGAAAACATATCTTTGCGATCGGCCTTCAAAAAAGTGTATGTTTTGTGCCTTGGGTTCCGGCTCTTTTCACGATTCTCACATCCCAAAGCTCACATCTCAAATCTCCCTAAAAACTATTCAGCAAAGGCCTCCCAAACCTGCTTACCTACTTTTGCAACCACTTCCAAGCCCACTTCATTGTCGGTTCTAAAGTGGACACCCCCTTCAAACCGGGATTCCGAGCATTCTATGGCCAAGGCTTCGAATTCATGCGTATCATTTGGAAAAAGATTGGATAACACCTTGGCCAAGGAACCGGCCACGATGGTATGGCCCGCAGGATAGCCGGGGAAATTGGGAGTGTCAATCAATATGGGTTTAAAGCTAGGGTCATATTGAAAAGGACGAATGCCCCAGTAGTGGTATTTACCTTCCCATGCGGCAATAGTGGCATCAAAGCGGGCGGTGTGGAACACGGCACTGGCAAAAGCGGCTTGGAACGAATCCAGTCCGTACTCCAAGATTTTACGTTCCACCAAGTTGTCCCAGATCGGTTCACTTTTCCATTTCCATGCAATATCGCTGCCTTTATGCCCTGCATTGAAACGTCTGAGTTCCTCCATATCGGCAGTCCAATCCTGGGGTGGAGGTGCCGGCCTAAATTGGTCGTCACTCACCAAGGTAAACGGTTTCCATTGCGCCTTCATGGCGTCGTATTTATTAGGCGTTCCGCTCCAAAGGCTTTTATCATCGGGGACTTTTCCTTTCCATTCCATATCCGTGCGGTCCGTTTTGGCATAACCGATGTACTTTTCGGCAATACCCGTGCCTATTTCCATCCCCATTTCTATATCGCTTTCGTATTGAAGACCGTTCAACAAACGCACCTCCTTAAAGCGGGACAGCAGACTGTCCAAATGGACTTGTTCTTCCGGAAAATAATAACCGATAATCTTATGGCTTACCGCAGCTGCCGCGCTCCATTCGCAAATATAGGACGAAGGTGCTGTTGGTTGGGATAGAGCTTTTATGTTCTTATTTCGCTCATACGGTGCTTCCCTTTTGTTACTTTGTTTAATTTTCCAAATCTGTACCAGGGCATCATAAATTGCCAAATGTAGCATCGCCATACGTCCGCCATTTGAATGACCCTGGGTTCTGTCTCCGGCAGTTACCATAATTTGATGCCATCTGTACGAAGGATAGGCGGCATTCCAATAGCGAACTTCCTGCAATAAGCTTTCATCAAGTTGTTGCTGGGATTTAAGTATCCTTTCCGCTTCCCGGCCTAGCCTGGAAGTAGCCCCAGAGACTACCGGAATTTCGGTCTGAAACATAAACGGGGCATAGCTCCGTTCTTTCATTTGTCCGAAAAGAAGCATAATTCCTGTCAACCAACTACTTAAAATGAGGATAAAATGGATTTTGAAGCGCATATATTGAAGGGTAAGTGACATGAGGGATACTTTAAAAAAACAACCATAAAATACGGCATCCTATGTTTTCATGCCACTATTAATATCCTAAATAAGGTTAAATTTCAGTATCTTTTATGTTTGATTGAAAAAATAACCCATATCACAGAACGATGGTCAAAACAAAATACAATTACAAAACAGATTCCCCTAAAAAACAAAGGACATTGAGCTTTTACCTTTCGCTAATTTTGTTGGTGCTAGGTACCTCCTGCACTACCCCTGTTAGAAAAGAAAAAACCAATGCCCAACTATCCCTAATTCCACAACCGACCGAAATCCGAGTATTTGAAGGCCACTTTCTGTTATCCGCCGAAACTACCTTAATTTTTTCTACGGATGACCAACGAAAGATGGGCGACCTGTTCAACCAAAGATTGGAAGCGCTCCTAGGTTGGAAATGTACCACTGGAAAGGCGGACGACGTTAAAAATACCATCATCCTATCACAAGTAGATTCCCTAGCCCATGAGGCCTATATTCTGGACATAGACCAAGAACAAATCAGTATAACAGCAGCTTCTGAAGCAGGTTATTTTTATGCTCTTCAGACGCTTTTACAACTAGTACCCGTTGAAACGGAAAAAAGTAAATCGTCCGAACTAAAACTACCCCAACTGACCATACATGACGAACCACGATTTCAATGGCGCGGCGCACTTTTGGACATCTCGCGCCACTTCTTTGGTCCCGAAGCCATAAAGAAACTCATAGACCAAATGGCGGCCACAAAAATGAATCGTTTACATCTGCACCTGACCGATGATCCAGGATGGCGCATAGAAATCAAGGAATATCCCAAACTCCATGAAATAGGGGCCCTTGGGGACCGAACCAATCCCGATGGTGCTGCACAATACCTTACCGAGGAGGAGGCAAGGGAAATTGCACGATATGCCAATGAACGCCAAATCATGATTATCCCAGAAGTAGATGTACCCGGACATTCCGGAGCCATAGCACGGGCGTATCCTGAGTTTAGCGGTGGAAATAACACCTTAAACATTGCTAACGACGAAGCCCTAAAAATGATTGAAACCGCCATCTTGCGCGTGGCCGATCTGTTTAATGCTCCGTATGTGCATTTTGGCGCCGACGAAGTACGGCACCACAATTGGGAAGCCAGACCCGATATGAAAGCAAAAATGGACGAACTAAACCTGAAAAACCAACTGGAATTTGAGGGATGGTTTGATCGTAAAATGGCCGACTTCCTAGTGCAATCCGGACTAACGCCTATTGCCTGGGATGAAGCAGCAGGCTTTGAAATCAATAAGAAGACGGTGCTGCAATGGTGGCGGGGCGAATACCCGGACGTGCTGCAGGATGCAATTAAAAACGGGTATCATGTCATTTTATCTCCAGTCGATTATCTCTATCTAGATTATCCGAGTGATTTAACCGAAGCCGGCGCGAATTGGGAAGGCCTACATAATGGCGCCAACTCTTTGGAAGCCATTTATACATGGAACCCGATTCCTGAAAATTTCAACGCATCCATGACCAATCAAGTTAAAGGCATCGAAGCAGGAATCTGGACAGAATTCATTACCAATGAAAAACGTTTGGAATATATCATGTATCCCAGATTGGCAGGCGTGGCGGAAAAAGCTTGGTCTACGGAAGAAAATATCCAATGGAAGAATTTCCAAACCCGACTAACAGAACACTACAAACGCTACGAAAGGGACGGTATCAATTACCGCATTCCAGAGCTGCCTTTGGAGGAACGAAAAGCACGACAACCAGAAGCTTTTGAGGGGCCTATAGCAACGGAGCAATAGCAGAAAAAACAAAGATATATCTGCTGGTGCTACTACATAACTTTAGGTTCTACCATTATTCTTGTGGGTATAAAATATAGCTCTCTGATCTTGACTTAGGACATATGACTTTTTTCTAAATAGGTTAATTATTTTTAGATATTTGCGCTCTAATTGTTTTTCTAGGAAAGCATGTTCAAGGTAGCACCTAACTTTAATTACACAAAAGATAATCTCAAAAAGTAGAAATAATTTTACAACTACAAGCTTAGTATTCACGATGAACCCTGCAAGACAAAACCGAACTGCCCATTTTAGCTTGTTTTATAATGATGTCTCCAGATTTACTAACTTTACACTATGTTGACGCAAGACCAAATAGAAATCATTATCGATACCATGAAGCCATACCATCCCACCAAGATCGGGATATTCGGTTCTATGGCTCGAGGCGATGCTACGGGAGATAGTGATGTTGATATATTGTATACGTTGAAGGACACTATAGGTCTTTTCAAACTGATGAGGCTAAAACTAAGTTTAGAGGAAAAGCTCAACAGAAAGGTAGACTTGGTATCGGAAAAATATATCAACCCTAAATTGAAAGCATATGTTATCAATGATCTAAGGCTTATATATGGCAGTTGATAAAGACCTGTTTCGATTAAAGCACATACGAGAATCCATAGCAAAAATTCAAACTTTGGTCGGGATTCTAAAAACTTACGATACTTTTGAAACGCGATGGATCGAACAGGATGCCCTCATAAGAAATTTTGAGATTATTGGGGAGGCTTCGAATCATGTTTCTGAAAGATTACGTAAAAGCTACCCCAATTTACCGTGGAATGAAATGCGCGCCATGCGCAATTTTATGACGCACCAATACTTCGGCTTACAATTAGACACTATTTGGGATACCGCTGTTAATGACATTCCCGTCCTAAAAATACAAATCGAAGAAATTATTGCCAACCTTGAAAAGTAATATTCAACTTTTAAGATAAACCACTAATCTAAATGAATAGACCCAAAAGTTTAGGCTGGACTTGTTTCAGTATCAAGCCTTCGGAGTCTTCACTCAAACAGTTTTGGAGTCTTTGCCTAAAACAACTTGTATATATTCCAAAGCCCATTTACTGCACCACCCTAATCTGCGAATATCCCAGACTGCTTTTTTCCAATTGCACCTGCGTGGTAATCCGTTCTTTTAGTGCGCCTACATGGGAAATGACCCCAACGGAGCGGTCGCCTTCGTTCTGCATTTTTTCCAAAATGCTAATGGCCTGGTCTAGGGTCTCCGGATCCAGCGTACCAAATCCTTCATCGATAAAGAGCGATTCTATCTTTACGTTTCTAGAAGCGATATCCGAAAGGGCGAAGGCCATGGCCAAACTCACCAAAAAGGTCTCTCCACCCGATAGCGTGCGAACAGATCGTCGCGCATTGCCCATGTAGGTATCAAAAATTTTGAGGGTGTCGCTCTTCTCGGCCTCGTCTGCCGTGGGAATGTCCAGCACATAGCGATCTGTAAATTCGGATAGGCGTTTGTTGGCATAACCGATAAGCTGCTCCAAGGTCAAATCCTGCACGAAATTGGAAAATTTATTCCCGTAGGAATCGCCTATCAAATCGTTCATGGTTTTCCAAAGCAACTGGTCCTTTTTTAGCTTTTCGAGTTCCGTTTGCTCTTTTTTATACCGTTTACGGGTCTCCTCATCATCTTCCAACAATTGGGAAATCTTGCCCAAGTTGACCGACAAGGCCTCCCATTTTTCCTTGGCCTGCTTAAAACTATCTTCCAAAAAAGCCATACCCATTTCGGTAGCATCCTTTTTCAATAAGGTTTTTAAACTATCGCCGTTTGCAGTCTGTTTTTCTGCTAGTTTAGCGCTCCAGAGGTCGAGGTCATTTTTTCTATTCCGATGCGTTTTTGCCGTTTGTTCCGGTAGTATGGCCAAACGTAGTTCCTCCAAATCGCTTAAGTCTTCTTGTAAAAGAATTGCCTGTAATTGCTCATCAAAACTCTTTTGTTGTTGCGCTGCTTTTTTCAGTTGTTCCGTAAGGGTGCTAGCTTGGATTTCCAGATTTTTATGGGATGCAATACTTTGAATGACCTTTGTACTCAGGGTATTCGATTCCGTATCGATAGTAGTACCGGAATACAGGTTAGCCCGCTCTGCCTTAGCGGTGTTGTAATCGGCTAACGCCTTTTGCCATGATTGCTGCGGCTGCTGTAATTCCAAAAGTACCTCGTTTGCCGAAAACGCTCTTTTGGAACTCGACAAGTGCTGCGTTCGTTCAGTTAGTCGGTTACGTTGCGCTTGTAGTTCTTCCAAACTCTCCTTTGGATTCCAAGCCATGGTTTTTGCCAAAGTGGTCATTTGAGTGTCCAACGTTGATTTTTCGAAAGTCTTTTGGTCTATTTCGGTTTGAACACGTTGCAGCTCCCCTACCCTAAACTTATTGTTTTCCTGAAGGCTGATGACCAATTTTCCATTTTTAGCCAAGAGTGATTCTTTACTCTTTAAGCGTTCTTCATTGATGTCAAAATGAGGAGCCGCTGTCGCATAGGGGTGTTCCATAGCCCCACAAAGCGGGCACGGTTGCTCGTCCCTTAACTGTGCTCTATGCGCATCGAGACTTTGGTGTTTACGCTGGTGCTCCAAAGCTTTTTTTAGGGCCGTAAACTCGGTCTCGAGTATAACGACTTCTTTTTCAAGACTTAAAAGGGCTTCGGTTGTCTCTTTATCTTTTTCTCGTTCCGCTTTTAACTTGTTCTTGGCTTCCCCTAGCTGTTGTTCTAGTTTTATAACCTGACTTTTCTTTTCCAACAATTCCCGCGCCTGTTCCTGCAAAGTGCGTAAATTTTCCAATTGCAGGTCCAGTTCCTTTAAAGAGGTAACGCCTGAGGCATCAATGGTCTCTTTAAGTCTAACTTTTAAACCACCAACTTCTTTCTCAAATTGGTCGGGTGTCTCCGGCAAAATCAAATCATATTCCAGCTGACATACTTTATGGACCAAACCCTTAACTTGGTTATGGTACAATTGGGCTTCGTCCCGTTTTGCGGTTTCCTGCGTTTGCAAACGGGCAATCTTACTTCTAAAGCTTTCCAGTTTGGTATTGGCATTTTCTTGGGTAACGGTCTCGCCGATCAAAGTGGAAATCGTTTTCAAATGTTTAGCCAAGCGGACCTTCTCCTCTCCTTCTGCCTTTTCAATATCCGTTTGTTGATTTGCTATTTTCTGATGCTCTTTTTGAGCCAAATCGCAGTTGCGCAAATCGGGAGCGTACTTTGATAACTGCTCGTGTTTTACCAAAAGTGCCCTATCAAGCTCAAAATCGATGAAATGTTTTTTTAGCGTAATGGACTTTTCAGCCAAAGTTTCCTGCTCCTTTTTGGCTACCAACAGCTGCTTCCTAATTTCGATTTTCCCACGCTCGTCCTCGTAAGCTTTTTGCACTTTGGGTTGGGAAGTCCGTAAATTGGTCAGCTGGGTCTGCTTTTCCTTTATATGCTCTTCGGAAAGCAGGGCAATAGTGGCCAAACCTGCTTCTTTAAGCTCCACTTTCTTTTTGACCTCGGCATAACGCTGAAAAACCGCCCTACCTATATTTCGATACGATTTTGCACCCGTGATGTCCTCCAGCAATTTATTACGTTCGTTACGGGGTGCTTGCAAAAGTTTACTGAACTCGCCCTGCGAAAGCACCATGGCCTTTACAAATTGCTCGTAGCTCAGGCGGATGATTTCCGCATTTTTATCCGGCGTCTTAGTGCCAGATTCCAAAATTGTTCCCGTGGCCACGTCCACCAATTCCTGTTTTCTGTTGTTCAGGTTGTTGTTGCGGTTGCGCTCAATGGACCAATGGCTGCGGTATGCTTTTCCGTTTACGGCATAGTCCACCTCAGCGTAGCAGCTGGACATGTTACGTGTCATAATTCCGCCATCGTCCTCCAAAACGGTATTGGTAATAGTGCGGTCTACACGCGCAATGCGATTGTAAAGTGCCAGCGTAATGACATCCAACAAGGTCGATTTTCCAGAGCCTGTAGGGCCTGTAATGGCAAATAGTCCAGCTTCCGCCAAGATGCCATTGGCAAAATCGATTTCGTGTTCGCCCTTTAGCGAGTGGATATTCTCGAATCTTATTTTTAGGATTTTCATCCGATTAGGTTTGGTTTTTCAATTTAACATCGATCATTTAGAAAAGAGAAAATAGAGTAGAGAAAAGAGATGATACCTGCATACCATATAATTTTGTGTACTGATTTAGTGTCTGCTCTCTGTTATATATTCTTTGTTCTTTTTGTTCATCTCTCTTTACATAATCAACTCCCACAAAAAGTCCTCTCCATAGTCCTCTCCGATACTTCGGCAACGCTCAACACAAGCGCAGGGAAACTGAATCCGAATATGGATAAAACTTCTTTCAAAAAAGGAACTTTTTTATTTTTAGCTTATGTCACGAAGCAATTCCCATTTCTAAATAAATACGTCGTCAGATAAGCTCATTAATTGAAACAATTTTTTCTCTTGTTTATTGGTTCTCTTTTCTCGGCTATCTACAAATTAAGCTCCTCTAAAAAAGACCTCCCTTAATCCCTCCCAAGGAGGGAAACTCAGTCCTGATTGGTTGGATTTTCAAATTTACCATCAGTATACTAACAACCAACCCCTACCCGTTTCTTCTACCCTCTAAAAACTACCCTTTACCAACTAGTATTATAAATTAAGCTCCTCTAAAATATCCCTAAAAGCGGCTTTTAGTTCCTCCGTGTTTTCCAATCTGGATTGCAGCTCCAATTTCTTTTCAAACATTTGCATAGGCGTTACATCGGCCACATCGGTTCCTACGGCAAAGGCATCACTGGCGCCGCGGATTTTGTTTTTAAAGGTAAGTCGTGATTTTACGATCTGTAATCTTGAGTTCGGCTGCTCGTTTACAAAAGCTTCGAATGCCTGTCGCCTTTCCAGACTTTCGGTCTCTTCGTTTACGATGATTTCGGCGAGGGACAAAAGAGGAGTTACCAGATTATACCCTATCATTTGTTGCTGCACCTCATCTAAGCTACCTGCAAAGGCCACTAAGTTCCGTGGCTTGGGGACAGTTACAATCTCCAAATGTTCCAGTTGATTATCTTTTACTGTAAGTACGTTTATTTGCTTTTCATCTTCCTTTTCCGAAAAACTCAGCGGAATTGGCGAACCACAATAGTAAATATGTTCGGCTACAGATACGGCTTGGGGTTTATGAATATGCCCTAATGCCACATAATGGGGAACTCCCTGAAACATAGCGGCCGATACCCCAGCCTGATTCCCGATCTGAATATCGCGTTCGCTATCCGATAGTGTACTTCCCTGCACGAACAAATGCCCCATAACCACGAAAAAAGCATCGGAATGATTGGATTGATAATGGGTATTGATATTCGAAAAATAAGTTTGGAGTCCTGCTTTTATCTGTTCGATTTTGGTGGCATAGGTTTCCCCAGCGACCGATTTTCGAATGTCGCGATCCTTCAAAAAGGGAACAGCGGCCACTACCAATCGCTCTCCGTTTTTTTCTATTTTAATAAACATTTCGGATATATCCTCCGTTGCACCTCCAATCACGGTAATATCAAAGGCTTTTAATAGTTCCTTTGGAGCATTGAGCACAGCGGCGGAATCGTGGTTCCCACCTGCGATAACGAGCTTACATTCCAGTTGCACCAATTGCCGTAAGACATCATAATATTGCTTAAAGGCGGCTTGTGACGGATTGGCCTGATCAAAAACATCGCCCGATACCAAGAGTACGTTTATCGCTTCGGCCTTGATGTAGCCTATCAACCAATCGAAAAACAGATTTAGGTCATCAGCCAAATCGTATTTATGCAATTGCTTGCCTATATGCCAGTCTGAGGTGTGGAGAATTTTCATGGGACACGGAACATTTTCATATCAACCTATAATATTATGGATTTTTGATGAAATAGATGGGATTCCTACTTTAAAATAGGTTTTTGAACTATTGGATGTATAATGTAAGTAAGAAAAAAAGAGAGTATTCCTAGAAGTGTGTCAAGTCAAATTATATTTTAATATCTCAAGTTTCGCACCAATACAAATTTATGCAACCTGTTGATATTTAAAGTTATAAGTGTTGGTCAAAAACCCATAAT
>Ga0208768_1001865_pt1 | contig 10448 bp, 10 predicted proteins | sample AntAceMetag02UK1_FD_184760 | JGI IMG/M metagenome (GOLD analysis project Ga0208768, IMG submission 184760) | Saline lake microbial communities from Ace Lake, Antarctica - Antarctic Ace Lake Metagenome 02UK1 (SPAdes) (version 2) | ecosystem: Environmental > Aquatic > Non-marine Saline and...
TCTATCGTGTTGTCTTAACTCTGATATCTCTTCTACCTTTCTATTTAGGTATTCGTGATGCAGTTGTGCTTTTTTTAACTGCTTGTTTTTATTTGCCATTGTGTCCTCCTATTCAAATAATGAGCTAAAATTGTTCGTGCCTTTACCACCGCCTGTGGCTCTGGCCCAACGAGTGCCTCGAATATCTGCTAGAAAACTTGATGCACCGTTAATAACTTCCATGGGTTTTTCACTGGTGAACACTTCTTCTACCAATGTGTTGAAATACAATATATTTCTTGGAACATATGTGCTGTGTTCGTCTGTGGTGTCTGATGTTTTGGTCTTTCTCCAGTGTTTAACTTGTGGTCTATGTACCACACTTTCAATATCGTTCATGTCATTAGCAACCTGTACAGCTCGTATCTGATTGTACACGTTATGAGCCATCATTAAACAATAACTAAAAGAATCCCACGCAGTAGCACCTTCTTTGCCGTTTTTATTTAGGTCACCTTCTCCGTAATAACAAACATCTCCCATTGTTAGTCTGTTACCAATTGCACTCTGGAATGGGAAAGGTATGTTAGACCCTTTTAATCGTTTGTCATCTGGTGCTTTGTCCATTATAAATGACCATCTAGACGGTGTAAACATATTCTGTGTGTACACTAATCCGTTGGCTGTGCTTAGAAAAGCAGATGCAGAGTCAAAACTTATTGTAAATTCTGAATTAATATGTTTTCTTACCTGTCTTTGTATCTGTGTTAGATAACAAGCCCAGTCTAATTGAGATGTACCTAACACGTGCATCCAATTCTTACCGTCTAATTTTTTCTCATCTCTCATTATAATGAGTCTTTTCAGCATCACTTCCATGTCACACATGTTAATACCGCCCATCGCCCATCCTTCGAACTCAAAATCTTTCACAGCATCGTACCATATCTGTGCAGTGTTCCAATCGTCTCCTTGCAGTACGTTTAATAGTTTGGTCTGTCCCAGTCTGTTTTTTTGGAAAAACTTGTTGTTGTATAGTGTACCATCCAGTGTGTCTTGAAATGATTTTAATCCTGTTTTAGGAGAGTTAAGATCATCTGCCGCCCAGGTAGGCACGTCTAAGGTCATGGCCCAATCTGATGTTAGCTCTAGCCAGTTTAAAATGTCGCTTCTAACTTTGTTTGCTTTGTTACCTTCAAAGTCTTGCCAATCAAATTTAATAACTCCTCTGCCAATTTGGTATCCACCCGAGTCACCTACTATTGTAGAGAACTTCCTGTCTCTGTTGACCACCATAGAATCTCGATCGTTAACTTTTTCCATATCTAAGCAGGCGTGTCCTGCTGAATACAGTGCTGTAGGATATGTGTACATGCCTTTTTCAGGATTTAAGAAGTTTAGTCCTTCTACTCCATTTTCAAATCCTTGAGGAATTCTTTCTTTTGGTATGTGAGCACCTTCTGAAACTCTTTGTTTGCTGATGAATGTGTTATAAAAGTTTGAAATCGCAGGCAGAAACACAGCGAAGTCTCTGCTGAGTGCTCCTAAATGTTCTTGCCTACGATCCGTCATTATTGCGCCTGTGCTGGTATGATGTACTGATACTTGCCTAATCCTGAATCAACAGATACCTGCATTGCACCTTCATTAGAGAAGTGCAAAGTGACCTTTGCTGAGTCTGATAGTTTCAGTATCTGTAACACCTGTGCAACCGGCCAACTCCAATTTTTATTAATTGTGCCTGCTACACCTTCTGCAAATACAAATTCTCCACCGTGTGATGCTTGATCACCAAATGTGAATATGAGTTTGCTGTCTTCTGTTCGCACAACGAAAGTGCTGTGCTCAGTGTTGGCAGTGGCTTGGAAGTTGAATCTTTGTACACCTGCCACAGATGGCTCAATTTCAACGTCCCACTTAACACCTTTAAATTTTACAGTTTTAAGTTTTTCATTGATAATTTCAGCATTCATAAAACGATAATCATTTTGGAAGTCACCTTTTTCATTTTCAAAATGAATACTCACCGGTGTCTCTGCCCCATTTCTGTTGCCTTTGACTACTTTGATGTTTGCTTTGTCTCGATACTCTGGACACTTCAAATGAATATCTAATTTACTCAATTGAGGCATTCCAAATATACCAGCCATTTCTGTTTGTGGTTTGTGAAAAGATCCTTGTAGGATTACTGATCTGTCTTCAGCCATAGAATCAATTGCTGTTTCTGATTCTGTGCCTGTGATTTTGACAAGATCTAAAAACCCTAGACCGTGCGTGTGTTTGACTATGTCTTTTAAGATATCTATCATAATAAAAATATTATATAGGATATTTAGATTGTGAGCAAGCCTTTAATTTATTTTTCTTCGTCTCGAGGTAACGGTATTTCTACCACCTTGTACACCACTGGATTGGCATTACCAGGTTTCTTAAAGATTGCATAGTTGGCTCGAGGACGAAACTGATCCATATCAATCACCTCATAACCTGCATCTTGCAACAGTTTTTTCATGGATGATTTGGTATTGTAGTTCCAATAGCCTCTTTTTGCTTCATTTAAATCAGCATCAAAATCACAGTCAGCATAGTGTATGAAACCATATCCCCCTGGCAGTATCACCCTGTGGATATCTCGTAGATATTCTGCAATGTGTTCTTGTGTAAAGAATGGAAATGTGTCCCAACTGAACACAAAATTACAACTGTTGTCTGGTATGTCTGGACAGGCAGTTCTGTCTGTGGTGTAAAATCTCAATAATCGTTGGTGCTGAGGAGGAAATTTTTTAAATATTTTCTCTTTACAGCTCGCTAATACCTCTGCGAAGAACATCAATCGCCAAGCTCGCAATGCCAACACATGGCGACCGTTGCCTGGACCAATTTCCAAACAGTTCTGCAGATTGTTGCCCATTTTTCCAAACTGATTGATTTTAGTTTGTATCTGATGCTCCAACAGACTATCCGAGATGCTGTCCTGATGAGATTCTCTCCAATCTAGATCCTGCTGGAACCAACTGCGAGTCTTGTCTAGACGTGCTATCTGTTGAGTGTTGTAGGCATCTACGGAATGAGCAAAATCCTGCAATGTCTTCAAATTATCATCGACGAGTTTTTGAAAGTCAGTGCCTTTTAGGGCTTTTAACTTTTCAATAAGTAATTTTACTTCTTCTATGCTCAGCATAGTGTTATTTAAAATTCAAACAGTTTATTAAATGTATTTGTGGTTTCTGTGCTCTGCACGTCCCAATTCAACACACCGATAAGGTTGGATATCTTTTGGTCCACAATAGTGGCTTCCATTGTTTCAGCATCAAACGGCAAATCTTGAAACCATTGCGGAATACGCAATTCATCCACAGGATATGCAATAGATGTGTAACCCAGAGGATTGTTCTTTAATTTACACACAATGACTTTAGCACCATCGGTGATGGGCATAGAATACTTGTCACCATACATCTCTCGGCATCGGTTCCAATTAATAGACGCTCTCACATGACCTGGCATGGTTGCTCTGCCTTGTTTGTTCTCTTTGCCTAGATATTCTGTGATCTTGTTCGCTCTTTTAGGTGAGCCCTTTTCCCATCCTGGTCGAGCTTTAAACTCTGCTCGGAATTCAGATATCCTTGCAAGTACGTCTTTTTCTGTTCCGTTGGTCAGCACCATCATCAGTAACTCACTTAAAAAATCCTGCACAAATACAGGAGTGTCTGATCTCTTAAGATCCAATCCCATTGCTTTCATTTTGCCTGGTGAGCCTGCTGTGTCTGTCCTGTTACCCTCTTTATCAAAATATATCACTGCATATCTTTTCTTTGTGATGAACAGACCTTTGGATGCTACTAATTCTCTGCCTGCCGCAATCACTTCACCTCGACTTTTTGGACAATGAAATGCTTTGGTCATGAATCCTGTGAATGAAACATTCACTTCGTCGGCAATCTTATCATACAGCTCGATAACATTTTCTCGCTCCCATGGAATAGTACCCGCATCTATTTCTTTTTGTAGCGGTTTATATGCTGAGAAATATACAGAATCTGTATCTCCGTATATGATAGAATCACCTTTGTGATCGTATGCTCCTGTTATAACTTCATTGGCTTTAGACGCCATGTGTCGAGTAATACATCGACCTGTTAGTGTGACCGATTGTCCAATTCTTAAATCAAAAAATCTACAACCTGGATTTAAAATTGCACCATACAAACTGTTCAAATTAATTTTCTTAACGAGTTGTCTTTTATCCCAATACTCTCGTTCAATTTCGTTGTCTCCGCATTCATGCATTTTCTTCTGCATCTCCTGTCTTTCTGCATACCAACGTTTTAACAAACCTGGTATAATAGCTTCAAACTCATAAGTGAATATGGTACCATTTGCTGACAGCATCCATTGATTATTACCATCAAAAACCAACTCATGCAGTTGCGCCGCTGACATTTTAACAGATGTGTTGTCTGCCCAATCTACCACAACTTCTGTGCTTCGATCTTGTTTCATTACTGCTTGATATTCCCATGACCCAAATTGGTTATCCCATGCTGATGCAAATGATTTCTTTTGATGTATGGCTCTGTTGACCTCTGCTGATGTTATCACAGGACGTAGTTGCCCTACAACACTTTCTGGTCCCATATTTAGAGCTCTGATAACACTAGGGTACAGTGAATTGATATCACAACTGCCGATCCAATCGTGCAATCCTGTTTTTGGCGTGGCCACATATGCACCTGCCGCTTGTATAGATTCTCCCTCTGCTCGTCTTTTTCTGCCTGGCACGATCATGCCACGTCGATGTGCTTCATTCACAATGGCCTGTTCTGTCACTGCCACAGCACCCATTGTGGTCTGCAGTAACACTGTGTTTTGATGTGCTATCTCGTTGGCTAATTCTATAAACTTTAATTTCTTTTCTAACTTGGCCAGCAGTGCAGTATCCTGCCTGTTGTACTCAATGAACAATCCAAAGTCGTTGTTGTACAGAGAATCTAATGATCCTTCATACATAGTTTTTCGTTCTCCTAATTCCCACTCTCCTATGGCATCTAATCTATATGTGTGTCTTTCCTCGTAGGTGTATTTTCTATACAGCTCTAACAGATCCAAATGCACACGACCAATTAAATCATATGATGTTTGCTCTCTGCCATATTTTTCAAATACTCTTTTTCTAGGTTTTTCTCCCCAAAAACACAGTCGTCTTGTGTCATCCGAACTCAATACTTTCTGTATTCGTCCCACTGTGTAGGGTATGTCGTATCCTTCTGAATTCCATCCTGAGAGGATGTCTGCATCTTCGATCAGTGTTAGAAAAGCGTCCAGCATATCTTTCTCTTTCTCAAACAGCATCACATTGTCAAAACGTTCTGTGGCCATTCGTGCACCTGACATATTCAAAGTCTTGGGTGGCACTGCAAATGTAACGAGTTGATCGGTCCAACTTAGATGGCAGGTTATCGCAGTGATGGGCATAAACGGGTCATCAGTGGTGGAGTATCCACGCTCTGGATCAAAGTCCACTTCAATATCAAAAAACACCACATTCAGTTTGGGAGCATCTTTGCCCAGATAGTTCTCTTCCAAACAGCGGAACACAGGATTGATATCCTGTTCATAGAGTGTTTTATTACTCCTTATCTTCTGTTCTTTGATGAATTCTTTGAAGGAAGAACACTGTACTTTCTGCAACTGCTCTCCGTATATGCTTCTATGCTTGCCACGACTGTCTGGATAATAGAAAAGATAACGAGCATCGTATTCCACAAACCTACGTTTGCCCTTGACTCGTTCAACAACAAATACTTTGTCTTGATCTCTTTTATAGTATGCGTCTATGTAGCTCATTTAAAAAAATACTTTATAAATTCCTATACAGTTCATTATAGTAAACCACGAGGCCAAAACGCAAGTCCAGATTATCCTTCTTCGGAAACTTGCTATGGCCAGTGTGGTTGATCCAACAAGATATGGAGGAAATATCAACTGCATATCTGGATCTGGCGATGTAAAGGTTAGCAGACAACTACCAACGATGGTGAACATAACAGATACAATTTCTAAATAAAAAGAAAGTTTATCAGTTTTATAGCTCGTGATCCAAAACTCCTTTATGAGTTTGACCACTAAATTTTGCCAGCGGCCGCTAATATCGAATCTACCATATCCATATCATCTGCTACAGATTTATATGAATCTTTGTGTGCTATTGTGATTGCTTTGCTGATTAAACCTGGTTTAACTTCCAATTCTTCACCAATGGCTTTAACTGTGTCTCTTAAACCACCTTTGAGATCATCAATTTCTCCCAGTACCTGAGAGCCTTCTTTGATGATTTGAATTAGTTTTTGTTTTTCCGCTTCATTAAAGTTTTTACCTGACATTTATATTCTCCTTGTTATGAACAGTATATAATGTTTTTGTTAGAAGAGCAATTATTTTTTTGGATTTACCAGGCTTTGCAAGACCAGTAACGAGCTTTAGTTTTTGGTCCTGGATTCGCACAGTTGTGTCGAGCTCTGAAAGATTTTCTTCTCTTAGGATTAGACTTTTTAATCTTCATGGTTTTTTGTCCTAGTTTTTTAGCACTTGTACCACCGTGTCCAAAATTAACTTTCTTAACATTACCAGTTGTTGGATCTTTTACGTAGACTTTTGATTTTTTTACATCGCCTCTCATAGGCTTGTTCAAAGGCACTGTACGTCCTTGATATTTGGCTTCAAACCAATGTCTTGCACCTTCATGAAACTGTGTTGGTATTCTTCTTTGTAGCCATGATTCAAACACTTCTTCCATGCTCTGATCATCTACAGCATTAGGTTGAGCAGGAGTGGGACGACCTTCTTCACTCTCTCCCATTAGATGTACCGGGTCTTTGATAAACTGCTTGGTTCTTCTTAGTCCCCTGGACCCAGCACTGCTTGGTGATTCGGCTTGTTGGTCGGCGCCTATTGTGCCAGTTTGTTTCATACGACTAATATCATCTAGATACTGCTTGTATGAAAAAATAGGCATTTGGCTCATTGTGTTGTTATTTATTTAAAAAAGTTTTGATTGATTGTTCTAGTTGGTCTAATGCATCTGAAACAGAATTTTGGTTTTTTATAGAGTTATCTATCATGAATAGTTCATCTCCAAACAACTTTTTAAAACGTGGTACATTGGCTTTTACTGCTCCAAAGTTGATCATTAACACTTTTTCCGGTATGCTTCTTTCTCTGTTACGATTACGTTCGATAGAAGTTTTGAGATCAGCATCCACGTAAATCATTGCAGTCTCGTAGCCTTGGTCTTCCAGTTCTTTTTTTGTGTTAACGACTCTATCATAGGCACGTCCTGTGGTATCTATCAGCATGCCCAAATTACTCTGCTGATATATCTGTTGTTGTTTACCCACTATCTGTTTGCTTCGTTGTCTTTCAATTTCTCGAGGAGTTTCTTCTTCTGGAGGCATTTTAAGACTTAATTTTTTATTACGTAACAGATATTTAAATGCGGCATCTGGATTAACCTGTTTCAATCCATAGAACACAGAAGCTAGTTTACGAGCAATAAATGTTTTGCCAGCACCTGGCACTCCCGCAAAAAATATAGCCTTGTTTTGATAAGGATCAAACCGACCTTCTGTTATCTCGTATATTCGCATATACTAATATTTATTTAATGCCGAGGATGTGTGCTAACTGTGCACCGCTGGTCTCTGCTGGGGTTTGCACATGATCTCGTTTTAAACCGTAGCCTGTGCCTGCGCCTTTGTGATGTATCCGTGGATTAAATGTGGTTTTTTCCGTGCGTGGTCTTTTATTCGTTTTGCGTTTTTTCTTCAATGTTCTCTATTTCTTGATAGGCACACAATTATCTACTCGTCGACCACTCTTCATTTTAGTGCCAGCGAGTTTATAGCCTTTCCAACAGGCTTTACCATCTAATCCTTTTTTCTTAGATGATTCAATAACTTCTATGATTTTCATTTTATTTTTTTGTTTCTGATAGTTCGTCGGTGTATGGTTTTTCAACATCACTCACCATATCACCCAAGTAACCGATGATTTCTTCTTTGGATCTTGCAGTGTGAATCACAACAGCATTAACATATGATTCTGATGGTTCAACATCTACCACAATGCTTCTGCCTTCTTCACCACTTTTTTTCATGATAGTTCTTTTTACTACTTCAGCATCGGCGTCTGACACCGGACGCTCAGCATCAAAGTCACCTTGTAATTGAATGGTGTGTGCTTTATATTCGTCTTGTCCTTCATATCCAGATGCTTCAACAGTGTCTTCGTTGGCTCTTTTTAAAGCATTGGCCACGCTGGGGTGTTTTGATAATCCTTTTGCAAGTTTTTCAATCACTTCAACAGCACCGTCATAGTTGCCACCTTTGTATTTAGGATCGTTTAAAATGCCAAATGCCTGTTTGATCTGTTGATCAGTAAATTCACCGTTCGAGAGTATGTCGTATTCTTGGACCACTTCTTCGTTGTTTTCATCTTGTTCTTTGTCTTTTTCAGCAATGATCTCTTGTTCTATTTTTTCAGCGTCTGCTATGATTTCTTTGGTGTCTTCAGTTTTGACAAGAATGCTCGATGATTCTTCATTGTAAACTGCGTCATGGTCTGAGATAGAGTTGTACAGTTCAACCAAGTCTGCCGCTTCTGCAGTGTTGATATACTCTTTGATATCTTTTGCCAGTACTTCTCTGAATGCATCTGCTTCATAGGTCTGTTCCTCTTTCTGCTCTGCTTTTAATTCTGCCAGTTTTGTTTCTAACTCTGCAATGGTGTCTAGTCTTTTAGAGTCTTCCGTAACAGCTTTTGTTATTGTGGCTGAAATGGAATCGTCTGCATCTGATTCTTTGATGGCCTGTGTGATTATAGATTCTGTGGTTGTCTCATCTCTGGTGATGGATTCAATCAATGCTTCTGCCTGTTTGGAAACCACAGGTGATGTGTATTCTTTGATGCCTGCCAGTTTGGCAATGTCTGCCAGTGAAATTTCTTTTTCGTCTAGGATCTTTGGATCTTGTTTGGCCGCTTCTAGAAGTGACTGACGTTCTTCTTCTGGTGTGATGTTACTCATTTCGTTGAGTCTTTTTACAATATCTAACCAGTTATCTTCGTATTTTTTTGTCATTGTAGAGTATTTATATTTGATTACGCAGTTATTTATAAATGTTTTAACAGAATGTCATCTAAAAAGTTTCTTGCTTTTTGGGTAAGTTTTTGTTTATTATACATTATTTCACGGTTGTGTTGTAAAACATCAGTGAGTTTTTGTGTAATTTTCAAAGGATTTTGTTTGCTAAGTTCTCTAAAACTTTCAAATGCCGCTTTTACACGCTCCTTTTCGTTAGTAATCATATCATAGTTTTCGTTTATAACAGGGTCAAATGTACGAAAGCCTAAATTTTGTAGATGTTTAAGAGTATAAGGTGCTCCAAGCATAATAAACGGACGACCAGCCATCAATGGCTTTGCTGTTTTTTCTGTTACAAAAAAGCAATCAGTGTCACTGCCGCATATAGTCTCTGCAACAACACTGAACCAGCTGTTCTCAACTATAGGTTTACTGATATATTGACTTGTAAAATTGTTATCTAACGGTTTAGTGGTACCAAAATAATTTGTGTTTTCTGTTAATGCTGTATCTATTGATTGTTGTATTTTATCATTAACAGTTTTAATATAATCGCTTTTGTATACGCCAAATAAATGTATAATATTCTCACTAAGCATATTGTTTTCTCTCAATAATTCGAAAAATATAGTACGATGCGATTTAGCATTTCCTAACAACACATCTGCAAAATATCGACGTGTATCTAATTGTTCAAATTGTAAATTTTTGTTTACTTCGTGTGTTTTCACAAAGTGCCAGTTATTATATACGTAAGGAACAGGCCATTTATGATCGTTGCTACTGATACACGATGTTATAATATAGTCATGGTCTGTGAGCGGCATCAATTTTTGATCAGGAAAAAGACCATGAGATACATCACCCTTGCAAGGAACATACTGTTCAAAATCCTCAAATACAATACTTTTGTTTGGAAGAGTATTGCGAACACTGTATTGTTGATGATCGTAGTTGCGGTATTTGTAGAACCCTATTTTATTAGGATCAAAAAAAGGATGCGGAAACGTATTGTCATAGATGTTACTGAGAATACCGAAGGGATCATCATTGCGATTTGCTAGTGACAGATATTGATAATATTCGTCTTTATTTTTAAAGTTTTTTTTTTGCACAATATTTAATTTTTAAAAATAAATTATGATTTATTTTTCATAACCTGCACAATGTGCTCAATGTGCTCGCTGTGAGAAACCCTTGGGATTAGAGAAATTTATAGACTTTTTGTACCTGTTTGCCCAGCTCTCACCCAGTCGTTTGCCCATCATGTCTGTCAATCGGTTGGTATACAGCACTGTGCTGGACTCTTTTGTGGTGATCAACTGTTGTT
>Ga0208768_1001868_pt1 | contig 10439 bp, 22 predicted proteins | sample AntAceMetag02UK1_FD_184760 | JGI IMG/M metagenome (GOLD analysis project Ga0208768, IMG submission 184760) | Saline lake microbial communities from Ace Lake, Antarctica - Antarctic Ace Lake Metagenome 02UK1 (SPAdes) (version 2) | ecosystem: Environmental > Aquatic > Non-marine Saline and...
TAAATAGGAAGCTCATTTCTCTCCTTTATAACCAAAAATGATTATTTGCGTTTTAGCTTATAAGTTCAATCTGCACTGAACACTCACAACCCATTAACGCTGTGTGATAGTCACTGCAGTTTTCTGTTAGAACTTGGACAATCCGTCTTCGTTCTCCAAGCAGCGCCCTAGAGAGTTTAGTCTCTATGACCGCAATCAGTGCGTGCGGTGCGTCAAGCATGTCATTGACCCAATGGTTATCAAGGAACTGTTGCTCTGCCTGGAACTCGTCTGGGTCATGTGAGCCTAGATAATCCTCTTGGTTATTCATCTTGCGCCTCTATGAAATCTATTATGTTTTCTGTGAACTCAAAGCTGCCTAGCTCATCGAACTCGGAGTTGTTGTACTCAGCGCGAATGAGGTCAACAATTCTTTTGCGCTCTCCAGTCTTGGCTTGTTCGACCACATACCGAACCGCAACCTGGGTGTCTGGATGTAGGTGCTCGATGATGTGCCATGCAGACTTATCCTTCTGCTCTTGCTCAGTCATATTGTTCCCCTTACTCAACCACGTTATTGTCGCCAGTAATAGTGGTGCCAGCTAGCGCTCTAGGATATTTAGTGAAAGAATTACTTTTGCTATCTCTTTATAAAGTCTGGTCGCTTCCTCTGATTCGCCTTTTAGGTTGTCAAATAGATTAGCTATGGATACCTGAGCATCCTGAAACCCCTGCTTATATGAGTTTTCAGTTATTGCATTTATCTGCTCTTTTAGTTTATCTTTGCCTGTATTTTCAGTCATCTGCTCTCCTTTTTATATACATTTATTATACCAAATGGTATATAATAAGTCAATGAACAAGTTTAAGTATCTTCTAAGTCCAGAGAACATTTACCTAGTTGTTTTTGATGAGTCCGCTGGAGTGCCAAGTGGCTTGGAAATCCTGGGCTCTGATATTATATCAATACTACAAGAAAAATACTTAATAAATAATTCAACTTTAGATTTGGAGGATCATGGACAAGAAGATTAAGGTTAGTAACGGCAATGCCAGGTGGATCGGTGCCTGGAGAACTCGTATAGAAAAGAATAAGCCAGCAGAAGGTGACTATAACTTTATTTTGCTAAAGAATAAAGGTGATGTGGTTTATGAACCACCAGCAAACGGAGCTAAGCCATCTGTATTTGTAAACGGTGAGTGGGAAGTTTTAGTGGAAGACTAGTCTTCTGAACCTGGAAATGTTTCTTGGCAAGAGGGGCAGAAGTGAGTGAAGGGCTTTGCCACTGGCCCACCAAGAACGATCTCGTCATCACGAGCAAGCATGATCTCGTCAATTCCTGGCTTACCGTACCAAATCGGTAGCATCGTTTCTTCGTTGCATAGTGGACATGTCATTAGTATATTCTATCACAAGATCTTGGCATTAGGGAGATCTTTGTTATATAATCGTTATGTTTCTATTGACTTTACCCGTAATGCGACTGTATACTTGATGCCTAACGTAAAAGAAAAGAGAGTTTTATGCCAACGGTCTACACCCTTCCATCCTGTGTCCAGTGTGACGCAACAAAAAGATTTTTAACAAAGATTGGGGTAGCCTATAAAATTGTAGACCTTAGTTCTGATACTGAAGCCTACGAGTACATCAAGGGTCTTGGGTTTAGGTCGGCACCAGTTGTGGTCTCTGGAGATGAGTCTTGGTCGGGGTTCCAGCCAGACAAACTCTCTGCCTTGGCTGCTTGACTTCACCTTAGATTTTAGATATAATTGCTCTATGATAAAATATGAGCACAAGATGCTAGTCCTAGACAGCAGCCATTCCCGTGAAGACCAGGCGGCGGTAGATTCATTTATAACGCAAGCCATCGATGCCGAAAGGGATCGAATTTATAATGACTTGAGCAATTACACTAAATACGATAGCTTGTCTATTGCCAAGTTTAGACTAAGACAGATCATTAACCAAACAGACGAACTTATATACTAAATAATAACAAGAGGGGTATCAATGTTAAGACCGATTGAAGACAAGGTTCTAATAGAGCCAATAAAAGAAGTAGAGACAACATCTACAGAGGTGTCTCATGAGGGTAAAGATTATGTAATCTTGCCTTACCGTGAAATCTACGCAGTGTTGGGATAATCTATGACTACTTTTATTAGATCAATGCCTGAAGAGCCAACAAAAGTTTTAGACGAAGGCTACGTTAGATTAGTAGACGTGTTAGGAGACGACCTTTCTGTGGTCAACGCAGCTCGAGTGTCTTATGACAAAGAAGTTACAGAGTTTGCTCCAAGAGATGCTAAGCTTCTAAAGTTTCTATTAAGAGAGGGACACACAAGCCCCTTCCGTCATGCAGCTATGACCTTTGAGGTGTACGCTCCACTATTTGTTGCTAGACAGTGGTGGAAACATGCCGTGGCCTCTAGTCACGTTGACGACCAGAATGGTTGGAATGAATCATCTAGGCGTTATATTACCGAAGACGAAAAGTTCTATATCCCACTGCCAGAAGATTGGCGTAGTAAGCCAGAGAACAGCAAGCAGGGCTCTGGAGATCCAGTTGACATCGAATTAGGTCAAAAGCACTTTGATAGGCTCTGTGAGACGGTTGTGAGCGGTACAGAGGCATATCACGATGCTCTTGACGATGGTGTTGCTCCAGAGATCGCAAGGCTGTTCCTCCCAGCTTATGGGATGTACGTACGTTGGAGGTGGACAGTATCTCTACAGGGGGTCTTAGCATTCCTAGACCAAAGAATGCCACACGATGCCCAGTTTGAGATCCAAGAATATGCAAAAGCAATACTTTCTTTAGTTAAAGAAGCGTTTCCTGAAACCATTTCTACTCTTTACGAAGAGTAGTCTTGCAGGGGGGGTTAGCCCAATGGCAGAGGCAGACGACTTAAAATCGTCACAGTGTGGGTTCGAGCCCCTCACTCCCCACTTTGTGATATAATTATATAGATAACTATGAGTATTTATGATAATGGTTGGACAGGAATAAGTCCACAGAGGCAGAAGAAAATGGATGCTATGGCTTCCAAGAATAAACTTACCCCCGAAGATTTTACCAAGTCTAAGATTGAGGATCAAAAGCGTGAACGCTATGAACTTCAAGAATCTAAACGTGCACCCAAAATACAGGTTGATCAGAAGGTAATTCTTTGGACCTGGTTGGTTGGCATTGGCTTAGCCTTCATCTCTTCGGCCATAGTATCTTTTAATGGTATAACATCTGTAGCAACCTTTGTAGGTCTGTCCCAAGAGTGGATGGCCGGATTGTTCTTCTTCTTTATCGAACTTATGTACCTTCTTTTCTTAGTGGCATACCTAGTGCTATCATCTAGACTTAGCGACAATGGCAAGCCAGAGAAAACATCTGGAGCAATTATTGGAATGGTTGCCTTCGGTGGCTTAGCTGTTCTAGCAAACGCATTTCACACCTTCGACTACTGGGATTGGAACTGGGTAGAACCCCGTATGTGGGCTGGCACTATACTTGGAATAGCCGCCCCGATAGCGATCATTTCTGCAAGCAAGATGGCATCCAGGGTTGTATTTGCTAAAGCTCTTAAGCTTTAATTGGCTTTTTAGGAATCTTCCAGCCAGACTTCACAAGATCTTTTAAAAAATTAGTTTTTGTATATGGTTCGGATAATATCGCTTTATGCAATGAAACCTTGTCTGCTCCACCAACAACAACACCGCTTATATCTAAATACCTTAGATTCATTTTAAGGGCATGGTCTACACAATAAGAGAGCCATAAGTCTTCTATCCTATAAGCTGCAGATGGGACTATGTCCTTATTTGTTATAACATCTTCAAGCAATATCTTTGCATCAATCATTGCTGCTCCAGCCCCACAATACTGAACCTTGTATTCATTATTCTGCTGTCTTGTTCGGTCAGTATAGTAGTTTTTACCGCCGTTTGTCAAAGACCAGGCGTATGACGAGAAGTACGTATGCTCTCTATACTGAGCTAAAGATAATTCAATGTAGTTGTCAGGGATCGTTATATCATCATCTAAAAAGAATACAATCTCTGTTCCCTCTTCAGCAAGCTGTTTTCCTATGACAATTCTTCTAAATGAGAACAGATCGTTCCCGTCTTCCCTTATAACTATCTTTAAGTTAGTGGCATCTCTTAGCCTTGCTACTCCTGAAAGGATCAGCTTTTTCCTTTTTAGATCACCCAGTGATAGGTACACTGTGAAATCAGCGTATGTCTGCTTGCTTAGCATTTCTAGTGCTCTCAAGGTTCCCTCTGGTCTCAGCCAGCTTAGTAATACAACTGCTATCCTTGGTGAAAAATCTTTTATGACTTCTCCGACTTCTGACTGTATCTCGATAGTCTCATTAGAATATGCTACGAAATCTCTATAATATTTTTGAGCAATGAGCATTTCTTCATGCTGGATAGTTGATTTTTGTACATAGTCTTTTCTTTCCTCAGAGTCTTCTGGTATCTGCACTGTAAGGTTGTTGTCATGAACGTATGCCTCAATCAAACTCCTGTTCAGGTTGGCAGAATTCTCTTTGGTTTTGCGATTTCCAAGTTGAAGTCTTTTCCAATATTCCCAATCAGCAGAGAACCTTGCATCATCAAAGTATCCTATTTTTTCAAACACGGATCTCTTAAACATTGCATGAGCCATGCTTAGCTTATTGCTAATTATTTTATTAGTATTTAAATCTTTTCTAATTACCATGTCTTGTACTGCATTAATATTTTGCCTCAATAGCTTAATCATTTCAAAATATCTTGTTGAGTATGACATATCGTCAGCGTCATGAGTTGTAAAGTACCCCCAGTGCTTGTCTTTAAAAGCGTAGAGTCCGTAATTCCTAGAATAGTATGCCCCCATATTTACTTTATTTTCAAAGAGGAAGACCCTTGGATCGGGCAGGAATTTTTTTACAATATTTATAGTTTCATCTGTGGAGGCATCGTCAACTATTACCAGGTAAAAGTTTTTATAGGTCTGCCTGAGTATGCTCTTTATTGCCACCTCGATGGTCTTTTCTGCATTGTAGGCTGGCATAACAATTAATAAAGTTCTTTTATTCATGATATATCTAGTATACCATTAATAACGAGATGCTATAATAGGGTGTATGGTGAAGTCAGCGAAGCATCGAAAAGAATTATATAAGGTTTTAGAGGAGTTGCATCTCTACAAAGAAAAGCATGGGTGCTTTGATTGTAAGAATCGCTACCCCCACTATGTTCTAGAATTTGATCACAAACCAGAGTTTAATAAAATAGATGTTGTTTATAGAGTATTAAGAAACTACGGTCCAGAGGCTGCCTGGAATGAGGTAGCTAAATGTGATGTTGTTTGTGCAAACTGTCACAAAATTAGAACATATGATAGAGAGCAAGAATATGGATCTTGAAGATCAGATTAGATCTGTTTTATTTAGTATTGGTAAAGAAATTGAAATTATAAAGATAGATAATGAGAACACAATCATCTCAATTGATTACGAAAAGTACGTTTCTGAGCTTAAATCAATTTTAGAGGGGTATATAGGTACCCCTTAAACTTTACTTCGCTCTGAGCGTCTTTAGTTTATGTGCCACAATGGTATCTGTAGCCTCTCCATCCCTATAAAGGCGAATGACTGCAGCTGGATCTTCAGGGGTTCCGCTTACAGAGACTTCCGTTCCTGGAACATTATAAGTACCATTACGAATAATCCTTGTAATCTTTCCTTCTGCCCTACCGCCAGAAGAATTCCAGGAGACAATTGAGCCAACGCCAAGAGCCTTAAATATTTCTGACATACCAGTTGACCTAGTAAAATCTTTTCCAAAATCATTAAACAATGCTTTGTCCTTCATTCTATTTACGATTCCCCTCGACCACGAGAATCCCGAGTCTCCACCCCAAGCTTCCCACATAATTCTTCCATTAGATGGGTTTGCTCTGTTGTTAAAGTCCTTGCCTTTTTTATCTACTTCGTGACGAGAAAAGAATGAATACATACGCTTGACTACACTAAGAGACATTGATCGGCCAGCTGCAATGTCTGTTGCTCTGCCCCACCCCACAGCGGTTCCTGCACCAGTTGCCTTGCCGTCAGCTTTCCATTTCAAAGCCCTGCTCGCTGCAGACTTCATGGCAGCACTAGGGGCATAAGTCTCTGCCTTAGACATGTATTCCATGTCCATGTCATCATCAGGCATAGTGTGACCCTGGAGATTATCTAGCCTTTCAGCATCCTGGTACATCATGCCGATAGAGTAAGCTGTTGCTTCCCAAAATCCGTCTTCCTCTTCCTCATAAATTCTAACAGCCATAGCTGGATTCTCTGGGGGCATTGACTCAATAGCATATTCTGTTCCCTCAATGCCGTATGTTCCACCCTCATTCATAATGTGCTCTACCATACCGTGAACGACACCTTCGGTAGTCATGCCCATTACGTAGTCGCCTTCTTTGATATCCATCTTACGGACCCTCTTTTCTTTTATCCTCGTTTACCTCTGTACCTGGCCAGGCCTGAGCGGTATCGTTAGACAGAGCAACAGCTCTATGTGTAGTCATAAAAACATTATACCATGAGAAAGCCCCACACAGAGACCTGATGGAGTAGCCCAGTAAAAGCGGTAACTAGCCATCCTAAAAAGCTAAATCCTTGTCCTGTGTGGGGACACTTATATTATACTACAATTCCTCTATCTTTTTATCCTCATCGGGCAGCAGCTTCATTAGTTCATGGTATGCCTTGTCAATCTGCTCGGGATCATCTGTTTTCATTGCAGAGTCAAGGGCCAACATCATTGATTGGGCATTTTCAATATACTCAAACGCCCAGTCCCTAGACTGAGACAGAAACTTTATAAAGCCATCCTTATCCTCTACATTAGTATTATTAATGATAGTAAGTGTATCTTTAAGCTTTTCTGAAAGAACGGCCTTATCAAAACTTTCCTGGATAAGTAAAGCTGCAAGACTCTTGTTACCTTCTTTAAGCTTATAGATATTGTATACAAGAAATCCAATTAAAACAGAAGTTAGTGTTGCAACAACTGGCTCTATGATCATGCTTCCTTACCGCCTTCTCTTATCAAGAGTACAATTGCTCCGTTGTCCTCTAAAGCTTTCTTTACTCTTATCATATATTCTACGGCACGTTGTTTATCTTCACCCGTCAGGGACATAAACTTCTCTTCGCTAGCCCTAACGGTAATAAAGTTATCGTTGTCTTCTAGACTTACCGAAAATCCTTTTGGTGCATGTGCATCCAATGACCTAAAAGCTCTTGCCATTTCACTTGTATACATAATTGCCTAATCGTTTGTTAAATATTTCCAGGTTTCTGCCCATGCCTGCTTATTCCTATGCTTATTAAATTCTCTAGATATCTTGCCATTTTCTAAGTATACTCCGCCCCAGACTCCCCACTCTTTTTGGGAAACTCCTACGGCAAAACACATCCTTGCCAATGGGCAAGCTGCACATACTTTGTCAACTGCTGGTCTTAAGTTAATATCTTCTTCATAAGTATCAAAGAAGAGGTTGGTGTCATAGTCTTTGCAGGCAGAGGAGTCTTTCCATTCGCTGTTTTTCGACATACTACCTGACAAAATTATCAGGTAGAGACCATCCGCTTTTGCCTGGCACAATTCTTTTCTGAATAAACCATCGACCCTTTTGGTATCCTCCAAATTTAGAGGTTCTTCCTTTGTCTGAGGGGAATGAATGAACAACTGTCCAACCATCCCATTGCAAAGCTCTGTTTCTCTTTACTATTGTCTCCATTTGCTCTAGGGATTCAATCATCATCTCAATAGCCCATCTTGCTCTCTGTTTTTTTATTGTTGAATGCCAGCATATCCGCAAGCATTAATATCTATATATCCCAACATCAACGTCCTTAGCCTCTGCGAGGTCTACAAGATCTGAAACTGGCTCCTTTGGTTTGCTAAAATAAATAAGATAATCAACATCGTTCATGTTAGACTTTATCCAATTAGCTGGCACTTTATTAAATCTAATCCTTACTCCACGAGCTTTCAGGCTTCTTTCAGAAATATTTGAAAACTCCATCCCCATAGAGTTAATTCCAGCTGGTCCTGCGGAATAAATATTAACTTCGTTATCATCCTGAGATAACATGGACAGTGCTGTACCCATGGCTCTTAAAAATATATTGTAATCAGAAAAGTTTTTTGTTCCCTGAATTGCCACCATCATCTGACTGTCCTTCCGTAAGCTTGTCAACAATTATAATTAACTTGTTCAATTCTACCTTATCAGGTGTCATTGTGTCAACTGTTTTTGTAGTTTCTTTTAAGATATTCCCGTTTACAACTTTTGCGGTAAACAGAGAGTTATCCTTAATCCAATAGGCAGCATCTTCATGCATCACTACCAATAACTGCTTACCTCTTAAATCTCTTGTTGCCTGAGTATCCAGTGGCTTGTAATGAAAATTATCGTAACTCATGGGCATGCCGATCAAGCTGTAAATATAGCTTTGACTAATTCTTGTTTTTTTTAAATCAACTTTACGATTAACTGTATTGTTTAAGTTTTTATTAACAACGAAGGCTACTAAAAGTGTAATGACTGACCCTAAAAAATATTCCATAAAACTCCTAAACTACAATCATATCATTTATCCCAGGAACATACGCTTTACATTATTCAAGGCTTCGAGCTCTGTATCTGAAAGGTCGCTATGCTGATCACGATCAAAGGCTTTCTTGGTTAAGCCAACTATTGGGTTTTCGATAGTTGGATCCATAGAAACAAGACCTTTTGTCCACAAGGACATTATATCTGCCTGGAACTGTTTTTGCATTTGCTCATAAACATTGGGTGCAATATCAAACATTTTGTCTGTAAATTGATACGTAAAGTCTCCAGTATTTGAGTCTACCCCAGATACCTCCACAGCGCCGTTAAGTATCAAGAAGTCTATATATTCTTCTGGAGTAGGCACTAGTTATCTCCTACCAGGCGATTCTCAATCAGTCTTTCTCTCTCGTCTATAACCTGGTACGCAAACTTTTCTAGGTTTGCGTAGCCAACGGCATTATTAGCAATGTTATTATAATGGTGAGAGCAGAACTTCAATTCTCCGCCCACCCCCACGGCTTTGACAAAGGCCTGAGCAGAACATGAAGCATCACATCTATCAAAATTTGTAAGAGTCCACTCTTGCTTATCCGTTACTAAATCCAACTATTTATCCGTTCTATAGAATCCACTACCATTAAAGGTAACCCCTATAGAAGAGTATACCCTAGTTAATGGAACATTACAAGTTTTACATTCATAGTCTTGTTCTGGGTCTGAAATACCCCGCACTTTTGTGTACGGGGTATCACAGCTCCCACAACGATATTCGTATATGGGCATTGTTGTTTTCGCTACTTAGCGCCCTTCATTTCCTTTGCTGGGAAGGCTACTGAAGTTAGTACAGACATCACTCCAGCTAGACCAGCCAGGCCGACAACCGCGGTCCAGTCAACGTCTAGTAGACCGAGTGCGGTAGTTCCAATTGCTGCGATCGCAGTTTGTGCAACAGTCTTAATCGCACGTTCTAACATCATTGCTAACCATTCTTTTGTGAATGACATATTTCCTCCTTATTTACATTTGACTTTCGTCATTATTGTTTTGCCATAGTTTGACATCTTCATAGGTACTAGCTGCAGTATATGCTGTAAGAATGATACCCAATAGACTTACACCACCCGCCACTAGCCCAGAGCCCACTGACGTATCTGAAGCATATGTTATTGCTCCAAAAATTATCATAACAAAAGAAAGTCTATAAGCTCCGTAGATTAGCTTACGCCTAAACCTCCAGGATGGACCCTGACTGTTTTCTGTGGCATCAGAGTCCTTCAAAAAGAATAAGTTGTCCATAAGCCTTGGGGTCACTCTTTTAAAAGAGGACCACAGAGTCTTTTTCTTTCTTGCTGCCATGATTTCCTTTACGGTAGTTTAATTACCTGACCAACTTTAATTAAATTAACATTCTTGATGTTATTTAATTTCTTTAAGGTTGCAGTCGTAGTCTTGTTATCCCTTGCAATTTTTGTCAGGGTATCTCCAGACCTCACAACATAGAACTTCTCTGGCCTTGAGGGCTTCTTAGGAGCCACAGGAGCCTTTGTAACAGGTTTTGAGGTAGAAGTCTTTGTATCACTACCGCTAGTTTTGTAACCTGTTAGATGATCTGGTAATGGGTTCACATTCTTGGTTTTTGGTGATGGCTTCTTAGCGAAAGACTTTGCTTCTTCTGCTTTTGCCATAGACTCAAGGAAGCTGATTGGCTCTACGAACCCCCTGCCGTCTGAAGACCAGCCATGTGTCCTGCCCTTCCATATTTCCAGGTGCAAATGAACACCAGTGCTATACCCAGTCGTTCCCATAATTCCAAGCTGATCTCCAGCCTTTACAAGCTGACCAACTCTAACCTTAAAT
>Ga0208768_1001875_pt1 | contig 10414 bp, 9 predicted proteins | sample AntAceMetag02UK1_FD_184760 | JGI IMG/M metagenome (GOLD analysis project Ga0208768, IMG submission 184760) | Saline lake microbial communities from Ace Lake, Antarctica - Antarctic Ace Lake Metagenome 02UK1 (SPAdes) (version 2) | ecosystem: Environmental > Aquatic > Non-marine Saline and Alkaline...
ATCACCAAGCACAGCGTCTCGGTAACCACCATCCAGATAGGCGAGCTGCCAATTCCAGTTCTCCGGCTTGAAAGCCGCCTCATAAAGCGCAGGATTAGTAGTCTTTAACGCCGTTAACCAACTAGGCGGTGGAATAGTACTGGGCTTATCCTTTTCAAAATTAGCAGGATGAGGGGGGAAATTCAGATAGATCTGAGTGCCATCGTTAAGGCCTGACGGCGGTATTTGGGAAAAGCTCCGATGTTGTCGAGCCCCAAAATGCGCCGGCATCGGAGTATCGCCAGGCTCAGCACATGAGATGACTTGAATATTGACGCTTGAGAGCGAGTGGAACCGTCCAAATCCTTTGGTATCGTTAATTTGAATAGGAACCACTTGCCCATGCCCTTTCAATCCACGCCTCTTATCCCTCTCACTTCTGGGATTGGTATAGGTGGGAACATCGCTCGTATTTCCTTTCACAAACGCTCTCTCGAAGTCAGCTCCGTAGATCGAATCATCATGGAGATTCGTTGTTCTGATATAATCAAAAATCTCCGTCAGAATCTGCTGATACTCACCCGGGTATTTCCCCGAAAATGATTCACCATAACCGGGTACAGGACTCTCAAGCAATTTTTCCAAATACGCATAGATTTCCTGATTGCGCTCGATTTTTTCGAAATCCCAAGTGGGGCTATCAGCGTTCTCACGCTTAAAAATATATTCATACCTCGGGTAGGTCCCTGGAGCTTCTCCCATCGAGGAACAATAGTGGATCAACTTGTCAAACGTTGTCAGATCCCGCTCGTAGTTCGGAGTCTTGTATTCGGAATTCCTAATCGGCCAAATCGCAATCTTGGGCAAATTGAACAGATTGGTTTCAGGAGCACGGCTCGTCACCGTAACGAAAAACTTTGAACGCTCCAGATACTCACTAAGCTCGTCTGCAGGAATGGGATCCCCAAGAGCGTCAGGATACTGGTGCGGCTCGCGATCAGAACGCATCACGACATCATCCAGCGAAGGGAAAAGAGGCTCTTTATCTGGGACGAGACCATTCGCCTCCTTCGGATCTCTCGTATCGATAAATCGGGTTCCAGACCTTGATCCGCCACCCACGACGCGAGGCACCACATTGTAGAGCATCTCCATGGCGTCCGCATTATTGACAATATCAAGAATGCCGGGAGCCAAAGCAGGCCCGAGGTGAACGCTGGCAGGGTGGCCGGGGTAACGCTGCCACTCTTTCTGAGCCGGTTGATACTGCCCCATCGCCATATCGAGAGCACCCCCCGCTTTAGGAACATCCCATGCCAGTCCTCCCGCGTGGGTGTTGATGTTCAACTTGGAAGTCTCATCATCTGCCCAGAAAGCAAACCGGGCCACTAAGGGGTTATCCTCTGAAGGGTTTCCTCCACCCGAAATCGGCTGAAAGCCGTAAGATTCTTGTGAGCCACCTGCGGGTGAATCACTGAGAACCCCGATCGTTCCATCCGCCAACTGGTATAGCCACTTCACCGGCATCGCGACGTGCCCCTCGGCCTTGGCTATCTTGGCAGCTTTGCCCCCAAAATCACCCACATTAGTGAGGGTCGCATCCGGATTCTCATTGTAACTAAACCCTTCAACCCCCCCGGTATCACCACCCAACGGGGCAGGCCATTTCGGCTCCGTTGATGCGAGTGGGTGCACAATAGGGTAGTACACTTTTTCGCCTCGGATCACCGGCTCGTTTAAATCGACATAATGACTTTCGCGATTACTCCAAGTTTTGGCGCCGACAAAATCATCTTCGAAACTTCCCCAGTTCAGTGTCTTCATCTCCTCGTCAGAGTACAGCTTGAAGGCAAACTCTTCCCTTCCTTTGTCATCCCAACGACGAATCGCCCCCGGTTGAGAGGCCCACGCCAACGTTCTACCCGCAGTCGTTGCCTCTCTGATCTGTGCGATCACCATATTGACGGCCTGCTCACCAACCTGCTGGGCCTGAACGCCGTGGGAATAAGTATTCGAAGAGCGATGCTCACTCGTTGCGAGAGAGAAAAACGTCAAAACAAGAATCGTCGTCAGAGACATCACAGTGAGCACTGTCAGGAGCGCGACTCCTTTGCGACTCTTTGGCAGAAATCTTCCTGACTTGAGGTGTTTAGCAATTTTCATGAAGAGAGGGGATGTGAAGTTAGGAGACAGATGAAGTCAAAAACCATCGAAGGCCCGTTAACTTCATGTTTTACAATGTAAATCCTATCGAAATACGAAGACAACACAAGCCTAATTTGCATTTCGGGTCATTTTCTTGACCATACATTGTATTTACACCGTCATTACAGAGATTTAACCAGCTCTGGAGTCCGAGAGAGAAACAAGTTTTTGGATTTCGGACAAGGAAAAAGCGAGAAATGGCTCAAATCGCAAAGTTTTTCGGCTCTTTCTTTGAAATTACCGACTCATTGCCTCGAGCTGTTTCAGCTCACTGATAAATCCGGGATAGGAGGTCTCAATGCACTCAACCCCTTTGATCACGGTTTCCCCCTCAGCAAACAGACCAGCTATCGCAAAAGCCATCGCGATGCGGTGATCTCCGAGCGAGTTGATTTCTGCCCCCTTCAGTTTTTGGCCTCCGGTAATTTCCATGCCGTCAGCGAACTCTTCAACTGGAACGCCCATGCAACGAAGACTCTCGGCAACCGCTGAGATCCTATCACTCTCTTTAACGCGAAGTTCTTGGGCATCCCTGATGACCGTCTTTCCTTCCGCCAACGCAGCAGCGACAGCGAGAATCGGGATCTCGTCAATCAAGGTGGGAATTTCACTTCCTCCAATTTCGGTGCCCGTGAGCCCGTCGCCGACCACTTCGATCGAACCCATCGGCTCACACCCTGATTCATCAATTCGCTCGGTAATCTTGGCACCCATCCGAGTCATCACCCCAAGAACTCCGGTACGGGTTGGATTCAGACCGACATTATGAATCAAAAGGCGCGCGCCCTTCATCGCCGCCGCCGCAACAATCCAGAATGCCGCACTCGAGATATCACCCGGAACCACAATATCACGAGACTCAGGGATCTGACCGCCCCAGATCGAAACCGTATCCCCTTCCCTGATATTTTTCACGAGGAGGTAGTTCAACATCCTCTCGGTATGATCTCGGGACGGATGGGGCTCGGTAATCGTCGTCTTGCCGTCAGCTTTCAGAGCAGCAAGCATGATCGCGCTTTTAATCTGCGCACTCGCTACCGGCGAATCATAATGAATCGGCGTGAGCTTTTCTTTCCCCGTAATCACAAGCGGAGCCATGACCCGCTCCCCCTCGCCTCTAATTCGGGCACCCATCTTCTCAAGCGGAACCGCGACCCGGTTCATCGGTCTTTTTGAAAGGGACTCATCCCCTGTCAGGGTAGACTCAAAAGGCTGACCAGCAAGGATCCCGGCAAGAAGCCGCATCGTTGTGCCGCTGTTTCCGCAATCAATCGGTTTCTCCGGCTTCTGAAATTCCCCGCGGCAACCGTGCACCCGAATGTGGGTGCCATTTTCCCCGAGACGCTCGATCTCAACCCCCATCGCCGCCAGCGCATCCATTGTCGCAAGACAATCTTCACTCGCAAGAAAGCCCGTGATCTCACAGGGGCCGTTTGAGAGAGCGCCTAACATAAGAGAACGATGCGAAATACTCTTGTCACCCGGCACGTTCAGCTCCGCTGAGAAATTTTTGACTTTTTTGACGCGAAGTTCGGCCATGATAATTAGTTAATTAGAAGAAGTCGAAAGCTACAGGGTTTCCCGCAGTTCACGAGCTTCCGACAAGAAGCTGCGGAGCTGCGCCCTGTCAAGCGTGTCGAGCGCTAGTTTCCACGACTCCAACTCGGAAATCAATGCACTAAGCTGCCCCGAAACCGCTTCATGATTATCCGCCAATATGCCGCTCCACATCGACTCAAGTCCTCCAGCAACACGCGTCGTATCGCGAAAACCGCCTCCAGAAAAACGGGCTACCTCAGGATCCTCTTTCAGCGTTGATCTTACCAGAGCGGCGGCAACGAGGTGAGGAAGGTGACTGATCTTCGCCACCAATTGATCGTGTTCCCCGGGCGTCATCATAGAGACCACTGCCCCAAGCCCTTCCCAGAATCGCTGCAACCGTGATACGAGCGCTTCGGATTGCCCGACTTCCGGGGTCATGATCACCGCGGCTGAGTCAAAGAGATCCCCGTCTGCATGTTCAAGGCCACTCTTCTCAGATCCGGCCATGGGGTGACTTCCGATAAATTTGCCGCCCAACGCTTTAATCATCGCCCCGATCTCATCCTCGACGGGACCTTTGACGCTTCCCACATCAGTTACGATTACCTCACAAGAAGCTCGAAAGGGGTTCATTTGGGCCACCACTTCGGCCATCGACCCCGTCGGCATCGCAAGAATGACACAGTCAGCGCCAGCCACCATTTCAGAAACCGACGTCGAGGCGTTTACCGAATCACCAAGCCGGTCTTGAAGCGCCTCCACCACTTCCTCGCGGCGGGCCCAACACCTCAGTTCACAATCGGGCCAGCGCGAATGGATCGCTAGAACAAGCGATCCCCCTATCAATCCCGGCCCAAGCACTGCGACACTGCGAAAAGGCAATACGCTTTCTGACATCAAGGGACTTTGAAGAAAATCTTCTTCCCTGGGTTATTCGGATCGGGAATCTGAACCTGAGTCCCGCGCTTGAGAGGCTCGCCCGTCGGATTCATCGAGGAATCATACTTCTCGATCGAAATCTTCCCGAGTGATGAATTGTCTCCAGGCAAAGTAACTACCAGCGGATTGCCGGGCACAGGATTGGCATAAGGCATCTCCGATGAGCTGGGAGTCTCCTTCGGGCTTCCGGGCTTCTTCTCAGGCGGGGCCGGAGCACTCGGAACCGAAGAATCCGCAGCCTTCATGTCTCTTACATCTCTGACTCCCTGCTTGTTTCGATCTGCAAGCGCGGAAGGAGCAGAGGGCGCTGGCGCAGCGTTGCCATTAGAGCCCGCAAAACCAAAACGACCACCCTGTTGCCCGGGAGGAAGAGGAATACCATCATCTCCAACGACAGCCTCTCCATACCCCGGTAGCGGGACAGGAACAGGTTCCGGTACCATAGATTGTGTATTCCGGGTCTTACAGCCTGTGGAAATCAAGACTAGGCTGCTTAACAACAGGAAGGAACGGAAGATCTTCGGGTTCATGTCACTCAAAAAAATACGGAAAACTAAGAGTTAAGAAAATGTTTTGGACTCTACCAAGCCAAAGTATCTCGATTTTTCAATTGTGCGACACAAAAAAACAGGGCCTTCAGTATGCCGAAGGCCCTTAATTCGTTAATTCATCTAAGATAATTAAGGTTAACCCTTCAAATTATCGAGGAGACTTTTCGCTCGGTCACGCCCACCAAGGCCAAGAGCAATCGCTCCACCGACACCGGCCGCAAAAGCAGCCGCAATAATCGACGCCGTGATAGCGAACTGAAAAGTCTCATTGGTGAGGCTTGAGATATTAGCCTTCTGAAGTGCTGCCGCGCCAAGGAAAACAAGGATCGCAATGCGCACAAACCTTGCCCAGAAAGCACTCTTAGGTTCGATCAGCTGACCAACGATATTAGCGAGGTAAACCCCGGCAAAGATGATGATAACCGCAGCGAGAATACTGTAATAACCATCCACAAATCCACCGGAGAGGTTGGAGACGAAGTCCAATTGGAGCGCTTCGATCGCCTGAGCACTGCCTGTCACGATGATGGTGGCCATCGCAATATAACTGATAATCACCGAAAGAGGCTTACCGGCAATGAGGTCGCCACCGTTGTAACCCAGCTTCTGAAGAAGTCCGTCAACCCCTATAGATCCAAGGATATTAACAAGAACCTTCTGCACAATCGTGGCGATGAGGTAAGTGATCGCGAAAATGATCACTCCGCTAAAGAGGAATGGGATGTAATCGAAGATCTTTCCGATCATGTCACTGATAGGAACCGAGATCTCCTCCATTTTCAGCGCACCGAGCGCAGTGGGAAGCATGAGAAGGATGATTCCGAAAAATGCCACGAGGCCGATGCTGTTTGTAATCGGCTTACTTTCACCAAGACCAAGGCGCTCATCCACTTTCGTAGCGGAAAGAACTCCTGCGAGAAGATTTCTTGCGAGTGTTGCCACGATCCAGGCCACAAATCCGATAACTCCGGCAGCAATCAGATTCGGAATGAATCCGAAGATCTGCGTGACCACATTTTGCAAAGGCTCAACGGCCTCCGATTCACCAGCGGAATTCAGCGCGAAAACCACGACCGTAAGCATGAGGAGATAGAACACGAATTTGGAGATGCCTTTTTCGCATCCGTCGCAATCCTGCCCGAGCAGCTTAGCAAGACGATCGTCAATGCTGGTCTTCGAAAGCAGTTTGCGGACGAGGCCGGCAATGAGCTTGGCAGCGAAGTAACCAACAATAATGATGATCAGCGCCAGTACCCAAGGGCCCGCTGCACCGAGAATGCTGGATGGTCCATCGTTGAGGGTTTCTAATATTTTGTCTTTCATAGTTTGAAGGGGATAGGGCGCAGAACAGTCTAAATCGCCCTGTCACAAGAGGGCCTCACTCCAGAGAACCGCGGAGGAGATGAAGTCACATATCCGTCAACATTTCTCAGGTATCAAAGAAACTTTTACTACCTTCCCTTCAGTTCCTTGAACTCGCCGCCTGTCTTTCGGATGATTCGACTGAGCGCCTTGGCATCCTCACGACGCGGCTGAAACGCAAAAAGATGAATTGGAATGCTCCCTCTCGATTCTTCCTCTATTTTCTTAACCACCTTCTTGAATTCATCATAGGGAATCGCGGGATAGCCCTTTCCTCCTCCGGGACGCCAGTTGAAGCTGGCGTCAGAAATGATGAAAATCACGTCAGGTCGCATCTCAAGTCCGCGCTCCAACACGCCGATGACGCCTCGAAAGTTCTGAGTGACTCCGGCAGCAGCGGAACTCATCCCACCGGCAGTCGTCCATTTATCGTCAATCCACTGCTTCGCCAGCTTCTTGTTCCCCGGCGTCGCCGCAATGAGCTCTTCGGTGAACTCCATGTAATTGCCAGTGAACTGAATCAGCGAAAACTGCGAGCTAATCGGAAGCGAATCGACAAATTTCACCGTCTCCTCCTTCACCTTATCAAAAGGAACCCCTGAAGCCTCCGCTTTGTTCACGACACTGATCGCGACATCGAAGAGCAGCAAAATACGTTCGCCGCTCGCCGGTACGCCGAAAAGACTCATCCCCTCTCCGGTTCCCCCGCCACCTCCCATCCCCGTGCCCATTCCCGAGCCGAGAGCAGCGCTCCCAACGAGACTGCTCACCTGATCAGAGATCAGCTCAGAAGGATCGAGCGGAAGCATTTGATCCATGTCGACCTGCGGCAGGTCAGGCAACGCAAAATCAATCGGTCGCGTGCTGATGAGCTTATCGTTAAACGTCGGCTTCGGCGTCATCGCCTCATGTTTCGCGACGTTCATCTTGTGTTCGGGCGTCTTGGGCGGGATCTTGACTACCTTCTTCATTTCGAACCGCGCTTCGGGCCGGGTGAAATGTTTCGCGACGGTCCAGAGGCCGAACAAAAGCAAGGCGATCATGTGAACGACAACACTGCCAATAATGATCGAGCTGATCAAAGCACGACGATGACTTTTCTCCGAATCACTCGCGCTCGGTTTCTTCCGCTTTTTCTTAGGCGGCTTCTTCGGCGGCTTCTTCGGCGGAGGCGTTTCCGGATCGAGGGAAAAAGATACTTCACTCATGATTCGTCAGTCGCTCCGGTTAAAGTAACCCCTGTGATTCCGGCTTCGGCACAGGCATTGAGGACATCGACGAGCCGCTGATGCGGAACCGTATCGTGCGGGGCGAGAGTGACGAGAACATCGCTTCCCGCATTCTCTGAGGAAACTCTGAACCGAGCCAAGACCGCACGCAGCTCAGGAAGCGAAGTCCCGCCGGGGGTGTCGAGCTGCTGCTCATTGAGCACGATCTGGCCGTTCGGCTCGATAATAACACGCGCTTCGTCGGGGATATCGATTACTTCGTCCTGAGAAACCTGCCCCGGAAGCCCCATCGGAATATCGCCCTCCGGGATAACAGGTTTCGCCGAGACCATAAAAAAGACGAGCAGAAGAAAAACCATGTCGATCATGGGCCCCATCTGCATCTCCACCGTCTCGTGGTTTCTTTTTCTCACTCGTCTCATTCTGAAATTCCGGATTCAACAGGGTGTGGTCCTGCACCCACCCCCTTAAGCATCGCTCTGTCATAAGGTGGGGCGAAGCGTCCCGCTGAGCCGCCTCGTCCGATACCATAAAACCCAACCCTGTCGCTCCGCTGCGAAGCGGGGCAGTGGTTCGGTCGTTCCATCGGACCGCGCGGATCGGCAGGGACGCCTCTCCCCACCCTGAGAGATCGCTCCGCTGCTGGAGCGCTTTCTGCGCTCGCCTCTGAGTAGCTGGATTTTCCTAAAATCGAGGAGAACCCGGACCGGGAACTCAAATTCGAGTAACCCGGGATTAAAGCCTTTAGAGGTGGGGCGAAGCGTCCCGCTGAGCCGCCTCGTCCGATACCATAAAACCCAACCCTGTCGCTCCGCTGCGAAGCGGGGCAGTGGTTCGGTCGTTCCATCGGACCGCGCGGATCGGCAGGGACGCCTCTCCCCACCCTGAGAGATCGCCCGGCTGCTGGAGTGTTTTTATTTTTTTGAACTCGCATCTTTTTACTACTTTCCATATACACCAAAAATTAAGTCAATCGCTCCGACCTCGGTCGCCATCTCGACAAACTCTCGAATCTTTTTCGATGCTGTATTTTGATCGGCCCGGAGATAAATCTGAAGCGGAGGAAAATCCTTAAACTTCACTTTCAAGTGAGCGAGCACTTCGTCCTTCGAAGCCATTCGGTCGCCAATGTAATAATTCCCCTCGCTGTCAATATTGATAATGTCTCGTTCCGTTTTCTGGGGCTGCGCCGCACTGAGAGCGACCGGCAGTTTCACAGGGACATTCAGCTCCTGCTCCGTAATCTTCTGCGTCACCATGAAAAAAATCAGGAGAAGGAAGGTCATATCGATCATCGGAGTGATCTGAAAACTTACCTCGTCCAAAGGTCTCTTTCGGCGACGCACCATCGATTAGCTTTCGGTTGAGACCTCCCCTTCCACCGCAGGATCTGCCGCGGCTTCCTCCTCATGAACCGCCCCTTCGAGACGAATTTCGCCGGAGAGAATATCGATCGCAAAACTGGCGTGCTTCTGCACCGTCGTCATCACTCCCTGCAACTTATCTCGAAAGAAAAAGTAAAAGAACATCGCGGGAATACCGACAATGAGACCGCCGGCCGTGGTCACCATCGCAATTTTAATTCCTCCCGCGAGCTGCTTCGCATCACCACTCGTCGTCGCGAGTTTGTCGAACGCTTCAATCATACCCCAAACAGTTCCTAACAAACCAACCATCGGCGCAAGCGTTGCAAAAATATTCAGGTAGTTCACCCACACCATCTGGCGTTGTTCCTCTTCGTCGAGCCCCTCTGCCGCCGCATCCATCATGCTGGCCTTGTTCGCGAGATCGCGTTCAAAGTTCACTTTCAGGAGCGCTCCGGACAACACCTTTGCGTAGCTGCTGGGATTCCCCTTACAAATGCTGTAGGCAGTCCCCACATCCCTCTCTGCCATCGCCCGGTTCACTTGCTCAACCATCTCAGGCGGAGCCATTTTCTTCCGGTTGATTTGAACGAAGCCATAAACCGCGACCGCAATCGTTCCAATGGAACACACGAGAAGAATGTGCATAAAGCTACCCCCCTGATTGTAGAGATCGAGAGCTGAAACACTTTGCTCAGTGAGACCCGCTTCCGCGACGTCCTCTGAAAAAGCAGAGCTCAGCGCAGAACAAAAAGCGACAAGGGAAAATCCAATCCTTTCGAATCGGCGCAGTGGTAAAAATGACTTCATGGGTTTTCTTTTTCCTGAGTGTTAGGTTCAGTCTGAGATTTGATTTGTTCGAGCATAGCGCTCGCTCTCGGGGTGAAATCGGTTTCCGGATACAGCTTGATGAGATCCTCACAGGCAGCGAGCGCAAGCGACTCATCGCCCGCAAAGCGATAGACCCCGGCAACCCCAAAAAGACCGCGTGCCGCTTCGTTTTCCCGAGTCGCATGAAAAAGGTGAGGCCAGAGCAACTGATCGACGACGATGTGATAAAGGCGATTTCGTTCAGGACGAACTTCATCGTCCTCTTCCCATTTCGGATTCTCTTTCACTAGCTGCGTCAACCTCTCAAAGTCTGCCTGAGCCAGCAAATACTTCACCTCTATCAGCAATCGGGGATCCTCCGTCTCTCCGGCCAGAAGCTGCGCCTCGTGGTGCGGACCGGGACATAGGTAAC
>Ga0208768_1001880_pt1 | contig 10380 bp, 13 predicted proteins | sample AntAceMetag02UK1_FD_184760 | JGI IMG/M metagenome (GOLD analysis project Ga0208768, IMG submission 184760) | Saline lake microbial communities from Ace Lake, Antarctica - Antarctic Ace Lake Metagenome 02UK1 (SPAdes) (version 2) | ecosystem: Environmental > Aquatic > Non-marine Saline and...
ACAGGTGAACCTGCAGTGTTCTTTCTTTTGCAAATGTCTTGTCGCAGTATGTACACTTATTTAGATTCGATGCCATGTGCCTCCATCAGTTCCTCAAGTTCTTTGTCTGTGATCACTTTGTCAAGTGTCTCTAGGTCTGTCTCTTTCCAATTGGGATAGATCTGCATTAATTTTTTTAAAGATTTGTTCGCCACACGCTTCATGGGTTTTAACCATGGATGGAATTGTTGTGTTTCCGCCCCGCACATGGCGGTCAGTATCCATAACAGTTTCTTGTGTTTGCCTAACGTGAAGCAGTGCTTGTTCACACACTCGTTCACCATCTCCACGTAGTGTTCCACATAGAATGGATCCTTTGAGGACACGCTGGAAACATATCTCATCAGCATGTAAGGAGAATACAAGGATTTTTCCTTGTCGTCAATCCTGTCAAAGTAGTCCTTGTTCCTGAAGTCCACGGCCTTGAGGCCATTCCTCAGATCGAAAAATTTTCTATTTTTTTCTGCTGGCATATTTTAATCCAAACATTGTGCAATCTTTTGGAGTTGTAAATGTTAATTGTAGTTTATTATCCATGTGTTTCACACCTGAAATTTTTAATTTAGATTTACCTAACCAGTCAAAGAAATCAACGGCCCATTCTTTGTTCATCCACACAGGAGTTCCGTCACTGGTGATGATTATAGGTGCTTCTATTTTAATTGTTTTCCTACCAGACTGAACCATAATCAACCTGTTCACACTGCCTAGAAATATCCTTGACGAAGTAGGCACATATTGGTTTTGGTCCGTTGGTCAACGGCACAGCCAACATCTGTCCTGATTTGATCTTCGGGAAGTACCATTTCACTTCCGTGTATATGTCCACAACATCTATGGGATAGAAATCTGGTTTAGGACTAGACAACGGATTGAATGTGAATGCGTCAAATCCTCTGTCGTTCAAACTTGTTATTGGTAACACATGCATCTCTGATTGTCCAGCCTCGCCTATCAACATCTTCCAATCCAATGGCATCTTGATCCTGTGTTCTCCAATTTGGAGCACTGCCGCGGGAGCATTAAAGCTCTCAAGGAATATCAACGGTATGTAGAAGAAATCCGGTTCATTGGGATCTGAGTTATCCAGCACTGCGAATCTGAGATTCTCATCAACCCATTCGGGTATCTTCTCTAGTTTGTATGTTCTGTTATCAAGTGTAAGGATTTTCATAATTTATCTTTTCTATAGTATACGGGTAATTGGCCTCTTTGTAAAACTTTTTCCTTGCCCCCAAGTGTCTTTTCGCAAACTTGCACGAACTGGTAATGTCCCATATCTGCACGTTCTCCTTGTCTTCGGCCTTCCTGATTCCTCTTCCTATGCTCTGTATCACACGGACGAACGACTTGCCCGGCTCTATGAGAACAAGATTAAAAATCCTAGGAATATTAATACCAACACTGGCAACTCCATATGTGGCGATAATAATCTTATTTGTTGCAGTAGATACTTCATCATATTGTTCCTTCCTGTCTACGTTTTTAGTTGATCCGGAAACAAACACCGAACCTTTCAGTTGTTCTTGTAATATCTCCCCTGCTGATATCCTATCAACAAGCACCAGGGTGTTGCCTGATGTTGAAACATCTTTTACAGTTTTAGCGACCCATGCCATTCTGACTTTGTCTGTTGTGAGCCATTTGAGTTCTTCAGCATATGTTTTGAACTGCGGATGGTCTTGAGTCTGTAACACATTCACGTGACAGTTCGCGAGTACTCCTTTGTCTTGCAGTTCGCTTGCCTGTATCCTGTGGGTGACATCGCCTATACTACATTTCAAACCCATGAACTCGTAATCTGCTTTGGGAACAGTTCCTGTTAGTCCCCAACGTATGCCACAGTGTGCGAAAGGTCCGGTCAACAATCTTTTAAGCACATCGGCCTTGGCCATGTGTACTTCGTCAATTATCACTGTGTTGATTCCTTTTATTGCTTCCGCAAATGCTTCCGAGTGTTCGTCTTTGCTTTTCTTTTCTAGTACGTTTAGTGATTGCCATGTTGCGATAGTGTTGAACCTTCCCAGTTCCTTCCTGTCTCCAAAGTACACACCAACATCTAAATTACAAGCAACGAAGTCTTCCTCTGTTTGCGTCACTAGACTTTTGTTTGGCACTATCGTCAGTGTACGTCCATAGGGCTCAACCAGTTGACACAACGCCGCTGTGATGATAGTCTTACCTGCTCCTGTGGCGATCTCCTGTATGCACTGGGGATTTTCTATAAATTTGTTTATTGTCTCTATTTGATAATCTCTTAACTCTATTGCCTGTCCGGCCATTGGATGATTAGTGGGCCATGTTATGTGTGAAAGGTAATTTTTGTCTACTGCTTTGAATTCAAAGTTGTGTTGCTCCCTGTGGTCTTCGAATTCCACATACACACCACCGTCTTCCAGTATGGGAAGTATTTGGTCGACCAGGTTGAGATAGGTCGTCCCTCCCAGCCCAAAGAATGACACCTTGCCGTCCCACCTGCCCAGCTTGACCGCTGGTAGATGTCTGGCATATGGTATCTCGTATTTGAATTTGTTGGAAAGCCTCTTCCTCCATTCCAGGGAAAGGTTTTCAAATTTGACGTTCACTTCGTCTTTTATTACTAATTTACAACTGCTCATATTTAAAGTCTCACTATAACGTGATCGTGCCAATCCCAACTACTCGGTTGGTGATCACTATAATACAACTTTTTTGGAAGATTCTCAAGAAGTCTTTTCAGGTTATCGGTACCTGTGGCGTAATAACCGCCACCTAATGTTACCAACGAAGCCTTTGGTTTTATCTTGCTCTTGATCATTGCCCTCGGTATCCTGTTCCTAACGAAAATGATTTTAGTGTCCTCGTTGATGAACTTGAACTGTTTGCTCATTTGGTTGATCTCGTACAGGTTTTCGAAGAACTCCCTTGAATGATTATTGCTGATCATCATCTGTCCTTGCCTTTTTATCTGTGTGTGACTCTCGTTTACATCCTTGATATACACAGGTTCCTTCACATCGAATCCCCATGAACACTGGGTCAGTATGTCTATGCCCTGTGATTTGAATGCATTCATCCATTCCCAGAACTCTTTGACTTCTTCCTGTGTGTCCATTTCTCCACTGACCGGCATCATTATTGGAAAGCAATTCAATTCCATGAGTCCCCTCACGACTTCCTTCTTGCTAAACACGGTTGAGTCGATCCACAGCTTGTGGTAGTTGTTGTGTGCCACCTTGTGACCTATTGTTGTCTCTGCGGTAATACTGATACCGTTTGTTGCTATGTTAAAGTTTTTCAGGGAGTCCACTTGCTCTAGTGCTGTCTTGCTTTTTAAGTTCTGATCCCAATACTCCTGCAATGATTCAGGTGCATTGATCAATGTCACCTCCCCTCCCACAAGTCTTGCAGTTGGTTTCCGATGTCCCATGATTCCTTGTTTTATCTCTTCGTAGTCGTTTAGCAGACTGTCGTCCATGAATTTGAAGTCGTACCTCACTGCTATCAGTGTCAGGTAGTATGCGGTGACATCGCTGTGTATGAATGTCCATTTCTTTGCTTCTCCGTCATACATGGCGTACATGCCGGGAAGGTCACGCTTGTCTTTGATGCATCTGATCAGTTGTATGATTTTCTTGTTGTATGGGAACCTCAGTTCTATCATGTCCACCCCTTCGTCGTCCTGGAACTTCTCAATGCTCTTGTCAAAACTGATCACCCTGAATTCATCCTCATATATTGGGGTGTCTAGCAGTTTCTTGATGTCCATACCGTGTGACTGGAATTTGGTCAGGTATCTTTTCAGTATTACCAGTGCTAAACGTGCCTGTTTCTCAGTCCACACATATTGTGCTTCTGCCAACGATCTCACAGTCTCCTGATCCTTTGGATGCGGCTTGATATGGGCCTTTTGGGGATCGGACCAAAAATAATCATTATATGCTAGTATTTTAAGTGCTTCGTTAATAGTTTTTGGTAAATCTGTGTGCATATTGCTCATGTGTTTTAAGATAATTATTAGTATATTATAGCACACTTGGTAATATTGTCAACCATGAAAAAAACTAAAAAGAAAACATATACTAAAAGAAAAGCACTGAAGATCAAGTTAGAGAACACTCTGACTAGACGTAAGAACATCACTGGATTTAAACCTACGGAAACACAAGCACACTATTGGTTCAAACATTTAAATGAGGGGTTGTTCAACAATAAATTACCAACTGTTCCACTCTACATACTTAGGATGACCAATGACTGGGGAAGATGTTGGGCGAACTGGGACAACAGGAAGTGTAGGAAAGGTACATACAATCAGAGTGTGATCCCGTATGACAAGTGTGAAATTGATTTCGCCATAGAGCTACATTCAAAATATCCTAATTGGAGGGATTTCATAGAGACGTTAGCACACGAGATGGTGCACCTGTACCAGATGACTATAATAAAAGATCCTTATTCAAATCACAACGCCAACTTCTTTGCCTTCAGGAATAAATTTAGACTTGCTGGATTGAATCTTTCACGAACCGGCTAGCACGGTATCCTCGAACTCTTTGTAACTTATGACCTTGCTGTTGCCATGGTCCGTTCCGGTCTGTAAATAATTTAAAAATTCAGGTGGATCATCATGCACCACTGTGTAGTTCACGTAAGGCCTCATCTTAAGCATGTCTCGGAAATGTTTTAACCAACCTTCAAATATCTTGTCATCATTACGTTCACCGTAACAAACTGTGTCTTGGTATATGTTGTTGAGTTGTCCCTCGCCGTACTCCCTGAAGTCGTAGCCTATCAGGTAAATGTTCTTGTGTCCATGTACTCCTGCCGTCCAGAATGCGGCATTGCCTGAGATCCAGTGTGGGTTGTTGGGTATTAGATTTATCATTCCCTTGCTCTGTTTCCTGTTGACCTCCAGTGCTGGTCCGTAGTGTATGGTCTTCAGTCCCACTTCATCCTCGACCATCTGCATGGCCATTTTCGTATCAACAGAGAATATGAAGTCAGGCAGGAAGTCTCTGTACAGTGCATTACAGCCGTATGTCTGTCCTGTGGCCTTTAGTTTGTTCAGATCAAAACCTTTACGTGATGGACCATTACCTATGCAGTAGGCATTCCCTCTCGGTACTGCTTTGACCCGGTCCTCGAAGAATTTCATATCCCGTATGCGTTCTCCCTTCCTAATGGTCATGTTGATGCAGACATCTTCGCCCTCATAGGGTTTCCACTCTATGGGTTTGATTTCATTCCTCTGCCCTATGTTTATGGTCTTCATTATAGGTACTTCTCCTCTAACCTTGCTCTAATCCTTGCCCAAGGTAACCCCTGCTCTATCTCGTCCTCGAACCATTCGGTGTATGCCAGCCGGTTGGCCCATGTCAGCCTGTTGGGCATGGCCGGTGTGTTGATGTCTGCTAGTTTAGTGTTGCCCACGTCATGACACAGGCTTGACTCCGACACGAACACAGGTATGCCTTTGATCACTGCCTCCATGGCAGGGTTGCTTGAGTGGTTGACCACTGCCCAAGTCCTCTCGAGTGTGGCTTTGAAATCTGTGTCGTCATAGGTCATGTAATCCCTCTTTGGTAGTCTGACCTTGACGTTCTTGAATTTATTCTCATCGAATGTTATCGTGTTCCTGGGATGGGGTCTCACTAATATGGGTCTGGTTGTGTACTTCCTGATCTCTGTTATCTGTTGTTCGATCCATGTTGACATCCTAGGGAGTCCCTTCCACTGTTCTGATGCATCGTGTTGTCCACAGATCACTATCAGGTCACCAGTTGGGTTCCACGGACGTAGCTCGTGTTTGAACAAAGGCCAGCGTTGGTCATCGAATGTCTGGCTGGCGAAGTCAGCATCTCTGTTGATACCGTTTATCCCAATCTTGAAACTTATGTTCCTGAGCAATCCACCCACCTCTATCACGATCACGGGCTTCCCCGCGTTCCTGTACCTGTCCCATATTCGTTTGTAGCTCTGCATACGTCCTCTCCACAACACACTCCATATCACCGCAACATCACCGTTGGTCTCTTTGTTTATGCTCACTTGGTCACCCGCGTCCTGTAGGGATTTGATAAATTTTTTAAATATGTCTTTGCTGTTCTGGGGACCATACTCTGGCCATGCTTCTATCCTCATCAGTTGCCTTGCCTTCCCTTGTCGGTCTTGCTCACTATGTCTTCCACTTGTTTGGGATCAAACTTCACACCACCGAATGGATCGTAGTTCTCCACGTTCTTCCAGTAGTCCTCGTTCCTGTCGCCACGTAGATCGCTCTTGCTACTTTTTCCTAGCACTTTCCTCTTGCCCTTCATGTGGTCTACGTATGCTCCTAGCACACTGTTGATGAACACATGATGTCCTTTGGCGCCTGCACCTTTGCCTATGTCCACTCCGTCGTCTGGTGCCACACGTTTGACACATTGCCAGAACAGGTAACTGTCGTGCCATTCCATTTCTTTGAATATTGTGTCATTTATGTACATGTCTGTCCAGTATTTCATGAATTGTGTGATCTTTGGGTGTCTCTTGTTGTAGCACACCCAACCACACTCCGGGTACTTGTCACCCCTTCCTAGGAAATTGACCAGTTTGTCGTCAGGCAGTAGTCCGGTCACAAATTCTATTGTTATATTCCTGAAAGTGTATGTGTCAGCATCTAGCCATAGGATGTAGTCAGCATTGATATTCTTTATTGCATGATCCACGGCAAAAGTCTTGTGAGAGAATCTCACAGCGTCCCACAAATATGAACCCTTGCCTTTGTCGTTGTTGCCAGCATTGGGATCTCTTCGAACTCCCCCCGGCACTTCTCGTATCTCTCCGTTGGCGACAGGATCGTCCTTGTGTTTTGCTTTGAACTTCACTAGTTCGGGATTCGAATCCTCGATGTTAATAAATTTTACTTTAGGATGATCAAAGTCCGGTTTGCCACCTTCGTGATAAGCATGTAGGATGACATCATCAGGCCAAAATTTAACATGACTTTCTAGCATCCGTTTGGCATATGCTGTCCATCTGTTGGGAGGAAATGTGGTTATTACTGCTAGGGGTGTGGGTATTTTATTAATCATTTTTATTTTCTTGTTAAACTTAGATTTTGAATATTAGCATGATCATACATATTATGAATTTGAAATATAGTTGAAGAAGTGCATTGTAGTTTTAAAATACTTTCTCCAAACTGTTTATCCGCCGGAACCCATCCATTTTTTTTCACTTGATCGATTATTAATCTTGCAGAATGTGGTTTTAAAATATATGCCCAAGCTCCTCTGAAATAACCCCCATAAGGTGCAGATCTTTTTTTGTATCCCCATGATAAATCATAATCTATAATTTTATCTCCATTATTTTTTAAAATTTCCTCCTTATAATTTTCATGGAAAGGATTGCAGGAATCTAATTTGCAAACATCTATTGTGATATTTTCTATGTTATTTGGCAAAGGTCTTATCATAAAAGCATCATGTTCTAAAATTAAAAATGATTCGTCTTGTGCTCCACACATCTTCCATAAAAGATAATGACTTGCTAAACATCCTTTAACTCCTCCTGTAATTTTTTTCTTTTTGTTCATAGGGTGTTGAAACAATTTCTCTGATAATTCTAATTTATCTGCATCTAACGGATCTAACGCATCAAAAAAATTTACATTTAAATTGAATTTTTTTGCTTGATTGACACAATCTTGAGATAGTTTACTAGAAAGTTCGTTATCTTTTAATCTAATAATAAATGATTTCATTTTCTACAGGTAAAAACTTTGTCTGATTCATATAAAGTATCCACATGTGAATATCCCCAACTTTCTAATAATTTATATGTTAAATGGTTAATTCCGGTTTCGAATCTATTATTAAGTTGATCCCACATTTCTAAAACAATTACAGGTTTGTATTTTAATATAGTTTTTTCACCACCTAACAATGCATAATATTCGTATCCTTCGATATCTAATTGAATGGCACTACAATCGTTAAGATTTAGATTATCGATCATATATATCGGATATTTTCCTTCTCCTGCAACAAAATTTTTTCCTCTATTTACTTCTTTAATTTTTAAAGATACCAGCTCGTGTTTATTTCCCAGACACGATTGAATTTTAATAACATTTTCATAAGGAACATTTAAATTTAAACAATAAAAATTTAACCAGTCTGGCTCAAATGTATAGACAGTTTCAAATAATGAAGCATATTGTTTAGGATAGAATCCAGCGTTTCCACCTGCTTGTATGATAGTTTTTCTATTTTTCTTTTTTACATATTGAGCAACTTTTTCAGGAACATCCGGATGATCAAGCATATATTGCCAACAACGTTTATCACTTTTTGGCCACCAAAATTTATCTCGTAGTTCAACATCATCTATCATAATTTACCTAAACTAACCTGCTCTCTTTTTATTATGGGAACAAAATGTTTCTCAAAATATTTTTCCGCCTTTGCTATCATGCTACAGACCCAATTTTGATTTAAATCTCTTGTACACTGTTCCATCCTTGATCTCTTGTATGCTCCATAGCTTGTATCCTAGATCGTTGACCCACTGCGTCCTGTCTGGCGTCTTGGGAGTTTCTATATCATTTAAATCTTTGTTGCACACGTCCCAACATAACGCTAGGTCCGATGTACAGAACGTTGGTATGCCCCTTACACAACTGTCAACACTGGCTGTCGAGTTATGGGTGACAACAGCGTGTGCGTTTGCGATCGCTTCCTGGAAATGGAATCTATAGAATTTCTTCTCATCGCCAGCGAAGTGTTGCTGTGTGTATTGCAGTTCTACGTCCTCTGGGAAGTCATCTTTACGTGCAACGATAGATGCCACGTGATTTGGATGTGGACGGACTATGAACTTCCTGTCTGTTGCAGGTCTTAACTTTTCATACACGCCGTTGAACCATTCTATGGGATCCAGTTCATTCATGCTCCAGTTGTCCTTGGGTTGCAATACAAATATTATGGGATCGTCCTGGTTAGACTTACGCCATGGGTCATACTTCACCTTAAATTTTTTCACCATCATTTCCCAACGATCATTGGGACTGTTGTCAGATAAGAAGTCGCCGTCGTTCATGGGCGTGTATAACGAAACTCTGAAATGATGATCAGGTGATGTTGACACGTTACCAAAACTAGACAGTAGTCCTCCGTCAAATGTTATCAATGGAATTTTTTTTGCCCTACAGTTATTCGCAAGTTCCCTGCGTCTGCCTTTTGTGTGGTGCATCTGTTTGTCACCACCGTACCCAAACATGGCCGCCATGGGTGCAGTAGGCGTCATCTCGCCTTCCACAGTTGGTCCAGATCTATTTTCGTGTACAATAACAGCTTCGTCACCTGTGGCATCTATGCCTTCCTTGAGATGGTGAAGCAACTCGTAACTGTTGCCACGTTTACGATCCTTAACTGTCCTTCTGAATATTTCAACCTTCATTCATCATGCTCCATGCTGTGCCATCGGCCATTTCTTGTAGTGTCCAGTTATTATACGCTAAACTTGAAAACAATGCAATCCTGTCTCCGTATTTAGGTGTTTCTATCCTGGTGAAATCTGTTTCCGATATGGGTGCCGCGGCACTGTTCACGGGATCACAGAACACAGGCACACCGTTGGCCAGGCTGGCCACCATGGTGTTGGAGTTGTAGGTCACCATGGCGTGGTAATCATTCCAGTCTATGTTACCCTTGTGGACAGTGGGTTTGTCCACCTTAACTGTTGCTCCCACGTGATCTACCTCGACTGTTGGGTTGTATGGTTTCTCCCTGACATCTATTTCCCTGTCTGTGTTTTCTTTTATGGTTTGTACAGTTTCGTCTAACCAATCCGTTGCACTGAAGAAGTTTGCTATAGCGTTCGTCGGGGGCAAGACTAGAATTTTTTTGCCCTTGTTCCATGGTTTGATATCTTGTTTGAAATGCTTCTCATACCTGTCTGTGGATCTTTGTTGCAGAACGTTCTGGCAGTGTCTGTTCTTTGTTATCCTCAGCCAGTGTGGACTGTCGTGGGCATTGGTGAAGTATCCGTGATCCATGAAATAGAAATCTTTGTTCTCCTCCTCACACCATTTGTACATCTCACCAGATCCTGCCAGTATGCCGTACATGGTCAGGTCCTCTCCCGGTAACGATTTTAACTCCCTGAACTGATAGATCTTGCCATGCCCCGACCCCTTGACGAATGCATCCACATAACGTTGTGTACGTGGCTTGGTCGTGTGTATGCCGGACAACATTATTCTAGGTGCTCCATTATTTCGGGTATGTTTATTTTGAATTTGATCATGTCGCTGAATCGTCGAATTCCTTCTGGTTTCGCACCATTCTCCCGTGGTATAGGGACAGTGTC
>Ga0208768_1001881_pt1 | contig 10375 bp, 14 predicted proteins | sample AntAceMetag02UK1_FD_184760 | JGI IMG/M metagenome (GOLD analysis project Ga0208768, IMG submission 184760) | Saline lake microbial communities from Ace Lake, Antarctica - Antarctic Ace Lake Metagenome 02UK1 (SPAdes) (version 2) | ecosystem: Environmental > Aquatic > Non-marine Saline and...
TTCCTGTAAGTCTTGCGATCCGCGGAGCGGGCACCGGGAGCCGCGCCCGTGCGCGCCTCCACTTCCATCTCCATCATGCGCCCGGCCGCAAAGGCCAGCATATCGCGCACCAGATCACTGTCTGCGCTCTGGTCAATCAGTTCGAATAAAGCCAATCTGTCTTCGGTCATCGTGTGAGGTCCTTCTGGTTGGTGTTCACAACCACAACCCGGGCGGATTCGCGCACGATGACCTTCCTCAGGTCGAATTTACACCACGTCCCGGGACGCTACCAGCGCGGACGGTCCAGGCAGAAAACCATTCCCCTGAAGCGTCGGTCAGTAGCATCTCCCGGCGGCGGTTCTCCTGGGTGATCGAGAGATGCAGGAGGCCAGGGACGCGCCCCACCCGCGATGTGTGCGGGGGAAACCTGACCGCATCTCCTGGCGCGAGCTGCATGTAATTGGCTATGTTTTCCCAGCCTTGAAGGGAATAAGAGCCCGAAAACGTTCCGTCGAAGACTGGCTGCCCGCGATAGATGGCAAGAAACAGCATTGCGAGTAGGGTTGTCTTACCAGCATCGGCAGGACCAGCAATTCCGACAAGGTGAGGCCGGGATGTGCTCGCCACGAATCTCAGATCAACAAGACCCATTGGTCGGCCGGTCCAAGGAAACCGCTCCTCATCGGGTTGTACAATTTCAGCCTCACCGTCCGGTGCGCCGCCAGTCCAGTGGGGGCAATTGTGCAGGTGCATTTCCCCGGCACTACAGTCTGTGTCCGGCGCAAAGCAGTTCTCTACCGGGCAGGAAGAAGGCAAGGAAGGCATCAGCTAGCGTCCGCTTCCTTGCCGGAAATATCCTTGTTCTCGTCGTCCCCGGACATCTCGGTAGGCTGAATCTCTGCTGCGGCTTTGAGAGCTTGGGCCTCCAGAAAAAGTAGTGAAGCAAGCCCGGATGCGGTGAGAGAAGTTTGCGGGTCAAAAACCGTTCTGCCAGACAGCACACCTGCACCGGCGGTCGATTGTAGGACGAGGGTCAGGGGCACAAGGCCGCTATCCGGTGTGAGAGCCCCTTTTTTGAAGCCGGCTAGCTCAGGCGCGACTGACAGGGTCTCTACATGCTCCGCCAGAGTCCGGGATGCGTCGCTGCCAACCGTCTGTTTGACCGCTTGGCGCAAAAAAGCGGTCACACTGACCGGGGCGAGCGCGGGCAGCATGGACTGGTAGTCATGCGCCATCAGTGCAATCGCTACGGAATGATCGAGATCGGCATAGTCCCGACCGGTGCTGGGAGACACCTTCGCCTCTTTCCACCAGAGGAGTCTTGAGCGGAGGTCAACGCCGTGCGATGCGGATACAAGCTGTCCTGCGACCGTCTCGATATATTGCTGGACGGTATCCTGAACGAGTCCGATGACGGCATCGGATTTGACGAGAATGTTGCGCGCACCGGCACTAGCCGAGAGCGCCTCACCTATGGCTTCGCTTGCCCGGGCTGAGAATTGGTAAGGCCCATTGATCGTTAGCATTTGGCCAGTGCTGATTGCCTTCTGTGGCAACTCCTGCGGCAGTATTCGGTCCCACAGCAGCTTCCATTCCAGCCTTCAGCTCTTCCAGGTCAACCTTCGTGGCACTAGTCCGAACTGTCAGGTCTTTAGCTTTGCCCGACACCATTTTTGGTATGGGAATCCGGCCGGGAATAGACCAAGAGGCCTCAGCCTCCTTTTCGACTTCTTCGGTCAGCTCCTTCAGAATATCCTGCCAGACGGCTGCCTCTGCAGTCAGGTTTAGATACGGCAGGGCGCTGGAGAGCAGGAGGGCGACGGCGAGCCGGGTCTGTGCGTCGGCTTCGCAGTTACGAATAATAGCGTCGAGCATAATGCCACGGAATACCATATCCATTGGGCCCATGGACACTGAAGCATAGGTCCGCCATTTTTCCTTGACGATTTCCTGTGTCTGGGCACGTGCCGGATCATCCTCAAGCGGCCGAGGGTCGAGTGCGGAGTAGAGAAATCTAACCAGAAGGTGCGGCGAGCGGCGCAATTCGGCAGCCACCGCGTCTGCCGACGCGGTAATGCTATCGAACCAAGCGTCATTACCATTGAGCTTGAGCAAACCTTTGTCGAAGTAAGAGTCCAGAACCCGCTTCTGCATGAGAATACCACTTTAGCTTGAAAATTTCTTATCGACCGATTCGCATTTGAAGGTAAGGGATAACACGGGCGATCTCAACGCCCTGAGGTTGACCTGCAGAGATGGGCAGTAACGGGCAAATTCAGGCCCTCAGAGCCGCGCGGGATTAAGTGCCTTCTTCTGCGCCCTATAAGAAACAGGCCTGCCATCGACCGACCGATTGATTCTTTTGACCAGCCGACGCGGTATGAGAATTCACAAATCAGCTCCACAGGAATACATCTTGCTCAAAGATGATCAGGATCTAGGGCTTCTATACGTTCCACATTCTAGATTCTGTGGTCGCTCAACACCGGCCCCAACCATGCATCAATCGCTTCCGCCACGTCCCGCTTCAGATCCGCATACTCCGCCCGGATGTAGTGTTTGCGTGCCACGCTCGCCGTCTGACCATGGTTATGCCAGATGTCTAGCCAGCGTTCGTCGACCCCGGCATCGATGAGATGTGTCTTCATCGTGCGACGCAGGTCACGCGGATTCCAGTCCGGAAAGCCGAGCTGCTTGTTCAGCCGCTTCGCGCCGCGTGAAATGGCTGCCATGGTGAGTGGTTCGTCCGGGTCGCGAGGATTCGACATAAGGTAGGGCGAACGCGGATGCGCCAGCTCAAGACACCGCGCGACGAGCGGCGCAGCGGTCCTGGTAATCGGTAGCTGATGCGACTTGCCGTTCTTGGTCTCTGGCAAGACCAGCCACCCATCGCGCCAGTTGGCAGCGAGGCTCATGCTCACTTCCGTCACGCGCAGGCCTCCCATGGCGATCATGAGTTTCAGGACGCGGTGTGTGGGATGGTTTTCGTCCAGCGCATGCCAGAGCGCTTTCAGTTCGTCGTTCGAGAGAAACCGGTCGCCCGGTTTGCCCTTGGGTGTCGTCGGTAGCTGCTCGGCGATATTGTAGGTAATGCCATAGTCCCGCGCGCCACCGCGATAATCGTACCGGTTCTTCACCGCCCACTTCCAGGCCGTCACGATGTAGGAACGAAGATGCGGCGCATAGTTCGGGCTCCGGGCATAGCTCTCTGCCATCCATGCCTGCAGGTCCTGGATCGTCACATCCCCGGCACGCGGCATTCCGCCGTGACGGGCGACTAGTAAGGGCAGGAGAGCATATTTCCCGTCAATGAGCGTACCCTTGACGCGCCCATAGGATTTCACACCGCGCGCCTGCATATCGGCGACATAGTCGTGAAAGAAATTACCAACGGACGCGGACACGGCATCGGCCACCGCCTCCGCCCGCGCGGCCGCAGTCGGCGCCAGTGTACGTAATTCCCGGAACTCTCCGGCGCGCGCTCTTGCTTCTCTCAGGCCGATCTCGGGATAGGCGCCAATGCGGACCCGGACCGTCTTGCCGCCCAGCTTTCGTACAGCCGAAAAAGTCTTCGCACCGGTCTTGGCCACACGCACCTTCAGGCAGGATTCGATCGTGTCGGAATAGTCTCCGGCGTCGGTCACAGCCGAAAGCCACGTGTCCGTAAGGCGCAGTTTTGCCATGAGTTTTTGGTCTCCGGTTACCGTATAGTTACCACGGAGGCATTTGTGAGCAAAGTCTAACTTTTGCACATTTATAATACATTGTTTTGATTGGATTTTTGGTGATCCCGGCGCGATTCGAACGCGCGACCTACAGATTAGGAATCTGTTGCTCTATCCTGCTGAGCTACGGGATCACTGGGGCAGGCTATACGCCATGACGGGGCGAGATTGAAGCCTTTGTGGTGGTTTTCGGGGCGTGGCGGCGTGGTATGGCAACAGCGCGGGGCCGGTGCCTGTGCGGGAGGGCCGGGGCGTGGCATGGGGGTGGCAGGGCCTGCTGATGGCGCTCGCAGCTCTGGCCGCCTGCAGCGCGCCCGACCCGCTGGCCGGGACCCAGCCTGGCGAGCATGGCCGCGTGGTGCGCGTGATTGATGGCGACGCGCTGGTGCTGGACACCGGACAGAGCGTGCGGCTGGTTGGCATCGAGGCGCCGGCGGGACCCTAAAAGGACCGCGAGGGGGGCGCCCTATTTCATTGAGTCGCGGCAGATGCTCGAGGACATGGCGCTGGGGCGGGAGGTGCAGCTGTTCTATGCCGGGTTGACGCGCGACCGGTATGACCGGACGCTGGCGCATGTGATGACGACGGACGCGCTGGGACCGGACCTGTGGCTGAACCGGGAGATGGTGGCGCGCGGCGGGGCACGGGTGCGGGTGTATCCGGATACGGCGGTGCGGGCGCGGGGCTATGTCTGTGGCGGCAAGCTGGAAATCGGCCACACGCTGAACCTGGAGACGCTGGCAGGCAATTAGGCCGCGGGCATTCACAAGCGACGTGGTTTGCCCGATACAGGGTGAACGCATCCAGCCGGGAGACACGCAATGGTGGGCACTTATATCCTGAGCGGCCTTGGGGTCCTGATCCTCGGCGCGGTGGTTCTGATCTACAACCGCCTCGTCGCGAAGCGCCAGATGGTCAAGAATGGCTGGGCAGATATTGATGTCCAGCTGAAACGCCGGACCGACCTGATCCCGCGCCTGGTCGATACGGTGAAGGCCTATGCGGCGCATGAGAACACATTGTTCGAGGATGTGGTGGCCAAGCGCGGAGAAGCGCTGGCGGCGGGAGACGACCCGCAGGCGCGCGGGGCGGCCGAGTCGGCGCTGTCACGACCTGTGGCGCGGCTGGTGGCGGTGGCCGAGGCCTATCCTGATCTCAAGGCGAACCAGAACTTTCTCGACCTGCAGAACGAGCTGTCCGACACCGAGAACAAGATCGAGATGGCGCGGCGCTTCTTCAATGGCGCGGTCCGCGAACTGAACACGGTCGTTGAGAGCTTCCCGGCCAACCTGATGGCTGGCCTGTTCGGCTTCCAGACAAGCGCCTTCTTCGAAATCGAGACAGCCGACCGCACCCTGCCCTCGGTCGATTTCAAGGGGGAATAGCCTGTGCTGATGCGCCCCCTGATCACCCTTTTCCTTGCGCTCACCCTGGTGATCGGCGCCATGGCCGAGGAGCGGATCAACCGGTTCGGTGTGGACATCAACGTCCAGACAAACGGCGATATCGTGGTCAGCGAAACGCTGGCCGTCACATCGGAAGGTTACCAGATTCGGCGCGGGATCCTGCGCAACCTGCCCCGCTATTACGACGATGACGGCGCCAAGCTACCTTATGATTACACGATCATGCAGGTGACGCGGGACGGGGCTCGCGAGCCCTATTCGACCGAAACCGATGGCAATGCGCTGATCGTCCGGATCGGGTCTGCAGACGTGTTCCTCGAGAACGGCCCACACACTTACGAAATCACGTACCAGGTGAAAAACCAGGTGCGCTATTTTGCCGACCATGACGAGATCTACTGGAACGCGACGGGCAATTACTGGGACTTCCCGATTGATGCCGCGACCGCCACGATCACCCTGCCGCAAGGCGCGCGGGTGACGGCGTTTGACGCCTATACGGGCGGTCTGGGCACGGCCGGAAAAGATTTCGCACACCAGTCTGGCGGTGACAGCCATATCTTCACAACGACCCGGGTTTTGCAATCGGGCGAAGGCCTGACTGTCGCCGTAGGGGTGGAGAAAGGCCTGATTGATCCGCCATCGAGCGCGGACGAGACGCGCCGCTGGTGGCAGCGCAATGGGTCGCTGGCGATCCTGCTCGCGTCACTGCTGGGCGTGTTCGGCTTCTCGATGCGTAATTTCAACAAGGTCGGGCGCGACCCAGTGAAGGGGCCGGTGTTTCCGCGCTACGCTCCGCCTGAAGGCTATTCGCCTGCGGGCGTCCACTATATCTATTACCGCTCACTGACGGGCCACAAGGCGCTGATTGCAACCCTGATGAACCTCGCCGTGAAGGGGCATTTGACGATCGACGCGGGCAAGAAAAAGCAAACCACGCTGACGCGCACGCCGGAGACGGAAAAACCCGCCACGCTGACGCCCGAAGACCTGAAACTGGAAGCCGGACTTTTCAGCCAAGATTATGAGCTGACGCTGGGCAAGGCATACGATGCGAAATTCACGGCGGCCTATGCGACATTCCAGAAATCGCTGTGGCGCGCCTATGGCAGCCGATACTTCAAATGGAATATCGGCTATTCGATCCTTGCGCTCCTCCTATCGGGCGGCGCTGTCGCGCTGGCGATCACGCAGGCGACGACCTGGTCGTGGTGGCATACAGCCACGATCCTGACACTGGCGGCGCTGAATGGCTGGTTCATGTACCTGATGCCGGCGCCGACCCGGAAAGGCCAGGCCGTGCGCACCGAGATTGAAGGCTTCAAACTGTACATGGAGACCGCCGAGAAGCTGCAGCTGAACGCCGTGGACGTCGGCAGCGACGCGCTGCCGCCGATGACGACCGAACGGTATGAAACCTTCCTGCCTTATGCCGTCGCGCTGGACGTGGAAAAGCCGTGGACGATGCATTTCGAACGGCTGATCCCGGAAGAGGCCGCCGCCTACAATCCCGGCTGGACCAATATGTCGTCGGGTGGTTTCCGCAATATCGGCGAGATGACCAACGGCATTGTCAGCACGATGAGTTCTGGCGTCGCGACATCGTTGCCGCAAAGTTCCAGCTCGTCAGGATCAGGCGGGGGCGGATCCTCGGGCGGCGGCGGCGGTGGTGGAGGCGGTGGCGGCTGGTAGGCCTAGTCGTTCGGGATGAGACCCGAGGTTTCAGGATCGCCAACAATCCGCACCAACGCCTTGCGCAACTTGCCAAGCGCCTGATGCTCGATCTGGCGAACGCGTTCCTTCGAGATGCCGAGTTCCTGGCCGATCGATTCCAGCGTGACGGACTCCTCGCACAGGCGCCTCTGACGGATGATATGCGTCTCGCGTTCATTCAGGGCCTTCAGCGCATCCGCGATCCATTCCTTGCGGCGATCACCATCGCGCCGGGCCATGACCTGGTCTTCCGGGATCGCGGACTCATCGGCAATGAGATCCTGCCACTGGCCGTCGCCATCGGCCGCGAGCGGCGCGTTGAGCGACCGGTCGGACGCCGACAGCCGCGAGGCCATCGCCTCGACATCGCGCATGGGCACGCCGAGATGGCCTGACACCCAGGTCATGTTCTTCTGGGTCATCACGCCATCATCCGTATCATCGATCTGGGCGCGCAGGCGGCGAAGATTGAAGAACAGGGATTTCTGGGCCGCTGTCGTGCCGGTGCGGACAATCGACCAGTTGCGCAGGACATAGTCCTGGATGGCGGCGCGTATCCACCAAGTGGCATAGGTGGAGAAGCGCACTTCACGCGACGGCTCGAACCGGCCCGCTGCCTGCATCAGGCCGACATTGCCTTCCGAGATGAGGTCGGCCATTGGCAGGCCGTAATTGCGGAAGCGGGTCGCGATCGACACGACGAGACGCATATAGGCGGTGGTCAGTTCGTGGAGGGCCGCCTCGTCTTCCTGATCGCGCCAGCGGCGGGCAAGGTCGAGTTCATGCGCCTGTTCAAGCATCGGTGCTTTCATCGCCGTCTTGACGAAGCGACGGTCGGCGGGGCCGTTCGAATCATAGGCGCTGGCCATATCGCACTCTCCTGCTGGATCTTCTGCATACGCGGCGCGGTGCCGGATGGATCAGGCGCGGAGACGGTTTTTCAGCGATGGCGCCCAATCAGGCCAGGCAGACCTTGACCCTGACGGCGTCGCGGGCTTAGAATTTTCTGGAACAATTCCAGAACGGAAAGCCCCTGACCCATGCCTGACAGCGCCCTGACCGAGCTGACAGATGCCGGCCTGCCGCAGACGCGGGCGGGCGAGATTGCGCGCGGCACACTGCGCCTGCTGGCAGGGCACGGCTATTTCGGGGTGACCGAAATGACCCTGGCAAACAATCGCCGGGCGGATATTGCCGCCGTGGGGCCGACCGGCGAGATCGCCATGGTGGAGGTCAAGTCGTCGGTGGCCGATTTCCGGTCCGATTCCAAATCGCCGGACTACATGCCCTTTTGCGACCGGTTCTATTTTGCCGTGATGGCGGATTTCCCGCAGGACCTGATCCCCGAGGCGGCGGGCCTGATCGTGGCCGATGCCTTTGGCGGGGCGGTGATCCGCGAGGCCATTCCCGACAAGCTGGCGGGCGCGCGCCGCAAGGCCGTGATGCTGCGCTTCGCCCGGCTGGCTGCGGGCCGCCTGCAGGCCGGGCAGGATGCGGGCTGGACGGCGGCACAAGTCTCGCATACCTGACGCCACAGATGAGCCACGCCTATCCCCTTGCCCGCAATATCACTGAAGCGCTGGATCCCGGCGCCAAGGCGGCGCGCACGCGCGCCGACGCCGAGGCCATCGCGGGCAGCCTGAAAGTGGAATCGCTGCATACTGAATGGCTGAACCTGAGCGAGGCCGACGCCGACGTTCAGATGGTGGCCAATGCAGGCGGCATCGCGCACGGCTTCCTGCAACGCTATGAAGACGACAAGGGCGCGCCTGTGGTGGCGGTGACCTATTGGCGGCTGATGGACACGGCGAAGTCCAAAAAAGCTGCGAATGCGCCCAGGCCCGCACCGGTGCCTGAACCGTCAGAGGCCGACCATACTGACGACCTTTATTTCCGCTCCGGCCGGACCAAGCCGTCGCGGCGCAAGCGCTGGGTCGACCCGCGCCAGATGGACCTGTTTGCCGAGGCGGACGAGGCTTAGGCCTCGACGAGGCTCCAGCCGCCCTTGCCGGTGAGCTTGCGGACGACCAGGTAAAGCAAGAGACCAACCGGGCCTAGCATCAACGTGAAAAACAGACATGGCACGAGCGCCAGGTGCGGCACGCCGCGGCGCTGGGCGTCGCGCGCCTGCCACGCACCGACGAAGAGATCGAACACGAGATAGTGCGACCAGCCGACCAGGATGCCGAGCGGATGGGAGAAGAGCTGGGACACGCCCGCCGCGCTGCTGAAGCCGCCGCCCTCGGCGCCCATGCCCAAGAACAGGGTCATCACTATCACCACGATGTAGAACACGCCAAGGACAAGCGGATAGAGGCCGGAATGGACGAGCGCCTGCGTGATGGTCGCGCGCGGCAGAATAGCCAGCAGGAGCCAGCCCGGGATGACGCTGAGATTGATGATCGTGTACAGGGTTTCGTAGTTCATGCTTGTCCCCTCCCTTTTGGGCCATCCTGACGCGGCGGGGACGCCGGCGCAAGACATTAGCGCCTGTTCGTGCGGCGCCTCTGGCGGGCGCTTTCGGGGGGCGTACGGATTTTCAGGGCCGGGGGACGGGTCAGGTGTGCGGCAGGGGGAGGCATTCAACGACTCCGCAGTCCCGGCGCTGCCAAGGATCTCTTGCGGCGGGCCCGGACCGAACGAAGAGAGGCCCCGGCGTGCGCCGCGGACAAGGAGATGCTGCGTCCTCGCCGCTGAGGGCGCGAGCCAGCCGATCAGATACCGGTGCACTGACATTTCCCGCATCGGGCGCATCCTCGACCCAGCGGACATGGACATTGCCATATTGGTCTGCCGCGATCTGCAGGCCCCGGCCTGTGGCCTGGCGCCAGCGCTCGATGGCGCGCAACTGCCACCAGAGCCACGGCCAGAACAGTACCATGACATGGGCATAGAGGGGCGCGTGGAGCGGGTTCATGCCGCCTATTATATTCCGGCGGCGGAGGTGTGGGACAAGATTTCCGGAAGCCGCGTGACGGCGGCTGTTTTCGGGCCGCCAAGGCGCGGAGAGGCGAGCGGGATTAGATGGCCCCCGGCGCGAACTGGGCAAACACGTAGGCACCATAGGCCAGGAGCATGGCCGTCGCAGGTATCCGGCCGATTTTCCGGGCAAACACCAGCGCGGCACCGAACAGGATTGCGATGGCCAGCATCACGGGAATGTCGAAGCGCAGGAACTGGTCCGCGACCGGAATCGGCGCAATCAGGCTGGCGACCCCCAGAATGCCCAGAATGTTGAATATGTTGGACCCGACAATGTTTCCGAGCGCGACATCGGTCTTGCCGCGAAAGGCTGCCAGGACGGATGTTGCGAGTTCCGGCAGGCTAGTACCCGATTTCCAAGGAAGGTGATTCGTGATTCAAGGGTCACATGATTTTAGAAGCCCGAGAAGTTCGGCTTCGGCGGGGCGACCGCCAGAAGCTTGAGGCCCGCTGCCGATCGCCGCTGATTATTCAGCGAGATCTGAAACGCGCGCGGATTGTTCTGTTGGCTGCGCAGGGTCGCAGCACGCGCTCGATTGCTCAGGAAGTGGGCGTGCAGCCTCGCAT
>Ga0208768_1001885_pt1 | contig 10357 bp, 14 predicted proteins | sample AntAceMetag02UK1_FD_184760 | JGI IMG/M metagenome (GOLD analysis project Ga0208768, IMG submission 184760) | Saline lake microbial communities from Ace Lake, Antarctica - Antarctic Ace Lake Metagenome 02UK1 (SPAdes) (version 2) | ecosystem: Environmental > Aquatic > Non-marine Saline and...
AACCAAGGTCGTGTGCTCATAAACGGGCAGCGAATAAGTGTTATTGGTATGGTGAACATGAACATGCTCATCGTGGACATTACCAACATTCCTGAAAGCAACATCGGTGACGAAGTCGTACTCATCGGAAAACAGGATGACCTCGAAATTTCGGTCTCCTCCTTCGGAGAACTCAGCATTCAACTCAATTACGAATTACTCACACGATTGCCGCAGGACATCCCGCGTATTCTTATCCCATAATAATGGCATACATAGAGCTTTACAAAGAAAAACTCAAGAACAACTATCAGTTTTTGGATGGGTTGTTTAAGGAGTACGGCAAAGAGTGGGCGGTTGTAACCAAGCTGCTCTGTGGCAACGAGACCTATCTGAAAGAAATCATCAGCCTCGGCACAAAGGAAATCTGTGATTCACGTATTAGTAATCTGAAAGCCGTGAAGCAGCTCGATGCGAGCATACAAACAGTTTACATCAAGCCGCCCGCCAAGCGAAGCATCAAGAAGATTGTGAGGTTTGCTGATGTGAGTTTCAACACGGAATTTGCAACCATCAAAATGCTTTCAGATGAAGCGGTGAATCAGAAAAAGATACACCGAGTCATTATCATGATTGAGTTGGGAGACCTTCGTGAGGGCATTATGGGCGACCATCTGATGGATTTCTACGACAGTATCTTCAAGCTTCCTAATATTGAGATTTCGGGAATTGGAACAAACCTAAATTGCTTAAATGGTGTGCTTCCATCGCAGGATAAACTTATTCAATTAGGCCTTTACGAACAATTGATTGAGGCGAAATTCAACACCAAGATTCCGTGGGTCACGGGCGGTACATCCGTCATTATTCCTATGCTATTTAAGCATCAAGTACCCAAGAGTGTGAACCATTTCAGGGTGGGAGAGGCACTCTTTTTCGGTGCTGATCTTCTGAACGAAGGAACCATTGATGGGATGCAATCTGATGTATTTAAACTCTTTACGGAGATTATTGAGATAACTGAAAAGCCAAAAGTACCGATTGGTATGTTGGCCAAAAACCCTTCGGGCGAAGTATTTGAAGTGGATGAGAACGACTTTGGCCAGAATATGCATCGTGCCATCTTAGACATCGGTTTGCTTGATGTTTCTGCCGACTATCTCACGCCAACAGACGATAAGATTACGGTTGTGGGTGCAAGTTCAGACATGCTTGTAATTGACATAGGCGAAAGCGACAAGAACTACAAAGTTGGAGACCTCGTTTCCTTTAAACTAAAATACATGGGTGCCCTTGCCCTGCTCAACTCAGATTACATTGAGAAGAGGTTGGTTTGATCAGGTCGTGTAAACCGAATTGAACATCACATAGTCTGTTGTTAGGTCAGACCCCCAACCCTTAGAGGAAAAACGCCCATCGTGTAAATCCAGCTTGATGTGAATGTGAGATTCGCGCAGCAGCTTTTTCATGTAGTTACGGTCGTATTCCTGTGGCGTGCCTTTTTCCAGCACTTTGACTAGTGTTTCCTCATCACCTAAATACAAGTCAGCTTTCGTATAATCGAACGGAACACCAGCATTCCCTGCTGCACAGATGATTCGCCCCCAGTTTGGATCACGACCGAACATGGCCGTTTTAACCAAAGTTGAATCTGAAATCTTGCGAATCAGCTTCTTGGCTGTTTCCTTATTCCGAGCATGAACCACTTCGTATTCAATGAATTTTGAAGAGCCTTCTCCATCCGAAACAATCAGCTTGGAAAGATGCGTCAGCATTTCTTCTAAATTTTCACGGAACGCTTTATAACCAGCATCTTTCTTGCTTTTCAAGATGTCATTTTTGGCTTCTCCGTTTGCCATAATAGCCACCATATCGTTGGTGGAGGTATCGCCATCCACGGTAATCATATTAAAGGTGTCTTCAACCACTTCGTGCAGCGTTTGCTTCAGCAATTTTGGTTCTATAGCCACGTCAGTTACCACGAAAGCGAGCATAGTTGCCATGTTAGGATGAATCATACCAGAGCCTTTTGCAATGCCAGCCATGTTTACTTCATACCCGTCTACATCAAACTCTACAAAACCTTCTTTAGAAAACGTGTCGGTGGTGAGAATGGCATTGGCTACGAATGTTCCTGCGTTGGATTTTGTGCTTAGTTTACCCGCATTCTCGCGAATGCCCTCCACAATTTCATTTGTCGGAAAAGGTTCTCCAATCAATCCCGTGGAAGCCACCAAAACCAGATTCTCGTCAATGCCTAGTTCTTCCGCCAAGGTTTTACACATAGCGTTAGCACCGTCCAATCCTTGCTGTCCGGTACAGGCATTAGCGTTTCCCGCGTTGATCACGATTGCCTGTGCCAACCCATCTAGAATGTGCTTACGCGTTACTTTAATAGGTTCTGCAACCACTTCGTTCTGTGTAAAGGTGGCTGCTGCGCTAGCTGGTACTTCAGAGTAAATGATGGCGAGGTCGCGTTTCATGGACTTTACGCCTGTGTGTGCGCCCCAACACTTGATGCCGCGCACATTTGTCATATTCTTAATCATAGTTTTTCTTGTGATTGCTCACGGGTTTAATGGGACTTGGTTGAGGCCTGTTGTTTCATCGAGGCCGAAAAGAATATTCATATTCTGCACTGCCTGTCCTGCTGCTCCTTTCACTAGGTTATCGATAACGCTCACCACAATGATGTTCTTAGTGCGTTCGTCATATGTAGCAAAAACATCACAATAATTGGTGCCACGAACATCTTTTATGGCAGGCGCCACGTTTCGAACACGCACAAATGGTTTGTGCTCATAGAATTCGTTATAAATGGCTTTTAGTTCTTCTTCAGACATGCCTGACTCGCACCGAACATAGGTTGTTGCCAAAATACCACGATCTACAGGTAATAGATGAGGCGTGAACTGAATGGTTGTTTTGTTGTGTGAGACATCTTTTAATACACTTTCTATCTCAATTGTATGGCGGTGCGTTTTAATGCCGTAAGCTTTGAAGTTATCGTTCACATTTGAGAAATGGTTAACCTGTTTTGATTTGACCCCAGTACCAGTAACGCCTGATTTTGCATCAATAATGATTGGTGTTTCGGCCGTGATGTAATTACCAGCCATTAGCGGAGCTAACCCCAGGATGGAACATGTTGGAAAGCAGCCTGGGTTGGCAACTAAGTTTGCTTTCGCAATGGTATCCGAAAACAGCTCAGGCAGACCGTATACAGCCGTTTCAATTGCTTCTGGATACGTATGCGGCATACTATACCACTTTTCGTAAATCGATTGTGAATTCAATCTAAAATCACCTGAAAGGTCAATAATTTTGAAGGTTTTGTATTTGAAACGCTTCACGAAATCCATTGACACCCCATGCGGCAAGGCTAAGAAAACGAGGTCGAGTTCATGGTTCTCTACTTCATCTGCCGAAACCAAAACGTGGTCTGCAATTCCCGTAAAAAACGGATGCACATCTGAGAAACGTTCGCCTGCACGACTTTCTGAAGTGATAACCGCAATCTCCACTTCTGGATGATTAACGAGAATGCGTACCAGCTCGGAACCCGTATATCCTGTAGCTCCAATAATTCCAATTTTTTTAGGCATTCGCTTTAATCCTTTTCAATGATTGCCTCACCACTTCCATAACCTGTTCTAGGTCGTTTTGAGTGATGTTTAGCGGTGGTACTAGACGCAGCACATTTCCAGCTGTAGCATTGGCCAAAACGCCAAGATTCATCATTTCGGCAACAAGCGGTTTAGTTTCAAAGTCGAACTCAATACCGAGCATTAACCCCATGCCACGTATGTCTTTTACGGAGGGCTCGTTAAGTGCTGCGAATTGTTCTTTTAACCACTTGCCTTTTTGCTGTGCAGCTTGAAGGAGATTTTCTTCCTCAATTACCTCTAAGACAGCTAATGAAGCCGCACATACCAACGGATTACCTCCGAAGGTCGTGCCATGATCACCGAACTCAATGGCCGAGCTCACTTTTTCATTTGAAAGAATAGCACCGATTGGAACACCTCCACCTAAGGCTTTTGCCAAGGTCATAATATCAGGTTCAACACCGAAGTGCTCTTTAGCGAACCATCTTCCTGTGCGCCCCACTCCACTTTGAATTTCATCGAAAATGAGTACAATTCCTTCTTTGTTGCAGAAGGTGCGCAATTCTTTCAGAAACTGTTTATCAGCCACATTGATGCCGCCTTCACCTTGTATAATCTCAATGATAATAGCTCCGATTTCATTCGTGGTTGCGGCTTTCACCGCTTCCATATCGTTGAAAGGTACTTGTGAAAACCCATGCGGAATTGGCTCAAATCCGTTTTGCATCTGCTTTTTACCTGTTGCGATAGTGGCCAATGTTCGACCATGGAACGAACCATGAAACGACATGACTGTTCCACCACGGCCAATGCTATGTGCGTACTTCCGCGCGATTTTTATAGCTCCTTCCACACTTTCTGCTCCACTGTTGGAGAAAAACACGCGATTAAGCCCTGACAACTCAACCAATTTCTGTGATAGCCGAACCTGTGGTTCACTCACGTAGAAGTTGGAAATATGAGTGATTTTTGCTGCCTGTTCCTGAATAGCTTTCACCACTTTCGGATGGCTGTGACCCACGCTATTCACGGCAATTCCCGCCAACATGTCGATATATTCAGTGCCTTCCACATCCCAGATACGGGCACCTTTTCCACGTTCAAATGCCAACGGATAGCGTTTGAAGGTTTGCAGATAATACTGTTGATCGAGTTGGTGTAATTCTTTATTGGTCATAAAATAATTTAGGGTCTGATAGTGGTGCCAATAGGTTTGTTTTCGCCCAGTGAGATAATCTGTTCGGGAACGGTTCCATTGATAATTCGTGCTGTTTCAGCACCATTTTTCAAGGCAATTTCACACGATTCAATCTTGGGGATCATACCGCCCTGAATAATGTTGTCTTTGAATAGTTGTGCCGTTTCAGTCAGATTGATTTCGTGCATCAACGAACTCGGGTCGTCCTTATCGCGCAGCAGACCGTTCACATCTGTGAGCACTACGTATTGTGCAGCCTGTAATGCGCCTGCTAAGTGCCCAGCAAACATATCGCCATTGATGTTGTAACCAAGGCCATTTTCATCGGCCGCAAGGCACGTAATGACAGGAATAAAATCATTCTGAAGGAGAATTCGAATAAGTGAGGTGTCGACCTTGTCTACATCACCCACCTGGCCAAGGTCAACATCGGTAGGGACACCATTGATGGTGCTAAGGTGTTTTCGCTTTTTGGCTGTGACGATGTTTCCGTCTTTACCCGAAAGTCCAACAGCCTTGTGGCCGAGGGTGTTGATGATGCCAACGAGATGGCTGTTGACCCTGCCTTTCAGAGCCATTTCAACATACTTGAATGCAGCATTAGTGGTTTTTCTGTGCCCGTCAATAAATTCGGAAATGATGTTTGCATCTTTCAATGCTTGCTTGATAAACGGTCCCCCACCATGGACAATAACCACATCAAAACCTCGAGATTTCAGGGAACAGGTGTGCTCCAGAACTTGCCGCTTGACGGCTTCGTTGGTCATGGCATTTCCGCCATATTTGAATAAGATAATTGGTCTTTTGGACTGCATTTAAATTAGGGCGTAAAACTTTCTGAATTGAGGGAATCTTTTGTACAAGTGCGAGAAACCTCTTTGACCCACAAAGGTCCGTATGGAATAAGCTTAAACTCTTACACAAGTTTGTGTAAGAGTTACATATATCACAGGTTTTCGAGGTTGCCTTTTCTCTTCTTTCCCAGTTTCTTGAAGAAAGTTGGAGTGAGGCCTGTGATTTTCTTAAACTGGTTAGATAGGTGCGCTGCACTACTGTAATTCAGACGGCAGGAAATCTCGGTTAGATTCAGCTCATCATAAAGGATAAGTTCTTTGGCCCGTTCAATCTTGTTGATGATGATAAACTGCTGGATGGTCATGCCCTTTACGTCTGAAAAGATGTTGGCCAAGTAGGTATAATCATAATCCAGCTTTTCGCTGATATAATCGGAGTAGTTCACCTTCGGAACTTCGTCATCGTAATAAATCATTTCGGTGATAACGCCTTTGACCCTTGCTACAAGTATTGCATCATTATCATCGAGCAGTTCGAGACCTGATTTCTTCAGGTTTACCTTCAATTGCGCGCGTTGTTGTTCGGTAATATCTTCGAGTACCTCTACCATACCCAAATCCACAAAGACGAAATGAAGGCCAAGATTTTTCAGTTCGGCCTTAACCATCATTTTGCAGCGCAAACTGACCATGTATTTGATGTAAATGTTCATAGTTTAAATGCAATCAGCATTAGATTAAGGTATTACAGTAAAGTGCTGTTGCTGGGTTTCTCGTAAGATATGAATGTTAGGACGCAACGAGCATGAAAAAAATGAATGTGAGACAGATGTAACTCTTAATAAGTATTATGTAACAGACATGCCAACCACTACCCGCAACTTTATGGACATGAAAAAACACTGATAGCTCTATTCTGGTAGCTGGTTTGCTTCTACGTGTTGGTGAGGATTTATACCGATTCAAGCAAGTCTAAATCAAAGCAAAAAAAAATCACACATTAAGTTGAGCGTTAAGATTGCCGTAATTACACTTCCAGTTGCTGATTGACTTAGTGGAACATCCGTTTTTGGTTTTAGTGGGCTAAAAAAGAAATACCCAAGTCAATTTATAGCCGCTTTCGAGTGGCGAAGTATAGAGCCAAATTTCTGCGCAGCATCCACCTTTTGCAGAACATTCTGCTCCATCATGGATAATTCAGACGAACTGGCAATCCATTTTTTGATTCATGCGCGGCATCATTTATGGAGAATTAATTGCCCTTCAAATCGTTTATACCGATAAACGGCACAGCTCCAGCTCCTGTTACCTGAGGAAGAATGCCATTCCATTTCTCTATGGCTTTGAGGTTCGCCTCTATTTTCCTGAGTTCGATAAGGTCTGGTGAAATATTCATTTTCTGTAGTCTTAACGCTTCTGCTTCTGCTGTTGCTGAGGCTATTGTCTGCTTCGCCTCAACATTTATTCTATCAAGATCTCTCTTGGCCTTCAGGGCGTTTTGCTCTGCCGTTTGCTTTGCTTCAATAGCGTCCGTAAATATTTCAGAAAAACTAAAAGAGACTATCGAAAAAGCATCAACCGAAATGTTAGACGAAAGCAATCGTTTAGTTAGGGATGATTGCATTTCTGCGCCAGTGAAAGACCGCCTATCCCCGATTAGATGACGGTACGCAGTTCGTTTTGTAATTCATATTGATTACAAGAATGGTCTACGCACAGCACTATGGGTTCAAAAGGTTTTAGGAGGCCGTAAATTGTTCAGTCCAATTCCTCAATAGAGGCGCTGGCTGCTACAGATTGCACTGCTTCGATACCATTCAAACAGCTTTGCTTGGTAGTGTATCCTTGGCTGCTGCAAATAACTTCGCCATTGGCCGCCCGCAGGCGGAAATAGAATTGGTCGTCTATGCCTTTGAATACTTGAAATTTGGGGTTGCTCATAATTCGCATTTTGATTTTGTTCAAGAATTAGTGTTTCCTAATTGCTTGCTGATATGTTTTATCAGTTTTTGGTGTTACCACGATATCAGATATACAACCTCTGTTCTCCCGCTACGTGGCGATTTTTGTAACTGAATAATGAGGGTTTAAAGCTGACCTCTTGTAACCTGGGAGGAATGCAGATTAAGATGTAATAGTTACATCATTCACGCATTGAAAAGCGTGGGCTTATTCAGATGCGGGTTAAACAGAGTTCGTGTTAAAGTGATTTTTAACGAAGGCATTCTTCTCGTTATCCGACATTTTATCTGCAGATTCAACGTCAATCTGAATATCCTTAAAATGCAAATCCTTGTTCAAGTAATTATGCAGTTCTGATTTGGCACTTGTTGGCCCAAAGAGAAGCACATGATTATATTTCAAAATCTCCTCAGCAATTTCCTTATAGTAGGCTTCGTGCATTTGCTGCCGCTTATTATGCATCAGACTCTCACTTCTTTTTAGAGCATCTTCTTTCGTGTCATCGGTAAAATTGGATGAGATAAAATGATTCTTCGTAGAATTGGAACCAATTAAATTGGCAGTTGAATGATCTAACCAGATACCTAAGTTCTTTTGTATTTCCATTTTTCTGCTTCTAAGATTTATCGATTAAAAATGATTCTAAGAATCAAATGAGCGCATGATATTCTTTGTCTTTTACCCTTTATGCGTAAGAGCATAATTATTTACTAGCTCCTCCAAGGAGTTATAGTAATCTTCTAGGTTTTTGAGATTTACCGCATCATTTTCTGAATGATTCTCTGGCATTTCGATAATGTATTTCGATAGCTCAGGAAATTCCTGATGAATATTAGTGGTAATCTCTATGATGTTTTGTTCCAATTCAGGTTTGGTTTTCATCGGTCTTTTATGTTTGTGAATGATTCTGGTTGAAAGTACGCTCACAGCATAATCACCTCAGTGATCCAAGCTTATTGTATGTTTCCATTAAAGCCTTCAATTTCTCAATGGCCTCAAATAGCGCGCGCTCTATGGTCTCGGCATGCTTGGTAACCGTAATAGGCTGTCGGTTTTCCAGTCGAGCTTCCGGCATACAACGTTTATCGTGCTGCCCTGTTTTACTTCCATTCTCATCTGAAAGATGCACTTCTATGCGTGTGATACCGTCTTTGAACCGAGCCAATTCATCTGTGATGGAAGTGTTTACAAACGCTTCCATTTTCTCGTTTCCTTCTATGTTCTTGTCTGTATTAAATTGTACAATCATTTCTTCTTTTTCTTATGAGGTTATTGTGTCGGTTCAGATATTGTTACTGCCTTGCAGAATTCCGAATCCTTCAACAATTTAAAAGCCATGTTTGGCTATTGATTAGTTAGCAATTAGCTGACCACCGACCTAAGCGTGCAAAACCCTCGCTTAAAGTATTCTGAACTTTCTTGAAATGCTTGATTTACTTGATTCCACGTTTCGTTTGAAGCATTTTCCACTTCATAAAAACGGGATTGAAGATCGAATTTCTTTACTTCCAACTCAAGAAACTTTTCTTCAAACTCTTGTTTCGATTCTTCTCCAACCTGACTCCTCTTGGCTCTCCACTTGTCTAGTTTGTTAAAGACTTCGTTAGTTTTTTGTTTAGCTTCTTCTCTTACTTCTACTTTTTTATGTTGAGTTTTCATCCTTAATCTTTTTTAATGGTAAACAATTTAAAAGGTGATGCTCAGGGCATCATCAATTGTAATCGCTTATAGATTGACTTGGTAAAGACCTGATACTTACGGCCCTTGAATCAATTATTCTGACTGAATGCTGTGAACATCCAATGGCGTTTCTCCATGCGCTGCATCATTTTAGTAATCATGTCAACGGTAGATGTATCGCTTGCTTTGTTGGCTTCCTCAATTGAATCTAACATCCATTCCATCAGTACTTCAAAGTCATTCAGAATTTCAGCTACCATTTGGTCTGCACCAAGCCCACGGTTAGCCTCCTTAATAGTTGCGTCTTCTAGGTACTCTTTCATGGTACTTGTTGGTGTTTTGCCAAAAACCCTAATGCGCTCCGCAATCTCATCTATATTAGATTTTACAGCTTCGTATTCCATTTCGAATTGTTCGTGCAAATCGAAAAAATCAGGACCTGTTACATTCCAATGAAAATCTCTTAGTTTTTGATAGTGTACTTGGTAATTTGCCAGTAAGAGATTGAGAGCCTTCACTACATCATTCGTCTCAACATTTGAGAATCCTAACTTTTTGAAGGTTCTCATTTCTCTGGCTTCTCTTTTATCTAATACTTTCATTAATCAGTTTTTTTCTTTGTTTTTACTAATCTTCGTTTGCATTATACTAAAAAATAATCAATAAAACAAATAACATAGAGAATTAACAAATAAGCCACTAAAGCGAAACCTTGAGAACCACACCTACATCGGTCCAAAACATTAAATGCCTTCCGCATCTTTGTATAGGTCATAACAGACGATATTTAATGTCTATCCCAATTTATTTTCAATCAACAAGGGTTGCACTTGAACCGTTAATTCAGAAGTGATTTTTGAATTCATGGAACTGCTAATCATACAAGCATCGTTAGCTTTGAGAATATGAATCGTCTTTTGGTATTGCCACAACATCTGTATTCCCAATCCTGAGTGTTGTGCAACTGAATGATGACAATACAAAGTTGAGCTTGGCGAGAAATTAAGATCTTACACCTGTAGCTGTAATAGTTAAATCACTCGCACATTATCGATATTCAAGATTGCCAGTGTGAGCAGGAAAGAGCAATCAGGCGCCTTCAACGATACTTTAGTTTACTCTCTGTTGTTTTCATG
>Ga0208768_1001886_pt1 | contig 10353 bp, 4 predicted proteins | sample AntAceMetag02UK1_FD_184760 | JGI IMG/M metagenome (GOLD analysis project Ga0208768, IMG submission 184760) | Saline lake microbial communities from Ace Lake, Antarctica - Antarctic Ace Lake Metagenome 02UK1 (SPAdes) (version 2) | ecosystem: Environmental > Aquatic > Non-marine Saline and Alkaline...
GGTGAACACCCATTCCGGAAAATGCCGGAAAAGTGTTCACGTTCAGCCGGAATGGCTGTTCACGTTCGACTGGAATGAGTGTTCACGTTGAACCAGAATGGGTGTTCACGATGGGCCGGAATATGCACCTTGGACAATAGCTTAAACCGGTGTCTAAAAACTTGGGACCATTATAAAGTAAGTACACATAAAGCGAATGAAAAACAATAAAACTGCGGTAATCTAAGAACTATATTGATTACATTTTCAGAGATAGTTAATGGATAACGCGGCTATCTACAGTGAGGCTAGCTATTGGAAGAGTTTTCACAAAGAGAATGGTCTGCGCGCAGCGAAACGTTTTTGGATCTCTTTCAAGCTCAGGCTCGAATTCATCCTGATTCGATAGCTGTCATTTGTCGTGATGAGACCCTTTCTTACAGAGATTTAGAGCTTCGTTCGAGAAAATTAACTGTTCATTTGAAAAGCATTGGCATCATGCTCGAAGATGTTGTGGCAATTGCTTTAGATCGCTCGACAGAAACCCTCGTTTCAATATTAGCTGTACTTAGGGCTGGTGCGATCTACCTACCGCTCGACCTTTCGCATCCAGCCGCGCGAATTCAATATATGCTCATCGATAGTCGCGCGCGATGCTTGATCTCTACGCAGTCGATTTATGATGGTCTTGCCCAAGCAAATGATTTCGTAACTTCACATGATGGGCAAGCGCTTATGTCATGGCCGAAGCCCTGTTTGCTGGATGATGAGAACATATGGAAGCGATCAGTTGACACTCGCAGCCAAAACGTTGTGCATACAGACGACTTGCAGCCCATAACTGCTGAGCAAGCCGCGTATTTAATTTATACGTCGGGCTCAAGCGGAACGCCCAAAGCTGTCATAGGCACTCATGCAGCCTTGCATAATCGGTTGCAGTGGATTTTGCGGGATATTCCTTTCGCTCCAGACGAAGTGGCCATGTCTAGAAGCTCGATTGCTTTCGTCGATGGCAGTACGGAGTGTCTAGCCCCATTATGTGCGGGAAAAACGGTTCACCTTCTGTCAGAGAAAGAGCGTTCAGACCCGATTACCCTTAGCCAGCTTATGCTGAAATATCAAAATTTCCGTATTAATCTGGTGCCAAGCCTTCTGCCATTATTCGAGTTCTCGGCTAGTCATTTAAGTCAATGTCAAGGTACCGTTATCATCAGTGGAGAGCATCTCTCAAGTGATCAGCTACGATCGGCGCGACTGACTTTTGCTCGCTGCAGACTCTACAATCTTTACGGCATGACAGAGTGTTGTGGTGACAGCACGATGCTTCAATATGATGAGAAGGAACCGCCTTATGAAAGCATCGGTTTCCCGATCGATCATACGCAAATCTACATTCTTGATGAAAGTTTGAGCGCAGTCGGTGAAGACCAGATTGGTGAAATTTATATTGCTGGCTTGGGCTTAGCTCGTGGATACCACCACCGTCCTGGCGAGACAGCTTTTCGCTTCGTCGCAAATCCATTTAATGAACCGGGATCTAGAATGTATCGCACCGGTGACCTGGGTCAGTGGAATAGGGACGGCTCGTTACGCTATGTAGGTAGAGTTGATCGGCAGGTGAACATAAAGGGTATTCGAATTGAGCTCGCCGAGATCGAAAGTGAGTTAATCGGGCGTTTCGGTATGAGCCAAGTCACTGTTCAACTTAGGCTTATGCAGGGGCAGTCTATTATCATAGCTTATTGGATAGCAGTTGAGGGAGCGCAGCTGCCAACTGAAAGTGCGATTAGGCAAGCATTACAAAAACGATTGCCAGCCCATATGATTCCCTTGCGTTTTGTTCAATTATCAGTATTTCCATTAAACGTTAATGGCAAGCTTGACTTAATGGCGCTACCTGAGCCAGACGTGTCAGAGAGTCGTGTGTTTAGCACGCCTAAAACGACAGAAGAAAGCATGATTTGCCGGTTGTATGAGCGTTTGACGGGTACTAGCGAGATTGGACGAGAAGACTATTTTTCCTTCCGAGGTGCTGATTCCCTTTTGATCATGCGCTTAATTACCGGTATTTGGCAGGCAACTGGCCAGCGGCTGGAATTTAAACACTTCTTTGATCATCCTCGGGTTTGTGATTTGGCCCTTTATTTGTCCTCCTCTTTAGGTCTGTCGATGCCCTTGCTGTCGCCGGCTTCAGAGAGCCGAGGTTTGCAAAGGCCGCTCTCAAATGGCCAAGTACGCCATTGGTTACTTGAGCAAATCGATGGCAGGAACTCGAGCTATAACTTACCCGTGACTTTTCGTCTCAATAGCAGTTTAAATTTAGACGCTCTTGGTCGAGCTTTTGTTTTGTTGGTGGAACGTCATGAGGCATTACGAACAGTCATCAGCCAAGAGGCAGGTGACATTAGAGGTTACATACTCCCTTCTCCAGGCGTTTACCAACTGCTCACATTCGACAATATGCCTAGGGTTGAAGGTCATTATGCAGAGGCAGGACTTAATGAGAAAATTTTTCAGTTCGTCAATCAAACATTTGATTTAAAGATTGACTACTTGCTGCGAGCACGCTTGTTCTCTATCAGCGAGCATGACCATGTGTTGGCGATTGTTATGCACCATAGCGCAAGCGATGGGATATCGACGAATATCTTGTTAGATGAGCTGACCAAAATATACAAAGCCTATCAATCAGGAGTTGATCCGGAGCTAGAGCCTTTAGCCGTTACATATTCTGATTTCGCGAGTTGGCAGCATGACCTAGTTACCCACAGTGCAGAAATTCCTAGGCAATTAGCATACTGGCAGTCTGAGTTTGAACAGGCACCAACGTTTCTGGATTTGCCCACTGACACAGTTCGCCGACCAAATCGCTCAAGAGAGGCTGGCTATATTCCCATCTTTATCGATGCCCAAACTGTTCTAAGGTTATCTGATCTTGCTCAGCGGCATCATACAACTCTATTCACGGTGCTGATGGCTGTGTATGCAACCCTGCTTGGGCGTTTGGGAAGCCAGCAATCTGTCGTCATCGGTTTTCCAGTGGCGGGACGCCTCGTGCCACAGGTAGAAAAGTTGGTCGGGTTCTTTGTAAACACGCTGCCATTATTAATCGAGATCAAGGACCAGCAAACCGTTAATGAATTCATTGACTTTGTTCATGCGAAGCTTGTTAATGCTATGTCACATCAGGACATTCCGTTCGATATCTTGGTGGATCGACTGGCACCGAACCGGGCTCTGACATACACGCCAGTGTTCCAGGCAATGTTTGCTTGGCAAGGTCAATCGTTGCCATCATCGCTACTTGATGAGGAGCAAGTTCAGCCTATTTCGGTTGCGCTCGCGCAGGCAAAGTTCGATTTAACTTTGACGCTAGACCCTGGGGCGGATGGTGAGGTACTAGGCGCGCTTGAGTTCGATAGATCGTTGTTTTCTGAGGGTTCCGCAAGGTCGTGGGTTAAGCAGTTTGAACAACTGTGTGAAGAATTTTCCTCTAAGCCTACGACGTCACTTGCTAGGTTGCAAGTTCTCGGTCCAGAAGAGATTCGAACAGTGACCCAAAGCTTCAATGAGACTGACCTCATCATTGCGGACGGATCGGTCATTGAGTGGTTCGAACACCAAGCCAAAAAAACACCAAATCAAATTGCACTGACTCGTGGCCATGAACACATGACCTACCAAGCATTAGATTTTCGAGCCAATCAGATAGCCCATCACCTCATTACACAAAACATTGGTGCGGAAGATTTAGTAGCTGTAGGGCTTGAACGATCAATAGATATGGTGGCTACCATTTTAGCTATTCTCAAGACCGGTGCATCCTATCTACCGCTAGATATTGAGTATCCGAACGATCGGTTGCTCTGGATGTTAAAAGATAGTGGTGCTAAGCACGTGGTCAGCACGGTAGAGGTTGCGCAATCGTTGCAATTAAATGTACCCCGTGACTTAAGATCTGAATCTGAAAAGCCGTTTTTGCCTATCGCCATGACGTTGCTCGATGAGGCGAGTATGCAGCAGGTTCTTGCGGAGGCTGACGGTAGTCTGATTACTGATCATGATCGGTTGCGCATTGCTGGACCCGACCACCTTGCTTATCTAATTTATACCTCTGGCAGCACTGGGTTACCTAAAGCCGTAGAAGTTCAAAAACGCAGTTTAGATAATCTTGTGGCTTGGTATGTGAGTGCGCTCGGCCTAACGAAAACCGACCGATGTCTGTTAATCAGTGCTATCGGGTTTGATCTGACACAAAAAAATATTTTTGCGCCACTCGTGTCTGGTGGCACGCTGTATTTGCCAGCCTCGTATGCGCTAGACTTTCAAAGTGTAATCAGCGAGCTTGAAAGCCAGGCCATTACTTACTTGAATTGCACGCCCAGCACCTTTTATGCGCTTGCAGACTTGACGGCTTTGTCAAGTGAGAGAGCTTTCAATTCATTGAGATGGCTAGTCCTTGGGGGCGAGCAGATTCAAAGTGAACGGCTTGATTTCTTGGCGAGCTCAGGATATTTTCGGGCACAGGTCATGAACTCTTACGGTCCAACTGAATGCACCGATATTTCGACTACTTACTGCTTCTCGCCGTTGATGGCACCTCAAAGAATTCCGTTAGGTAAGCCTATTCATAATGTTAAGCAGTACGTGCTTAATGAGACCTTAGAACCTTCGCCAATAGGTTCTATTGGCGAGTTGTACATTTCTGGGGTTAGTTTGGCTCGAGGCTATAGAGGCCGCCCAAGATTGACTGCCCAGGCATTTATTGCCAATCCGTTCGAACAAGAGGGCTCCAGAATGTATCGTACGGGTGACTTAGCCCGTTGGCATCATGATGGAACAGTCGAATACATGGGTCGTATAGACAATCAAATAAAGTTTTGTGGTTTTCGTATTGAAACGGCTGAAGTTGAAGCTGAAATACGACGACATATTGACGTGGTGTCAGTCACGGTTCAGCTACGCGAGGTCTTCGGCCAGCAGCGGCTTATTGCATATCTTGTACCAGCTAGATCATGCAACGATTCAGACATAAACTCGTTAAGGAAAGAACTGGGTCGTTTTCTTTCGCGGCATATGATTCCGGGATCATTTTTAGTGCTAAAGAGTTTGCCGATTACGCCCAACGGGAAGGTCGATTGGAAGGCACTACCTTTGCCAGAGAGCGAACCAAAGTTAGCGAGCCGAAAACCTGAGTCACAGCGGGAACGTTTGATTGCCAACCTGTTTCAACAATTAACTGGAACTCAATTCTTTGGTGTTGAAGATAGTTTTTTTGCTTTGGGCGGTGACAGCATTCAAGCCATTCGACTCGTAGGTCTGGCTCGGGAAGCAGGTTTGGATTTCGGGGTGAGAGATGTTTTTGCATTTCCAACTGTTGTGGAATTGGCCAAGGTGGCAACTGAGTTTAACGTTAAGAAACTAAGTCTTTGTCAACCTCTGGCGGGCGATGTCCCATTGACGCCGATTCAGACTCAATACTTAAAACATGCGGGACCGGTTGATCGTTTTCACAATGGGATCGTATTGCGTATACCCAGTCATCTATCGAAAATAGATCTTGAGGTAGCATTGGTTGCGTTAATCGCTCACCATGATGCATTACGCTTGAGCGTAGAAAGATTCGATGAGCCATCTTTGGTGCTCAACCCGCTGAGTACCAAGCCCTTGTTTGATTTTCAATGCATTGAAGCAACTGAGGCTGAAGACGAACAACGACTTATTGAACGTTTGATGTTGACGCTACCTGCGAAATTAAGTCCTGCTTTAGGGAAAATGCTGGCTGCAGTCTGGGTTGAGCGAGAAGACCAATCGAAAATTCTCATAGTGGCGATTCATCATCTGGCTGTCGATGGCATTTCTTGGCGTATCCTCGTTGACGATCTCTTCAAGTTGATTGACGGTAGACCTCTATCTGAACGAACACACTCTGTCCGAGATTGGGCACAGTATTTGCATAAAGAAGCTTTTGACCCACTCTATTTAGCTGAGTTGCCCATATGGCAAAACGCGATAATAGGCACCGTATCGTTGCCTGTCGATTTTTCAATCAGTCAAGCAGATAACGTTGAGGGCGATGCCGCTCAATACCTATCATATTTGCAGGCAGGGCCAATGCGTGACTTGTTGTCTATTGCGGTTTCACTTGGCGTTGGGATCGATGATTTATTTTTGACAGCACTTGGTTTAGCGCTTTATAAATGGCGTCACGTTCGATACCAGATTAGCTCTGGAGCGATGCTAGTGAGCCTTGAAGGTCATGGCCGAGAGACTCACGGCAGTGGTTTAGACTTGTCTCAAACGGTGGGATGGTTCACCAGTATCTATCCAGTACGCATCGACTGGGAGGGCTTGGATTGGCAAAAAACCCCGATTGCTAACGATGTAGTGGTTAAGGCACTTGGTCGTATAAAGAGCTCTTTGAGGCAGGTTGTTAACAGAGGTTTGGGTTTTGGACTGCTTCGCTGGCTCAACCCAACCACCCAAAAGGTTCTGGAGCCGTTACCGACAGCGCAAATTTCTTTTAATTACCTAGGCAGGTTCAATACCAAGCGACCTCAAAACGAACAATCTCGATGGTCTGATGAGATTTTTGTTGACGGGCCAGAGAATGCTGAACAGCGGAGGTTCCATATAATTGACATCACGGCTTTGGTTGACGCAAGGGGAAGATTGCAGATGCGTTGTCGCTACAGTCGATCGTCATATGTTGCGAAAAATATTGAAGATTTAATGAGTCTGTTTGAAAGTGAGTTGATAGCTTTTTCGACTATGCATACTGCTAGCAGATAACAAGTGGGTGAGACCCTCAGTGCGTTTTTTGAATGTTGATTGAATAAAGGATCTTATTTATGCTGCCTGTGACTTTGCAAGATGGCTATTCGGTGAATGGGAGCATGCACAAAGTTCTACTGAATGAGCAAGGACAGTATTCACTATGGCCAGCACTCAAAGCAGCCCCCTCAGGTTGGTCGCAAGTGGGCCCCATTGGTGATCGCGACGTTTGCCTAGGTTATATCGAGCAGCAATCGACTAAATAGCTAACGCCCAAGCCACGAAAGCATTATCAATGTTAGAGCTTTGCCTTAAAATGCATCAAAAGCGTAAAACCACGTTGCATTAAAAATTTTAATGTTAGTAAGGTCAGTACGAAGAATAGGGTGCTCAGAAATGTTACCAAAATAATTTCACCGCGATTGTTAAGTGTTGCAGTGTAATTAAGCGTGTAAGTGATGGCTTCACTTAAGCCAATAGAGGCACCTATGCTCGAGCAAATCAACGTCACAATAAAAACACCAAACAAATTGGGCACAATTAGCCATGACTGCTCAACTTCCCCTTTTTGTTTGTGTTCAAGAAAAGATCCAATTAAATCTGTGCATGCAGGTGTTGAGTAACCCATTATTGTTAAGATCAGAATGATCTCAAGTCTGACATGAGGGTTTAATCCCTGTAATAAGCTTGATGAAACCAGTAAATTTAAAATAATGAACAATAAAATATAGATTGGAAATGCTCTGAGTAAGCCGACAATTATTGAAATGGGTTTTGCTACGATTGGTACCTTTCGCATTGTCAGCGTAAGAATAAACCCCGCGAGCATGCCGCACAACAACGACAGCGCCCCCACACGAATATTGACTACGAACGCTTGAAGATAATCTAAGAAATCAGCTTGCATGGTGAGGCTCACTGTTGTCATTTAAGCGATTGAAAACCTTAGCTGAAATCACCACTACAGCATGAACGGATAGGCCGTAAAAAAGCGCCAATATTGTGAATGTGGTGGCACGCTCACCCGAAATGGCTGTGATGTCAGTCAACACAGATAATAGTTCAGGCGCACCAATGAACGCAGCAATGGGACAAGCTTGTACAGATGTAATGAGACATGCGCGTACACGAACTGTTGCGTAACGTAAGCTACGCAAAAAAGTGGCTTGTTTCCCAAGCGTTTTTGATGCCTCATACATTGCATAGCCACCTGTTGCCCCCTCACCTAACCCAATTACGATGGCTGCTGTCAATAGTGCAAGTGGGCCGCTATAGGTTGTTACTGTTGATGCAATTAAGTAGCCTAGTATAAGTAGAAAAATAGTGGGGGCATTAAGAAAGAAAATAGCGGTGGCTTTGCTGCTATAAGAGATTATTTTTTGTTCAGAAGTTAAACACTTAAAAAATACCCATATAAAAAAACATGATGTCAGTAACGTTGCTACTAACAAGATTACTGAATTTTTAAAGCCTTCAAGCAACATACTCAATGACTGTTGGTCTGAAAAGGGATCAAATTTGATTCGCCAACCCATAGTGTTAAAAAGTAGCTCTTCCGTTTTAGTTGCAAACGGAGCCAGTATGCTTTTGGTTCGCACGTCATAATATGCGGGTTCATAACACGCAATATTAAGTTCGCCTGACGCCTGATAACACGAAGGGTCTGACCATTTTTCTTTAGCTTCTTCAAGATAAGATGTTTGAACCCCATACCGTGTTGCAAATTTAATCATATCGCCAGAGCTATGCAAATTCGCCAAGATAAGTGAAACCGCCTTGCCTAGTGAGTCTGCTGCTGACTTTTCAACGCCAATACCCCAGGGCGCTTGGTCAAAAGAAAACTTCTCTTCAAATGCTGACCCCATCTGTGCAGGTGCATCTGGCACATTTATGCTCGCCATAACAATAGGGTGATCATGTGCGACAAAATCGCATACCCCGAATTTAAGTGCATCGAATAACTGCACAGGTGTTTCATACATGAGCATGCGTATTTTATTTTTTGAAAATACAACATTGCTAAAGTGCCCCATCTGAACACAGACAGAACGTGTGCCTAAATCAGCAAATGATTCGACTTTAAATGTTTTTTTTCCAACGACTGTTGTGGGTGATGTGTAGTAATGAGGCCTAATAAAGTACGTAAACTTATCGCGCGATACGGTATGAGTCATATTGGCTAAAATTAGATCAATTATTTTTTCTGACAAATACTGAGTTCGATTGGTGAAGTTCACTGGAATAAGCTCTAACTTGACCCCTAGTGATGTCGCAATGCTTCGTGCGAGGTCAATTTCAAAGCCTATGAGTTTTTCGTCAATACGTTCTCCAAAATGACGAAAGTGGTCATTAACCCCAATTTTAATATTTCCTTCGCACAATACTTGCTGCAAACGATTGTGGATTTTGTCGCAGCCAAGGCTACGTTTTTCCAACAGTAGCTGATTGAGCGTGGTGCTAGGTTCTAGTGATTGATTTGTTTGTGCAGCCGCTAGGGTTGAGAAAACAAACAAACAAACAAAAAGTAAAAGATGAAAACTGCATATAACAGTTGTGTCAGTTTTGTTTTTTTTCGCTAGAGTTGAGTAAGAAATCATTGTATTTTGAGGTATCTTTAAGCTTATTTTTTTAAATTAATATCGTAATACTGATTTAATCTTTAAATGATTGCGTGTGTATAACTTTATATTAGACTGTTTATATTTTAAATTGTTAATACTTACTTTTGAGCTGAAATAGTTTCATGTGGTTTTTCTAGAAAATGCTCTAGTTTTTCCATAAAAAGCCCGACGTGGTAACCGTCAACCAGCGCATGATGAGTCTGAATTGTTGGCGCCGGTTGGAAACTGACCACTTGGAGGTGCGGCTAAAAACTTGGACTGATTTATGCTGCCAGTCCGAGACTTTCTCGGTATTCTAAAGGACTGCGTGATCCAAGGGACATCTTGTGTTGGCGCCGGTTGAATACTGACCACCTGTACCGGTTGAATATTGACCAGGGGCTTTTGTTGACTTGAACGCCGTCAACTGTGGATAACTATAGCCGTTTAACGGTTTTTGTTGTCCCTTTTTCTTCACAGGTACACCGCGTAGGGCAACGCCCGAAGCGCTGTGCCAAGCTAGCTCTCAACTTGGCTTGAACTGAATAATGTAGTCAAGGGTTTCTTAAGTGTAGCTATTGGCATTTTAAAGGCATGATCTGTGCTTAGGACTTAACGTTGAAATGTCATAACCTTAGGGGGGGTTAAAGATGACTGATAGTCTATAACCAATTGATTTTATTGAATAAAATATTGTAACGTTTTATAATAAGGCAATTGGTTATTTAGTAGTGATGCTTGTTTTCGATAGCCGTCGCAATCCACCCGCATGTTTTGATTTACTCGCTGCTCAGTGGGTGAGGTTGTCGTGTTGGTAGTGTTGACGCCGGTTGAAAACTGACCAGCTTTTGAGGGTTGTGCCGGACGAAAATTGGTAGTGCATCATTCTTTCTGTAATTTCATGGTGGCTTGAAGAGCTGAGCCACTCGGTTATCCTTTTGATTGTGAATTTGTCGATTTACAAAACAAGAGGAAAAACAAAATGGCTCAGCCAATACAG
>Ga0208768_1001892_pt1 | contig 10318 bp, 24 predicted proteins | sample AntAceMetag02UK1_FD_184760 | JGI IMG/M metagenome (GOLD analysis project Ga0208768, IMG submission 184760) | Saline lake microbial communities from Ace Lake, Antarctica - Antarctic Ace Lake Metagenome 02UK1 (SPAdes) (version 2) | ecosystem: Environmental > Aquatic > Non-marine Saline and...
ATAAATTAAATTAAGGAAAAAATATGAAAAAACTAGATAATATAAAAAACATTCCTTCAGAAATGGAAATGAATCTTGAAATTGATCCTAGATCTAAGACTACAGCTGATGGTGCTTACAATTACATCGCAAAAGGCGAAGAAGTTGAAGTAAGAGGCACTAAAAGAATGTTAAAATCTAAATCTAAAAAAGCTACTTGGATCTAACATGTGGTTATCGGCAATTAAATTAGCCGTTTCTGCGGGCTCACACATTTACAAAAATAAGCAACAAACAAAGATGCTTATGTCGGATGCTGCTATGAAACATGCTCAGAAAATGAGTACTGGAGAATTAGAGTATTCTGGAAAATTACTAGAAGCTAGACAATCAGATTGGAAAGACGAATTTATTTTAGTCTTATTGTCAATTCCGATTGTAATGTTGGGATGGTCTGTCTGGTCAGATAATCCTGTACATATGGAAAAAATGGAAATATTCTTCACACACTTTGGAAATTTACCGTTTTGGTATCAAACAATTTTTGTTGGAGTAATTGCATCTGTCTATGGACTTAAGGCAACAGATCTGATAAAAAGAAAATAACTTAAAGGAAAAAAATAATGGCTAAAGATTACAAACCAAATAAAAAATCATTAATAGGTGATAAAACAATGAATGATGAAACTATGAGAGTTAATCATCCTGAAGATCACCCTGATGTTGTAAATATTTCAAATAAAGAATCCGATAAGATGAAGAAAAAAATGTTGGGTGGTGTAGGTATGATAGGTGACAATTATAAAAAAGATAAAAAAATAGATGCTAAAGCAACTAAAAAAGCTAAACGTTTTGCGGATACAGTTCAAACAATAGTATCTAAAAAAAGATCTGCATCAGAAGGTTCGTTTTCTAAAGGTGGCAGAGCCGGTTATAAACACGGTGGCATAGCTAAACGTGGCCGAGGTTGTGAAATCAAATAATGTCTCTATACGAAAATATAAACAAACGTAAAAAAGCTGGAACTTCTAGATCTAAATCTAAATCCACTATTACTAAAGAATCATATGCAAATATGGTTTCTGGTTTTAAGAAAAAAAAGAAAAAACCAACTAAGAAAGCGTAATGGCTACTGCAGCTTGGACTAGAAAAGAAGGTAAGTCAAAATCCGGAGGCCTGAACCGAAAAGGCGTTGCATCTTATAGAGCAGCTAACCCTGGATCAAAACTTAAAACAGCAGTAACTACTAAGCCCTCTAAATTAAAAGCAGGGTCTAAAGATTCTAAACGTAGAGCTTCTTTTTGTGCTAGAATGACAGGTATGAAAAAAAAATTAACTTCAGCTAAAACAGCCAGGGATCCGGATTCAAGGATCAATAAATCATTAAGAAAGTGGAATTGCTAATGTCTGGAATAGAAGATTTAATTGAAATTTTTAGAGGGGAAAATTTAAACTATAATCCTTTTAAAAAAACTACAGGAACAGCTGGTAGATTTGTAACAGATAATCTTGAATATGCAAAAGCGGCTGCAGATAAATTTCCTGCTATAATTAAATCAGCAAAAATTCCAAAAAAAACTCTTTTAAAATCAATGGAAGCATTTGATAAGTCAGGTCAACCAACCACAAACCTTGGTAGTAAAACCAAATTAGGTTTACTTGATAAAGCTGATAAAAGTAAATTAAAAATTAATATATTAAAAACACTAGGAGTAAATATTAAAAATCTTACTCCTTTAGCAATAAAAGGATTAAGTGCGATGGCTACTTTACCTGCTGCAACAATAGGAATGGTGCTACAATCAACACCTGCAAATGCAGATGAAGCAAATATGAAATTAGAAGATTTTGCAAAATTAAATGAGGGTAGTACTAATATAGATAAGGCTATTTATAATGATTAAAAATTTTAAAGACATAGTCATACTATTAATAACAAGTGGTGTATTAATACTTCTTGGTGTCATTATTGTAGGCGACTATTGGGTAGCATTAGAAGAAAATAGACCTGTTGATGAAAGTGTAATTACATTAATGAAAATGTCAGTTACAGGTTTAATTGGAGTTATCGGGGGTTACATTGGTGGTAGCAAATGATAGATAGATTTTTTTATAAATTTTTTGGAGCTATTGACAATGCCTTTGATAGCGTTATTAATTGGTTCACTGCACCAAGATGCAAATGTAAAATAAAAGGAAAAGTAAAAAAAGAAGTAATTTTAGAAGTAGACAAAACTTTTGAAAATGAAATTAAAAAATGAGAGACACAAAAGTAATTGAAAATTTTATAAAAGAAAATTATAAAAAAATAAAAGAAATGAGTTTATTTAGACACTTGAAAAAAGAAGTTGAAACAGGTGCGAATGGAACTCAAGATTACGTAATAAAAGAAGGTCAAAATAAAGGAAAGAAAGCAAATGTTAAGTGAAGAACTAGTAATACTAAATAAAATTCAAAAATACTTAAAAGAAACATACCAAAATGTTGGAGACGCTATGATTGGTGGAGCTGTTGACAATATGGAAAAATATAAGTATATGTTAGGCCAGGCACATGCCTATATGAAAATATCACAGGAAATCTCTATCCTGCTAAATCCAAAGGAGCGAAAAAATGACAGAGAAACAGATAATACAAACGTCGTCCAATTCGGAGACACCGAAGATTAAATCGGCACTACTCGACAAGTATGATGACGATCATAAAAAAGAAATAGACGGATACGAACGTCTTAAAACAAAAGAATCAAATAAATTACCTCAACCAACCGGATGGAGACTTGTAATTCTTCCTTTTAAGATGAAGGAAAAAACTAAAGGTGGATTAATTATTGGACAAGATACATTAGAGAGACAACAAGTAGGATCTACTTGTGGTTTAGTTCTTGCTATGGGTCCACATTGTTATGACAAAGAAAAATTTCCAGAAGGTCCTTGGTGTAAAAAAGGTGATTGGGTAATTTTTGCAAGATATGCTGGATCAAGAATCCAGATAGATGGTGGGGAAGTTAGAATGCTAAATGACGATGAAGTTTTAGCAACCATTGATAATCCCGAAGATATACTTCATCAATATTAACATAGGAGAAAACTATGCCTGACTTAGAAGAAAAAAAGACAGTCGATATAGATACATCTGGTCCAGATACTGAGATTGAAATAGATCAACAGGAAACTGAAACATCAGAAGTAGATATTACATCTAATGATGTAGAAGAAACTCCAGTAGTTGAGGCTGCTGAAGAAGAAAAGAAAGAAGATCCTAAAACGGACGAGAAAGAAAAAGAATTAGAACAGTATAGTGAAGGTGTTCAAAAAAGAATAGCTAAACTTACTAAGAAGTGGAGAGAAGCAGAGAGACAAAAAGATGAAGCTTTAACTTATGCTCAAAGAGTTATGCAGGATAAGAAAGCTGTCGATGAAAAAATCTCAAAACTAGAACCAGGATTTATGAAGTCTACAGAAGACTCTATTGTATCTGGTTTAGAATCTGCAAAAGCAAAACTTACTGCAGCTAGAGAAGCTGGAGATATTAATGCTGAAGTAGAAGCTCAAACTGCTATCTCTGAATTAGCTTATAAACAAGCTAAATTTGTTGAAGCTAAATCTCAACAAGAAGAAATAGTTAAAAGAAGAGAAACTGAAGTTAGAACTCCTGAAATTAACTTAAATAGACAAGAAGCGGCAAGAGGAACACCTGATCCTAAAGCTGAAACATGGGCTAGTAGAAACTCATGGTTTGGTCAAGATTCAGCAATGACTTACACTGCTTTCGATCTACATAAAAAGTTAACAGAACAGGAAGGTTTTGACCCATCAACTGACGACTATTATGTAGAAATAGACAAGAGAATAAGACTTGAATTTCCCCATAAGTTTGATAGAATGGAAGTCAAGGAAACGATTAGGCCTGTACAGAAAGTAGCATCAGCTACTAGAAGTACGAAAACTGGTCGCAAAACTGTGACGCTCACGCCTTCACAGGTAGCAATTGCTAAAAAATTAGGTGTGCCACTAGAACTTTATGCGAAACAATTAAATATCACGAAGGAGGTATAAGCATATGAAAAACGATAACGATAATAATAGAGCCTCACGTGCGAGTCAAACTAGAGAAAAAGAAACTCATAAAAAAGTTTGGTCTCCACCATCATCTTTAGATGCACCCCCTGCGCCAACAGGTTTTAAACATAGATGGATAAGAGTAGAATCAATGGGATTCAACGATACTAAGAATCTTCAAGGCAGATTAAGATCTGGCTATGAACTTGTTAGAGCGGATGAATATCCAGATTCAGCCTTTCCAGTTGTTGAAGACGGCAAATATTCGGGAGTGATCGGAGTTGGTGGACTTTTGCTGGCAAGGGTACCGGAAGAGATTGCACAACAAAGAAATGACTATTACGTAAAACAGGGTCAAGATAATGTTGAAGCAGTAGATAACGATCTTATGAAGGAACAGCACCCAAGTATGCCTATCAATATTGATAGACAGACTCGTGTAACTTTTGGTGGCTCTAAGAAAAGTTAATTTTTTAACAATTCCTATCCAACAGAGTACACTTAAACTAATAATGTCTAAGGAGGACAACTAATATGGCAAATAAAGATGCAGCATTCGGTCTAAGACCGATTGGAAAAGTTGGACAGAATAGAGACAACCAAGGTTTAAGTGAATATAGTATTTCAGCTAATGATACTACTACGATCTATTTCCAAGACCCAGTAAAAGCTACTGCGGCAGGAACTATTGATCAAGGTGCAGCTGGCGGAAATATTTTAGGTTCACTAACAGGTGTTTTCTATACTGACCCCAACACAGACAAACCTACATGGGCTAATCACTATGCGCAAGTTAACGCTTCGGATATAGTAGCTTTTGTAGCAGACGATCCGTACGAAAGATTCGAAATTCAGTCGAACTCAACAAATGCTTCAGCACAAACTGATGTATTTATGAACGCTGATATCGAATTAACTGCAGGTAATGCAGCTAACTACGTATCAAAAGCAGAGTTGAATGATTCTACATTAGTAGACACAATAGCTCAGCTTAAAGTGTTAAGTGTTTCAAAAGATGCTACCAACAATGACTTAGCTTCGGCTAATTGTAATTTTGTTGTTATGATCAATGAACACGACTTAAAAGTAACAACAGGTATCTAATCGAATAGGAGATAAATTATGGCGATATCAAGAGGACAACTAGTTAAAGAACTAGAGCCAGGTTTGAATGCACTATTCGGCTTGGAATACAAACGTTATGAAAATCAGCACGCAGAAATATACACTACAGAATCTTCAGACAGAGCGTTTGAAGAAGAAGTTATGTTATCAGGTTTTGCTCAAGCTAAAACTAAATCGGAAGGAAGTGGAGTTGAATTTGACAATGCTCAAGAAACTTTCACAGCAAGATATACACATGAAACTGTGGCTCTTGCTTTTGCGATTACTGAAGAAGCTATTGAGGATAACTTGTACGACAGACTTGCAAGTAGATATACAAAAGCGTTAGCTAGATCTATGGCGAACACTAAACAAGTTAAGGCGGTACAACCGTTAATTAACGGATTCGGAACTTTCCAATCAGGAGATAACGTTTCTTTATTTAATGCGTCACACCCAACTATAGCTGGAACTGTATCTAATACACTAGCTGTAGCTGCTGACTTGAATGAAACTTCATTAGAGCAATCATTAATTGACATTGCAGCAATGACAGACGAAAGAGGTCTGAAAATTGCTTCAAGAGGTGTTAAAATGGTTATCCCTTCTGAACTTCAATTCACTGCTGAGAGATTAATGAAATCTCAAGGTAGAGTTGGTACTGCTGATAACGATATTAATGCAATCGTTTCTATGGGAATGGTTCCTCAAGGTTATAGAGTGAACAATTTCTTAACTGATCCGGATGCGTTTTATATCCTTACAGATGTTCCAAATGGAATGAAGTACTTTGACAGAAGCCCTATTAAAACGGCTATGGAAGGTGACTTCGACACTGGTAACGTAAGATACAAAGCTAGAGAAAGATACTCTTTTGGAGTTTCTGACTATAGAGGTATTTTTGCTTCACCAGGAGCATAATAAGTAATTATTTTGAGGCGGGACACAATCCCGCCTCATTATCAATATAGAAAGAATTTTATGGCACACAAATACTTAGTAAAAATATTTACCAAATATCTTCAAACAAAATTTGAAACAGAAAGTCAAACAGAAATAAATGATGTCGAAGGACTACATAAACCGATTATTGACTTTCTAGGAAAAAATGATATAACATGGGAAAAAAATGATCTACAGTATCACAGTACTGGAAATGATTTTTATATAACCTATGAGGAGGTTAATGATGGTTCAGGACAATATGGTACTGTTCGCAAAGAAACTGAAACTCGAATCTAAATGGAACGAGTCATTTCTTGAGAATAGAGGACAAATAACTCCAGAAATGTCTGTTCTAGGTGATGAGATCAAAGTAGTAATTAGATTAATCATCAGAGAACAAGAGATCCAAGCTAATAAGAATAGCAGAGATTACGAAGCACATCTTTTTGCTGGCTAATTAGATTTAAGATCTATTTAAAAAACGTCTTTATTCCCTAGGGATTTCTTGCACTTTTTTTAAAATTCATATATAAATTAATAACTATACATAAATTAATATTCTGCATGGACGCAGTATAGTCGACGGCCTAGAGACTATGTAGAATTTAACTAGGAGAACAATCATGGCAACAACATCGTTTCAAGGGATCGTAAGATCTTACGGCGGACAAGACAGATCATCTGGAGCAACTCCAAGTGTATTACTTCTATCAGAAGTAATTTCATTTGACGCAGCAGCAGCAGCAGTAGCTTTAACACCAGTGAGAATTGGTACAAGTGCTACAGCAGGTAATCAATTTGTTTTACCAGCAGGTGCTATACCTGTTTCATTTTCAGTAGTGGCAGCATCCACAGGTGCAAGTTCTACAGTTGATATAGGAACTACAGCTGATGTAGATGGCTTCTTTAATGAAGTAGCTTCAGTTACAAAAGGAACTCTTAAAGGTGCCGATGGCGCTTTAGTTATTCCAGCAGGTATTCCTGCTAATGCTACAGTAGCTGCTTCAGTAGGCGCAACTGCAGGTACAGGAACTGTTACAGGTGTATTTACTTATACTGTCGTAGACAATGCTAAAGCAGGCGAAGGACAACCTGAATTAGTATAATAAATAAATAATTAATGTGGGCTTCGGCCCACATTTAAAAATTTTAATAGGATAGAATATGGGATCACAAGATATACAAGCAACAAGATCAGCAGCAGCGGCAGGAGCAGATGCGATAGTTGCACCACCGGTAAGATTAAGAGCAATATCAGTTGCATCAGATGGTGTTGGAGCAGGTGTTTTAGAATTAACTACAACTTCAAATACAGGATCGACTTTATTAGTTGTAGATGTTCCTACTGGAGATGTACTTACTTTAAATTTTCCATCAGATGGAATTTTATTCCCAAAAGGAATTTTTTGTAAAACTAAAACAAATGTGACTGCGTATACTTTATTTACAGATAGATATTCTAGTCCGGGATTATCAGCAGATTAAGGAGAAAAATATGGATTCAGACCAAACAACATTAAATTTAGCAGTAATAGGTGCAGCTACTTTATCTAGAGCAGGTAGAGCTAGAGTTACTTCTATTCAAGGATATGGAGTAGCAGCCTCTACTTTAACTCTATATGATTCAGCAGATGCTGGAGCACCAGGAACAGCAGTAGCTGTTTATAAATATGGAACTGAAGGATTAGAAGTTTATATTCCAGGTTCAGGTATAAAGTTTGAAAATGGTATTGTTTACAATTTAGCAGGAGCAGGCGGAAGCGTTACAGTAACAATTACAGGAGCTTAAGTTAATGACAAGTTCAGGAACAACAACTTTTGAATCAAGTTTTTATATTGATGATATAATAACTGAAGCCTATGAGAGAATAGGTAGATTTGATTATTCTGGTAATGATGTAAAAACAGCTAGACGTTCTTTAAATATAATGTTTCAAGAATGGGGTAATAGAGGTTTACATTATTGGGAAGTTGGAAATAATTCTATTACATTAGTGGATGGTCAAGCAGTTTATACAATGTATAGGTCAGCAACAGATGGTACTTCTGATGCTACAGCTATCTATGGTGTAGATGATATATTAGAAGCTGTTTATAGAAATTCTTCTAATGTAGATTTTTCTTTAACTAAAATTAATAGATCATTTTATCAAGGTCTATCTTCAAAAACTGATACAGGGACTCCAACACAATATTTTGTACAAAGATTTATAGATAAAGTAACTATCACTTTATATCTAACTCCAGGATCCACTGAAGCCGGAAACTTTATTAACTATTATTATGTTAGCCGGATTCAGGATTCCGGGAACTATACAAATACAGCAGATGTACCTTATAGATTTGTACCTTGTATGGTAGCAGGTCTTTCATATTATTTATCACAAAAATTTAAACCAGAACTAACTCAACAGATGAAATTATTATATGAAGATGAATTAAATAGAGCTCTTGAAGAAGATGGTTCTTCGTCTAGTACATTTATAACTCCAAAATCTTATTATCCAAATGTCTAATTTATCTAACGGAAAATATGCACAATTTATTTCAGACCGTTCGGGTATGGCTTTTCCATATAGTGAAATGGTTGTTGAATGGAATGGTTCTCGTGTACATGTTTCAGAGTATGAGGCAAAACAACCACAGCTTGAGCCAAAACCAACAGTAGCTGATCCACAAGGTTTAAGATATGCAAGACCCGCAAGAACTGAACCACCTGTTTTAATTTTATTACAAACAAATCCATTTGAAACAATTAAGTATGCAAGTAATACTTATATTAATGTTTATTCACCTAATCATGATAGATCAACGGGTAATATAGTTAGATTTAGAGGTGCAACAGATGCATCTGGTTTTAATAATGTACCTTCTTTTGATGATGTAACAGACATTAGTAATTCAAATGGTTTTACAGTTACGGTTGGCAAAATAAATTCTAGTGGTATAGTAGGAGACACTACAAATTATTATTACTTCCAAAGTAGTAGTACAGCAACAAGTGGTAATATAAATGGAGGAGGAAACGGTTGTACAGCAGGACCTGTTGACCTACAAGGATAATGACATACGCAGAATTACTACAACAGATTAGAGATTATACAGAAGTAGATTCAAATGTTTTAACATCTACTATTCTCGATGGCATTATTAATAATGCTGAATTTAGAATATTTAGAGATATAGATTCTGATAATAATAGAAGATATGCAACAGCTAATTTAGTCACTTCAGATAGATTTATAAATAGACCCGCAGGTTTACTAATTGTAAGATCTGCTCAAATAGTAGATTCTGATGGAAGTTCACAACCAGATAATAGAGATTTTTTAGATTATAGGGACACAAGTTTTATGTCCGAATATAACCCTACTGGGGCTACAGGAGTTCCTAAATATTACAGTTTATGGGACCAAGATAAAATTGTAGTAGCACCTACACCAGATGCCACTTATGAAATTCAGTTAAACTATATCTTGAAAGACCCTGGTTTATCTGCTACAAATACGACTACATATTTAAGTACAAATTTTCCCAATGGACTTTTATATGCGTGCTTAATTGAAGCATTTTCTTTTTTAAAAGGGCCTAATGATCTCTTGCAATTATACGAAGGAAAGTATAAACAAGTAGTAGAAGGCTTCTCAGTAGAACAAATGGGAAGAAGACGAAGAGATGAATATCAATCAGGTGTTCCTCGAATCGGAAAATAAAAAATAGGAGATAAATTATGGCTATAACACAAGCGATTGCAAATGCATTCAAAAAACAATTACTAGAAGGTGATCAGAACTTTAAATCATCTGGTGGTGATGTTTTTAAACTAGCTCTTTATACTTCTTCAGCAACTCTAAACTCAGCAACAACTGCGTACGCTTCAACTAACGAAGTAGCTAACACAGGTACTTACGCAGCCGGCGGTGATCCATTAGCAGGTCAAAATACTTCAATTGCATCAGGTGTTGCAATTGTTGACTTTGCAGATTTATCATTTACTGGTGTAACGTTGACAGCTAGAGGTGCATTAATTTATAACACATCTTCTGCAGTTACTAATGCAGCAGTTGCGGTTTTAGATTTTGGAGCAGATAAAACAGCTACGTCGGGAACTTTCACAGTACAGTTTCCAGCATTTACTACAGCAGCAGCTATATTAAGAATATCTGGTTAAGGAGAAATAAATGGCATTAGTCGTAAATGATAGAGTTAAAGAAACCTCTACCACTACT
>Ga0208768_1001897_pt1 | contig 10306 bp, 7 predicted proteins | sample AntAceMetag02UK1_FD_184760 | JGI IMG/M metagenome (GOLD analysis project Ga0208768, IMG submission 184760) | Saline lake microbial communities from Ace Lake, Antarctica - Antarctic Ace Lake Metagenome 02UK1 (SPAdes) (version 2) | ecosystem: Environmental > Aquatic > Non-marine Saline and Alkaline...
GTGCTCGTTCGGAAAAAGATTTAAAAGTGGCGCACTTTTGCTATACTGTGTTAGAAAGACGGACAAGTAGCTCAGCTGGATAGAGTATGTGGCTACGAACTACAGTGTCGGGGGTTCGAGTCCCTCCTTGTCTGATTGAGACATATTCACGGCAAAGAAATTTTGATATAGTTTAAAGTAGAAAGTCAAAGACTATAAAGAAGAGAAATAATATATATGTCATATACGTATTATCTTGAGGGGAGTATTGATGGTAGTATTGAGGGGAGTATTGAGGCAAATGTGCCCGCCCCCAAAGGGGATATCGATCCGGCCGTGCTCCGTCTCGTATGCAACATCGGGGAACTCTACGTGAGATACTTGCTGAACAAGTATGCGGATCCTTTAGTAACAACTGACCGGCGTGTTTCTCTCTGGAAAAAAACGTGGACGAATAACGTGTGTACTCTAGAAAAAGATGGAATTGCGTTCACGCTACCGATTTGTCGTGTCTCATCATTCACGGTGGAGAAAAAACAAATGCTTCTCGTCCCCACTTCTTTCAAGCCGGTGCGACTAGGTTCATATGGAACCAGCATTTGCGTCTCTGCGCACACCCCTTTTCCGGTGTCTTTTCCCCCATCACATGTGTTCGGATAAAAAAGGCACCTCGGGGAAAAGAGGTGCCTTCTGAACGTGTGGAAAGAGGCAGACCACACGTCCGTGGAAGGCACCACGCTATACTTCCACATGGAAGCATTAGTTTTTCTAATCTTCTCAAACACATCAAGGAGAGTTTGATCCTGGCTCAGAAGGAACGCTGGCAGCGTGCATAACACATGCAAGTCGAACGATGAAAGATTTTTCGGAATCTGGAAGAGTGGCGAACGGGTGAGGAACACGTAAGAATCTGCCCCTCGGTCGGGGACAACTCTTGGAAACGAGAGCTAATACCCGATACGCTGTGGAGTGAAAGAATTTCGCCGAGGGATGATCTTGCGTCTGATTAGCTAGTTGGTGTGGTAATGGCATACCAAGGCGACGATCAGTAGCTGGTCTGAGAGGATGAACAGCCACATTGGAACTGAGACACGGTCCAAACTCCTACGGGAGGCAGCAGTGGGGAATTTTCCGCAATGGACGAAAGTCTGACGGAGCGACGCTGCGTGAAGGATGACGGCCCGCGGGTTGTAAACTTCTTTTCTCGAAGAAGAATACATGACGGTATTCGAGGAATAAGCATCGGCTAACTCCGTGCCAGCAGCCGCGGTAAGACGGAGGATGCAAGTGTTATTCGGAATGATTGGGCGTAAAGAGTCTGTAGGCGGTATGGAAAGTCTTTTGTTAAATACCTCGGCTCAACCGAGATCCAGCAAAGGAAACTTCTATACTTGAGGGAAGTAGAGGTACAGGGAATTCCCGGTGGAGCGGTGAAATGCGTAGATATCGGGAGGAACACCAATATGGCGAAGGCACTGTACTGGGCTTTACCTGACGCTCAGAGACGAAAGCTAAAGGAGTGATTAGGATTAGATACCCTAGTAATTTTAGCCGTAAACGATGGAAACTCACTGCCGAGCGTAATACAACGAGCGGTGGTCAAGCTAACGCGTGAAGTTTCCCGCCTGGGGATTACGCTTGCAAAAGTGAAACTCAAAGGAATTGACGGGGACCCGCACAAGCGGTGGAGTATGTGGTTTAATTCGATGCAACACGAAGAACCTTACCAGGGTTTGAAATCATTTCAAAACTCCTTGAAAGAGGAGCCTCCTTCGGGATGAAATGACAGGTGGTGCATGGCTGTCGTCAGCTCGTGTTGTGAAATGTCGAGTTAAGTCTCGTAACGAGCGCAACCCATGTCTCTTGTTGCTCACTGAGTGCTTAAGAGAAACTGCCGACCAACATCGGAGGAAGGTGTGGATGATGTCAAGTCAGCATGCCCCTTACATCCTGGGCTACACACGTACTACAATGGTAAGGACAATGAGCTGCGATCCTGCGAAGGCTAGCCAATCTCAAAAACCTTATCTCAGTTCGGATTGCACTCTGCAACTCGAGTGCATGAAGGTGGAATCGCTAGTAATCGCTGGTCAGCTATACAGCGGTGAATACGTTCCCGGGTCTTGTACACACTGCCCGTCACACCATGGAAGTCGACTCTTCCCTAAGTCGTTACTCGAACCCATTGGGACGAGGATGCCGAAGGCAGGGTTGGTGACTGGGGTGAAGTCGTAACAAGGTAGCCGTACTGGAAGGTGTGGCTGGAATACCTCCTTTTTAAAGATGAATGAAGCGCGCATTTCTTTCCTTGTGAGGCTTGCCTCAGAAACGCAAGAAATGCACCACGCGACGGGCTATTAGCTCAGGTGGTTAGAGCGCACCCCTGATAAGGGTGAGGTCTCTGGTTCAAGTCCAGAATAGCCCATGGCACGGGGGTATAGCTCAGTTGGTAGAGCGCTGCCTTTGCAAGGCAGACGCCAGCGGTTCGAGTCCGCTTACCTCCAGCCAAGCCTTTTCACACACGCGCAGCGTGCGTTGGTGAAGGCATATCAGAATTGCGGTTATTTCGATACACAAAACAAAATCAATCAATAAAGGGCATATGGTGGAGACCTAGGGACCTAGAGCCGATGAAGGGCGTGACAACCGACGATATGCCTCGGGGAGCAGGACGTATGCACTGATCCGAGGATTCCCGAATGGGGCAACCCAATGCATTCCTTCTTGAATTCATAGAGAAGAGAAAGACAACTTGGTGAACTGAAACATCTTAGTAGCCAAAGGAAAAGAAAGCAAAAGCGATTCCCAAAGTAGCGGCGAGCGGAATGGGAACAGCCTAAAAGGACTTTGACAGCAATGTAAAGACCAGGTCATGGGACCAAACAGATGGCATTGTCTCACATGAGAAACGAAACAGCTGAAACCTGTACCATAGATGGTGAAAGTCCAGTCGTTGTATCACTAGTAACAAAAGCCGTTTGGCTCCCGAGTAGTATGGGACACGTGAAATCCCGTATGAATTTGCGAGGACCACCTCGTAAGGCTAAATACTCCTAGGTCACCGATAGCGAATAGTACCGCGAGGGAAAGGTGAAAAGAACCCCTTTACGGGGAGTGAAATAGAACATGAAACCGTATGCTTACAATTTGTGGGAGGATGTACACATCTGACCGCATGCCTGTTGAAGAATGAGCTGGCGACTTAGAAGAAGTGGCAGGTTAAGATTTTCCATCGAAGCCAAAGCGAAAGCATGTCTGAGAAGGGCTCTCGTCCCTTCTTCTAGACCCGAACCCAGGTGATCTAACCATGACCAGAATGAAGCTTTGGTGATACGAAGTGGAGGTTCGAACCGACCGATGTTGAAAAATCGACGGATGAGTTGTGGTTAGGGGTGAAATGCCAATCGAACTTGGAGCTAGCTGGTTCTCCTCGAAATGCGTTGAGGCGCAGCGGTTGATTATGGGCTTCCAGGGGGTAAAGCGCTGTCTCGGTGCGGGCTGCGAAAGCGGTACCAATCTGTTGCAAACTCGGAATACCTGGAATGCTTTCAATCAGCCAGTGAGACTGCGGGGGATAAGCTCCGTAGTCAAAAGGGAAACAGCCCAGACCACCAGCTAAGGCTCCTAAATAAAAGCTAAGTGGCAAAGGAGGTGAAAGTGCAGTGACAATCAGGAGGTTTGCCTAGAAGCAGCCACCCTCTAAGGAGTGCGTAATAGCTCACTGATCAAGCGCTTTTGCGCCGAAAATGACCGGAACTAAGCTTTTTGCCGAAGCTGTGGCTACATCACACTGATGATGTAGGGTAGAGGAGCGTTCCGCCCAGGGGGAAGCCAAGCGCGTAAGCCGCGGTGGACAGGGCGGAAGTGAGAATGTCAGCTTGAGTAACGTAAACATTGGTGAGAATCCAGTGCCCCGAAAACTCAAGGGTTCCTGCGCAAGGCTCGTCCGCGCAGGGTCAGTCAGGACCTAAGGTGAGGCCGAAAGGCGTAATCGATGGCAAGAAGGTTTATATTCCTTCACTAGTCTAGGCTTAGTCCTGAGGGACGAACAAATCACACGCCCTACAATGGCCATGCTTGGCAGCATGGAATACACTGTTGTGGGATGCTGGTATTTTTTCCAAGAAAAGCTCATCCGACTTCGAGTCTAGACTACCTGTACCGTAAACCGACACAGGTGAGTGGGTTGAATAAACTAAGGGGAGCGAGATAACTCTCTCTAAGGAACTCGGCAAATTGGCTCTGTACCTTCGGAAGAAAGAGTGCCCCTCAGGGGGCCGCAGTGAAGAGATCCAGGCGACTGTTTACCAAAAACACAGGTCTCCGCAAAGTCGTAAGACGACGTATGGGGGCTGACACCTGCCCAGTGCCAGAAGGTTAAAGAAGTTGGTCAATCTTTGATGAAGCTAACAACTGAAGCCCTGGTGAACGGCGGCAGTAACTATAACTGTCCTAAGGTAGCGAAATTCCTTGTCGGGTAAGTTCCGACCCGCACGAAAGGTGTAACGATCTGGATACTGTCTCAGAGAGAGACTCGGTGAAATAAAACTATCTGTGAAGATGCGGATTACCTGCACACGGACAGAAAGACCCTATGAAGCTTTACTGTAACCTGGAATTGCTCTCAAGCTTATCTTGCGCAGCTTAGGTGGGAGGCTATGAACCTTTTCTTCTGGGAAAAGGGGAGCCGTCAGTGAGATACCACTCTTGGTAAGCTAGAGCGCTCAGTCTTCACCGTCATCCGGTAAGACGACAGTTTCAGGCGGGCAGTTTGACTGGGGCAGTCACCTCCCAAAAGGTAATGGAGGTGTGCAAAGGTTCCCTCAGGCTGGACGGAAATCAGCCATAGAGTGTAAAAGCAAAAGGGAGCTTGACTGCGAGACTGACATGTCAAGCAGAGACGAAAGTCGGCTTTAGTGATCCGACGGTGCTGCGTGGAAAGGCCGTCGCTCAACGGATAAAAGTTACTCTAGGGATAACAGGCTAATCTCCCCCAAGAGTTCACATCGACGGGGAGGTTTGGCACCTCGATGTCGGCTCATCGCATCCTGGAGCGGAAGTACGTTCCAAGGGTTGGGCTGTTCGCCCATAGAAAGCGGTACGTGAGCTGGGTTCAGAACGTCGTGAGACAGTTTGGTCCATATCCTGTGTAGGCGTTTAGAGCATTGAAAGGATCTCCCCTTTGTACGAGAGGACCAGGTGGGGACAGACCGCTAGTGTACCAGTTATCCCGCCAGGGGTAAACGCTGGGTAGCTATGTCTGGAGCAAATAACTGCTGAAAGCATATAAGTAGGAAGTTCACCTTAAGATGAGTGCTCTTTTGTCTCAACCGTCCATCCTTTAATGCGTAAGCATTGCGATGACAAATGAAAGACAAGGAAGGTCACGGCAAGACGAGCCGTTTGATAGGCATGATGTAGAAGTGCAGTAATGCATTCTGAAGCTGACATGTCCTAATAGACCGAGGGATTTGATTTTGTATACCATAAACCAAGCCTTTGCCCTTTCAAGGCGCAAAGCACATGCCACAAGGCATGCATGCTCAAAAGCATACGTGAACCCACGGCGTATGACACTGTCATATGCCTCGCTGGTTCCTTTTCTTGGTGTCTTCGTCGAGGTCGAGACACAGCATCCCTTTCCGAACTGCGTGGTGAAAGGCCTTTGAGATAACGATAGGATACGGGCAGCTGTATCTGAAAACATATCGATGCCAAGAATACAAACATACGCGCGCTACGCTACGCGCTACGCGCTCTTAAAAAAGAGCGTTCTTACTTGACCTCCTAGAACACAGCCGGTGGCATTGTTAGAATCGGCGGTGGGCTCTCGAGGGCCGCGGTACATTTCCGTGACACGGCCAGATTATCACCACGCATGTTGGTTTGTAAATCTAAGAGGCAGGTCTTTTTCTCCTGTACACGTGAACATCGTCCCAGACAGACACCTGCCCCCAACGTACCGACATATGGAACGGTGAATTTCAACGCGCGAACCAACGTTTGCAAGGAGATAAGTCCATTCCCCCCAGCCATCACTGGGGGGACTGGTACATTCACCTGAACGGTAGGGACTGGTGCATTCACCTCTGCGTTTCCTTGTAATGCGGCATCGAGCGCCGCCTGTAAAGCAGTAATCTCACTTTCCTTTTCGTGTAAAGTAGTATTGAGCTGATTTCGACGGAGCACCAGATGCGTCTGCGTGATTTGCAACAAATGCTTCTCTGTCCGTAATGATCTAATCAGAGGTGCCGGATCGGTAAGGTCATCAGTACTGGTCGCTTCGAGTATCGGAACAGGAGTGAGGTGACTGACACCTGTCGCTTGAAACACGTCATCGTGCGCGTTAAACAGGCCATCATGTGCTCTTAAAAACCGCTCCGCAGCCACGTCTAGCTTTTCTTGTAAAGAAAGCATACTACTTGCCTCATGTCTTTATCATCATTTCAGTGACGTACGGTCTGTACTCGCTGCATATTACTACTATCTTTATTGTACCATATTTTGTCGGGGGGGGTACAATAATGCCTCTTTTTCTACCGTATTTTATTTTATACGGTAGAGCTCATTAAGAGAGTAAGACTCTTCGATGCCAAGAACAAAAATAGTCACCGTACCTATCCCTATAAAAGAGGGATAAGTCGACATACTTCCACAAATGGGGGTGGCACTTGGACTGTTAGGACACGTTTAGACGTGAGATGAGGATGAGACACGTTACTTTTGCGCGTATCTTCCAATAACTTTGAAAGAGATTGTATCTTTGAAAGCGACTTTTTCTCTTGTATAACACAAAATCCAATGGCACCGGGTATCGCAATCACCTTTAACGCATGGACCAGCATTTTGAGCGCTTCATTTGAGATCAGCGGATTTGTTGATGCACCGTTCTGTGCACTAACCAGTTGATGCTGAACGGATGCTAAATGTGCGTACGTGTTCGGAAGTTGGGCTTCCGTTTGAACGAGTGGCGCTGTGCTTGTATCTAACAGCTGTTGCAATGCAACGCGAGCAATGGCTGTATCGACTAGATTGTGCACTGCGAATTGAACGTGCATTTCTTCCATACGGAGCCAATCGGCCTTTTGTTCAGCAAAAGCTCGATTTGATTGATCAAACATTTTTTCCATACGAACCGCGACCTGATTCATAACTCGCTTTTGAGCAATAAGCATGTCATGCTCGGCGGTCAGTTTGGTATACTTCTTCTGTAACGCCGAATACACAATCACGTGATTGTCTCCAGAAGTGGTTAATTGTTCAATTGCTTGTTCATACTCTGCCATGTTTTCCTCGTGCCCTTTGGTCAAAATGACTGCGTCTTTTGCTATCTGTTCCCAGGTTAAGAGCTGGGCGTGCATTTTGTCCATTTCTCGCTCGGTCGCTTCCCAAATGACGAGCTGCGCTTGCATCTCTTCTTTAGTCTTTCCCCAAACGGAGAGCTGAGCCTGCATTTCTTCCTCGGTCATAGTCATAATACGTTTTCTCCTTTTTTACTTCAGTGACGTACAATGGTGTACTCGCTGTTTTTATACCATAAACAGTGAGAAATGTCAAACTGGTTATACCATATTTTATATGGTACATCTAATTAAGACTTTTCTTAGACAGCAATTGGAGGGGAAACGACTTGCACGGTTGCCGTCGTACATTGTAAGGTCTCTTTGGCCGTATCTATACGCGTACCATTGACACCGGTCAGGAGGTTCGATAGATGGCTTTGAGAAGAAGATTTTTCTTTTTGCCCCTGATGTTTCCCGGCATAGTAGCTCAGTGTGCACGTACTGACTGGCACAGCGACCCATTTTAGCGCTTTGACAAATGTTTGAAGCCCTGGCCCTGTGTGTGTGATGCACAAAGGGGTTTGTGTCGCCACACTATGCGTTGCGGTCTGCACGACAGCCTCAATCTCACTAACTGGCAGAGCAAGAGCAAGCTCAATGCCTGGCTGCGGCGTTACCAGTGGATCAGCAGTCTGGAGATCGAAAAGCTCTTGTTTGACCGTGACTAACTCTTCACGGACGTTTTTTGCCCGTTTACTCTGCTCTATGGCTACTTTACGTACCTTCTCATTATATGTATGCAAATCATCATATTTCTTCTTCGCCGCGTCAAGTTTGCCTTTGAGCTCCTCTAATTCTTGCTCAACGTCTGCGTACGACGTGCTATAAATACGATTCATCCGCTGTTTCGCAGCCATGAGCGTCTCATGTTCTCTATGCAGAGTGTCGTATTTATTTTTGAGCGTCTCATAAATAAGCTTTTGGCCATCAAGTTCTATTTGTAACCCCTTCATTTCATCGCTCGTCATGTTTCTTGACCTCCTAAGGTACTATATTTTTACGACACTGCATTCTAAGTATACCATATAAAGTCAAAAAGGTGAAAGGAAAAGTATCTTGTCCTTCTTCCGTACGTACACAAAAGAATGTACCCAGGTGTGTGGTCTCTATGGTACAATAAGAAGTAACAGGTCTCAAACATCTTTGTTTTATCACATGGATGCGGATTGTGTAACTCTTTATAACTATTTATTTCTTCTTTATTATGACTGCAACTTTAGAGCGTCGCGAAAGCGCAACAGTATGGGGACGTTTTTGTTCATGGATTACTTCAACTGAGAACCGTCTTTACATCGGTTGGTTCGGAGTATTAATGATCCCTACATTACTTACAGCAACTTCAGTATTCATCGTAGCATTTATTGCTGCTCCCCCAGTAGATATCGACGGTATCCGTGAGCCAGTTTCTGGATCACTTATGTACGGAAACAACATCATCTCTGGTGCTGTAATCCCTACATCAAACGCGATCGGTCTTCACTTCTACCCAATCTGGGAAGCAGCTTCTCTTGATGAGTGGCTTTACAACGGTGGTCCTTACCAACTTATCGTATGTCACTTCTTCATCGGAGTATGTTCATACATGGGTCGTGAGTGGGAACTTTCTTTCCGTTTAGGAATGCGTCCTTGGATCGCAGTTGCTTACTCTGCTCCAGTAGCAGCAGCAGCAGCTGTATTCATCGTGTACCCAATCGGTCAGGGATCATTCTCTGATGGAATGCCACTTGGTATTTCTGGTACTTTCAACTTCATGATCGTATTCCAGGCTGAGCACAACATCCTTATGCACCCATTCCACATGCTTGGTGTTGCTGGTGTTTTCGGTGGTTCACTTTTCTCTGCTATGCACGGTTCACTCGTAACTTCATCTCTCATCCGTGAGACAACTGAGAACGAGTCTGCAAACGCTGGATACAAGTTCGGACAAGAAGAAGAGACTTACAACATTGTAGCTGCACACGGTTACTTCGGACGTCTTATCTTCCAATACGCTTCATTCAACAACTCACGTTCACTTCACTTCTTCCTCGCAATCTGGCCTGTAATGGGAATCTGGTTCACAGCTATGGGTATTTCAACTATGGCTTTCAACCTTAACGGTTTCAACTTCAACCAGTCTGTAGTAGATTCAAACGGACGTGTAATTAACACATGGGCTGATATTGTTAACCGTGCTAACCTCGGTATGGAAGTAATGCACGAGCGTAACGCGCACAACTTCCCACTTGACCTTGCATCTGTAGAAGCTCCTTCTATCAACGCATAATCACGTGGTGCGTGGGGTCGTACCCACGCGTAGCTCCTTCGCTTTCAATGTGAAAGCCATCGCATATTTCCTCGGTATCTTGGTACGGAAGTCATGTGCGCATGGTTTAAACATGTGTTCGAGGGGGGGCTGTGTTCAACAAACAACGCACTCTTTTATGGCACACAATCAAATGCCTTTTTATGGTCTTATAAAATAGAGATTAACTCTAATCACACTTCGCCAAAGTGTGGGTGACAATCCATTTGATAAAGACCCACAAACGGGGGTTTATTGGAATCCAATAGAACTGGGGTTGCCCAACGCTTTATACTGAGATTCTTTCATAATGGGACCCATTCACGGCACGTATACTGACGCGTCGAGTGACGAGCCCAGTGACGCAAGTGAGGAAGATTTCCAGCTCTGGTTTTCGGACAACAGTGACACGTCATGGAGACGCTCAGCGAGGATAAAAAAGACCATTAGAGACTCTGCTGAATAGCGGAGCGCCAGAAAAGGAGACCTTTTTCACGACGTGTCTCACGAATGCTCTTGCCACGCTTCTGCTGATTCTTCGTGCTGACGCAGCACATTCGGGTCGCGATGGGCTCTCAAATGGTCTTAAGCCACGGTGACCTCCCATGCAGTGTGAAGGGACATCGCACTGCTCTAAAGAGAGGGCGTCTTATGACACAAAAGAGTTGAGTGCCCCCACAACGAACACTAAGAGAATCCA
>Ga0208768_1001899_pt1 | contig 10293 bp, 18 predicted proteins | sample AntAceMetag02UK1_FD_184760 | JGI IMG/M metagenome (GOLD analysis project Ga0208768, IMG submission 184760) | Saline lake microbial communities from Ace Lake, Antarctica - Antarctic Ace Lake Metagenome 02UK1 (SPAdes) (version 2) | ecosystem: Environmental > Aquatic > Non-marine Saline and...
TCCGTCTGCCCACTCTACCGCTGGCCCATCCTCTCTGTGAGGCTCTCCATTAATAAAGTAAAACTTACTTCCGCTTGCATACTCTATAGCAGGTCCATCTTCTCTATGAAGCTCTCCATTAATATAGTACTCTTTACGTCCATTTGCCCACTCAATAGCAGGGCCGTTTTCTCTATGAAGCTCGTTAGACTCGTTGTACCACTTAGTTACTGTCTCCGTTACTTCTACTTTATATGTCTTCATAAGTTCTATACTTTAGTTAGTTTATATTTTACTCCTTCAATTTCTACAATCTTATTTTCACAAGATTTGGTTCTATTATTAAATTCTTTTTTGCTTAGTTCTTCTCCATTAATATAGTAAGCCTTACTTCCGTTTGCCCGCTCTGTTGCTGGCCCGTCCTCTCTGTGAAGTTGGCCTTTTATGTAGTAATACTTATCTCCGTTTGCCCGCTCTACCGCAGGGCCGTCCTCTCTATGAAGCTCTCCATTAATATAATAATACTTACTTCCGCTTGCATACTCAATAGCAGGGCCGTTTTCTCTATGAAGCTCGTTAGACTCGTTGTACCACTTAGTTACTGTCTCCGTTACTTCTACTTTATATGTCTTCATAAATTCTTGGTATTACAGTACACTATTGTACTATGATTAATATAGTTGCATTGTATGCATTGATAGTTTAAATCCATTACTTTCTAATTTACTACATAGTAATCATCTGACTTTAAAAATTCTTTCCAGTCATTTTCTGTATTCATGCTTTCGGAATTAAATTCATCTTCACTCATTTTAATGGTTCGATATTTTACAAATAATTTACCGGAGATATATTTTCTTATTGTAAAAGTTCTTTTACTGTGATTGGGTTTTGCTTTAATCGTTTCTATTGTTCTCATATTAAAATTAAATTAACTTACCATTATCTGTAAATTCATAGCCATTTCCCTCTATTGTGTCTATAATTCCCTCATCTGAATAATTGTATTCAATATCTGTATTTATTCTATTTAACACGTCGTCTATATGAGACTCAAATTTTTCTATTGCTAAGTCTAGTATAATATTTTCTTTGTCAGTTATATTGAAGTATTCCCTTTTGTCGAATTCAATAGTTGTGCTAGAGTTTCTATGATTGGAGGTATGTATATTATAGTCTACTTTATTGGCTAGTCTTTTAGGTATATTAAGCCACCTAAAAAAGTGGATATCATTGGTAATTTCAATAGCTTTGTCACATTCTAAAAAATTATCAAAGTATATATTTTTTCGGTTGTTCTTGAATAAAGGAAATCTATAATCTTTCCCCAATAATACCTCTAAGTCTCTTTCCTTTGGCTCAAACAAAGAGCAATCATCTACTGCCCAATCTGTAAAATCGTGGTCCAAGTCTCTTATATTATTAATTGCATTTTCTTTTGCTTCCTCGCTCAATTCATTAAACGAATAAACTTTTGTTTCTATTGTTCTCATTATTATAAATATTTAGTTATTAAATTAATTTCCTTTAACTCAATGTTATGGCAACCCACCTTTAGTATATTATTTGCAATACCAATAACAGTAAAGTACCCTAATTTAAAGCCGTTTATATCTTTGCCTTTAGATATTAGGTTGTTTAGGATTTTAGCCTCCTGAATGGCTATTTTAACGCCTTGAGACGTTTCAATATAAGTATTATCTATACTCAGTCTTAAGTAGTCAAATTTCGACCTTACGTAATTAGTTTTGTGGTTTCTAAATTCTATTAGGTTTTTAGCTATTTTAATCGCTTCCTTTTTGGCCTCCTTTATTTGTCTTAATTTAATAGGCTTCCTTTTTGGCCTCCTTTATTTGTCTTAATTTAATAGCTTCTAGTAAAGCTGGCGTGTCTTTTTCAATAGATAGGGCTATCTTTTTAATATACTTGTATTCCTTTGTTTTACTAATTTGTGTTTTTGTTTTGGTATAGTCAAGATACTTATTTAGCTCTTTGTAATGACTTAAAATAGGCATTGTATATAGTTCTTTCTTATTTGCCTTGCTTAATTTATTGACTAAAGAGTGCACACTTGAATAAACTAGCATTATATCTATACATGTCTTATAAAATTGCCTGTATTGCTTTGTGCCCGCTCTTAATGAGGATATATGTTTGCTTGTGGTTGAGCTATATCCTTTATCATTAATAACTATTGTGTTTTTGTCTATAAATTCACCCAACAAATAGTGATGTCCATAGGAATAAATTTTTGTGCCCTCAAAAAATATGTTTGAACTTCTTCCCTCGCTTTGAGACTGTTGGGAGAAAATGTGAATTGTCTCGTCTGAATTACTTTCTAAATACTGTTCTCATTTTGTTTCTGTTTTATATGTTTATATTATTTTTTTTTAAATTGGGGGCTTTTACACCCCCGTTGTTTTTAGTTATGAGCTTCCGCTTCTTCGTATGTGTCCAAAAAATATTCTTCTTCGGTTTCATTATCATAAATAATATAGTCCACTTTTTGCCCGAAGCACGAAGCTATTTGTATGCCGTTTTCTAACGCTATATAAACATATCCGCTGGAGGTGTTAAATCCTTCATCCATTATTTCCTCTCCTCTTGCATGTTTACTGTATGCCTTTAAAACTTTTTGATAGCTTAATAGGTCGCTTGACCCTAATTTTGATAAGTCCATGATTATTTTTTTAAATTAGGGGCTTGCGTCCCCGTTGTTTTATAGTTTTTTTACAAGATTTTAAACATTCTTTTTCTGTTTTAAAAGATTCATTTTCATAAATAAAATCTAACTCGTTGTTTTCGTATCTTGCTACTCTCCAAACTTTGCAAGCTGTGTGAAAAAATGGTTTGTTTTCAATTTTTTTTCCGAAAATGTTTGTAAATGTTTTCATAGTTTCTATTTGTTTTAATAGGGGGCTTGCGCCCCCGTTGATTAATTACGCTATTGATTGGTAAACTCTAACCATTTTAAAGGCTGTAATAAAATTCCTTCCTTGTGCCATTAATAAAATTAATAAGTCTCCTTCTACGCTGTTTTTTTTAAATGAAGTTTTAGCGATTACTTTTGAAATTGTAGTATTTGATAATGTAGTCATGATTTCTAAGTGTTTTTGTTATTAATACTCAAATATATAATAGAGTGTTTTATGTCTCTACAAAAAACTGCCCAGTGACGTGTTTCTTTCGGTGAATGGTGGTTCTCTTTCGGTGAATTGTATTTTATGGGTTCTATAAGTTTATCTTATTGTTTATCAGGGTTATATAAGTTTATCTTATAGTCGCATACATTTAGTTTCTAGGTTACTGGAGGGGGGATAAACCGCTAACCCTTGCTACCAAAGGGCTCACAGCGTTTTACTTTTATTTTCAAGACAATTAAATTGAGTCCAGAATGTATGACCGGCCAAATGTATGACCGGCGGAGTTATTCCTTCAATAATTTACGCCAAATGGCAGAGCGTTGCATCTGCACCACGTGCCAAACGCGCCCCCAGCGACAGCCAGCCCCCTACAAAAAGCCAAAAAAATGGAGAGCCAATTTTTGAAATGCTACCCCCACCCCTAAAAAAAATATCACTTTCTTTTGGCGGGCCGCTTGCGATATATGGGTATATTATCCAATTCCTACTGGTATCTAATAATTTTTTATCTTTGCCTAAACACATGTCAAAAAAAGTAACATGTAAATTGTCAAACCAAAATAATAAAGAAAACATGAACGGACTAGATGTAAAAAATGGAAGATTAATTAATAATCGACCTAACGGAATTAGTGGAATACAAGAAGCTGCTATGATAAAAAAAGCTGTTAAAAAAATGAAAAAAATAGAAATTATTGCTGACGGAATTAAACTTTCTGAGATGATTTAATTAAAATTTACAAAAAACTGTCATGAGCTTCACCTAAAAAGTGAGGCTCTTTTTATTCAATATTATACTATTTGATAAATTAAGGACGATTATCGTCTTTAGTAAAGACGTTTTTAAGACGTTTTTTTAAACTTAACTATTTGATAATCAAGTAAAAGACGAAAAAACCGATTTTAAATCTAAACTGTAGTGAAAAAAATTATATATAATAGTATTAAATATATATATATATAAGGGAACCCCAAAAAGCGACATTTCGACATAGCATAAAATATTTACTTTTTTTGCTTCTAATTTAAATAATAGTTTTATATTTGTAAAATAAAATCAAATTCAATTATGACTGACCAAGGAGGGTATTCACCAAAAGAACTTCATTTTGACAAAGAGGCACAAGACAAACTTGTAAGTGGTATCACTAAGATTGCTAAAGCGGTTAAATCAACTTTAGGCCCAAGGGGCAACACTGTGCTTATTGAGTCTCCAAACCATACTCATGGACTAACTGTCACCAAAGATGGTGTTACGGTTGCTAAATCAATTAGTCTTATTGACCCAGTTGAGAACTTAGCTGTTCGCATGATGAAAGAAGCTGCCGACAAGACGGCTACGCTTGCTGGTGATGGTACTACTTCGAGCATTGTAATAACAGAGGCCTTAGTATTAGCTGGTATTGACTTGATTGACGCTAGTGTAAACAAGACTGAGGTTCTGAAAGAGCTTTACATTGGAACGAAAGAGCTTGTAGATAGACTAAAGAAAAAATCAAAACCTGTAACTAAAAAAAGACTACTTGACGTAGCAACCATATCAGCGAACAATGACCGTGAGATAGGGAAAATAATAGCTGACACTTACAACTCGGTTGGTAAGACAGGAATAGTAACAGTTGATAAGTCAGATACCTCTGAGACCTATTCAGAGACCACTGAGGGGCTTAAAATTGACAGAGGGTATACCAGTCCACTTTTTATAAATGACCACAAGAAAGACGAGTGTGTGCTTTCTGACGTGCGTATATTAGTAGCTGACTCTGAGATAGCAAATCTACTTAGTATTGAGAACGTTTTAAAAGACATTATATCAAAAAATGAGAAATTATTAATAGTAGCGCCTTGTTCTACGAATGTTGTCAATACTTTGGCAGCAAATGTAATGAAGAACAGCTTGAAGATTTGTAACATCGCCCCTCCCTCCTTTGGCTACAAACAACATGAACTGATGCAAGACATAGCTCTCTCGGTTGGTGCTACTTATTTCTCTGAGAAAACAGGAGACGACCTTAGTCTTATCAGCTTTGATGACCTAGGTTTTGCTTCTAAAGTAATAGTAGGTAAAGACGCTACTGTGATAGTAAAGGGTTCTAATGACAATAACACTGAGGCGGTTGACCAGCGTGTTAAACAGCTATGGGGGGCACACTCAAATGCTTCAAAAAAGAACGACAAAGACTTCATATTATCACGTATCGCATCTCTTACAGGTGGCATAGGTGTTATACACGTTGGCGGTTCAACTGACCTAGAGCAAAAAGAGCTCTTTGACCGAGTTGACGATGCTGTTCACGCAGTACGCTCTGCATTGCTTGAGGGCATACTTCCAGGCGGGGGTGTGGCTTTATACAATGAGGCCAACGCAATACTTGACTACACCTCAAATACTGTTGACATATCAAATGAGAAGCGTATAGCCCTTCATATTCTTGAGGTGGCTTGTAGAGCTCCCTTGCAGCAGATACTAATTAACGCAGGTGTTGACATAAATATTGTGTACAATGACTCTGACGCTGATGGGATAGGGTATGACGTGAAGAGTGATAGAAGAGGTGACATGATAGAGATGGGTATTATAGACCCGATGAAGGTAACAAAGACAGCTCTTCAGAGTGCTGTGTCAGTTGCTTCAACAATACTAAGCACTAACGCTATTGTTACAATGGCACGAACATACGAGAGTTAATATGAGACCAATAGGGAAAAATGTAGTTATAAAAAGCATTGACGAAGAGATAAAGACAGCTTCTGGGCTATTACTCTCCTCTGATGATGCCAATCAGTTAAGATACAAAAAAGGTGTTGTTATAAAGCCGGGTACTGACGTAGTTGGTATAAATGATGGAGACAACATATACTACGACAAGAGAGCTGGTTATACTATGCTAATTGACAATGTGCCTTATACGATTATTACTGAGCGTGATATCGTTGTTGTCTTGTAGTTTTATTTATTTCTTTAATCATATTACGATATACTTTGTTGGTGTAGGGTACATTGGTAGCGAACAAAGGGTTGTTGTTCTGAGCCTCTGGGAACTCCTCACCATTTAATTTTTTGTACACTGAGTTGAGCATACGCTTTGCTTTAAACGATAGCTCATACATTTGTCTGTTTCTTTTTTTTTTCGGGAACTCTACAATCCACTCTTCTTCTAGTAGTCTGTTAAATCTTTTTCTATCCCATGGGAACAGCTCTAAGTATTCTTTAAAATTTCTTGACGTGAAGTACCTCTCTGACTTTAGGAACAAAAGCATTTCTAAGTCAGGTTCACTTATTTTATATTTTGCCTTTATAAAATAACGCACTACCCTCCAGTATTTTAAGTAGTCATCTTTCATTTGATTTAATTTATTACCTTTGTAACAAAGATAATGATTATGATTGGATATTGTTTAATAGTAGTAGTTTTATTAGCTTGTGTAGTATTTATTTTAAAAAAAAAAGAAGTAATAAAGCAAAGAGCAAGTGCTGTAAAGATAGAAATGAAAGATGTAGTAGATGCGGTTGTGGAGGTAGGTAATCAAATTGGTGATATTCTAAAAGCAATGAAGGGACGCAAAAGGACTGGCCGTAAATAAAATATGTCTGTAAAATATTAGTATCTTTGTAAAAATAAATTATCTCTTATGAAAGACAAGAAAATGTACGACAGTCTGTCTGTTAAAAATAAAGACATAGATAGGATAATGCCCGGTGGTTACGTGACTCAGTGGACTCCTTCTCAGCAAAGAGCCAATGACAAAAGAGCTAAGATGGATGAGCTGAATATGAAATTGAATAAGATAACGGTATCTCCGGCTAAGACTAAGCCTACAATTAAGGAAAGATTCATAGCTTTAAAAAAAGGAATGTGAAGTCAAAAGGATTAGGAGATACAATAGCAAAAATAACAAAGTTAACAGGTATAAAAAAAGTTGTCGAAGCAATAACTGATGATTGTGGTTGCGATAAAAGACAAGATACTTTAAATCGAGTGTTCCCTTATAAAAATGATTAATTATGGCATACAATAAATTACAAGCTGGTAGAGCAGCAGCAGTAACACCAAGTGACACTTTGGGTATTCCTAGTGTATCTAATCAAGATGGAAGCGGCAACAACGGCTGTGTTATTTATGTAGGTACAGGTGGAAGTGTTAGAGTGCTTACGGTAGGAGGTGATGACGTTACTTTTGTTGGAATAAATGCAGGTCAGTTTATGCCGGTGCTAGTCACTAAGGTATTTGCAACTGGAACATCGGCATCAACAATAGTAGCTCTTTGGTAATATGGCATTTAATATAGGCATATTTAATATTATAAATGGAGAGACTTACACTGGTGAGTACCCGCCTGGTGCTTTTGACATAATAACACAACAAGATATACAAATGGCTGACGAAGCTGGTAATGACTTAATAGTTGAGTACGCTCCTTAAATAAAAAAATATGGCAGTAAAATTTTCACAGTTTGATGTAGCAGCGCAGATTAGCGACATTGACTATTTAGTAGGTTATAAAAGTACTGAGAACGTACAGATAGATGTACAGTTGCTAAACAGGACGTATGACTTATCAACCGTTCAGTCAGGCTCTGATGCAGATGTAAATTTAGTTCCCAATACAGGTACAACTGACACTGTAAAACTTGAGGCAGGTAACAATATCACACTTACAGTCACTGGTAATGTAATAAATATTGAAGCTGCTAACGATGCTGTAAGTTCTGTAAATGCTGGGGCTGGCATAAGCGTAGACCAAACAACAGGGGCAGTAACCGTAACTAACGATGCTCCAGACCAAACGGTAGTATTAACAGGAGGGACAAGCATTTCAACAAGTGGAACTTATCCAAGTTTTACTATTACAAATGACTCTCCTAACGCAACTCACACAGGAGATGTAACAGGCTCTGGTGCATTAACTATTGCAGATGATATTATTAGTTATGCCAAACTGGGAACAGAATTTAAAACAAGTGCAGCTTTAACAACAGAGGTAGATTTTGCAACCGCACAAGTATTTACTAAGACTTTAGTAGCAGCAACTACTTTAACATTTACCAACGCTAATATAGGTATGGTTAAGGACTTAGTTATTACTGGAGATTTTGCTTTAACACTTCCCGCTGGTACAACAGTAGCTGGAACTTATGACGGTACTGTCTCTAATTTAATACAAATAGTAGTAACTGGTGCGACTACTTACTGGTACTCAATTTCAAAAGCTATATAATATGAAAGGAATAGAAACAAATGGTAAGATAAGTATCTTAAAGAACTTACCCAATACCCTAAACACGCCAGACGGCTTAATGTTAAACTTTAACAAGCTACCTAAAAAGGAACTTGAAGCATTAGGTTACTATGATTTCATAAAACCCTCAATAGATAACCAAACTCAGTCATTGGGCAATGTTTACTTTGATAAAAAGAAGAAAGTATTTACAAGGGAGATTATAGACTTTGATTTCAATACTGTTAATACAGATGAGGATGGTGTTGAAACACCAGCTTATGATTTAGCAGCTAAAAAGGTTCAGATTATAGCAACCTTAAAAGGTATGTGCGGCAGTATGTTAAGCGGTACGGACTGGCAAGTTACAAGATTAGCAGAAAGAGGCATTGAGATAGACACAGAGGTGGCTTCTAAGAGGCAATCTATACTTGACAAGTGTGATAGTAAGGAATTAGAAGTTAAAGCACTTACAAGCTATGTAGACGCCTTAAAATACAATACAAGTTTCTATACAGAGCAAGTAGACGAAAACGGAGATGTTATAGTAGACGAAATGGGAATGCCAATTTTAGCAATTTAAATTATAGTATATGCTTTCTAAGAGATTAATTAAATCAAATGATGCTGGCGGTGGTGTATGTGCTTCTGATATTACGGATATATTTGATGATAGCAGCGGAATAGCTTTATACCAATTAAACTGGGATGGCTCAGATATGAGTGGCAACTATGATGGCGTAGCTACTGATGTTTCTTTTGTTAATGGTCATATAGATAGTGCTGGTTCTTTTAATGGGAGTAGTAGTAAGGTAGAAGAGACTTCATTAAGAATGCAAACTTCAAACGGATATTCTTTTTGGTTTAAAACTTCGTATGCTGGAAGGCAGACTTTTTTTATGTTAGGGAATGGCTCCTATTCAGATGGGGCTGAATTAATTTCAAACACTTCGTTACAATCTTATTTTAATGAAGGAACGTATTATAAAAATTACACCATACCTTCTGTTTCGGATGGAAATTGGCATCATATTGTTGTGACAAATAATTCAACAACAACAAGAAACACTTATCTTGATGGTTCTCTGTTAGTAGCATCAACTGAAGCAGCAAGTAATTCAAGAATAGGCACTGGTTTATTGATTGGTAATTTATTTCAAACCCCAACTTACTATTTCAACGGCTTAATAGACCAATTCCGAGTATTCAATAAGGCAATATCAGCAGCAGAGGTATCTACCTTATACGCAGAGGTAGCTTGTGAAAAGACTTGTACAACAGATACGCCACAAATAGTGCCAGACTGTGTAGCTTACTACAAGCTAGATGGCAATGCAACAGATTCTAATGGTAGTGGAACTCTATACGATGGAACGGCTACTAATGTTAACTGGACACAAGGAAGGTTTGGTAGTGCTGGAGGGTTTAATGGTAGTAGTAGTGGAATATTAATAAATGATTCTCCAGCATTAAGATTAACTGGAGATTATGCAATTTCAATTTGGGTTAATGTAAATTTATTTGGTTCCCCAAACTCAATGTTAATTATTAAAGACGACGGGAATGACTTTTCTGCTGGATATGGATTAACTTTAGAATCAGCGGGCAATTTAAAGTGGTCTCATAATGATGGTTCAAACGACCAAAATTGGATTACTAACTTTATTCCTTTGACAAGCGTATGGTATCATATATGCGCCGTTTATTCTGACTCAAGTAACTTAAGGATTTTATATGTAAACGGTCAATCAGTAGATACAATAGTTACAAATACAAGTATTGCAGCTGGAACTGAAAACATTACAATCGGGTATATACCAGTTTATAATCGAAGATATAACGGCTCAATTGACCAAGTTAAAATCTTCGACAGAGCCATAACAGCAGAAGAAGTAACAACGCTTTACAATGAGGTGCAATGCCCAAGTAATGCAAGTTTTAATACTGTTTT
>Ga0208768_1001900_pt1 | contig 10292 bp, 7 predicted proteins | sample AntAceMetag02UK1_FD_184760 | JGI IMG/M metagenome (GOLD analysis project Ga0208768, IMG submission 184760) | Saline lake microbial communities from Ace Lake, Antarctica - Antarctic Ace Lake Metagenome 02UK1 (SPAdes) (version 2) | ecosystem: Environmental > Aquatic > Non-marine Saline and Alkaline...
TCGATGACGTGGGTGAAGCTGTAAGTGCCTTCGCTGCCCCAGGCGCCGCGATAGTGGAAGAAGAGCACGTTGAAACCGTCACTGCGCAGGTCCTGCGCGAGGTCGAGATTGCGTTCATTGCCAGGGAAGCCATGCAGCAGGACCACGGTCGGGTGCGGGCCTTCGCCCTCGGCGAGGTAAGCGTGGCCGTTCAGGCGGTCGCCGTGGCTTTCGAAATTCAGCTCTACGAGCGAGGGCGGGAAGTCCGAGTCGACAGCTATGGGATCCACCGCGATCTCGGGCGCGGTCGCGCAGGCTGTGAGTACCATCATCGTGCTAAGTGATGCGGCGACAAAAATGGCGGCTTTCATGCGCTTCCTCTTCGGTTTTTCTGCACTCTAGGGCGGGACGCGCAGCGGGGCCACGAAAAAGCCCGCCCCCGGATGCCGGGAGCGGGCTGATTGTCGGATTGTCGCCGCGTGACTAGATACGCTCGATGATGATGGCCGGGGCCATGCCGCCAGCGGCGCACATGGTGATCAGGCCGTAACGGCCGCCGGAACGCTCAAGTTCGTCAAGCGCGGTGCCGATCAGGATCGAACCGGTGGCGCCAATCGGGTGGCCGAGGGCCATGGCGCCACCATTGATGTTGACCTTTTCACGGTCAAGATCGAGATCGCGGATGAACTTTTCAGCGACAACCGAGAAGGCTTCGTTGATTTCGTAGACGTCGATGTCGTCCTTGGTGAGGCCGGCTTTTTCGAGAACTTTCTTCGCCGCCGGAACCGGTGCGTTGAGCATCAGCGTCGGGCAATCACCCATGTTCGCTGTGGCAACAATACGGCCGCGCGGTTTGAGGCCGTGCTTGTCGGCATACTCTTTCGAAGTGATCAGGATGGCGGCGGCACCATCGACAACGCCCGATGAGTTACCGGCATGGTGGACATGGTTCACCTTGCCTTCGAGCTGTGGGTATTTTTTGGTGAGCAGGTTGCCGTACGTGTTGCCTTTATCATCCACGGGGATGTCCATATAGGCCGGGAACACGGTGCGTAGGCCAGCCAGTGTTTCCATGGTTGTGCCCGGACGCGGGAATTCTTCATGGTCGAGGGCGAGTGTGCCGTCTTCATTGTAGACAGGCACGAGCGACTTGTTGAAACGCCCCTCTTTGATGGCCTTGGCGGCGCGCTGCTGGCTGGTAAAGGCAAGGCGGTCGACAGCTTCGCGGTCGATGCCTTCCAGCGTGGCGATCGCATCGGCGCAGATGCCCTGCTGGGTTTGCGGGTGCGAGGCGCGCAGGCGTGTGTTACCAGCGTCCATGACAGGCGGCGTTTTCGGGTCGGCGGTGGAGGATGTGTAGCTCATCATTTCCGTGCCGCCGGCGATGACGCAGTCTTCCATGCCGGACATGACCTGGGCTGCGGCGAGCGCGACAGACGTGATGCCCGAGCCGCAGAAGCGGTCGAGCGTGACGCCGGAGGCCTTGATATCATAGCCGGCATCGAGCGCGGCCATGCGGCCAAGGTCAGCGCCCTGAGCGCCGCGCTGGCTGCTGGTACCCCAGATGATGTCATCGACCGTGGCCGTGTCGAGCTTGTTGCGTTCGGCCAGCGCCTTCAGGACGGTCGCTGCCAGTTGTTGTGGGTGGATATGGGCGAGGGCGCCCTTTCCTACTTTGCCGATGCCGCGCGGCGTGCGGCAGGCGTCAATGATATAGGCTTCAGCCATGAGGGTTTCTCCCGGTTCGCATCAAATTGGTTGATGAAAGAGGGTTACGCGCACGTAAGCGTCATAGGAAGGCATGACGTTGGGAAAGGCCAACGAGCTGATGGATCATCCCTGCGGGGAAACGGCGGGTGACCGGATCGACCCTAGCCGAAAGCCCCATAGGCGTGCGTGATCGCCAGGCTGATGCCATGCAGGGCGCGGTCGATCTCGTCCAGCGGTCCGATAATGTCTCGATGGATGCTGTCATAACCATAGCTGGCAGCGGATTTGGTCTCGCTGCCGGATTCGGTCAGCGCCTTGAATGGCGTTTCCTTGTCGCTTGCGCGGGGGAAGATTTCGACAAGCAGATCGACGGTTTCGGCGATACGCATGTCCAGCACCATGCGCAGGAGATCGCGCGCGTCCGTATCGTGACGCTGGGAAATACGGGGCAACCGGCCGACCAGGGTGAAGGCGCGCATCATCAGCGCCTGGCGGATGGCGTGCAGGGCGTGGAGGTCAAGCCGCCCTTCGTGACGTTCTTCGGCCGAGGGCGCGTCATCAAGCCGGGCGAGCAGGCGGTCGAAGCGGCCAAGGTCGATCGACAGGAAATTGGCGATCCGGTTGATCGAGACGGCGGTCTCATCGTCGCGCAGGCCGTAATATACGCTGCGATAGGCGGCGGCCTTGTCAGGCTCTGCAAGGCGTGCATGGGCGATCCAGACACTCGGGTCGAATACATTGGCATAGGCGCGCAGGGCCGGCAGGCTGGTGACGACGCGCGCCTTAAGCGCGAGCAGGATGAGGCCGTGCATGCGGGGGCTGGCATTAATCAGTTCGACGAGTCGGTCATTCTCGCGTTGCAGTGACGAGCCAATGCCAGACGCGGTGTTTGCCGGGATGCCGAGCTGCTGCAGCGTCGCATTGTGCGAGATGGCGCGCAGGGCGCGGGGGCCTGTCGGGCCGCCGGTGCGGCGCTTCTGGCGCGAGCCCGCCTTGACCACGAGGCCAGCCGAGAAGTCTCCCAGCAGGCGACCATAGTCGGCATTGACGAACAGGCGTTCGTGCCAGGCGCGCAGCGCGCGATAGAAATCCCAGACAAGGTCCGTGCGCGTATAGAAGGGGTCTTTCGCCGTGTCCGGCGGGTCGGACAGGGCCCGGTGGCACCAGGCGGCATAGGTCGTTTCGGCAATTGGCAGGCTGGCAAAGTGGAGGAAGCCGTCGCCGCCCTGGAAACTGACTTCGTGCATCAGGCGCAGGCTGCGCGCATTGGCACCGTTGCGAGTCCATGGCGTCAGGACATGGTCAAAGCGCTGGCCGAAACTGCCGGGCCACGCGCCGCGGCCCATGGACTCGCCATGCGTGTTGAAGATCAGGAGGGCCACTTCGTCGGTCTTCGCAGCGAGGGCCCGGGCGATGAGGTTGTGGATCCGCTCGATCGCCATGTCGGCGGCGACCTGGCCGATGAATCGGCCGGCATCCGAAAATCCGAGCTGGATCGATAGATAGCCGCGTTCCTTCACGTAGCGAACGAATTCGGGCTCCTCGAGCAGGCGTTCGATGAAGCGGCCGCCGGTCTCAAGGGCTTCCGGCGTTTCGAACAGGGGCGAGATATCGAGCTTGTCAGCGACGCCATATTGGCGGGCGAGGTAGAGCGCGCCCATCACGGTGGCTGGGTTCTCGCTCTCGGCGATGAGGAAACGGATGACCGATCCGGAGTCGATGTGCTTGAGGATCTGCGCGCACATCATGAACTGGCGCCGGGCAGTGGATTGCTCAAGGAAGAGGTCGGCGAAATTGACCTGGACCGGCTTTGACAGGCGCGCTTTCTGCGAGAGCTCTGCAAGCGCCAGGCGGCCAAGTTCGCGGTCTTCGGTTTCGAGCCCGAGGTCGCGGTTGATAACGGTGCGCACTTGCGCGGCGTTGACCCTGAGATGGATGCGCGCCGTGCCGAGCTGGAGCGACTCTACTTCCGCGCGGAACGCAATCAGCGCGGCTGCCAGGCTGTCATCAACGGCGGGGATAGCGTCATCCAGAACCGTGGTGATCTCTGTTGCGTCGAGGATCATGCGCTTGCTGTGGGACGTGAGAGCGTTGGCGGCCTGGACCAGTTTTTCGGGGTCGGTCAGGTCTTCGGCGAAGAGGGCCGCGTCGGCATCGGCGTCCTTTGCCGCAGCGTGCAAGCGAACAATCAGGCGGGCCAGCGGGGCGATCTTGCTGGCGCCTGACATGGCTTCCAGCGTGTCACCATAGCGGCCGAGCTGGTCGGCCTTTTCGCGCAGGCGGAACGTGAGGGATTGCGACCAGTGGATGTCGGTGCGTCCATCGAGATCGTAACCGACCCAGCTTGCCAGCGTCGGAAGGTAAGGTCGCAGATCGCGCCAGCGGTCCGGGAAGGCATTCCTGGCAACCTGCATGACCAGCCCGGCATACGCTTGTTGGGCGCCGGCTGCGTGAAGCAGCGCGTCCTGCACTTCTTCGTGTTCACCAACCAGGTTGATCGACTTGTTCCAGGGCCGGCCGTCCTCGCGAATATGCTTGAGTAGCAGGGCGCGGCTCGACTTGTTGGGCTGGGTAACATGCGATGTGAACGCCTGGCGCAATGCCCGTGACAGCGCGAATGTCGGATGCGCGGTGAAGACGATGCCGCCCGTGTTCTGTTCGACAACATCCCTGAAGGCCTCAAAGCCCTTGCCCGCATGCGCTTCCAGCGCGGCGCGGACCTGAGACCAGCCTGCCTTGGGAGCGGCATCATAATGTTGTTCGCGGAAACGGTCCGCGCGTTCCTCGATCATGGTGAGGTGAAGATCACCCGCAAATTTTGCTAGCTCGGCGACGCTGGCCTTGCCGGCTTCGACATCCTGGAACAGGGACTGGGCCAGTGCGAAGACCGAATTGGTCATCGGATCGACGGCAATGCGTGTCGATTGCGCCCGCAGGAAGTCCTGCACGGCAGCGAGTGTCAGCGGGGTTGGGGTGGCATTAGTCATCTGTTCACCACAAAGAAGCCTTTGATTGCGAAGTCAAAGCAGACCAGGCCTGCATCTTGGCAAGGCAGACTGCAGGTTTCACCATCAGGTTACCCGTCATATCTGGCATATGCCACTGATATGTCGTATCAATAACGGGCCGGTAGAGGGGCATGTGTAGATGCAAATTGATGCGATAGCGACGCTCATGGCGATGGCGGCCAGTGTCGCCGTGGCGATGGCCCCAGCCTCGGCGCAACCTACGGCCAGCGCCATGGAACAGGTGCTCGAGCCTGGCAAGCCAGGCGCGTTCGTCGTCGTCGAGCCAGCACCAGCGCCGGTCACCGCGCATGGGTCGGCACCCAGCCACAATGTGATGTCCCCGCCGCCTGTCTGCCGGATCCGGTCAGATGAGGAATGCCATCATGTCGCCGCAGCCTGCCTCAAGGCGCGCAACATTGGCGGTCTCTATTCAGTCGCTCGGGGGGCTGAAGGCCAGCTGGCGGTTATCCGGATACGCGATGACATGACCGACATGCAGGAGCGGTATGCACGCGCCTGTGCGACAGACCTTGAGCAATGCCTGAGCGGGAATTGCTGAACCGGTCGGGACGCCGCCTTAGCGCCGCCCGAAGAATTTCACTGCGCCCAGAAGGCCGGCAATGGCAGACCCGAGCCCGCCCAGCAGAACGAACAGCGGATTGGCCTGATCGGCAAAGGCGATGGCGCGGTTGATGCCGGATACCTGGACCGTAACCGTGTCGCGGAATGTGCGCAACGGCACAACCGAGTCCTGGTCGATGGCATAGATCTCGAACACGAGGTCATGCTCGCCGGCTGACAACGGCATGACCGACCAGCGCCAGACATTCTCGGTCAGCGGTGACAGTAACTGGACACTGGGCGAGAGGTTCACGATTTCGAAATTGGCGCCGCTGACACGGGCTTCGACGCGGTCGGAGACCTGGGCTTCGCCGGTCACGACAGTGCCGCGTCCGGGCAGGGCGTCGACAGCCGTGTCGTCGCCTGTCGCATCAATGGCGAGCGTGACGTCGAAGGCGCGCTTGTATTCGGCCGATTTCGGCGTTTCGTGTGCGACAGGAACCGTTTGCAGGGTTTCCATGAACGCTTCGGCATGCGAGCGCCTGGGTTCAGTGGCGGCCACGCCCGCCGTTTCAGCGAGCGCATCCGTGAGGGCGTCGAATTCGCCAGCGGCCTCGACGGAGAAATTCTCAGCGGTGTCCAGCGCGTCCTCGGCAGTGGCCACGAAGGCGGTGTCCCCGGCGCCTGAACCGGAGGAGAGGGAGCGCATTGTCTGACCGGACGAACGGGCACCGGGGGCCGCAGGTGCCATTTCAGCATCTGCCGGGGCCTCCATTGCGGCGACTGGCGGGGCTTCCATGGCCGCTTCGGGGGCGGGCATGGCCTCGACCGGTGCGGGCATGGATTGCATGGCCATGGTCTCATGCGGGCGATACTTTTCCAGCAGGGCGGCGCCGCCGATACCGGAAACGGCCAGGCCGGCCAGAACGAGAAGGATGGAGATAAATCTTAGCATCGCAGGTGCTCCCGTCTGGCGATTTCTCGCGTTGACCCTAGCAGAGGTTCACTGAGGTGGGAATCCTTCCCGGCTCGCTTCGTAGAACGCAATTGCGGCAGCATTGGACACGTTGAGGCTTTCCATCAACTCGGTCATCGGGATGCGCGCCAGCTCGGCGCAGGCCTTGGCGACGGCGGGGCGCAGGCCGGAGCCTTCGGCGCCCATCACGATGGCGATTTTCGGCTCGCCGGCGACAGCGTCGGCGAGGATACGCCGGCCACCGCCGTCAAGGCCGACCGTGTGATAGCCCGCGTCGGCGAGCTGTTCGAGCGCGCGGGCAATGTTGACGACGCGGGCCTCGGCCACGGTCTCAATGGCGCCCACGGCCGCTTTGGCAACCACGCCGGTGATCGCTGGCGCATGCCGGGTTTGCAGAACAATGCCGTTAAAGCCGAAGGCGGCGGCGGACCGGTAGATGGCGCCGAGATTGTGGGGGTCGGAGACCTGGTCGAGGACGCAGATGCGGGAAATGCCCCGGTCTATCAGGTCTTCCAGGCTGGACGGATTCAGCGTGGCAACCTTCAGGGCCAGGCCCTGGTGCACCGCGCCCGGCGGCAGGCGGTTGTCGAGATCCTTGCCGAGGATGATTTCCGGCGTGATCCGGGCCGGCCCCAGACGCGCAGCGGCATTTTCGGTGGCGAGCAGCATGTGGCAGGTGCGAGACGGGTTTGCCAGCGCCGCCACAACGGCATGCGTGCCCCAGAGCCAGCCTTCGCCATCACTGCCGCCATTGCGTTCGCGCGGGCGATCCTGTCGTGGGCGCGGCGATCCGTCCTGTCCGGCCGGGCCGGGTGCGTTTCGGCGTTTTGTATGGTTGCGCGCCATTTCTTTCGTCCCTATAAGGCCGTCTCCCGAAGCGGGTAGAGGGCGCGATTGGTCGTGTCCTTTAGGCGGTTCGGGGCGACGGCGTCAATTATCGTAAGTCGCAGGCAGCCCTTGGAGGGGTGGCCGAGTGGTTAAAGGCAGCAGACTGTAAATCTGCCCGCATAGCGTACACAGGTTCGAATCCTGTCCCCTCCACCACTGTTTGTGCTAAGGATAAGCGACGTACCGGTTGCGGGTATAGCATAATGGTAATGCACCAGCCTTCCAAGCTGAGTATCTCGGTTCGATCCCGTGTACCCGCTCCAATTTTTCTAAACAATTCAGGTGATTGACCCTTCGTCCAGCGTCGCGAGCACGACGAATCGTTGATTCGTGGGCGTGAGGGCGCCGAAGGGGTAGCACGTGGCCAGGGCGAGGGTGGCCGGTCCGTTGCCGCCGGGGGTGAGGGTGCTGGCAGCCGCATCGACCACGCGGGTCTCGGTCAGGCGGTAGGTGTGGGGCACACCGTCGGGGCCGGTGAGGGTGAGGGCGTCGCCCGTCCGGGCGTACTGCAAAAAGGCGAAATGGCTGTCGCGGTGGCCGGCGAGCAGGTTGAGGCCGGGCTGGCCGGGGGCGGCGGACCCGGTCATCAGGCCGGAACGAAGGCGAGGGCCTGTCCGCTGGTGCCGTCCAGTATGATGGCGGCGGCGTGGAGGCGGGGCAATTCAAGCCGGGCGGCAGGGGTGACGTCGGCCCAGGGCCATGGACGGGCGTCCGTGTCGCCGTCGAGCGTCTTTTCCCAGGCATGGGCGAGGAGGACCTGGGAGAGGCTGGCCTTGGCCTTCATGTACGCACCGTTCCCAAAGAGGAGGAGGCCGGCGATGAGGAGGGCGGTAGTGAGAAAAGCCCCCGCCGACCCCTTGCAGGGGGAGGACAAGACGTAAGCGCGTCAAGCGGCATGGAGCCGTATCCTGCGGAAGACAAGTTTCAGCATGAAGCCCATGAGGACGAGGATTATACCTGCCAGCAGTTTCAGGTCGGAGAGGGTGCCGGTATTTGGCAGGGGGACGCCGCGTTGGACCTGCATCGGGGCGTTCATGGCCTTCGGATCGGGCTTACGCAGGGCGAGCGCATCGACCGGGATCATCGGTGCGTCCGAACGGATGCCGTCATGGCCGAAGACCTTGCCGAAATCCCAGCCGGCGGGAAGGTTCAGGGGCACGATCGCGCTGTCCAGCAGGGCACCCTCTGGCCGGGCAGGCGTCACGTCGACCGCGACGAGGCTGGTGAGGCGCGAGACGAGATGGTGGGCGAGGGCGACACTCAGGATCTGGTCGTCGACAAGGTCCGGCAGCGTGTCTGCGCGGGCGCGGTCGAGTTCCAGCGAGCTTATCTTCTTACGGGCCCAGAGTTTGGAAATGCCCTTGCGCTCGGCGGCCTGTTTGACGGGGAGGCCGACTTTCCATGGCTGGTCGCCGTTGAGGCCGGAAACCCAGACCAAGCCGTCTTTCGCGGCGGCATGGGCGGCGATGACGAGCGTCTCGCCGGCGTAGACATCCGGCAGAGGCGACGGCCAATCTTCAACCGCTGAGCCATCGGGCCATGTGGCGGCGACATTGGTGATGGCCGGGCTTTCGAGTTTCGTGAACAGTGCGCCCATGCGGGCGGCGACCTCATCGACATCGCCGATATGGGTGAAGGTGCCTTGGCCCAGCTCGGCGGCGCGGGACATGAAGAAGCTGTTCGGGGCCGAACCGATACCGACCGTGAAGATGCGGGCGTCCTTGCGATTGCGGCTGATCGTTTCGAAGAGCTGCTGTTCATTGCCGATGGCGCCGTCTGTCAGGAAGATAACCTGGCGCAGGCGGCCATCGGCATTGCCGTGGTCGGCAAGGGCTTCGCGCAGGGCGGGCAGCATTTCGGTGCCGCCAGTGGCATCGAGGCGCTCGACCCAGTTCGTGGCGCGGGCGAGGTTGGCCGGCGTCGCATCGACAGGATGGTCGAACAAGGCATGGGTGACCGAGTTGAACTCGATCAGGTTGAACCGGTCACCGGGCGAGAGCCGTTGGACGGCCATGGCAAGGCTCTCGCGGGCCTGACGGATGGATTCGCCACCCATGGAGCCGGACGTGTCGATGATGAAGGTGATCTCGCGCGGCGGCGGGGCCGACTGCGCGGCGACCGGCGGCGTGACCATCAGGAGGTAATAGGGCTCGCCATCGACGGTTTCGCGGAACAGGGCGGCGCTGGGAGCCTTGGAGGCCTTTGGCGTCCAGGTCAGTTCAAAGTCGCGATTGGCCGGGACGCTGCCAGCGGACAGCGTGAGGTTGGCATTGCCGGTGCCAGACCAGTCCACATCCATCGGGTGATAGGTGGAGTCCAGCTTTCCGACCGGGAAGCCGGCATTGAGGGAGACTTTCAGCGTGAGCGGGTTCGTGCTGCCGAGGTCCGGGTTGAGGACAGGCGGTGAGATGCGGGTCCGGTCCGGCACGGGGTCGACCACCGCCCAGTCATCATCGCCGAGCGAGGCGGTGAGGATTTGCGGGGCCGGATTGTAACGCGGGCCGACGACCATCGGGAAGCGGAGGGAAAACTGGTCGTCTGTCAGTCCGACCGTTTCCTGGTATTCGATCTGGACAATGATCGTCTCTCCGGGGCCGATATTGGCGATGGAATTGGTAAAGAGGTTGGGCCGGTCCTGTTCGAGCAGGGCGGTTTTCCTGCCTTCCGATTTGGCCTGTTCATAGATGGCTTTCGCCTTCTGGCGTTCCTCGATCATGCCTTCGATGAAACGGTCACCAATCTGCATACGCAGCGTATCGACGGCGCTTTCATCCGGCAGCGGGAAGACATAGACGCCTTCGATCCAGCCGTCGGTCGTGTTCTCGAAGCGCTGGGTGACGCGGGTGCGGGCGATCGGGCCGGATATGTCGATCTGCACATCGGTGAGCAGGGACGGGGCTTCGATATATTTCCCGGGCGTGGAGGATTTGAGCAGAAGGGCGCCGGTTGTGGCGTCATTCGGGGTGACGAGGCGCGGTTCCTGGTCGGCCCAAGCCGCGCCGGCTGCGAATGCCGATGACGCCAGGATCGATCCGAGCCACTGGGTAGCGTCCCATCAGATGGTGTAAATCGTGCGTGCCGTCTCGGCTGCGATCACGGTTTCAGCTGCCCACGCCGGGCAGGCTGAGAACAGGGTTATCGACTATTCGGGCGAGACTTTCCAGTGACAT